>JADHED010000200.1_pt1 | contig 82358 bp, 78 predicted proteins | sample 8952041 | NCBI WGS metagenome assembly JADHED01 (sample SAMN16124423, study PRJNA663239) | bioreactor sludge metagenome | isolation source: sludge (control) | place: India:Bengaluru | collected 2018-09-08
ACAAAAAATATTTCTGTTTTCCCATTTGTTAATTCACTAAACATATCTTTAATCATCAATGGATAAATTAATGCTAATAATATTAAAAAAGGAAAGTTTTTACTATATATCTCCTTAGCTATTTTAACTCTTTCACTATGGAAGGTATACCGATAAATATACCATGAAACCTTACCATTTCCCTCCCATCTTTACCTATGATTGTATCTTCTATTCTGCCTGTTATCTCTTGCACCAATGGCATTTTCAGTCCGCAGCTACATTCCTTATTACTTACCTGCATATAGTCCCCAATGCGATATCGTATAAGGGGCTGGTCATAATTAAGGAAGCCCGTACAAACAACTTCTCCATATTCTCCAGGCTTAGCCGGTTCCCCATTTTCGTTAAGTATCTCAACTAATCCTACATCTGGGCTGATGTGTAAACCACCACACTCACATTCACTGACCAATCCACATGCTTCCACTCCACTCCAGCCATCATAGGTTTTGCAGCGATACACATCTTCCATTACCTGTCGCATTTCAGGCATCAGTTTCTCGCTCGATGTAATGACTGCTTTCATTTGTGGTACCTGTACGCCAGCTTCTTTGATAAACCTTGCCAGAAAATAATTGCTCATGGCATATCCCACCATATAGTCTGGCTTGTACTTGTTCAGTGCATCCACATAGTTGCGCATAGTAGCCGGTGAAATATGGTAGGCTGAGAAATAGATTTGCTTCTCAAAATAATTGTAGCGGTAGTAAGGTGGCCTTGCATCAGCATCAGGTAATACGCGCCTGCCGCCTATCATACCACGACTCATATTATTATCCACACCTGCCCAGTTCCTTACACGCGCCTCATATGCTGCACTCCAACGTTGATGCATAGCATCTGAAAACAAAATAGATGTTGGTGTGCCTGTTGTTCCGCTTGATTCAAAATAACTACCACCACTTTCCCTCTTATCAGACAATAGTGTTGTTTTGCAATGTTTACGCAAATCGTCTTTAGAAAGAAATGGTAGTTGACTTATATCAGATAGTGCGAATGATCTCAGTTTTTCTTCAGTAATACCCGCAGCCGTCCATTTATCTCTGTAATACGTAACTGTATTAAACGCGTGTAATAGTATTGTCCTTAATTGATGAGTTGTGTACTCTTCCCATTCAACTGCTGTATAAGCCTCACGTTCTTTATAACCTTTTAGCTCGCTATTAAATACCCCTCCGAATCTGCGACGCTTCCATTGCAAACCATAGAGGCTTACGAAAACATTTTGTAACCAAACAGGGGCTTTGCTATATATGCTTGTTGCCAGCGACATGCTGATTATAAATTATTAATTGCTTCCTCCCATTTAGTATATACGTTCGCTTCATCATATTGGGCAACTTTTCGCCTTGCATTATTGATGATACTTGCTGAAAGAATTTGATTTTCTACTAATACAGTAATAGCATCAACCATATTTTGCACATCATCATCCTTAGCTATCATACCCGTCACGCCATGTTCTAATAAATAAGGAACTCCGCCAACATCTGTACTTACTACAGGCAACCCTATAGCCCACATCTCTAAAAAACTAACAGGTGCATTGTCTATCCTGTTGGTAGATATATATATATCACAGTCTGCAGCCAATTGGTTTTTCTTTTGATTATTGATGAAGCCTGCGAAATCAATATTATTATCAAGTCCTAGATGTAGTGTCAATTCTCTTGTTTGCTGCAACATTCCCAAATCAGGACCTGCCATTACCATCTTCACATCTGGGTAATTTTGTTTCAGTCTGTTTAGTACATGTACAGCCATCAGAGGGTTGTATGTATCACTGAAAGCACGCATCCATAATATACTAGGTCTAATTTTATTCTTCTCCCTGAATTGATAATCTGATAACTCTATGATATTTTCTATCAGCACTGATGCTACACCGTGCTTCTTCAACTCTTGCTGCATAAATATTGATGGTACGGTTACCAGGTCAGCTTTGTTTAATAGTGCTTTATATCTATACCCTATTGAAGAATTTAGTTTTGCAGGCACATTGCCACCATGTACAGTCATTACTATTTTTTTATTCAGCAAGGATGCAATATGTGCGGCAATGTATTGCCATATAAAACTATTACCTGAATAAAATTGTATGATAGCTACATCATAGTCTGACGTTTTTGTCAACAACGTATATACAATATCCAACAATCGCTTCCATTTATTAATATATCTAGATGTAGTAATCAGCTTAACATCCCTTTTTTGCATAGCACTTGCCAATACAAATGCCTGTGTAGGCACTTGCTTATCCGACTTAGCAAAGAGCCCAGCTATCAGTATTCGTTTATTGAATGCCAATTTTCTTTTTTTTATGGAATACGTACACGGGTATTGCCGCCAATACATAACACACAATAGTAGTGTTGGTACGCATGGAGGAGTGCAACGAAGTAAGTACAGCAAATAAAAATATGCTGGCTATGGCTACACGCCATACCATATACTTTTGTCTTCTCAGCCACCATATCGGAAATGCAAATAAGAGTATTACAACTATTAAACCACCAATACCATGTTCACTTAGTAAACGTGTATATTCTGTATGAGATGCTATAGCATCAAAACCGTAAGACGGTCTCAAGCCTTTAGACATACCAGGGCCCACTCCGAACACAGGGTGATCCTTGAACATATCAATATCTGTAGACGCTATCTGTGACCTTCCGGATGTAATGGTATTAAGCGAGCGTTGTTTTGAACCTGTAAGCGTACCAATTGTTTCTCCCTTGTAGCGAAGCAGTAGTTGATTATTAGTCATTTCATTCACCTTCATAAATATGACTATACCAAAACCAATAAATAACGACAGTAATACAGTAAACCTCAAAAATGATCTTACACTAGTGAATGCAGCAGGACCAATTGCTACTACCAAGCAAACCAGTGTTGTAAGTATTCCACCTCGCGAAAACGTAAGAAAACCCCGGTACAGCAAAGCTGCCATCAACAAAAAATTTAGCCCCCGTAAACTAAATAATGGCCTACGCAATACCATCAGCAACATAGTAAATATCATTCCAACGCCTAATATGGTTGACACCTGATTACTACCAAATGCACCAGAGGTTTTAAAGTTGGATGACAATTTGAAATCTATCTTATCGAAATCAGGAGTTTTGATAGTTAGATAAATTAGCACAGGTATTACAGGCATAATGCCAAATTGAATAACCCTGCAATATTTTTCTATACTCCACCTTTCTCTGGCCGAAAAAACAAGCATCAGTGCTAGTAGTAGAATACCAAATACATTTAACACCCAACCTTCAAAATCAAATGTATATAAGCCTACCAACATACTTGGCAGTAATGCAAAAAGCATATAACTACCTGTGTGATACATTGCTTTAGCTGAGCCATCCCTGACATGTTGAACAAACAGTAATACCAGTAACAATATCAGATAATACTTGCCGATTTCATGTGGTAATAACGGAGCTCTGGACATACGTGCCCATACTTCCATTATAGGAGAAGCTGCAAAGCCATACCATATCCATCTGTTATCTTTAATAATTACGCTATATATCGCAGATAGTATTATAAAAAGCCATACCAATGTCACCAGTATTGGTGCATATACAGATACTGCGCCTGCACCCAATAACAAAGCTAGCTGTGGTAAAGACAAGTATTTATAATATTGTTGCGTACTATCAGCCATTTAATATTTCAGCTTCCAGTTTATCAAGGTAGTTATTATAGGTAAATGATTTTGCCATTTCATGTGCCTTCCAAGCTTTTGCTTTCAGACTAGTCGCATCATCCATATTTAGAGAATCGAAGTATGCTGTAAATGAGCATTTCTTTGCATCCCACAAAAAACCATTTGCTTCATTAATATACTGGCCAATTGAAGACACATCCGAAACCACAGGAATACAACCAAAATTAGCTGCCTCAGCAATTACTTTAGGGAAGCCCTCCGATTTGCTTGGAAGCAATATCAGGTGGGATTGCTTATATATTTCAAATACCTGTACTCGATTCAGTGAACCATGAAAGTTCACTACAACATTATTGTCTGCAGCATACTGCTTCAATTTTTTCAATTCTGGTCCATCACCTACAAAGTCTATCGAGGAGAATATATGCGCACAATTCTTTACAACATCTATAATATTATACACACCCTTTTCAGCATCCATTCGCCCTACAAAACAAATTCTTAGGGGTTGTGAATAGTCTTTTGCTCGCAGTACGTTAAATCCGTCTTGCCTATCATCTTCTGTAAGACAAGGATTTTCAAATGTTATACAATTAGCAGGCTGATTATTCCATCTACCGTTGATTGTTACTTTTCTGCTTTGCAAATTTCTCAACATCCATCTTTGCAATCGGTAAGATATGGGTGGATTATTCTGCATCCAGTTTCCTGCATATTTATACCATCCGTTTTTTTTTGAAAAAAAAGTAAAGAACGGGATAAGATATAGCCCGATAGAAGTAGGTGCCCTGAATTGAAAAACATCTGCGTTCTTCAATTCTCTGTTTATTATCCTTAGATTACCAATTGCCGAAGTAATAATCTTAATTTTATTCACAAGTCCCTCACCGCCAAACGGTGGTATAGGCACAAATTTTACATTGTTGTTGTATGGCAGCGCACTTGGTGGTATAGCTTTAGTTTTGTGCAAACATGCTATATGTACCACTTCGCCGAAGCGCTCGGCTATAGTATCTAGTTCCTTGACCGTAGCCCCCCATCCATAGACGATACCGTTATCGTCTATATAATGTTCTGTATGCGATACTACCAATATCTTCATATCAGCTGTTTAGCCAATTGATTCCAATCATGCTGTTTAGCCCAATCTTTGCATTGCGATGCAAGTAACGCTCTATCCATTTTTAAGATTGCGTCTATTGCATTTATTATTTCTTTTGGGTTATGCGCATTTACTAAGATGCCTGTTTTGCCATTATCTATTGCATCTTCAATACCTGTTCCTTTACTACCAATGGCAGACACGCCATTCATATTAGCTTCCAGTATTGCTATTCCAAAACCTTCAACATCTCCTCTGCTATCGCTCTCGCTTAGCATACAAAAAATATCTGCTGTTTTATAAGCGCCCCTCAAATCAGCATGATTCAGTTTACCGTGAAATGTTACAAGATTTGTTAAACCCAACTGCTCTACTTTTTCTTTCAATATACCATTGCTGTCTTTGCCTACAATATGGTAATGCACCTGTGGATATATCTTTCTGATTTCTTGCAATGCGTTAATAACATTGTGTTGTCCTTTACGCTGCGTTATACTGCCTACAGTCAGTAGTTTTGGATTACCTTTCCATGTAAATGGTTCTGCCTCAACATTCCAATCCTCCATGTTTAACCCGTTTGGCAATACCTCAATATCCGGTCTGTCAACTTTGGCTTGCAACAAAGAACGCGTATAGTTTGAAACAGTAAATACTTTATCTCCGTTTAGTATAGATTTTTTTGTAAGTGCTTGCTTTATACTACCTCCTATATTCAATTCAGAGCCGTGTATTATCAATACTGTGCTTACATCTTTGAAAAGAGCCTTGAGCAACAACCCCATCCAAAGTGAAAACTGGCCTGTGAGTATTACTTTATCAAATCTGTATTTTTTATACAGATTAATAATCTTTCTTATTCTGTCGATGTATGTCCAAAATCCTTTGCGCTCAATTCTATATATATCCAGTTCTCTATTATTATTCAGGAAAGCTTTTATCTCTTCTTCACTTGCATAGTCCATGTTGCACACAACAGAAACATTCACACCATTATGCAATAGCCCTTTTGCCATACTATAAGCATGCTTACCTATACCACCCGGACCGGGAGGAAACTCAGAACTTATTATCAGATAATGAGCGCCCATGTATTAATGCCTGCTATGTAATTCTTTGATAGCAACAGCGAGATTAGCCTTATATCGTTTTCGTATTCCGGGTAGCTTCGCAATAAAAACTATCAATCGTGCTAACTTTTTAAACGCAGTGCCATTAACCATCAACTGGTCAAAGTATTTTATACGCACATAGTTTGTAAACTCAGTTGCTCCAAAATATTTTTTCAACAAAAAGAGTTCGGAACTTGTAGGCTCGGCAAACTTTGTGATCGAGCTCTTTGAAGTTCTATTTGTAATAGCTCTTGCTTTATAAGTACGCAGTCCGCCAACTGGTGCACGGTGGTGATCTATCAATGCAGAAGAATCAAAAACCATAAATGCACCAAGCTGATGACAGCGGAGAGCCAAATCATAGTCGGCACGAATATTCCTGTTGAAAAACATATCCATACCCCCCGCTTTTACTACTACTTCTTTTTTTATCAATGTAATAGGGAAAGTATCTGACATGTAAAAAAATGGATTAATAGGTTTTGGCGGCAGTCCTAGTTCTACAACATTAGAAGCCACCATATCAGCATTATAATACTGGGCTGTTCCTAATAGTTTTTCAATAAAATCAGGGGTTATGTTGTCCGCATCATCTCCGAGAAATAAAAGATATTCGCCTTTAGCTTCTTCTATCAGTTTGTTCCACGCTACGCATTGTCCTTTTTCAGATTGTGGAAACCAACGCAGATTAATTTTACCGTATTGATGTACATCTATTGTCTGTCTCCTTGCCTCATCCGTTTGGTCAGTCACCAAAACCTCAAGCGGCATTATTGTCTGTACAGACAGTTGATCTAATTCATTTTTTAGATAACTATACCTATCAAGTGTTGGCGCAAGTACAGAAACAGTTTTGGGAACGGTTGCATGCTTTATTATCGATGTGTGTAAATCTGGTTTCAGATGTATGTACGCAATATTATTTACACTATTCTTATGTCTGATATTATTCAACAACCCCTTCTTGTTCACAACAACCCACCAATGCCACTTAGCTGGGAAAAATTGCTTGATAAATATCCATTCATCTCGTTCACTTAGAGTAATTTTTTCTGCTTGTTGTTTTACAAGGGCGTGATGGTAACGCATCATACCACCTTTACGAATAAGGGCATAACCCAAACACAACCCCATCGCATCAACAGATGTGTATTGTGGCTGGATAAAAGGCAATACTTCTTTCAACACCGACAACCTGATAAGTGATGCTTTCAAACTCAAGCGGAATGAGGAACTGGCAATATCAGGCGAAGCATCTTTATTATAAATCCAAGCAGGGTTTATATATTTTAAAGCATTGGGCAAGCCTGTAGTTCCCAATTTCAATCCTGCATGCCATACATCCATATTTGTCTGGGCTAGCGAAGCTATAAGGCTTTCATTTATTTCGCCTAAAGTGCCATCCCAAAACATCACCCACGCTGCTTTAGACTCTTTAACTAAACACTGAATAGTTTGCCTCATACCATCCACACTATAAGTGGCGAGATATACCTGACCATATTTCCAATCTACTGATTGCCTTTCAGCATTAATTAATATCAGGTCTATCTTAGGAAGCATTATGTATGGATGAATAGAAGTTGACAAATGCTTCTATCTGTTTATCTATCGTAAAATATTTGTTCACGCGCGCTATTCCTTTCAACCCCATTTCATTAATCTTATTCCTGTTTTCTGAAAAGAATATAAGTTTATTGGCAATAGCTTCTGCATCCCATTTAGGCACTACAAAACCAGTAACAGTATCTTCAATATTTTCAGGCAAGCCGTCCGCATCTGTACAAATAACAGGCACGCCCATAGCCTGCGCTTCTAATACGGCATTAGAAAAGCCTTCAGAGATTGCTGGGTGTACAAAAACATGTGATTGTTCTAATTGGTCTTTTGTTGCTTCTGCTGAAAGTGCTCCCAGAAGTTTCACATTATTTTCTAAACCCGACTCTTTAATGATAAACTGCAACGCCTGCAAATGAGCACCATCACCAACAATACTGTATTCGAAATCGACTCCTTTTGCTTTCAATATACTAGCAGCACGTATAGCATACTCATAGCCTTTTTTCCATACCAGTCTTCCTACGCTTACAATCTTCAGCTTCTCTGTATGCATGTTGTTATTAGTCCGCTTGAAAAAATCAGTATCTATTGCCGGAGGTATTAATGCTTCTATACCACTTCCTGTATATCCACGCTCTATTGCACGCTTCTTCAGGTCGTTACCTAAGAAATGGAATCCTTTACACTTATTCCAAACTTCACTATAGTAGCATTTGTCATCTAAGCCTGCATAGTTCAAATCATATCCTCTGAAACTTACACTCAGTTTTGCATCAGAAAAACTACTGACTGACACACCTTTTACGGCAAGTGTTCCAAACTCAAAATGGATTATATCAGGGTTTAGCTTTAATACCGGTGCATAAATCAAAGCAGTCTTCAATTTGTCTTTTATGCTAGCTTTTGCTTTTAGTATATAGCTCCTAAATTTTTTATCCGTAAAAACGCCAGTAATAACAGATGTTACAGCTCCTGTCTTTTCATGAGCGCTTGAATAACCAGAGTGTATCTTTTTGCAATAGCTATCAGGCAAATTGTACTTAGCTATAAATGCATCGATATTTTGTTTACTGTCCCAAACAAGCAGATGTACATCAAGCTTTTCTGCCAGTTTAATAAATTTAGATGCGAGAAACCCCGAATTCAGTGGGACCTCATGCATTACTAGTAATATCTTAGGCTGTGTTCTCAATCGTTGAATACTGTTTTCATGAAGACTGCAAATGTGTGAAGCATAGATATGCGATAGCCGTTTGCAGCCGTTGGATAATCATAAAAATCCTGTAGCTGCTCTTTTACTTTTTCTATATCTGCAACCTTAGCAAACGCAGCATTATTCAATAATATATTTTCAAGGTTTCTTCTTCCTTCATCATTCAGATAAAAAAGCTCCCAATTTCTTGTAATATTTTTCTTGGCGATTAGGCTGCGTTGTATCTTTTTTACTATCCTATATAATATGTTTCTATTATTGAAGCGCTTGTATTTATAGAGATTAGCATCATACTCCTGCCACTTTATCTTTGCCAGTTCAGGATGATATTTTTTGATATAAGCTATCTGAAAAAAACGCTGTTGCAGAACAGTTGTCGGGATAGTACTAAAGAAATCAACAATACGTTTATCATAAAATGGCAGTACTGGCATTACCGCTGCCTGATACATCCGCAGACTAGGCACTGTCCATCGGAAAGACCACTGGTCTGTCTTGAAGATTTTCATCTTGAAATCCTTGTCCTCGATATGGCTATATTGATTATTCCAGTTATCAAAATAGTTTTTCAGGAATGATTCGTATTTATTATAGTTTGGCTTACATATATTCTCCAACAACCAATCGCTACCACGCTTACGTATCTTCTTTTTAAAAAATTCTGACTCATTCATAGCAGCCATTCCCATATCATCCATCCACACATCTCCCCAGTGTCCACCTATTACAACATCAGCACGCTGTTCCAACTCATCCAACATACAAGCCTGTCTTGTGCCATCTATATATTGAAACAGTTCCACAGCATCTGCTATCGTTGCAGATTTTTCAAAAAGGTATTGTGGAACTACATATTCGCTAAAAGCTATTCCTTCTGCTTTGGCAATCTTCTTTGCAATCTTTGTTTCTACAGACTTAGTAGTATATCCATAAGAATAACCCCAAACCGATTTTGGTTGCATTAGCTGTTTAGCTACTACACCTGCCAGTGTACGAGAATCTAATCCACCGGATATTGGCAGTGCTACTTTTTTATTTTCTGTAGCCGCACACATTATTTCCTGCAATAAGCCATCAAATTTTTCTAGTAGCTTATCTTCATGCTCATCAACAGGATTGTACGACCAATTCCAATATCTCTTATGCGATACTAAATCTAAATCTTCACTGAATGTATAATGCGATGCAGGTTCTAATATTGCAATGCCTTCCAACCAAGTAGTATTGCTCGGAAAAAATCCCATTGCCATGAAACCTGTTATCCCTTCCCAGTCTAATATTTTTGTTGGTGAAGATTTTGCTAGACCGGCATAGTATGTGCTGATTGCGTTTACACCTTCTATTGAAGAATAGTATAAATGATATGTGCCTAAACGATTTGTAAATATGTGATACTGTTTAGCTGCCTTTATGTAAACGACTATTGCATAATGCCCTGCGGGCTCATCAAAAACACCTACCTCTTCTGATATATATAGCAAACAACGTTTTAACAGATTTGCAATGTCAATTGATTCATAGAGTTGACCAATCAGAATTATTGAAGCTTCTTCTTCATCGTGCAGCGTATAATAATCACTATTATCAGGTAAGCTATTCCATAGCAATGGCATGGTTTTGTCAACTTGCCACATAGCATTATCTAACCTCGTATACTTTGGTTTGTTATTACCTATCCATATATCGTAGAAAGCACTCACTATTTTATTCGCATCATCCTTTTGTACACTTTCTCAAATTCAGCCGCTTCAATATCCAATGTATGTTCTTTCATTACCTGTTCGTATGCCTTTGTTATCATAGCGTTGGCATATTCAGGTTCATTCATGTATTTATTTATGCAAGCAGTCAGCTCCTCTACATTTCCCGGCTTAAACAATAAACCTGTTTCATTGGTCTGTATCAAATCTCTGCTACCTGATACATTACTAGCTATGCAAGGTAGTTTTGCAGCCATAGCTTCTATCAATGATACTGGGCTACCCTCTTCATGTCCACCCACATCTGTTGTAGGCAGTACAAACATGTCACTCGCATTCAGTAATGCATTCACGTCACTTACGGGGCCGGCTAACACGACTCTGTTTTTAAGCCCTAAGTTTTCTATCAAACTAAACAACTCTGCAACATATTCATCATCTCTTGCCGCACCAGCCAGCACTACGTATACTTGCTCAAGATTAGCTACAGCTTTTACAAGCGTTAGCTGGTCTTTTACTCTCACCAACTGTGCAACACAAGTTATCAGTATAGCATCATCAGGTATATGGTATACAACTCTTGCTGTTTTATCCCTTTCTGGATAAAACATTTTTACATCAACAGCCCCGGGTATAAAGTGTGTTTTGGTTTTCAGATATGGTGGTGCAAAAAAGCGCCTGAACATAGTTGTGTTTCTGGCTATGATACAGTTCGATAAAAAGCTTTTAACTTTCCAAGCAGCCCTATCCCAGTTCATGTTCTTTTTTACATACACATATTTTGCTCCGGCAAATTTTGCTATCAGTGCTTCTGAATAATCAGAAGACCAGTTAAACGATTGCCATATATCAAACTTATATTTCTTGAAGCTACTTGCGAGTATTCTTGCATGCTTTAGTATAGATATCATACCTGCCAGACCGTTTACCATAAATGGCTGCACCATTACGTGATATCCTTTTTCTTTTGCTTCATCAAAAAGTCGTCCGCCTTCCTGTTGTACACAGATATAAGGTTCAAATATCTCCTTGTCCAACCTATCTATAATATTCATCATCTCCCTGCCACTACCTGCTGTAATGAAATTGGGGATTGTAAATAGTATACGAACTTTCTTACTTTCCACTAAGCTTCAATAATATTCAATAATTCCTGCAAAGGATTTTCAATAAAGTTTTTCTTCACCCACACATAAGCTTCATTGCCCATTTTCAAGCGTTCTTCAACGTTTGCAACGGCCCTGCTTATTGCAAGTTTTATTTCTTCTGATTCTCTGGCGTTGTAGCACGGATACAAAACAGGATATGTAGATGTATAATAACTATCCACCCTGTGCGTAATGACTGGCTTCTTCATCAGCATTGCTTCTACTACCGTACCGAATGTCAAAAAACTATGTGCAAATTCTCCGCAACATACATCTGCTTGCTGCACAACGTACATCAGTTCTTTACGATACATTTTAGGCAACCAGTATACGTATTGTTCAATCTCCAGTTCTTTTATCAATTCTTTAGATTGTTCTACATCAGTACCATATTCAAGCATCACTAAACAAGCAGGTGTATTTTGTTTCTGCTTTACATAGCTTGCAAAACCCTGTATCAGATGGTGCGTATTTTTTCCTGTAAACTGATTATGATATGTAGCCCATTCCTGCCTACCATGATACAGCAATACAAAATCGTGTTTGCTTTTTAACTTATCAATTATTGCAACAAGACTTTCAGACAATTGGCTCTTATCTATGCGCTCATACTCAGGGTAATAAATAAAAGGCATGGGGACTTTCTTGTAAATGCCCTTGTACTGTAAACTGTTCAATTGCGCTTCAAACTCATCATTCGTTGCATCGGCAAATATGTATCGCGCATTTACTATAGCTCCTTTCAGATATTTAGCCATTGTACCCTCTTTCATCTGGCTATAACTTGGCCTGTCTGCATCACCTACCACCAGCGATTTTATCTTACTCTTCAGTGCATATTCTTGTGGCAGCTGTGCATATTTATATACATCAGAGCCATAAGGATAATACACGTTTATATTGAAGCCCGCTTTGTAAGCAACAGCTGCTTCTTCGCCTTGCCCAATATAAAAATCAAAGCCATTCAACACTTTTTTTACCTCCCCAATATTGGCATTATGAAAACTATTGTCCAACCAGTTTACCTGATGGCAAAATAATTCATAGTCATTACCATAGCTATCCGCCACTGGTTGAAAGTGAGGCATCGCCAATCTGTAAAACAAATGAGCATCATACCCCTTGTCTCGCAAATAGCGGGTAATGGCGAAAAAATTATTATTCATATTGCCGACAAGGGCAATACGCTTCATATACCGAATACTTTATTGAAGTAAGGTGATAGCTTAGGGAAAATATTAGCAATAGTAGCAGATACCTGTACCGTAGCTTTGCGATATGCAAACCTAGCAACTAGTATATATGCTATGGCAAAAATTGTACTTAGCACGATTGTAGATAGCAATGGTTTCATTAAGGGCATGACAGGAATACATACCAGCACAAGCCCAACCAGCAGACCATTCAAAATGAAATACGGAAATATATCCTTGTACCATTGTATAAATGGCTTAGCTACCGCATCCATTATTTGTTTAATGTTCCAATTAATGAAAATCACCTTCACTATTGTTACTGCCAATGCCAAACCACCTAAACCAAACATAGAACCTATGTAAGAACCGACCAGATGAAAAGGTCCATAAATAGCTGTTACAACAAAGCTTTTTTTATTGAGGTGGAAAGAGTTCATCACACTACCGTAAGAACTGGAAACAGTTTTGAATGCCGCGACAACTATCAGTATACGAAGTGGCAATACTGCTTCTATCCACTTACTGCCATAGAGCGTTAGTACCATCGGCTCTGCTGCTACAAACATAATAGCCAGCATAGGTAGTGCGAAAAATGAAAATGCTTTCAGGAAGCTGATATAGTGGTGGTAAAACCTATCCTTATCATCTACATACTTTGGCAATACAGACGACAGTACGTTATTCGACACCTGTGTTAGTTGTCCTGTAAACAACTCAGCTAATTGAAATGCTATATTATATACTCCCAACTTATCTATCCCTACAAACCTTGCCAAGATAAACTTATCTCCGTAGTCTGTGAGCCTTGTAAATATAGTAGCCCCTATCAGGTGTTTTGTAAAATGATAAATCTCTCGCCACCTGTTAGTAAATAGTTGAAAGCTGATTTTAAGATTTGTTTGCCTGTATAGCAAAAAAGTAAGTATTGGTTGAAATACAATTGTTGGTATCAATAAACTATAAACGCCCCACCCTGCAAACACCGCAGCAATCTTTGCCAGTGGCACCAGTATAATAAATGGTGCTTGTACTTTTACCTGTTTATCAAATTGCAGGTTTTTGCTAAGCCATGTTTTAGGTATTGTCTGTAGTTGAGAAAAAATAAAAATACCGGCAGCAATAAACCCAAGTTTTACAATCCGTTCATCATGCTGTGCATCTGCCCAAAATGGTACCGCACATAGAAAAACTGCTGTAATAGCTATGGTAATAATTATATTGAACCAAAACGCAGCTTTAAATATCTCGTCTGTATCATCTTTTCTGTATGCCAATAAAAACTCAGCAAGACCCGTAGTACCAAGTACTGATATCAGGTACAGCAATACCTCGGTTATACTTACAAGGCCAAAATCATAAGGTGTCAGTTTGCGTGCAAGAAAAATCATTGCTACAAGCCCCGTGATTTTCTCCAGCACATTGCGCCACAAATAACTCACAAAACCCTTGCCTGCCTGCTTAGCTACACCCATATGGCAGATATGCAAACAGCTTCTGCATGGCTGCAAAAGCTGTTACTATAAAATTGCTTGTTGATAGTATCAGGATAGTTTAACAACACTACCGTTTTGTAATAAGTAGTTCTCATTGCTTTCCGGACAAGTAGCCTTGCCTTCCGCATCAAATTTTAGTTTGTGACCGTATTCGCTCATCCACCCTGTTTGCCTGGCAGGGTTACCTACAACCAATGCATAAGGCGGAACATTTTTTGTAATAACAGCACCTGCACCAATGAAGGCGAACATACCTATATCGTGCCCACAGACTATTGTAGCATTAGCACCAATACTAGCTCCCTTGCCTACATGTGTTTTCAAATATTGGTCACGCCTGTTCACAGCGCTACGCGGGTTGATGACATTTGTGAACACACAAGACGGACCCAGAAAAACATCATCATCACAAGTAACACCAGTATACAATGATACGTTGTTCTGAATCTTTACATTATTACCCAACACTACTTGCGGGCTGATAACCACGTTTTGACCAATGTTGCAACCATTACCAATTTTGCAATTGGGCATGATGTGTGAGAAGTGCCAGATTTTTGTACCCTCACCTATTTCGCAACCGTCGTCTATTACTGCCGTTGAGTGTGCAAAGTAGCTCATTCGTATTTGTTATAGTCGGTGGTCAACTAATGTTTTATCAAGACAGCCTTTTACATCATAAATGATACCATCAGGTTTCAGATATGATTTCCAGTCAGCATTTACAAACTCATCGTGCGCCACCGCTAACACTACGGCATCATATTTACCACTTGGTTTTTCAATAGTGGTATCAATGCCATATTCGTGTTTCACCTCCGCAGGGCTAGCCCATGGGTCGTATACTGTTACATTGATATCGTAAGATTTTAGTTCGGCAAGAATATCTACTACTCTTGTATTCCTTACATCAGGGCAGTTCTCTTTAAATGTCACACCCAGCATCAGGATGTTTGAATTCTTGATAGTAAGGTTACGCTTAATCATCATCTTCACTACTTCATTCGCTATATAGCCACCCATACCGTCATTCATCCTACGACCAGCCAATATTATCTCAGGATTGTAACCTACTTCCTGTGCTTTCTGCGCCAGATAGTAAGGGTCTACACCTATACAGTGACCACCAACCAAACCTGGTTTAAATTTCAGGAAATTCCATTTTGTACCAGCTGCTTCCAATACATCATGCGTATCTATACCCATGCGATTGAAAATCTTAGCCAGCTCATTCACAAATGCGATATTTATATCGCGTTGTGCATTCTCAATAACTTTAGCAGCTTCGGCAACTTTTATACTGCTTGCTTTGTGTGTACCGGCTACTATAATAGATGCATACAATTTGTCAACTGCTTCAGCTATCTCGTCTGTAGAACCCGATGTTACTTTTTTAATTTTAGTAACAGTGTGTTGCTTATCGCCCGGGTTGATGCGTTCAGGTGAATAACCACAATAGAAGTCTACATTATATTTCAGTCCCGAAACTTTTTCTAATACAGGTACACATTCATCTTCTGTTACACCGGGATATACGGTAGATTCATAAATAACAACATCTCCCTGCTTCAATACTTTCCCAACTGTTTCACTTGCTTTATAAAGTGGTGTCAGGTCAGGACGGTTGTATTTATCAACCGGAGTAGGTACCGTTACTATATAATAATTGCAATCAGCAATATCCTCTAGTTTGTTAGAGCATAACAGCCCTTTATCTGCAGGCTTGCTTTGTACTATCACTTCCTGTAGTGCTTCTGTATCTACTTCCAGCGTATGATCTTTGCAACTTTGCAGTTCTGCTATACGTTGAGCATTAATATCAAATCCTAAGACAGGAAATTTTTTTGCGAATTCTACTGCCAATGGCATACCTACATACCCCAACCCAATTACCGCTATTCGCTGTTTAGTCTCACTCATGATTGTAGTGTTGTATTGTTTACTTACGTTTGATTAGTTTTTTAAGTTTCATTGTAGATGCTGTAGTCGGTTCATCATAATAACCCGAACCATACTTACCATATCCATAGGCATTACCACGTTTCAGTTCCACATCATTTATCACTACACCCATGTGTCTCATTTTACCAGATCTATACAACTCATCGGCAGTTTTTAGCTGCTCATAGTATGTATAGCTTTGCCTTAATATATAAATAACGGCATCTGCATTTTTAGCTAACAACTGTGCATCTGTAACAAGCCCTATTGGTGCCGTATCTATTACCACATAGTCATACTTGGTTTTTAGCTCTGCAATAAGTTGTTCTGTCTTAGGCAACATCAGCAACTCTGCAGGGTTTGGTGGTATTGGCCCTGATGGCATTACATCAAAACCATCTACAGCGCCTGATGGAACTATTACGTCATTCAAGTTTGCCTTTCCAATTATATAATTCGAATAACCGACCTGATTATTAAGCTTTAAATGATGTGCTACTTTTGGCTTCCTAAGATCCAATTCAAGCAATATCACTTTTTTACCTGATAGCGCAAGAGTGCTGGAAAGGTTGATGGAGATAAATGACTTACCCTCACCACTCATGCTTGATGTTATAAGTATTATCTTTTCAGCGTCATCCGTTAGCATGAACTGGATGTTTGTACGTAAAGCTCTGAACTGCTCTGCTACAACTGTCTTTGCATCCTTTTTCACCACTACTACCTGCTCTTCTGACACTGATGCAATTTCACCCAGTATTGGAGCTGTAGTACCGGCCTCAACATCACGACGGGATTGTACTCTGTTATTAAACAGCTCTTTCAGCAGTATTCTTACTCCCGGTATTAGCAAACCTATTACCAATGCTATCAAGTAAATTTTAGACTTGACAGGAAATACAGCACGACCGGACTGTTTTGCCGGGTCTATTATTTTAAGGTTAGATACTGTAGCTGATTTAGATATTGCAGACTCTTCTCTTTTCTTCAACAAGAATAAATATAACTCTTGTTTTATCGCCTGCTGGCGTGCATACTCTCTCGACTCTCTTTCTTTTGAAGGCACAGCTCTTATGCTGTTATCAATCACATCTGCACGAGATTTCAACTCATTTACTGTTATCTGATAACCACGCTTTAAAGAAGTAATATAGTTTCTGATACCTATCCTCAAATCTTCAAGCTGTGCATCAATATTTCTAACTTGTGGGCTGCTTTCTGTGAAGGACATCAGCAATCTTTGACGTTGCGTTTGCAGATTATTGTAATCACTGATGATGTTTACAAGCGTAGCATCCTGTGCTATCAATGTCGCAGGCATTACCCTTGTATTGTTACCACTATTCTGGACATACTTTTCCAGAGACTCTAATACTCTTAGCTGCACCTCTTTCTGTGTCAGCTCCTGTTGTGTATTGCCAGTATTATCAAGCAGCAGCTTCGACTGTGCTTCAATATCTGTAAGCCTGTTTCGGCTCTTAAAGTTTTCTATAGATTTTTCGACAGATGTCAATTCATCACTCATCAACCCTAACCTGTCTTCTATAAAGCGGATAGTACCATTTGCAACCTCATTCTTATCTTCAATATTAGTTTCCTGATATTGCTGTATCAGCTTTAGCAAAATATCTTCTCCACGTTGTGGTATTTCATCCCTAATAGATAGGTTGATGATATTTATCTGTCTGTTAATGAGCTCTACACCCAAAGAAGAAAGGTAAGACTCTGTAATATCTTCTACTGGGGTAATGTTTATGATATATTCTTCTACTTCATTATAAATGCGTGAATCATTCGGGTTGCGTTCTATTACTACAGCAGACACAGGCAGTTGCAATGTATCACCAAAGTTACCATGCCATGTTTTCTTTTCATTAGCCAGTGCAAACTTGTCTCCTCCAAGTGGTTTCAATGTGTAACTATAGAATGCTGTAATAGCCGTATCGGGTGTCAGTGTTTTAAATAAAAAAGGGCCATCATTATAAATGGCTGATGTTTTTATAGCCCCGGGTATAAAATACTGGATATTGAGATCCATTTGAGCAACCACACGTTGCATCAACAAACGGCTTTTAAATATCTCTACCTCATTTTCTATATTACTTGAAGTATTGCCCATACCAAGACCCTCAAGCAATGCTCCATTCACACCTTGATTTTGCTCGCTTTTTACTAAAACTTTTGCTTTGATAAGATATTGTGGTGTAGCGTATCGCAGGTAGCCAAACGCAAAAATCAATGCGATAACCACAGATATGGCAATAGATGGCCAATAGTCCAGCAATCTGGACAGTAGCCTTTCTATATTCATACGGTTAGCTTGTCTGTTATCGACAAACATTGGCTCTATATTATCCTGCATGTATGCAATAATCTAAACTTTAAAGATAGTTATGGTATGTTAATTAAACTATAGCTGCAATAGCTAATAACCGCTTGTTAACTAAGATTTCAGAATGTTTATATAGCTATTTGCCAGTTCCTGCCCTGCTTCTTTATCAAACCAAGCTTTCAGTGCTTGTCCGTTCGCAGTCAGTTTGGCCTTATCAGATGTGTATGTCTGTAACAGTCTACTTATTTCAGCACTATTGTTGGTATTGAAGAATGGTGGCATTTTCATGCCTGTATTAGCCTCAAATACGCTGTCGGGCATATCTACATACTGAAAAAAGGGCACACCCTTCGCCATAAACTCCCAACCTGTACCACCCCATACTGCACCACCAAACTCACCACCACCGAAATGCACATGCTCCAGCAGACGCATTATTTTCTTGCGGCTCATCACAGGAAGCCATAATACTTTATCAGTAATGCCCAGTTCTTCAATCAATTGCTTAGAAGCTTCTACTGCTTCTCCATAACTGAATAGCACCAGCAATGGATTGGTATCTGTCTCCTTTGCAAAATCTGCAAAGCCTTTTATCAATATATCGTTGCGTTTTATCTCCCATGTTCTGCTTCCTTTCGGAAAATGGGAAACATGGCTGAAGACAACGGGGTAGTGCTGATTGAATTTTTGAATAGAGTTAGTAATAAAATCTTCATCACCTGTTGCCCGCTCTTTATTATAAATCATTAGCAAAGGCAATGATTTTGTTTTCACTCCAATCTTATCTGCTTTTATCCTGCTCTCTTCGTCTATTGTTCCTACTACTTTGGTATTATGTTTAAGTCCTTTAACCTGATAGTATGCTTCAATTTTTTCTTTCAGATAATGAACTGCTTTCGTTTTGGTAATGCGGTAAGTATATTCTATACCCACACAATAAGGGGTAAACAAATCGAGCTTCATGCCTGCTTTGTAGAAGTATGCAGGCGCAAAGCCACAACCTATATAGTAATCGTATCCTTCAAATTCCTTACGAATATCTGTAGCAGACATTTTGAAATACTGCCCAAGTGCTCCACCACTTATCTTCGTTTGCTTAATATAAGGCTTCCACTTCTCAATATCCCATGTGTCATTCTCGGGCAAGAAATGGTTTATCTCATCTGCAAACAATAATAGTTCCGCATCTACACCTGCATCGCGCAAATAACGCATCAGCGAGAAGTAGTTATTATTCATATTACCAATGAGCGCAACCCTCATTACAGCTTGGCAAAATTGGTCAGTAGTTTCATGCCAAACTTGTGGCTCTTTTCAGGATGAAACTGTGCACCCATTATATTATCACCATTCGTCAGCATCGAGTCAAAATCGTAACCGTAGTGTGTACGGGCTATTACATATTTATCTTCTTCTGCTTTGGCATGGTATGAGTGTACAAAATAGAAACGTGGTTCGGCAGGTAAGTCTTCTACTAACGGGTGTTGATTTACAATTTGTATTTCATTCCAACCCATATGCGGTACTTTCAAGTCTGTAGGTTGCGGAAAATCGAACTTCACTGTTTTGGCAGGTATCCATCCCAACCCTTTCAGCAAACCTTCCTCGCTCGATTGTGTTAGCAATTGCATACCGAGGCAAATACCCAACACCGGCACTTTATCTTCCAATGCTTTTTTATTCAGCACTTCTCTCATGCCAGCCTTATCTATCTGTTGCACTGCAGCATCAAATGCACCAACACCGGGCAATAGTATTTTTTTTGCATTGGCAATTTTCTCCAGATCACCTGTTATCTCGCAGGTAGCACCTATACGTTTCAGCATGTTTTGTACAGATGCAAGGTTGCCCATGCCGTAGTTCACTATCGTTATCATGCTTGTTGTTGCTTTTTCAGTTTCTCTATATCCAACGGAAAACAATACTTCAGGTAGAAGCTCTTGGGTACAAGGCTCGATTTGTACAGCATGTAAAACAGGGGCCTCATACGTTCGAATGTTTTCTTGTATGTTTTATAATCCCAGAAGAATTTTTTCGGAGCTGTCATCAATGCATCATATTCGGCATCGCTCAACTCCAGTCTTTTCTTAAAGAAAGGTATCAGGTCTTCTTCTATATGCGGTGGTTTTGCATATTCAGCAATCGCATCTTCACGTTTCATATCACCTGATCGCACAGCTGCCGAAAGACTATTGTTACGCTGGTCTAATTTAAAACGCTGCGGATGATACACACTATGATGGAAAGCGGTCATCCTGTTTTCCAGATGGTGGCCGCCGTAGTATTCCCAGTTATACTCTTTCTCCAGCATAGCACGCGCCTCTGCCTTATTGTATGGTATATACCAGAACGGGCGTATCTTTTTTATCTTTTTAAAAATGATCCATTTCAAAAATGCTGTCAGTGGCATGTTAGGAAATGTCTTCATTTTCATTGTACCAAAGCGCTTGTGTATGTTACTGATGTATTTACCATCCACATACATAATACCCAATGGCGATATACCTTCTGCTTTGTAAGAGTGTCCTTCCAACACGTACTTAATACCAAACTTGCTTGCTGCACGGTACAATACTTCTGCCAGTGCTATATCTGTTGGGCCATCCAGTTCAGGCACGCCTGCTTTCAAGAATGCCTTAAAGACATCGTTCGATTCTTTATTGTCTATTACATAAGTATCAAGGTCTACATTAAGTTTACCTAATACTTTAAAAATATTCTGTGTGGCAATTGCTGTATTCCATGTGTTGTCATAATGTACAGCCAACGGGCGCAGCCCCCATTCCTTCACAGCCATGTGTACCATGTACGATGAGTCTGTACCACCACTCACACCTATCACACAATCATAAGGCTTGCCCTCACCATCTTTCTTTATCTGCTCTACTATTTCAAGAAAAGCATTGATGCCATCCTGTGTTCCCGTCTTATATTCTTCCTGCAGTTGGTCCATGGTTTTGCAATAGTTGCATACTCCCTGTTCGTCAAACACTATGTTCGGAACAGTTTCATCGTATATACACCTGCTGCAAATCTTCTTTTCTGCCATGCTTAATAATACTTTAATTCAGGTTTACCATCTTCACCTATCAACACCTCTCCTATCTGCTTTGCTGGGTTGCCTGCTACTATTGCAAAATCATTTACATCACGGTTCACAAAACTATTGGCTGCTATTACGCAATGCTTTCCTATCGTTACACCATTCTGTATCATACTCTGCGGACCTATAAAACAACTATTTCCGATTGATACAGGGCTATATTCATATTTTTCTTTGCCACTACTCACTGCCCACTTTACTGTATTGTGTGTGTAGATATGCACACCCGCACTTATAGAACAGTTAGAACCTATCGACAATCCACCTGTGCCATCTAATATTGTGTAAGGGCCTATCCATGTATCATTACCCACCTTCACATCTCCGAAAACAGTACAGCTATCATACACACTTGTACCCTCACCAAAGCCCAGATACTTTGCTTTTTCCCAACGGTCTGTAAACAATTCGTTTACAGGCAACACACGATTGTATTGCTTTTTCATCCTATTGCGCTTAGCCGCAAACAGGCGTTTCAGTATAGTATTAATATACTTTTTCATTGTTGAGATATATGCGGCACCACCACTCAAAGCTCAGGAAAGACCATAGCAACAAACGGTGATTCACGCCTTTTTCTGTATGCTCTTTTATGATGTGTTCTATGTAAGACGGATTAATAAAATCTGCACTCACTGTCTTCTTACCCAGCAGCAGGTCTTTTATATAGTCTGCATTCTCTCCACGATACCAACTTTCATCAGGCGCAGAGAAGCCTTGTTTTTTTCTGTTGATTATTTTCTCAGGCAGGAAGCTCATCATTGCTTTGCGCAATACATTCTTACCATCATCATATTCTTTATAAGCGCGTTTTTTTTCGTTAAGCGTGTCATTCTCATTCACGCGCTTCATCATTTCCAGATTACCGAGTTTGTGTTTTACGGGTATCTTCATAGCCATATCTACAAGGTCGTTATCCATAAATGGAAAACGCTCTTCCAGTCCGTTAGCCATAGACAGTTTATCGCCTACCAACAACAAACCGGGAAGGAAAGTCTTTATCTCGAAGTACAAGCTGTTTTCTATATGATGCTCAGGTGTATCGTATTGCAGCTTATTATTGAAAGTAAATACACGTTCAAACACTTCTCTTGGTTCTGCAATATCTACTTTGCTGTAAGTATCTGCGGTAAACAGTTTCTGCTTATCATTATCAGGCACCAGCCTTTGCCAGAAGCTATAGTAATTATCAAAAAACGCTTTTTGGTCCAGCGATTGATATACGCTGTAATAACGCCAAGGGTAACCACCAAATAATTCATCCCCACCAGTACCCTGCAAACACACTTTTACAAATTTAGATGCAAGACGGCTGATGTAGTAATTGGGATAACACATACCCACCCGCAAATCTTCCAGATGATATATAACACGTGGCAGCGACCAGCTTAAATCTCCTGCATTAATCACTTGCTCATAGTGCTCAGTTTTGAAATAGTTAGCCATCAACTCTGCATCTCTACGTTCATCGAAGTTGGCTTCTACTCCTGTTACCTCACTCATATCAAAGCCTGCGGTAAATGTAGTAAGCCTGTCTGTATGAGATGATGCGATAGCTGTAACAGAACCTGAATCCATACCACCACTCAAATAACTACCCACAGGCACATCGGCTACCATTTGCCTGTGTACCGAAGTCTCGAAGGCAGATTTTGTAAGCTGCACAGCATCTTCAAAACCCATACTGTTATCAGCCTTCGTAAAATCGTAGTCCCACCACGAATGGTGTTTTACATAAGTGCTATCTGCATTTATTACAACTGTATTAGCAGGTGGCAACATCGTTACCCCCTGAAATAATGTGTTGTAGGAGAATACGTTCTGAAAAGAAAAATATTGGTTCAGTGCAGCATGGTCTACACCCATCTTATAATCAGGGTGCGTAATTATGGCTTTTATTTCTGAACCAAAAACAAGTGTTCTGCCATTGAACCAGTAATACAGTGGTTTGATGCCAAACCTATCTCGGCTCATGTACAGGCATTGTTGTTTCTTATTCCATGCTGCAATAGCAAACATACCATTCAGCCTCTGAAAGAAATCGGGGCCATAAGCACTCAGCCCTTCGGCTATTACTTCAGTATCTGTTCTCGACACAAAAGAATAGCCCTGTTGTTGCAGCTCTTCTCTCAGCTCTTTGAAATTGTAAATGCACCCGTTAAACACTATGACCCATTCATCGTTTTTAGACGCCATGGGCTGTGCACCAAGCGATGAGGTATCAAGTATTGCCAGCCTGCGATGTGCTAGGCCTATCTGCCCATCAACATATACACCGTCGCTATCCGGGCCACGATGTGCCAGCACATCGGCCATGCGTTGCACATGTTGCTTTGCAACAGGTTGTCTGTTCAGGTTATATACTCCGGCTATGCCGCACATGTTATAATCCTTTTAGCAGTGTTACGATGTATTCGTAATCGGCTGCTGTCATTTTATTGTGTAGAGGAATAGACATTGAATATTCATTCGCCGCATACGCACCGGGATAGTCTTGTGGTTGTATGCCAAATGTATTGGCATAATAACCCAGCATATGCACCGCATGTGTGCCCGGTCGTGTGCTGACACCTTGTTGCTGCAAGTATTCCATCATTTCGTTTCTGCTCATAGGCGCCTTGCTTTCGTCTATAAACAGGACATAAGACTGCCATCCGTGTTTGTACTTAGCACCGTACACAGGTGTGCGCAGCCATTCAATGTCTTTCAGTTGTTCGTTATAATAGCTCGCCCACTGCTGCCTTTCATTGATGAAAGTATCCAGCTTTTGGATCTGCACTACACCAAGCGCACCTTGCAGGTCTGTCATACGGTAGTTGTATCCCACCATATCAAACTCAGGCAATATATACGGGCGCGGGCCTTTATGCCTTTGCTCTTCAGATATAGATGCGCCATGATTGCGCAGGCAGTTCAATCGCTCTGCCAGTGCATCATCATTTGTTGTCAGCATACCACCCTCACCTGTTGTTACAGATTTGCGCGGGTGGAAGGAGAAACATCCAATATCGCCCAATGCACCTGCAGCTGTTCCATTCAGTGCAGCACCTGCAGCGCACGCGCCATCTTCTACTATTTTCAGTTCAGGTGCTATTTCTTTTATCTTATCTACATCTGCACACAAACCAAAAAGGTGTACAGGTATAATAGCTTTTGTCTTTGTAGTAATTTTTGCCCTCAGTTGGTTCACGTCTATATTAAACGTCACAGGGTCTATATCTATAAACACAGGTGTTGCACCGCAGTACATCACTGCATTTGCAGTAGATACCCATGTAAAAGCAGGTACTATCACTTCATCGCCTGCACCAACGCCCAGTGCTACCAATGCCAGATGCAGTGCTGTTGTACAGTTAGATACTGCCAACGCGTGCTTTACACCATGCCTTTCTGCAAACAGTTTTTCAAACTGCGCTACTTTCGGGCCTTGTGTTATCCATCCGCTGAAGATGGGGTCTTTCATGGCTTCCCATTCTTCCTGTCCCATGCTTGGCAGCGATATTGGTATATTTCTTTTCTGTGTTGCAGACATGATAATTCGTTTATGCTTTCGTCATTGTTTTATCTCTCCATTCTATCAGCTTCAGCAATCCTTCTTCCAATGAGTATTTGTATTTAAAACCAAGTTCATTTTCAGCTTTCTGGCGAGAGCCTATTCTGTTTTGTACCAATGCACGCGCATCGTCTGCACTATATGGTTTATATATCACTTCCAGTTTAGAATCTTTCAGTTTCAGGATAGTATCGCACAGTTGCTTGATGGTAGTCTGCACTTCCGTACCTACGTTGTAAAAACCATAATCTACATCGCTGATGATTGCCTGTACATTACAACGTGCCACATCTTCTACATATATAAAGTCGTATGCCTGAGAACCATCTCCATTGATAGTCGGTTGCTCATTCGCATCTATCTTATTCAGCATGATAGGCACTACACCACTATATACGGCATGTTGGTCCTGTCCGGGTCCATACACATTCATATAACGCAAGCCTACTACTTTCAGTCCATATCTATCGTTGAAGGCCGTACACATAGCCTCTCCGGATATTTTGGTAGCGCCGTAGAAATTCTTGTTATTGAACGGATGGTTTTCCGTCATTGGCACTTCTACTGCATCGCCATATACAGATGCAGAAGACGAGTACACCAGTTTCTTCACATTATGTTTCACACATGCTTCCAATACGTTGAATGTACCGCCGATGTTTACATCAAAAGCTGTACGCGGAAAATCTTTGCAATGCAGCAGCCACATTGCTGCCAGATGGAAAACATAATCCACTCCCTCCATTGCTTTATCCAATATATCCAGCTCACGTATATCACCACCAAACGGGTACAATACACAACGCGGGTCTTGCAGGCAATCGTTTATATTTTCATACTTACCACGTGTGAAGTTGTCGTAAATGATTACTTCTTTCACGTCATGTTTCAGCAATTCCCTCACCACAAAGCCACCGATAAATCCGGCACCACCAATCACCAATACTTTTGCATTCTTCAGTTCCATACTGTTTTTACTTTGCACTTGTTATAGACTGTACAGGTATTTGCGCTTTCATACTAAAGCCCAATGCTTTAATGTGTATCACTGCAATATTGCCACGCACCTGTATCAGTTCACCTTTATTTTCTTTAAACGGACCTTCCATCACTTCTACAATATCTCCCGGTTTAAAGTCTACTGTTATCTCAGCATTTTTATAATTCTCCAGAAAGTCTTTGATAGCCTGTATCTCTTCTTCCCTTACAACACCAGGCTTCCCTACCCACCACAAAAACCTTACTGCACCTGCAGTCATCAGCACATTCACATTCTCTTCTTTGTAGTCGTTCATAAAAACAAATATGTACGACTTGAAAACCGGTTCTGCTACTTTCTTCTTTCTGTCACTCCACTGTTTTATACTTTCACGCAGCGGACAATATACTTTTACACCTTTCTGCTCCAACAGTCGGGTTAATTTTTTCTCATTCCTCGGTTTGGTATGCAACACGTACCAGGGCATCTTTCTGTTTATTTATTCTCCCACAATAGCAGGTATTTTTCTTTGCCTGCTCCGTTCATGCTGTGTAGGTATTTATTCCATTCTTCGCTTTCGTATGTCAGGAAACGTACTTTTCTGTCTATCAGCTTTTCAGCCTTTGCCACCATCTTCATTACATACTCCTTATCTATATCGCCTACCAGTACCAGATCTATTATGCCCGAGTCTTTTCCTTTTGCATAATCACCCGTCAGATATAGCTTATCCACTTTGCCCATCCTGTCTATTACTACTTCTATCACTCTATCTATACCTATGTACTTCATCAGGATGTTTCGCAAATCTCCAAATAGTGGATGCTTGTCGTTTGCTTTATACATCTTCTTATTGCCCCTGCTTTCAGATACTATCATGTTTGCATCCTCAAAACGGTTCAATTCTACACGTATAGAGTTGGTACTTTCCTCAAACTCATCAGCAAGCCCGCGCAAGTAAGCAGTAGTTCCTGGATTCAGGAACAACCGGAGCAAAAGCTTTATCCTTGTTCGGGATGATATTAACGTTTCCAGCATATTTTACCGGTACTATCCAAAGAACTTAACCTGTAAAGACATGGCTTCGCCGCTGTCAGCCACAGGCTCAACACAAGAACGAGTAATAAAGTTACTCATTCTCATTAAAAATGCAAGCCCAATCGCTACTTTTCATGGTCTATTAATCAAATTCTAATATTATACTAATTATACCAGACTGATATACTTTACATCTTCCTGTGCCTTTGCATAATCTTCGGGCTTGCCGATATCCAGCCAATAACCAAGTATAGGGAATGATACGATTGACTTACCATATTTCAGCAAAGTATCCATCAGGTCTGTTACATTATAAAATTCTCCGTCTGGCACTAATGTGAGTAGTTGTCTTTTAATCAAATAAATACCTGCATTGGAATAATAGGTATAACGAGGTTTCTCTTTCAGCGAATTCACAAAATTATTAGAAGATACTTCCAACACTCCGTATGGTACATCCACCTGATAACCTGTAGTTGCTACTGCCATGTCTGCACCACTCTTTATAAATGTCTGGAAGAATGCTTCGTAATCTATTGTTGTCAGCAGGTCTGAATTCATCACCAGTATATAATCATGGTTCAATTGGCTACAGAGTTTTACTGAACCCATCGTACCCATTGGCTTATCTTCAAATACATATTTGATAGATATACCCTTGCTACTGCCATCTCCAAAATAACTGATGATTGAATCTGCCAGATAGTTTACACTGATGCAGATATTCTTGATACCAAATTTTATAAGCCTGTCAACATTATGTTCAAGTATCGGTTTGAACCCAACAGGTAACATTGGTTTAGGCGTATGCTCAGTCAGTGGCATCAGTCTTTGCCCGCGTCCACCTGCCATTATCACCACATCTACAGGTAGCAATGTCTGTATCTGTGTCAGGTTTAGCACACCAACAATCGTCATATCCCTGTTTACAATAGGTATTACAAGGAAATTAAGATTTCTCAAAGAGCTGATATCTGCCTTATACAATTCATCCTGATAAATGAAAAGCGGATTGGGCAGAATATAATCTTTAATTGTATGATTAAGAATCGTTAACCCATTGATGAAGCCACGACGCAGGTCACCATCTGTGAGTGAGCCTATTAGCTTCATGTTTTCATCTGCGACAATCAGTATCGGATCGACCTTCATGTCTTCGAGTTTAATAAAGGCATCGCGTACAGACTGATGCCCGAATATGACGTGCCTTTCAATGTTGCTAGTCATCGGAATGTGTTTTATCTTTTGTTATGACAATGCCATAACTATAGCAAATATAACCGCTACAGGTAAAGCATAGCTGCTACTATGCACTATGTGCAGAGAAACAGATTGTGTTTGCATTAAAGATACTATGAGGGGAAAGGCGCAACAAAATTTTCAGAATGGAATAACAAGCCTTAAACATGTTGATAACAAAACGTTTACAAGGATTTCTTGTAAACGTTTTGAAATAATTATGGCCTGTAGCTGCTGGGGATATTGACTACCCTGTCTTCCAGCCATTGGGAATTTTCTAATGGCCCACATTGGCAATGCTGATACATGGCAAGCTTATTCATCAGCTTCCATATCGGGCGGGTCATTACTTTATTGTCGTTAGTTGCTTTCAGAAATTCATCGCGTGCGTCAAGGTCTTTCAGTACAACAGTATTCAGCCAGTAGTTGGCCTTACCTTCTACTGCTTCTGTTACAAACTGTATATCCGTACCTGCAAAGTATTTTCTATAAGTATCTGCAAGTTCACGTTTGTTATCCAGTATCTGTTGTAATTGCTCTAGTTGTGCACACGCTACTGCAGCATTCAGGTTTGGCATACGGTAGTTATAGCCTACTTCATCATGTACAAACTCGTACGGGTGTGGTATTTTGGCTGTGGTAGATAAATGCTTTGCGTGTTGTGCCAGCTTTTCATCATTGGTAATGATGGCACCACCACCGCCACATGTTACCGTTTTATTGCCGTTGAAGCTGAAAGCAGCTAGCAGTCCGAAGTTGCCGGTATGTTTTCCTTTATAGTATGTACCTAAAGACTCAGCAGCATCTTCTACTAATGCTATGTGATAGCGTTCGCATATATCAGCTATATCATCTATCCTGCAAGGGAAGCCGAATGTATGCATAGGCACACAAGCTGCTATACGCCTGCCTGTTACTTTATTTATACACACACCATCTTTCATTTCTGCATTCACTGTCAGAAAATCTTCCAGGGCTTTAGGAGACAGGCCCATAGTGTCTTTATCTACATCTACAAACACAGGTATGCCCTGCGCATGTGTGATGGCATTTGCGGTAGCCACAAAAGTTAGTGGTTGTGTTATCACTTCTTCATCACGCTTCACACCTGCAACTATCAGTGCCAAATGCAGTGCTGTAGTGCCGTTGGTAGTAGCAATAGCGTATTTAGCACCCGTTATCTCCTGCATCATTTCTTCAAAGCGGTTTACATATGCACCAACTGAAGAAACAAATGTAGAATCGATAGTATCGAGCAAGTACTTCTTTTCATTGCCCCCAAAATAAGGTGCATGCAGTGGGATGAAGGCCTCAGGCTCTTTAAATGTTTCTCTGATGAATCGGATAGTATCGTTATACATTTTTGTATTTATTATCGTCAGGATTTAAGATAAAACCGTCGTCCAGCACTTTTTTGATCTGTGCTATACCATCCGGCACTTTAAACATCACCTCGAAACCAAGCGTGTTTTTTATCTTATCAAAGTTTACACGATAGTCGCGCGGGTCTTCGTTTTTAGACACGTATTTTATTTTCGCATCCGGTATAAACTTCATCACTTCGTCCACGATCATTTTCTTCTGATAGTTTTCAGATGTATCACCTACGTTAAATACATCGAACGCAACTTTTTCGGGCGCAGCTTCTATTACCGTCACTACAGAACGTGCCAGATCGTACACATGACAATACGGGCGCCAAAACTGCTCACCGAATATTACCAGTTCTCTGCCTAATGCCAATTCTTTAGCAAATTCATTCACTGTCAAATCAAAACGCGGACGCAGCGAAAGCCCATATACTGTTGAGAAACGCAGGCATGTAGGTTTTGTAGTATTTGTCTTTGGCTGAGAAAGCAGGTATTCTTCTACCGCTACTTTTGTTTCTGCATAAAGAGATACCGGTGCAGTAGCAGACTCTTCCGTTACAAATGCTTCAGGGTCTTCCATCTTACCATAGTTACTGCAAGTAGATGCAAATACAAATTTCGATGCACCCATTTCATTGGCTATCGTATACAGCATTTTACTACCATCAAAATTGGTAGTACGTGCCAGTTCAGGATGTTTGGCACATGCAGGGTCGCCTACAATAGATGCCAAATGTGCTACGCAGTCTATTCCGTCCATTGCAGTGCGTACATCTGCCTCGTTGCGGATATCGCCTTTTACAAATTCAAAATTGGGAAGATTCAGCAAATCGATGATGGGTTCGCCACCATACATCAGGTTATCAAAAACCCTGACATTATAACCTTTGTCGAGCAATTGCCTTGTCAGCACAGAGCCGATATAGCCGGCGCCGCCTGTTACCAGTACTTTTTTAGCCATAGATTTACGTGCGTTTTACTTGGGGTGTTTCTATAATACGAATAGCAAATATAGTCTGCCGAAGTTTGCAGAATTAAGACTTTCAATGTATTAACGCATCGAAAACAACCCGATAACAATTCGTTTACACTACGCGAGCTGCAAACGACTGTTGAGGAAAGGATATTGCTGCAATACAGTCATCACACCACTTTGCAGCATAGCTTGCAGATTATCAGCATGTTTTATATGATGCATATCTGTACCACAATAGTCATATAGGCCTGCAGCCAGTATTTGTTCTGCTGCCATTTTTACACTACGGCCATAATAGCCCGAAAGGGAAAGTACATTTAATTGCAGATAGCAGCCTTTATCACGCATCTCTCTGTATGCATCCAAGTTGCCGTGATAATATGCATAACGCTCAGGGTGTGCCATGATAGGCTTGTAGCCTTTTGTTTGTATGCGGAAGAGGATATCGTCAAACCTGATAGGTTCGAACATGAAAGATATTTCTACCAATACCTGATTATCAACAATCGGCATCAGTTCATTCACTTCCAGCAGTTGCATAAAGTGGTCGTCTATATAATACTCTGCCGCAGCACGTATCGGGAAGTTGATATTACGCTCATGCAATGCCTGTTGCAGTGCATGCAGGCCTTGCTGAATATTGAAGCTGTTGTTGGGATAGTGGTCGTACTTTATGTGTGGTGTAGTGATGGCACTTCTGTAACCCATAGCCTGCAGGCGCTGTATCAGCATAATGCTGTCTTCCATTGTCTGTGCACCATCATCTATACCCGGTATCATATGCGAGTGCATATCTGTACCTAAGAAAGACCAGTTACCATATCCATTCGGATTGGCAGCGCCGTATTTCAATCCACCTTCTTCCTTCTTCTTACCAAACAACTTAGAAAACATAGTAATTCAATTCCACTTACAGGGTGAAGATACGCCGAAATCGCCATTCCTTTCCCAACCTGCTTGATATGACGAATATCATTCATTTTATTGCTCGTTCACACCAATAGCTTATTGAAATGCCCTAACTTTGCGGCGCTTTACAAAAAACGGTTTTGTATGAAAATGAAGTATTGGAAAAAACTGACTATCGCAGAACAGGATGCCCGCATCACAGAAGCCCTCAGCCAGAATATCGATTATAAACAAAAGATATCGCTGGGCGTACCTGCATCCCGCCTCGATACTACCGTTTTCTACGAGCAGGCACCTTTCCTGAAAGATGCGCCACTACTGCGTACCTACGTACAAAACCCCAACCATATAGGCTGCCACACACTGGGCGATTCTGAAGATTTCTTCAAAGGAACACAGGAACTGGAACGCGAAGTAATAGAACTATTAGCCGTAGATGTACTGAAAGCAAAACCACACACCTGCGATGGCTATGTAGCGGCTGGCGGTACAGAAGCCAACATACAGGCAGCATGGATATATCGTAACTATTTTGAACAGGAACACAATGCTTCTTACAATGAAATAGCACTGCTGGGTTCTGAAGACACTCACTATTCTATAGCAAAAGCATCTAACCTCCTACACCTGAAATGGTACAGTGTACCGGTTGATGATAATACGCGTAAGATAATACCTGCAGAACTGGACAAAACACTGGAACAGGCTAAAGCAGAAGGAATCAAATACTTCATCGTCATCTCAAACATGGCTACAACAATGTTTGGCAGCGTAGATAATCCTGATGTGTATGTAACACACCTGCAAAAACACGACTTGCCTTTCAAGCTGCATCTGGATGGTGCTTTCGGTGGTTTCATATATCCTACTGCACATCCGGAATCAACCGTAAACTTTGCCAACCCGCATGTATCATCTGTTACGCTGGATGCACACAAGATGCTGCAGGCGCCTTATGGCACGGGTATATTCATATCTCGCAAGGGGATGATAAACTATGTATATACCAAAGAGGCGCAGTATGTAAACGGTATGGACATCACACTAAGTGGTAGCCGCTCGGGTGCTAACGCAGTTGCCATATGGATGATACTGATGACTTACGGTCCACACGGTTGGTTTGAAAAAATAAACAAGCTACTGTATCGTACAGACTGGTTGTGCAAGCAACTCACGGAGCTGGGCTTTACATACTACCGCTACCCAAATATGAATATTGTAACCATCCGTGCCAAACATATACCTGCTACCGTAGCGCACAAGTTTGGCCTGGTACCCGATACCCACGATGGCAACCCCAACTGGTACAAAATAGTAGTAATGGACCACGTAGAGGTAGAACACCTCGAAGAATTCCTGAACGAAATAAGAGCATAAACAAAGCCCCGCGATTGCGGGGCTTTGTTTATGTATAGTGTCAATTACTTTCCGATACAAAACTTACTAAAAATATAATCTAGCTTGTCTTCCGTAGTTACTTCACCTGTTATCTCTCCCAAATAAAACAGGCAACGGCGTATATCAAGTGCTATCAAATCGCTGGCTATGTGGTTATCAAGTCCTGCTCTTATATCCGCAACAGATTTCAGCACTTCCTGTAGCGACGCGTGGTGCCTTGCATTGGTAATGATGGTGCCTTCTGTATTTATCTCACCTTCTATCACCAGCTTGTACAATGCCTGCTTTAGTGCATTTACATTGTCTTTGTTTTTGGCAGATATATAAATGGTATCATCCTGTTTGCTGCCCGTGTATGCATCTGTCTTATTAGCCACCAGTAGGTAGTTGATATTCTCTTGTTTGAACAATGCTACCTGTTCTGCAATCGCTTCGGCAGTCGTTGTGTTTACATCATATAGATATGCCACTACATCTGCACGCTTCATGGTATCCATACTGCGCTGCACGCCAATGCTTTCTATCACATCAGCTGTATGCTCCCGTATGCCAGCCGTATCTATCAGCCTGAAGAGGATACCGTTTATGTTTAGTGTTTCTTCAATGGTATCACGCGTGGTGCCTGCTATATCACTTACTATAGCGCGCTCTTCATTCAGCAATGCATTCAGCAATGTGCTCTTACCTGCATTGGGTTTACCAATTATCGCCACACTTACACCATTGCGTATCACATTCCCCAGACGGAAAGAATCTGCCAGCCTGCCCGCTGTAGCATCTATATCATTTATCAGTTGGTAAAACTGGGTGCGGTCTGCAAACTCCACATCTTCCTGGCTAAAGTCCAATTCCAGTTCTATCAGCGCGCTGAACTTTATCAACTGTTCACGCATCGCCTTCAACTCTTCACTAAAACCACCACGCAGGTTGTGCATAGCCGCCTGCTGTGCCGCGCCCGATTGTGATGCTATCAGATCTGCCACCGCTTCTGCCTGCGCAAGGTCTAGCTTACCATTCAGAAATGCGCGTTGGGTAAACTCTCCGGCCTTTGCCATATGCGCGCCATTGGCAATACACAGGTTGATGATTTGCTCCAGTATATACTGGCTGCCATGCCCGCTTATCTCTACAACATCTTCACCCGTATAGCTTTTAGGGCCTTTGTACAGGCTCACTACTACTTCGTCTAACGCTTTTTCGCCCTGCATTATTTTACCAAAATGCAGCGTATGCGATGCCTGGTTCATCAGCTTCTTTCCTTTAAAGATGCTATCCGTTATCTCTATAGCCTTGTTGCCACTCAGGCGTATCACACCTATGGCACCCACACCCGGCGGTGTGGCAAGCGCTACTATCGTTTCGTTTATATTATACATGTATCCTATGCTCCATTGCAGGAGATTTGCAAAGTTAGTTCTATTGCCACAAACTACTTAGTTTCGCAATATGCGAGCGGTCATACAACGTGTTTCTACAGCCAGTGTCACTATTCATGGAGATATGAAGTCTGCCATTGGTATCGGCTTTATGGTATTGTTGGGCATAGAGGCTGCAGATACCGAAGAAGATGCAGACTGGCTTTGCAACAAAATAGCGCAGCTGCGTGTATTCTCAGACGATGCAGGGCTGATGAACAAAAGCCTGCAAGAGGTAGATGGCGAGGTACTGGTGGTAAGCCAGTTCACCCTACATGCTTCTTACAAAAAAGGCAACCGACCGTCTTTTATTAAAGCTGCCCGCCCCGAACAGGCCATACCGCTGTACGAGTATTTTATCAAAGCACTATCGCAGCTCATAGCAAAACCGGTAGCAACAGGTACTTTTGGTGCAGATATGAAAGTGGCATTGGTAAACGATGGCCCGGTAACAATATTAATGGATACTAAAAACAAAGAATAATACCCCCTCCGCCCCCTAAAGGGAGAACTATTTTATATTTGATGACGATGTTTGACGACGAATATTTTATGCGCGAGGCACTGCGACAGGCAAAGCTGGCTTTTGATGCTGGCGAAATACCTGTGGGCGCAGTGGTAACATGGGGTACAAAAATCATAGCGCGCGGTCATAATCAGGTAGAGCAACTGAACGACAGCACTGCACATGCCGAGATGATAGCGCTCACTGCAGCATTCAATCAACTGGGTAGTAAATACCTGCCCGATGCTACGCTGTATGTAACACTGGAACCCTGCCTGATGTGCAGCGGTGCGCTGTACTGGAGCAAGATAGGCCGCGTAGTATTTGGTGCAAGTGATGTGAAAAACGGCTATGCACGCATCACAGGCGATAACTCTCCCTTCCATCCAAAAACAGAACTGGTGCATGGCATCCTTGCAGATGAATGTGCCCAGTTAATGAAAGACTTTTTTGCAGCAAAAAGATAGTATGTTATATACATGGCATTTGGTTGAGGGCACTTCACTTACTTCTCTTGAAGAAAGCAAGATGCAGGATTTTCTGGTAGGTGATAAACAGATATGTTTATTGCGCAAGGCCGATACTGTTTTTGCATTTGCTGCTACCTGTCCGCATGCCGGTGCTCGCTTTTGCGATGGCTGGTTGGATGCACAAGGTCGTCTTGTATGTCCGCTCCACAAATACCGTTTTGATCCTGCAAACGGACGCAACACAAGTGGCGAGGGCTACAAACTAAAAACTTATCCTGTAGAAATAAGAGAGGATTATATTTACATAGGTTTATAAACAACACAATGATACACCCTCCATACCTCACACAAGGTTCTACTATTGGTATTACTTGCCCTGCGGGTTATGTTTCGGCAGACCGTATAAAGTTTGCAGTTGAATACCTGCAAAGTCTTGGTTACAAAATAGTGGTGGGTAGCACAGTAGGTTCAGAATATCATTATTTCTCTGGCAATGACGATGCACGCCTGCAAGACCTGCAGTGTATGCTGGATGATGATGGTATTGATGCTATACTGATGGGGCGTGGTGGTTATGGTACCAGCCGCATTATAGACAGGCTTGATTTTACCCGTTTCAAAAACAAACCAAAATGGATTTGTGGCTTTAGTGATATCACTGTGCTGCACAATCACATTCATAATACACTTGGTATTGCAACCATGCACAGCCCTATGTGCGGTGCTTTTAAGCCAACAACTATCGATACCGACTATATCCAAAATTTCTTCGATGCTATTGCAGGCAGGCCACTTACTTACACTGCACCTGTTTCTTCATTCAATAGAACAGGCGATGCAGAAGGAATATTAACAGGTGGAAATCTTGCAATACTCGCTCACCTTACAGGCTCTGTTTCTGAAGTTGATACTGATGGTAAAATCCTTTTTATTGAAGACATCGGCGAACATCTATACAATATAGACCGCCTGATGCTGAACCTAGAACGTGCAAGTAAGTTTGATAAACTGGCAGGGCTTATCGTCGGTAGCTTTACAGATATGCAAGATACAGAGCGCCCCTTCGGACAAACAATTGATGAGATAATATGGGATAAGGTAAAAGAATACGACTATCCTGTTTGTTTCAATTTCCCTTGCGGGCATCAGGATGTCAACTTCACGCTAACACTCGGTATGCAACACAGGCTGTCTGTTACAAAAGATGGCAGCACACTAACACTTATTAAATAAACAGAATTGCTAATCACGGTAAATCAGGAGAATCAAATTAATCCCGGTTCAGAATCGTATTAATTCAGATTCGCTTTCTTCCAATTGCTCATACCACCACTCAAGTTGTATAGGTTATTAAAACCTATACCCTCCAGCCTTTGTATGATGATGGAACTACGTATTCCTTTTTCGCAATACACAACTACCGGCTTATCTACAGGTATTTCATCGCGGCGTGCCATTACATCACCCAACGGTATATGTTCGCCACCTATGTTATACACTTCACGCTCCCAGTCTTCGCGCACGTCTATCAGCACAAATGGTGCATTATCATCCATCCATGCTTTCAATTCTGCAGGCGATAAACTTTTCATTACTACTCTTCTGTTAATGCTTTCCACAATGTGTCTTTCAATTCTACAATACCCTGATTAGATACAGAGGCTATAAAAAGGTGTGGGATGTCTTTTGGTAGTGTTGCAGCAATGGCTTCCTTTAGCTCATCGTCCAGCATATCGCTTTTGCTGATGGCTATTATCATTTTCTTATGCAGCAGTTCCGGATTGTACTGCTCCAGTTCGTTATACAATATGCCAAATTCCTTTGCATGGTCTGCACTGTCTGCAGGTATCAGGAAGAGCAATACAGAATTACGTTCTATATGGCGCAAAAAGCGATGCCCGAGACCTTTACCCTCTGCCGCACCTTCTATAATACCCGGCAGATCGGCCATACAGAAAGACTTATTATCCCTGTACGGTACTATGCCCAGTTGTGGTGTCAGTGTGGTAAATGCGTAGTCAGCAATCTTTGGTTTTGCAGCGCTAACGGTAGACAGTAAGGTAGATTTGCCCGCATTCGGGAAACCTACCAAACCAACGTCTGCAAGTATTTTCAGTTCCAGATACTTCCATCCTTCTATGCCTTCCTCGCCGGGTTGTGCGTAGTCGGGTGCCTGGTTGGTTGGCGTAGCAAAATTGCTGTTACCCAAACCGCCACGTCCGCCACGTATCCATATCTTCTCTTCACCGTGATGCAGAATTTCTATTTCTGTTTCACCGGTTTCCTCGTCCATGGCTACGGTACCCAATGGTACTTCTATAATAATGTCCTCACCGTCTTTGCCGGTGCAGTTGTTTTTGCTTCCTTTCTCACCATCCTGTGCCAGTATATTTTTATGATAGCGCAGGTGCAGCAATGTCCACAGCTGTTCGTTGCCACGCAGAATGATGTGTCCGCCACGTCCACCGTCACCGCCGTCAGGCCCTGCTTTAGGGTTGAATTTGGTACGCGCGAAATGGCGGCTGCCCGCTCCTCCTTTACCGGAGCGGCAGAATACTCTTATATAATCAACAAAATTGGCTTTCTCCACTATGCGGGTTGCAGATATTTATCTATCTCCTTCGAGATTAATGCGAACGTTTCTTCAATGCTTCCGTCACCTTTCAGGCGTTCCAGTTTGCCAAAGTTATGATAATGTCCCGCTACAGCTTCTGTTTTTTCGTAGTATTCTTTGATGCGCTTGGCAATTACCTCTTCATTATCATCACTACGACCCGATGTAATGCCACGGTTTACAAGGCGTTTCACCAAATCTTCTTCAGGTACTTCCATTGCCAGCAACAGGTGTATTTCCGTGTTTTTAAACTCCAGCAGCTTATCCAGTGCTTCTGCCTGTGCCTTTGTACGCGGAAAACCATCGAAGATAAAACCACGCGCATCCGGGTTTTCGTCTATTTTGCTGCTTATCATGCCTATTACTACCTCATCAGGCACCAGCATACCCTGATCCATGAAGTTTTTAGCTTCCACGCCAAGTGGTGTCTGGCGGCTTACTTCGTCGCGCAGCAGGTCGCCTGTAGAAATGTGTTGCAGTTTGTAAGTATCCAGAATATTGGCAGATTGTGTACCCTTGCCACTACCCGGAGGGCCAAACAGTATAAGATTGAACATAAAAAGTAAATGAGATTAACCCTGCAAAAATAACCAACGCTTTGTAATAGCCATATTATCTATACCATTATAGCAGAAATAATGGCTAAAAAAGCCATGATTTAAGGCTTTTTTAATACATAAGCCTGTAAATATCAGTTTGCCTTGGCTTTGTCCTTGTCGGTTTTTGCAGAAGTTGCATGTATATCATATACTTTAATGCCCGCTATGAGCATCCATAACGAAAGGAAAAACATTTTTATCATACCCTCTATATTGTATCTGTAAATTAGTACAACGCAAAATCAGGTGCTAATATTTTGTACTTCAGTTTTTCCACAAAAAGTCATCAATTAATCCACTAACCTGCCAGCAGTTTTTGGATGATGTTTTTATCAACTTCTATACACTCACCGGGTTGCAGATTTTCTATCGTCACTTTCCCGATGCTGTATCTTATCAATCGCAAAGTCGGGTAGCCAACTTTTGCTGTCATCTTTCTTACTTGTCTGTTTTTACCTTCTGTAAGTGTGAGTGATATCCAACTGGTAGGAATATTTTTTCGGTATCGTATCGGCGGATTTCTTTCGGGTACTTCAGGTGCAATTATTTTTTTTGCAACGGCAGGTTTTGTTTTATAATCTTTTCCGTTGTTGTTGATGATAACACCACCACAAAGTTGCGCTATCGCTTCATCACTTACATCACCATCTACCTGTACCCAATATGTGCGTTTGTGTGCAAACTTTGGTTCAAGCAATCTGTGTGTTAGCACCGTATCATTTGTGAGAAGTAGTAAACCTTCACTGTCGTAGTCCAATCTGCCAACAGGGTAAATATCTTTTGCGAGATGTGATAAATAATGCGCCAATGTCTGCTTCTCACCCTCCGGAGAAAATTGCGACATCACCATGTATGGCTTGTAAAAAATATAGTACTGTTGTTTACTCATTTTTATCGTCGGCTGAAATCTGCTGCTGCAAAGGCTTTCACTAGAAAAGAAAAAACCCGGCAGGTGTTGTGGACCTCCGGGCTTTTATAAGGATGGGTTAGTAAGTACAATCCTTAACACAATATTAAAAATAATTTTTCCTACTAAAAAAATTTCTTGCAATTATTTTTTAAAAAATATTTCGCGTGTTGATAAGTTGTGTACAACCTTACAGTACATTATGCAGATAATCTTGAGAATAAATTAAGTTGTTACAACGACGAAAATGATGTGATGTATATGTGCAGTTACTACATTTTCTATTCACGATAATGCAATAAACAACAACAGAGAAATAGTATATAGAAATCAGCTCTAAGTATTTAATATTACTACCAATCTTTCTCCACCTTCACCGGCGTGCCTGCTGCTTTCTTATGTTTATCCTGTAGTTTCTTTTCTTCCTGTTGCAGTGCCTTCAGCAATTGCTCTGCCTGCTTCTCACTCATCTTACTTTGTTGTGGTTGCGGGCGTTTATCCTGCTCGTCTTTTTTATCGTCCTTATTGTCTTTGTTCTGGTCTTGCTGATCTTTATTGTCCTTGTTCTTCTCGTCTTTGTTGTCCTTATTATCTTTATTCTGCTGGTCTTTATTTTTATCGTCCTTGTTGTCTTTATTATCCTTGTTCTTATCGTCTTTGTTATCCTTATTGTCTTTATTGTTTTTGCCACCACCGCCATCTTTCTTTAGCATTTGCTGCGCATAGCTCAGGTTGTACTTTGCATCTGCATCCTGCGGGTTTGCCCTCAATGCTTTTTTATAGGCATCTATCGCTTCTTCCCATTTCTGCTCTGCCATGTAAGAATTGCCGATGTTGTAGTTGGCAGCCGATTTGCCGATACGATTAGTATCCATCTTGGCAGCCTGCTCCATTACTTTGCGTGTACCATCATATTGTTTCTGTTGGTACAGCGCATTACCCAGGTTGAAAGCACCCGGTGTGTAAGTCGGATTCTTTTGCAGCGCTTTCTGATATTCGGCTGCTGCTTCCTTATACTTTTTCTGCTGATACAGCTTGTTACCATCCTGCACCAATTGCTTGTACTGTGCCTGTGTTGTATGTGTACACACAACAGCCAATATGATCAATATGAAAATCCCGAGCCTCATGCGTTCTTTGTTTTCATTTTCATATTTGTATTAGGTATCAACCACTCTATCAGCAGCAATACCAAACCCGCCAGCAAAAAGTATTGGAAATAACTATTGTAGTCTGTGTACACATCAGCACCCAGATTCTTCTGCTCCATATCATCTATAGAGCCTGCTATCCTGTCTGCCACATCTTCCGTATTGCGCAGTTGTGAATAAGTGCCATGTCCTGCTGCCGCCATCATTTGCAGTGCTTCTTCATTCAGCTTACTGATAACGGGGTTACCGTTCTCGTCCATCTTTACACCTTTGGTAGCAGGGTCGTATATGCTACTGCCTTGCGGCGAACCAACACCTACCGTATATACCACCACACCGGTTTCTGCTGCTTCTTTTATTTTAGCTACTGCGTTTTCGTCGTGGTCTTCGCCGTCACTTATTATTATCAGCGATTTGTATTTGCGTTCTTTCTGAGAGAAGGAGTTCATAGCCATCTCCACTGCTTCGCCTATCACTGTACCCTGTGTAGGTACCATATCGGGCGTTACGTTTTGCAGCATCATTTTCATTGCACTGTAGTCTACTGTCAGCGGTACCTGCAGGTATGCACGGCCTGCAAATACAATCAGTGCAACACGGTCGTTCTGCAGTTTATCCATCATGCGGGCTACCAGTTGCTTAGCACGCGTCAGCCTGTCGGGTTGTATATCCTGTGCCAGCATGCTCTTACTTACGTCCAGCGCTACTATTACATCTATACCACGGCGCTGCACTTTGGCTGTCTTACCTGCTTTTTGCAGATTGGCCCATCCTATTATAATGCAGGTGAGTGCAAGGCTATATAATACAAACTTCAGTGTAGCACGCCCGGGTATGCGCCCCATCATTTGGCTTTGTATCAACTGTTCATCGCCCAGTTTTTTAATCTTCTCTTTGCGCCAGTAGAGCAGCCAAATAAATAACACCACCAGCACGGGTACCAGCCCCAGTGCAAAAAGGTGAGATATATGTTGGAAACGCATCATAATGAACGAACGCAAATTTAATAGTGCTGTAATATTAACCTAATACCCCCGAATGATTTTTATTTTTCTTTAACACCCTTGCAGGATATATATCATCGGAAATGCCATTTCTCATATCGTAACTTTAAGCATCATTAGCCGCTTATGTTCAGGCACGAAGGCAAAAGCCGCACTTTTATACACAATCTTAAACTTGCCTCACTACTTTCTTTTGTTGCGGGTGTTGTAAATATTGCGGGCTTTTTTGCTGTTCATACACTTACTACTAACCTGACAGGTCATTTTGCATTTTTTGCAGACGAGCTGATTAACAAGAATACATCCACAGCAGTATTATACCTGTTGTATGTGCTTTTCTTTTTTACAGGTGCATTTATTTCAGGCTTTCTGGTAGCGTACACATATAAGATAAAAGAACGCTACAAATATGTAATTCCTATTCTGATAGAGCTTGCAATACTTACCGTTGTTTCACTAACAGATAAAGATGCTGTTATAAACAACCCACATACAGTAGCATATGCCTTGCTCTTTGCAATGGGTATGCAAAATGCACTTGTAACTGGTATATCCGGCTCTGCGGTACGTACTACCCACCTTACGGGCTTGTTTACAGATTTAGGTATCGAATTATCACAGCTTTTCTTTTACAAAAAACCGGAACAAATAAAGAAATTGCATACATCTATAAAACTTCGCAGTGCTATTATTGTTTTCTTTCTGCTCGGATGCTTAGCAGGCGGCTGGGGCTATCTGCAGTTTGATATTAAAATACTACTACTGGCTTCGTCAGTACTGGCAGGCGGGTTGATGTATGATAGCATCAAACTCAAAGTAGTATCTATAAAAAGGAAATATCAGAACTGATAGTTATAGTTAAATACTAAATTCTAATATCTAAATCCGAAACCCGGTGTTTTATGTCCTTTTAGGTTTTAGTAATTCGATATTAGGATTTAAGCATTAGTAATTAGCTTTGCAACCATGCAAGATTACCTGAAAGGGCTGAATGATAAACAACGTGAAGCGGTAGAACATATAAACGGTCCGCTGATGATTGTGGCGGGTGCCGGCAGTGGCAAAACCAAAGTACTTACTACACGTATAGCACACCTGATGCATCACGGTGTGGATGCATTCAATATACTGGCGCTCACCTTTACCAACAAGGCGGCTGCCGAAATGAAAGAACGTATTGAAAAAATACTGGGCAATACAGAGGCGCGCAATCTGTTTATAGGTACGTTCCACTCTGTGTTTGCACGTATCCTCCGCGCAGAGGCCAGCAAACTGGGTTATCCCAACAACTTTACCATCTACGATACCGACGATGCCAAGGGTGTACTGAAAGATATCATCAAGGCGATGAACCTGGATGATAAACACTACAAGCCTGCCTATGTATACAACCGCATATCTGCTGCCAAAAACAGCCTGATAGACCCATACGGTTATAAGCAAGACCATCATATACAACAGGAAGATGCACGCAGCAACCGTCCGTTGCTGGGACAGATATATGAACAGTATGCCATGAAGTGCTTCCGCAATGGTGCGATGGACTTTGATGACCTGCTGTTTAAAATGTATGAGTTGCTGGTTCGCTTCCCTGAAGTATTGGCAAAATACCAGCATCGTTTTAAGTATATATTGATAGATGAGTATCAGGATACCAACGTAGCGCAGTACCAGATTATAAAAATGCTAGGCGCCGTACACGAAAATATTTGTGTGGTGGGTGATGATGCACAGAGCATCTACTCCTTCCGCGGTGCTACGGTACAAAACATCCTGCAGTTTCAGGACGACTATGATGATGTAAAAGTCGTGAAGCTGGAACAGAACTACCGCAGTACACAATCTATACTGAACGTAGCCAACCAGATTATATCAAACAATAAAAACCAGATACCTAAAAACCTGTGGACGGATAATACCACAGGCGAGAAGATTATACTGGCACGCACGCTTACAGATAATGACGAAGGCCGCTTTGTTGCCGATGCCATTACAGAAATGAAGCTGCGCAACCACCATCCCAATAAAGACTTTGCCATCCTGTACCGTACCAATGCACAGAGCCGTTCTTTCGAGGAAAGCCTGCGCCGGATGAACATACCATACAAACTGTATGGTGGCATATCGTTCTATCAGCGCAAAGAGGTAAAAGATTTCCTCTCTTACCTGCGCATCATCGTCAATCAGCAGGACGAGGAAAACATCAAACGTATTATCAATTATCCTGCAAGGGGTATTGGTAAAACAAGTATTGAACGTGTACTGATTGCTGCAAACGAACACCAGAAAACATTCTGGGAAATGCTGCACCATCCCGAAGCCTGTGGGCTTAAAGGTGCTGCTGCATCAGCTATTGAGCAGTTTACCACAATGATAAGGAGCTTCCAGGTAATGCTGGAAAAACAAAATGCGTACGATGTAGCTTTTGCAGTGGGTAAACACACTGGTCTTGTGCAGGAATTGTATAACGATAAATCGGTAGAAGGCCTTGCCCGCTACGAAAACGTACAAGAACTTTTGAACTCTATCAAAGAGTTTACAGAAACACCGGATGAAGAAGGCGAACTGCGCGAAAAATCATTGGGCAGTTACCTGCAGCAGATTACCCTGCTTACAGATGCAGATAACAGCAACGACGAAGACTCTGATGTGGTAAAACTTATGACCATACACGCGGCCAAGGGCTTGGAATTCCCTTGCGTATTCAACGTAGGGCTGGAAGAAAACCTCTTCCCGAGTGCGATGAGCATGTATGACCGCAACGATTTGGAAGAAGAGCGCCGTTTGTTTTATGTAGCCATCACACGCGCCAAAGAGCGCCTTTGGGTTACGTTTGCTAACAGTCGCTATCGCTTTGGTAGCCTGGTGCAAAACGAACCAAGCCGCTTTATAGATGAAATACCGGAACAATATCTCGACCGCAGTTTTACCGGCATGAGCAATCGCGCACAGGGCTCGGTAAATGCTTTTGGCAAACAAATGAATGAGAGCTTCGACCGCACTACATCGCTCAAAAAGCTGGCAGAGAAAGCACAGAAACCTGTTGCTTCTGCACATACACCTTCAACCGATTTCAAAGCAGACGACCCGATGGAAATGCAGGTAGATATGGAAGTAGAACACCTGAAATTTGGCTTCGGCAAGATAAAAGCAGTGGAAGGCGGCATCAACAACCGCATAGCCACCATAGAGTTTGGCGGTGGCCACGGGCAGAAGAAGATAATGTTAAACTTTGCTAAAATCAGGATAGTACGATGACATTCACGCTTCGTTTTTATGGAATATGGATGTTACTTGCACCATAATACCATAAAAACGAAGACTTATGCTATACCGAAAGTATGTATTAATGGCTGGTTTCCTTTTGGCAACAAGCCACAACATCTGGGCACAGACACGCCAGAACGTAGACATCAGCCATGCAACCATATTCCTCAACGGCGCAGAGCTGAGCAGCAGCGCAAAAATCAACCTGCCACAGGGTGAATCTGAAATACTCTTTACCAACATAGCGGGCAATGTAAACCAACAAAGCCTCAACATTGGTGCTGGCAATGGTGTGGTGATACAGTCTGCCACGTTCCAGAACAACTTTCTGGTAGCAGAGATACTTTCTCCACGTGCACGCACTATACAGGATAGTATAGATATTATAGAAAACGGTCGTGCAGGTACCAACAACATGCTCGCCGTTACCAACGAGCAGATAGGCATCCTCTCTCAAAACAAACAAGTATCAGGTACGCAAAGCGGACTGTCTGTTACAGAGCTTACTAAAATGCTCGACCTTGTAAAAACACGCCTTGCAGGCCTGCTGGCAGAAAAAGACAAGCTGAATGCAACGCTGAAAAAAACAGACGAACGCCTTACACTGCTGCGCATGCAATTGGAAGCTGAAAAAAGCAAAGACTTCCAACCGGGTGGTCAGCTGTTGGTTAAATTCTACAGCCCGCGTGCTACTGCTACAGACGTTAATATAACTTATGTAGTACCAAATGCAGGCTGGTCTCCTACCTACGACCTGCGTGTAGAGGACCTGAAAAATCCTGTTAAGCTATTCTACAAAGCCAATGTATACCAGAACAGTGGTGTGAAATGGGATAAAATAAAAATCACCCTTTCTACAGGCAACCCGAACGAGGGCGCACAAGCTCCTGCATTGCAACCTTGGTATCTGGCATTTTACCAACCTGCAGCATATGGTCAGGGTTATCTGAACAGCTATCAGAATCAGGCTGCACCACGTGCAAAAGCACTGATGGCAGAAACAATAGCAGAAGATGCAAAAGTCCCGGCTGCAGGCGCACTCAACAACCATGTACAGGTAAACAATAGTGGTATCAGTACCACCTTCGATATAGACCTGCCTTATACCATACCAAGCGATGGGCAGCAACACCTGGTATCTGTTAAGAGCTACGAATTGCCTGCTACTTACCGCTACTTTGTAGTACCTAAAATGGATAGAGATGCATTCCTACAGGCGCAGATTACCAACTGGGAAGACCTGAACCTGATACCTGCCACTACCAACATTTTCTACGAGGGTAGCTATGTAGGTCAAGGCTTCATAGATATGCGCAATACCAAAGACACGATGAATATATCACTGGGACGTGATAAGAAAATCATCGTTCGCCGCGAGCGCGATAAAGAACTGCGGAGTGTAAAAACCATCGGCAGCAATATCAAGGAAACATTTGTGTACACCGTCAGCATACGCAACACACGCAAAGAAGCACTGGATATTACCGTGCTGGAGCAACTGCCTATCAGCAACGATAAAGACATCGTGATTGAAGACACAGACGTAGATGGCGGCACGCTCGAAGAAACAACCGGCGAAGTGAAGTGGATACTCAGCGTGAAACCAAACGAAACAGTGAAAAAGAAAATAGCCTTCACTGTCAAATACCCGAAAGGCAAATCAATCAACCTCTAAAAACAAAAGCCCATGCAATTGCAGGGGCTTTTTTATGTTGTGTGAGAAAGGTTGAGTAAATTGATGGTGTACTTTCAGCAAACACAAACTAGATAATGTATCAATACATTTTACCAATTTTAGAATCTAAACTGTACGGGAGATTTGACGATGTTATCGCAGAAGTAAAATCAATTGCATCTGCCGGATGTACAGGCATAGAAATAGCAATGATGGTTGGTAAATATTTAAAAGATTTAGAAATCACAAATCCTAAAGCGTACGAGGTATTAAAGGATGATATTATTTTCTATCTCAGTGAATGCAGAAGACAAGGACTTTACATAATATAAACAATCCACTCATTTCGTGAGATTGCTTCGTTCCTCGCAATGACATAAAAAATAAAACTCCCCTCCTGTTTTTAGGAGGGGCGATTGACGGAGATATGCTTTGCATATCGTTGACAATCGGGGTGGTTGACTCGCGAAAGAAACGCACAACCGCCTCATAGCACCATTATCTACGCAGCATTTTGCTTTGAGACATCTCCTACTTATTCGTACCATTTTCTAAGTGAAAAAATCAAAATATAACACCTGCTACAGTTTTTTAATGCCTATTTAATTCGTTTTCAATAACCATCGTAGTAATATTGCGTTTATAGAAGATAGTATTACTATTATATGAAGTTGTAAAACTAATTAATATGAACAGACTTATTCTCTTAACGCTCTTAATGCTCAGCATCCATATCGGATATGCTCAAACCCCTCAATTCTCCTTATCAGGCGGTACATCTTCCAATACTATTCCGTTGATGAGCTCAACAAACAGGGTACAATGGGTATATTACAGAACAGATTTTGCTGGTCTTCCTACCGGCAGTCAGCTAATCACAAAAATCTACCTGCGCAGCGGCACTAACATGGCTAGCGCTACTTATACAAACCTGACTATCAGGATGGGGCACACTACATTAAATACTTTTTCAAGCGGTGCGTTCCAAACTGGTCTTACAACAGTTTTTTCAGCTACATCTCACATCATTACATCCATTGTTTCAGGCGGATGGGTTGAGTTCACCCTGCAAAACCCTTTCACTTACAACGGCACACAAAACTTTATAGTTGAAGTTTCGCACACAGGGTTCTCCGGTGGCTTTACCGTAAGACAAAATAACTCCGGTGGCAACCGCAGAATGTTTGGTACTGCTGTAGCAACATCCGGCACAGCAGGTACAGGCATTGCAGACTTTGGTATGGATACATATCCTATACATGCATGTGCAAGAACAGTTCCGCAAACACCATCATTTATCAATTCAACCATAGCAACAGTACGATGGAATGCAATAACTGGTGCTGCCGGTTACGACTATGCAGTTTCTACATCGCCCAACTGGCCTACAAGTGGCTGGTTGAACACAACTAATACAAGTGCAACTGTTACCGGACTTATACCTGATACCAGATACTTTCTATTAGTGCGTACAAGATGCTCTGCAACTACTTTCTCTTTCTGGGATACATTGTCTTTCCGAACACTGCCTGCTTGCATTATTCCAAAAAATATTAAAATCACTCGTATCGACTCCAACAGTGCAGACATACGTTGGAACAGGCTTGTCAATGCAACAAGATACCAATATCTGATAGACCAGACACGCGCAACACCTGTATCTTCAGAGATATCGCTGGCTGTCAACACCTTTGATACTTTTGCAAACATCACTGGGCTGAGAGAGAATACGAAGTACTATGTACACATCAGGTCTTTATGCCCTGGTAGCGATAGCTCTATATGGTCTTTAGATTCTTTCAGAACTATATATGCATGCAAGTCGCCAGCACTTGCAGTAAACATAATTAATAAAAATACAGCTATCATTCACTGGGATACAGTAACAACAGGGCAGAAGTATGAGTATGCATACTCCATCAGCGCTGATGTACCTAATTTTGGTACGCCTGTTTCATCAAACAGTATACAGCTTATTACACTACAGCCTGCCACACAATATTTCCTGCATTGCAGAAGCTATTGTAAAGACGATAATATTGCCACAATATCGCCGTGGTCAGATGTTGCATTCAGTACTACCACTCTCGGCATTAGTAATACTGAAAACACACAACAAACAATCAGCCTCTATCCTAATCCTGTAAAAGACATGCTGTACTTAAATATATCAACCAGCACAGGCAGTTACAAAGTAATTATTACAGACTTGGCAGGCAAAGACGTAAAAAATTTTGAATTGAACAGCAATACACGAAGCATTAATGTTGCTGACCTGCAACCGGGGCACTACATCATAAAAGCTACGGGTAACGATAAAGTTTTCAGCAGCAGATTTATAAAGCAATAGGGGTAATCATAGGTGCAAGAAAACGCCCGCTGTAATGGCGGGTGTTTTTGTAGGTAGTACTCAAAACAAAAACGCCCCTTTACAGGGGCGTTTTCAATTGCTTTATTTTTCAAACCGCATTTCGCGTAGTACGTAAGTATCGTCTTTTTGTTTCAGCACCAGATATATCTGGTAAGTGCCATTGGTTGTCTGCAAAGTGCCTACAGCATATTTTGCATTCTGTCCCGAAGGACCACCTTGTTTCACAATAAAATCTTTCACCTGATTCTTAGCAAAGAAATCTTTCAGTACAATTTCTGCCTGTGCTTTGCTGTAGACAGATTGATTATTGCTGATTGTAATGGAGACCGTATTATCTAAATACTTAGCCACCGTAGTGATGTTCCCACTGCGGATACCATTAGTCACGTCCTCAAGCGCCTGCGCATTGGCTGCAGCAAGCATTATGAAAGAGGACAGTATGGTAAGTATCGTTCGTTTGTAAAATTTCTTCATCGGCAAACTGCTTCAAGTCCTGTATAACAAGTTATCCACATCAAAAAACCTGCCAAACTTGTTAAAATTTTAACTTTTAGGTTAAAAAGCTTTTAAAGTTACGAAAATCTCTATTAAATATCAACATTTATTTTATATCCATGCACTTAATTTTCCATATTGTTCCACAAATAGAACATTCATACATATATTATAACCTGTAGCTAATAAAGCTGATACATATCATAATACGGGAAATAACTGCCTGCGGATTTTCAGTAATTTTGCGCCCATGTCAAAGAAAGCAATGCTTATTATTATGGACGGCTGGGGCCATGGTCAGGTACCCGCTGCCGATGCCATAGCCAATGCCAACGTTCCGTTCGTTAAGTCTTTATATAGCCAATATCCTAATACAGAGCTCATTACCTGTGGTGAAGCCGTTGGCCTGCCCGATGGGCAAATGGGCAATAGCGAAGTAGGCCACCTGAACCTGGGCGCGGGACGCATTGTGTATCAGGAGCTGCAACGCATCAATGTTGCCGTACGCGATGGCGAGCTTGCCAACAACCTGATTTTCCAGAAAGCACTGGATAGCGCCAAGTACAATAATAAGACACTACACCTGATAGGTCTGGTGAGCGATGGTGGCGTACACTCGCACATCAATCACCTGAAGGCTATCTGCACACTGGCAAGCAAACACAATGTGCAGCGCGTTGCCATCCATGCATTTACCGATGGCCGCGATACAGACCCGAAAGGTGGCTACGACTATCTGAAGGATCTGCAGCAACACCTCATTATCTCGGGCGGTTTCATCGCCTCTGTAACAGGCAGGTATTATGCTATGGACCGCGACCACCGTTGGGAGCGTGTAAAACTGGCATACGATGCACTGGTACACGGCGTTGGCGAAAAAACGCAAGACGTACTGGGCAGCATAGAGGCATCTTACAACGCAGGTACTACCGATGAGTTTATAAAACCCATCATTGCTACAGACAATGACGGCAATCCGCTTGCTACCATACAGGATGGCGATGTGGTAATATGCTTCAACTTCCGCACAGACCGCTGCCGCGAAATAACACAGGTGCTTACACAGCAGGATTTCCCAGAACTGGATATGCACCCGCTGCAATTGCACTATGTTACCATGACGGAGTATGACAAGACCTACCAAAACGTAGACGTAATATTCTATAACGATAACCTGAATAATACACTGGGCGAGGTACTGGCAGACAATGGTAAAAAACAGATACGCATTGCCGAAACAGAAAAATATCCGCACGTTACATTCTTCTTCAGCGGCGGGCGCGAGCACCCTTTTGAAGGTGAAAGCAGAATACTGAAACCATCGCCGAAGGATGTGGCAACCTACGATCTGAAACCACAGATGAGCGCCATAGACCTGACAGATGCCATACTGCCAGAGATAGAAAAACAATCGGCAGATTTCATCTGCCTCAACTTTGCCAATGCCGATATGGTAGGCCATACAGGTGTATGGGAAGCTGCCATAAATGCGGTGGAGACGGTAAATAACTGCGTATCGAAAATAGTGCCTGCTGCACTGGCAAATGGCTATTGCGTTTTCCTGACGGCAGACCACGGCAACAGCGACTATATGATAAACGAAGATGGCACTGTGAACACAGCACACACGCTGAACCCCGTACCGCTGTTCGTTATCAGCAACGATTACAAAGGCATAGTGCGCCCCGGCAAGCTGGGCGACATAGCCCCAACCATACTACACTACATGGGCATACCCATACCAAACGAAATGACCGGCAATGTGCTGATAGACTAATAAACAGAAAGGGGCGATGAGCCCCTTTTATATTCTAACCCGTCATTTCGAACGTAACGCAGTGAAGAGAGAAATCTCCATAAATTAGCACAACAGCTAAATGATATGCACAAGGGCGGCTCAGTTTACATAATGACCAACAAACACCGAAACGTTTTGTATGTAGGTGTTACTTCTAATCTACCTTTTAGAATACAGCAACACAAATCGCATCTTTTTAGAAATAGCTTTACTGACAGGTACAATATAGAATTTCTGATTTATCATGAAACATTCTTTGATATTGAGTCTGCAATAGCAAGGGAAAAAGAAATAAAGAAATGGCGCAGGGAAAAGAAAGAAGAATTAATAAATGTGGTGAACCCTGGATGGCAGGAGTTGACTGATTCCTTGTACTAAACTTCAGGAGATTCCTCCTATCGTCGGAATGACGACCTTGATATAGCTACGGTTCATCTTATAACACAGTATCGTACCTTTAACCATCAAATTGTAGCATGAGCGAATACATCAAAAACAAACTGATAAAAGACTGTAAAACAATTGCAGCCAAGCTAACAGAAGAATATGGCGAATTCTTCCCATTTGCCTTAGGTGTTATTCGGGAAGATGAAACCTTTGTAGATGTAATGCCAGATGAAGAAGGTGATGAGGATATGACAAATGAAGATGTACTGACAGAACTGGAAGAAACATTTACAGAACTGCATCCCGAATACGATTTTATCGCTGTATGTATTTGTCAGGATGTAGTAGTAACAGACGATGACACAAACACAAAAACAGACTGCATAGAAATACGACTTGATATGATAAACGGCGGCAGCACCAATGTTTATGTACCCTACACCATATCCGACAAGGGCAAGGTTCTGTTCGGAACTCCATACGAAGAAGGCAGCAGTTTCCAATTCTTCAGCTACGCAAGAAATTAGCACATAGCATCACGTTCTATCACTCGTTAAAAGGAAAGTTCCCCTCCTGTTTTTAGGAGGGGCGATTGGCGGAGATGTGCGAAGCATATCGTTGACAATCGGGGTGGTTGACTCGTGAAGATTAACAACCCTTAATTCACGAGGTTGCTTCGTCGTACCTCCTCGCCCCGAAGTATCGGGATGCACCAAAATGACGTGAGTAATAATTGAAACAATTATTGTATTTTTGCAATAATAAAACCTATCACCAAATGAACCTGAAACAATACCGGTTCGTAACCGAGTATCTGAAATGGGGCGACCCCGCCCATGCCTACAAACTGGCATACAACTGCAAGAGCAACAACTACCGCGCTATGGAAAGCGCAGCCAACCGCCTGCTGAACAATCCCGAAATAGCCACCGCCATACAAGAGGCAGAAGCACGCCTGCGCAGTGAGGCCGAAATGGAAGTGAAGCAACGCATTACCGCAGAGCTGCTCACCGTACAGCGCAAGCGAGAGATACTGGCACGCATAGCCGAGAGCAATGTGTATATAGAACAGCAATACAAAGGCAAGGATTGCAAAACCTGTACACAGATGGTAAAACCCACCATCAATCAGATGCTCAAAGCCATCGACTTGGACAGCCGCTTGGCGGGCGACTATCCCACCCCCAAACAAATGACAGTTGTGCACACCGTTGCCACCGTCAAAGAGGCACCAACTGCCGGCAAGACCGCGGAAACAAGTTCTATGATTCAACACAGTAAAGAAAAACCTCACATAACGCATGCCGGGCTGCGCAAACTGCTATCTACCCCCATCAGGCAGCAAAAAGAAGTTTTGAAGGAATAATTGCAACAATTTGCAACAAATAGAGTCAATATAGATATTATACATGTCGATATTTCCTCTTTTATCGAAACACGAAATACCCTAACTTTGCCGCTCATGAGTTCTTCTATCGTTTTCAACGAATCAATCCCCGGAGAAAAGAAAAAAGTCATTGTATTGGGGTCCGGTCCGAATCGTATCGGCCAAGGTATCGAATTTGATTATTGCTGCACGCACGGCCTGTTGGCTGTTAAGGAAAGTGGTTATGAAGCCATTATGGTAAACTGCAATCCCGAAACAGTATCTACAGACTTTGATATTGCAGACAAGCTGTACTTCGAACCCGTGTATTGGGAGCACCTTTGGGAAATCATTGAGCATGAGCAACCATATGGTGTAATCGTACAATTGGGTGGACAAACAGCGTTGAAACTGGCAAAGCGCCTGCACGAAAAAGGCGTTCGCATCATCGGTACATCTTTCGATGATATGGATATTGCCGAAGACCGCGGCCGCTTCAGCGATCTGCTGAAAGAACTGAACATCCCTTACCCACGTTACGGTACAGCATTTACTACAGACGAGGCTATGGAAGTAGCCAACGAAGTAGGCTATCCGGTACTGGTGCGCCCGTCTTATGTACTGGGTGGTCAAAGGATGCGTATCGTTATCAATGATGACGAACTGGAAAAAAGCGTACTTAGCCTGCTGAAGCACCTTCCTGGCAATAAAATATTAATCGACCACTTCCTGGATCGCTGTCAGGAAGCAGAGGTAGACGCTATCTGCGATGGCGAAGAAGTACACATCATGGGCATTATGGAGCACATAGAGCCTGCTGGTATTCACAGTGGCGACAGTCACGCCCTGCTGCCTTGCTTTAACCTGGGTCAGCTGATAGTAGACGAAATGGCTGATATAGCTAAGCGTATTGCGCTGAAGCTGAATGTAAAAGGCCTCATCAACATACAGTTTGCCATCAAAGACGGTAAAGTATATGTGATAGAAGCCAACCCGCGTGCCAGCCGTACTACACCATTCATTGCAAAAGCATACGGTATCCCATACTTGAATATAGCTACCAAAGTGATGCTGGGCGAAAAGAAACTGAAAGACTTCAAGATGGAAAAGAAGCTTGAAGGTTTTGCAGTGAAAGAGCCGATATTCAGCTTCAACAAATTCCCGAATGTAAATAAAGAGCTGGGCCCTGAAATGAAGAGCACCGGTGAGGCTATCCGCTTTATCAAAGACCTGCGCGACCCATGGTTCCGCCAGCTTTATAAAGAAAGAAGCATGCACCTGAGTAAATAACATACTATAACCTCGGTTATATAGTTATTTATTGCTAAAATGCATTCATGAAGAAAGTAGTCATACCTGTCATCCTTTTGCTGCTTCAATGCTACATAGTAGTATACGGCCGCGAATGGTTGGGGCTTGATGGCAATCCTGCTGTATTATTCATACTGTTCCTGCTAGTTCCTATCTATTACCTCTCGGTACTAAAGAAGGGTGAAGCACCTGTTGTAAAACAACAGACACCGAACAAGCTGCTGATTGGCGGCAGTATTGGTGTAGCAGCTATTGCGGTAACCATACCTTGGTTCGACAAGCTGTTCGCAGAATATAACAACCCGGGGCAACTTTCTGATGTACTTACCCAATTGAACGCATTGTATGAGCGATACGCGGCAGGTAAGTTTCCCTACTACCCCATAGAAGATTACAGTTGGCATCCATACCCTGTGTACATGCCGCTCAACTGGTTGCCGCTGGCTATATCGCATATCTTCCATTTCGATAATAGGTGGGTTGGTATACTGTTTATGATGATTGCTAATGGTATATGGGGTATATATGTATGGCGTAACACCGTGGCTGTTCCAGTCAAGTTGCTTACCATATCACTGCCCATGTTCATACTACTGTTCTACATAAAATGGGCGGGTATGGATATATCCGTATCGCTGGAGACGATGATAGCAGCCTACTACATGATACTGGCTATAGGCCTGCTGCAAAAGAACATCTATCTCATCACCCTCGGGCTGATACTTTGCCTGTTGTCAAGGTACACCTTCGTGTTCTGGTTGCCCTTGTTTGCCATTGTATATTGGCAAAACATACCACGCAAAACCAATATCATGATGTGGGGCGCAGTAGCCTTGTCCGTAGTACTATTATACCTTATTCCTTTCTACCTGAAAGACCCTACTATACTGAAGCAAGGCATTCTGTATCATAATAACTGTGCAGTAGCAGAGTGGAACGGATATGGCGAGCCGCCTGTTTCTTACACATTTGTATCGGGCATATATTTTGCTTCCTATTTCAAAAACCTACTGCCGGGCAATTCCGAGCAGGAAGTATTTTTAATGCGTGGCATTCAGGCTGGCTTTATGCTATTGCTGAATGTTGCGGGCATATGGTACTATCAGCGCAACAAACAGCGCGTAGATTACAGCTACTTTACACTACTGATGCTGTTTGTATTCATGCTGTTCTTCTACATGTTCTCTCCGCTATTATACAAATACTACCATCTGGTAACATTGAGTGTGAGTGCTATACTTTGCGGAGCCATCATGCTATCGCGCAACAGAGAAACAACCCCTTAACGAATTTTTATATGCAACTGAACTGGCGACTGAAGGCTTTCGGTGAAATGAGCAATTACGAACTATATGAAGTGCTGAAACTACGCAGCAAAGTATTTGTAGTAGAGCAGAATTGTGTGTTTCTGGATATGGATGATAAAGACACCAAATGCCTGCACCTCATGGGCTTTGCAGACAGTGCACTGGTTGCATACAGCAGGCTTGTACCATCAGGTGTATCTTACAAAGAGATGTCTATAGGCCGTGTGGTAACAGACCCCGACTATCGTGCAAAAGGAATGGGGATGGAACTGATGGAGCTATCTGTAGAGAAGGCAATTGAATCTTACGGAGAAGGTCCGATACGTATAGGTGCACAATTATATTTGAAGGCATTTTATGAGCGTTTTGGTTTTAATATAAATAGTGCGGAATATATAGAAGACGGAATACCACACATTGAGATGTTGCGCTTATAAATATGCTTTAAAGTTTGATAATCAACGGTTTTAACGCCTATACCTTTGCGGCGCTAAAACAAACCATATGCAAAAAAACTTGATTATCGGCTTAGGACTGGTGGGCAGCAGCCTTTCTTCCTTTGCACAGCAAGCACTCGACACCGTCATCATTCACGAAAACAGAATACAAGCCAGCTTCGGTAAGCAAAACAGAAACATGCAGGTAATGGACCGCAAACAGATAGCGACATTGCCCGTAAAATCTACCGCAGAGCTACTTGCCTATGTTGCAGGTGCAGACTTTCGCCAGCGTGGGCCTAACGGCACACAGGCAGATATCAGCATCGATGGCAGCACATTCGACCAGGTACTGGTATTGGTAAACGGTGTGAAAATGAGCGACCCGCAAACAGGCCACCACATGATGAACCTACCGATTCCTATATCGTCTATCGAACAAATTGAAGTATTACGCGGGCCTGCTGCCATGGTATATGGCGTTAATGCACTGGCGGGTGCTATCAACATCGTTACCCGCATACCACAGCAAAACGAAGTAAGCGCACAGGTATATGCAGGCAGCAATCTGCAAACAGACACGGCAAGTGGCGATACGTATTATGGCTGGGGTGCACAGGCATCTGCTTCTTTCGCTGGTAAGAAACAAAATCATATCCTTTCTGTTGCGCACGATGAAGGCAATGGCTACAGATACAATACTGCCCACAAAGCAACGCGCCTTTTCTATCAGAACAGGATAGTGCTGAACAGTAAGAACAGTATAGATGCCATGGGTGCCTACATCCACAATGACTTTGGTGCAAACGGCTTCTACGCCGCACCGGTTGATGCCAATTCTACAGAAACAGTGCAGACAGCAATAGGTAGCATTGCCTACACACTGAAGCCAAACAGCAAACTGATGATACGCCCGCGTGTTAGCTATCGTTACAATAATGACGACTATATTTTCGTTCGTCAGAATCCTTCTTTGTACCACAACATACACGAAACAAATGTGATGACTGGCGAAGTGCAGAGCAGCTATACTATGCGCAAAGGCATAGTAGGTATGGGTGTGGAGTATCGCAACGAAGACATAAATAGTACCAACCTTGGCAAGCGCAATCGGAATAACACAGGCATCTACGCAGAATACAAACACCACTTCAACGACAAGCTGAATGCAGGCTTGGGCGTATATGCCAATTACAACAGCGACTATGGCTGGCAAGCTTTCCCGGGGCTGGATGCGGGCTACCGCTTTCTGCCAAAATGGAAAGTATTTGCCAATGCAAGCAGAGGTCAACGCCTGCCTACTTATACAGACCTGTATTATAATGGGCCTACTAACATAGGCAATATAAACCTGCAACCTGAATTAGCGCATTACGCAGAAGGCGGTTTGCAATACAACGACAAACTATTGTCTGCAAGGGCTGCCTACTTCTACAAAAACAATACAGACTTTATAGACTGGGTACGTGCTACAACGCTTGACCCATGGCAGCCACAAAACTTCCAGTCTGTAAATACAAACGGTATCAGTGCACAAGCTACTTATCAGTTTAGCAAGCATCTTGCATTGAGTGATAAATACATCATCAACCTGCAGGGTAACTATACCTACTTGAGTCCTGTGATTGCAACAAGTAGCATTGCTATATCTAAGTATGTAACAGAAGCACTGCGCCATCAGGCAATAGCATCTGTGCGCAGTATGTTGTGGAACAAGTTGCAACTGAATGCAAACGTCCGCTACCTTTACCGCATCAATGCAAACGACTATACACTGGTAGATGCACGTGTGGCATATCGCATCAAACAGTTCAACATCTATGCAGATGTAAATAATATCCTTGACACAAAATACCGTGAGGCAAGTGTAATACAACTGCCCGGCAGGTGGTACACAGTGGGTGTACAATTCAACACTACTTATTAATACTTTAAAACGTCGGCACAAGGCCGACGTTTTAATTACAGATACTATAATCACTATAATTAAAACTGATAGTTTGGTAAGCCGAAATATCTCAACTTCAATAAAAATTAATTCATCAACACAGATATATGGATAAGCCATTTAAGTTTTTAGGATTGGGCGTATTACTAGCCATCTTTTCATTGTTTGTTCCTGCCATGTTTAGCGAGGCGGTAAGTACAGAACTATCAAGAGGGGCTGTATTGGTACTATATACAGCGGGTGTGCTGACACTTACAGTAAGCATTTTGCTGAACACACAAAGACTGAAACCTGCAAGGGCTCTGAAAAACAAATAGTACCTTTGCACAAATTCTTTAAGATGAAACGTTTTGCTTCTGTTATTATAGCGGGTATCATGCTAGCATCTTGCGGCAATGCACCTGAAGGTACTACCAAGATAGAAATGCCTGCAGAGCAATCTGCGGCAAGTACTGAAACTGCTGCACCAACAAGCCCGATGGACCCTGTTTGCGAAATGGTAAAAGACAGCACTTGGACAGAATATACAGTGCATAATAACGATACAGTATGGTTTTGCAGCGATGTATGCAAAGGGGTGTTTGCAAAGAACCCCGAGAAATATGTTGCAAAAGCACAGTAATAAGTAAAGAGAGGCTAATGCCTCTCTTTTTTCTTATATGTATATAGGGTATCCCAGCGGCATTTACGCTAACTTTACCCCGTTTTAAAAATCATTCCTATTTATGTTAAAGGAAAGACATCCGCAGGATACGCATGTTATCATGTCGGAACTGGTACTGCCAAATGACACCAATACACTGGGCAACCTGATGGGTGGCCGCCTGATGCACTGGATGGATATTGCCGCTGCCATTGCAGCACAAAAGCATTGCAACTGCCCCGTGGTTACCGCATCGGTAGATAATGTATCTTTCAACAACCCGATAAAGCTGGGCAACCTGCTGACGATTGAAGCCAAGCTGACGCGTGCCTTCAACACATCGATGGAAGTGTACCTGAAAGTATGGGGCGAAGACCTTGCGGCACAGTACAAATACCTGACCAACGAGGCGTACCTTACCTTCGTGGCACTGGATCCGAACGGGCGCCCGCGCAAAGTGCCTGAGATATTGCCACAAACCGAAGATGAACAAAAAATGTATGACGGTGCGCTGCGCCGTCGCCAGCTGCGCCTTGTATTAGGTGGCAGAATGAAAGCACAGGATGCTGATGAGCTGCGTGCTTTATTTATTAAAGACTAATTACTGAAGATGACTTTAGACAGAACAACACCACCTGCCATACATGATGCTGTAGAATTTGATTATGTATTGCCTGCCATCAACGAACAGAAGCTGAGCAACGGCATACCTTTCTATTGGCTGAATGCGGGTGTGCAGGATGTGGTAGAGATAAGCTGGGTGTTCCCTGCGGGTATATGGTACGAGGAAAAGCAAGCTACATCGCAAGCAGTGGCAGGGCTGTTGAAAAACGGCACGAGTAAACGCACATCGCAACAAATAAATGAAGCACTGGAGTTTTACGGTGCCAGCCTGAAGATAGGCCCTGGCAACGACCACAGCACGGTTACACTGCATACACTTACCAAGCATGTACCCAACCTGCTGCCTATTGTGTATGAGATACTGACAGATGCCATTTTTCCGCAAACGGAACTGGATATATACAAGCAGAACACGCTGCAACGCCTGATGGTGAGCCTTCGCCATTGCGACTTTGTAGCCAACCAACGTATAGACGCTGCACTATTCGGAGAAACACACCCTTACGGACGTTTCACTAAAAAAGAAACGATTGAAGGACTAACACGCGAAGACCTTCTGGCTTTCTACAAAAAGCATTTTGATTTGGGTGGTGTACGCATTTTTATGGCAGGTAAGTTTGGTGATGATGTACTGCAGCATGTAGATGATGTATTCGGCAAAGTAGCTGTTACAGTTACTAATCATGATGTTAAGACATTCGATATTATAAAGGCTGCTGAAAAGAAAAAACACATAACCAACGATGCAGATGGTGTACAAGGCGCTATACGCATAGGACGTTTGTTTCCTAATCGCCACCACGAAGATTTTGCACCGATGGTAGTACTGAATACACTATTCGGTGGTTACTTCGGGTCGAGGCTGATGAGTAATATCCGTGAAGAGAAAGGATATACTTACGGCATCTACAGTGGTTTATCTTCTTACACACACAGTGGCGAGATAACGATACAGACCGAAGTAGGTCGCGATGTAGTGGAACCAGCGCTGAAAGAGATATACCACGAGATGAATGTGATATGTAATGAGTTGGCAGATGATGAAGAGCTGCTATTGGTAAAGAACTACCTGCTTGGCAATTTGCTGGGCGATCTCGACGGTCCGTTCTCTATACTGCAACGTTGGCGCACGCTGATACTGAATGGTATGACGATAGACAACTTCAACCGCAACATACGCATCTACAAAAGCATTACTGCACAGGAGTTGCAAACACTGGCACAGAAGTATTTTGACGCAAAAGATTTTTATGAGATAGTGGTGATATAATTACAACAACTGTAATAAATATCCTGCAACAGCGCCACCAGTTACAACGATGGCGCTGTTTATTTTTTTGAACAGTACCGTTGCCGCCAATGCAATGATGGCAATAACAGATGTTTTCCAATCTGTAATGGTATCCTTACCCATCTGTATGCAAACAACAGCTATTACAGCAACCGATGCTGCGTTTATGGCATCGAGAAACGCCGTGGTAATTGCAGATTTGCGCAGCTTGGGGATAAGCGGTGTTATTAATGCGACAAAAAAGAAAGACGGGAGAAAGATGCCTACTGTTGCAGCCAAAGCACCCTGCCAACCACCCATTTGCCAACCTACAAAAGTAGCCGCAGAGAATAATGGCCCGGGGGTAAGCTGCCCTACTGCAATAGCATCCATCAGTTGCTGTCTGCTGAGCAAACCCTGTTGTACCAACTCGGCATCTAAGAAAGAAAATAACACATAGCCACTGCCATAGAGCAATGCACCCACCTTTAGAAACAGGAAGAAAACCTTGCTTGCCGAAACAGAGGCGATACCATTAGCTGATAACAAACCAAGCGGTGCTATAGTGTTAACTGTAGCCTTGCGGCGCTGCCTGATAAAATGCAATGCCACGCCTGCAAAACCACACAGGAATAATGCGGCAATTTCATGCATACCTAAAAGGCATGCTGCAAAAGTGAGTATACCAAGCATCACAGATACTGAATTGCGAAATGCCGACTTACCAAGCGAAATGATGGCAGATAATACAAGTGCTATTACCGCAGGTTTAATGCCATAAATAAATGCCTGCACCTGTGGCAGCGAACCGTATTGCATATATGCCCATGCAAACAGCGAAGTGATGATAACAGCAGGTGTAATAAAACAGAAGCCTGCAACAAATAGCCCTTTCCAGCCCGCACGCTCGTGTCCGCAGTGCATGGTCATTTCTGTAGAGTTGGGGCCGGGTATCAGATTAGTAGCGCTGATAAGGTCTAAAAAATGAGCATCGCTCATCCATTTCCTTTTCTTCACTATTTCATCCTGCATCATGGCTATATGCACGGCAGGCCCACCAAAGGATATACACCCGAGTTTGAAGAATAAAGACGCTACTTCTTTAAGGTTCGATTTGCCCGTTGTCATAGTCAGATGCAGCAAATTTACAGACTCGAACCCCGAAAGCAGGTAATATTATATTACGCTTTTTTGAACCTTTCGTAGAAGGCTTTTTCAAGTGCTTCTCTATGATTGGGATGTGCAATGCTAATGAGCAGTTTGGCGCGTTGCTCCATGTTTTTGCCATATAGATTTACAGTACCGTATTCTGTTACCACATAGTGTACATGGCCGCGCGTTGTTACCACGCCTGCTCCTTCTTTCAGGAAAGGCGTAATACGCGATATACCCTTGCTTGTAACCGATGGCAATGCTATGATTGGTTTACCACCATCAGACAAAGAAGCACCACGCATAAAATCCATTTGCCCGCCGATGCCTGAGTATTGATACGTACCTATGGAGTCTGCACATACTTGCCCTGTCAGGTCTATCTCCAGTGCGCTGTTGATGGCTGCGACTTTCGGGTTCTTACGGATAACGGCTGTATCGTTTACAAATGCAACATCCATAAATACCACATTGGGGTTATCATTTACAAAGTCGTAAACCTTGCGAGTGCCCATGGTAAAAGTTGTAACGATATTACCACGGCGTACTTTTTTATGCTCGTTGGTGATGATGCCTTTTTCTATCAGCGGTATCAACCCGTCTGAAAACATTTCTGTATGCACGCCCAGTTCTTTGTGGTTGGTGAGTGATTGCAATACCGCATCAGGTATAGTACCAATGCCCATTTGCAGAGTAGCACCATCTTCTATCAGTGCAGCTACGTTTTTGCCTATTTGCAGCGACACATCATCTACCTTGCTGCCATAGTCTACCTCAGGCAGCGGCGATTCGTCCCATATAGCTGCGGTGAATTTTGAGATATGTATATGCCCTTCACCATGTGTACGCGGCATATTGGGGTTTACCTGCGCAATGATTTTCTTAGCAGTTTTAGTAGCAGTCAGTGCCGCATCTACAGATGTGCCCAATGTGCAATAGCCATGGATATCTGGCGGCGATACATGTATCAGCGCCACATCTATAGGCAATACACCCGATTTAAAAAGGCGTGGTATCTCGCTCAGGAAAACGGGTACATAATCTCCGAAAGGGCTGTTTACCCAATCGCGCACATTGGCAGATACGAAGAGCGAATTGAGATAGAAACTATCACTAACGCCGGGGCGCTGCCAGTTGATATCGCCAAATGTACTGATGGCTACCAGCTCTACACCCTTCAGCTCTCCTGCCCTTGCCAGCATGGCATTGACAAGTGTAAGCGGTGTGGCGGCGCTGCCATGTATAAAAACCCTGCTATTGCTTTGTATGTGTTTTACTGCATAGTCTGCAGTGGTGTAATGTAAGTGCATAAGAACACAAAAGTAGGACAAGCCCCTGTTGTGCAGACTGATTATTATCAGCTTTGTCTATGACGGATTTGGTGTCATATTCTGCAATAGTGCGAACTTTGCAAAACATTAACTGTTTAGCAGAAAACCACAAATATGCATGTATCGTTAATAAACAGTAATTAACACATAAATTGCTATGCGATATTTAAATCTGATACTGACAATCTGCACACTGCTGATAGGCAGCAGTTGCACCAACGCACAAAAAAACAATGCTATGAGCGAAGAACATAAAAACAATCCTTACTATTCTCGCACGGCTACCAACAAGCTGAATGTGAGCAATGCCGAATGGAAAAAAATACTATCAAAAGAAGTATATACCATTGGCCGCGAGGCAGAAACAGAATGGGCTTTTACCGGCAAGTACTGGAATACAGATTCTAAAGGCACATATTACTGTGCTGTTTGCGGCAACCCGCTGTTCCGTTCAGACAATAAATTTGCAAGCAGTTGCGGATGGCCCAGCTTCTATGAATCTTTAGGAGATAAGAGTGTGACATACAAAGAAGACAATTCTCACGGTATGGTACGCACAGAGGTAAACTGCTGGCGCTGCGACTCTCATCTGGGTCACATCTTCGATGATGGTCCTGCACCTACTTACAAACGTTTTTGTATGAACTCTGCGGTTCTGGATTTTGAACCGGATACGAAGTAGAAAAGCAAAAAGTATAAGTAAAAACCGTTTGTCTTATTGACAGGCGGTTTCTTATTTTTACCACAGATAGCATTGCAATGACTAAGAAAGAACGGTACGCTTTTATCATAGACTGGTTTCAGAAAAATATGCCAGAGGCAGAAACAGAGCTTCATTATGAAAATCCGTATCAACTGTTGATAGCCGTTATCCTTTCGGCACAGTGTACCGATAAGCGGATAAACATGGTAACGCCAGCCTTATTCAATGCATTCCCCACACCCGAAACACTGGCACAGGCAAGTTTTGAAGATATAGAACCCTTCATCCGCAGTGTTACGTTTGCCAATAACAAGACCAAGCACCTGATGGGCATGGCAAAGATGTTGGTAGAAGACTTTGGCGGCGAAGTACCTGATACGGTAGATGAACTGGTGAAGCTACCGGGCGTAGGCAGAAAGACCGCCAACGTGATAACCTCAGTTATATACGAGCAGCCCAATATGGCGGTAGATACACATGTATTTCGCGTATCGGCAAGAATAGGGCTTACTACCAATGCAAAGAATGTATTGCAGAGCGAAAAGCAATTGATAGCCAACATACCGCAAGAGCTGGTACACAAAGCACACCATTGGCTGATACTACATGGCCGCTACACATGTGTAGCCCGCAGGCCAAAATGTGAACGCTGCGGGCTAACGAGTATTTGTAAGTATTATAAAAGCGATATGCAGTATATCGTAGAGAAAAAAGATTAGTTTCTGCCGGGAGCGGTAGGCAACAGTATCTCCTTCCATGTAGGTTGTACAGTGGGTTGATACTCCTCAAACTTTTGGGTTTTATAGATATCCTCTCCGATGTATTTCAATATTCCTTCAATTTGCTGAACATTTAAATATCCAGGTATAGCTGAAGGGTTCTGAAAGTTCTCCGTCATTACAATGCTTGTAGGATAAGACATCTGGCCATTCATTAGCTGCACTGCCAATCCGTTTGCTTTATACTCCGGCATAAAGCCCCATTTTTTACCGGCAAAAGAAAAGCTATCCTGCCTTTCAGCATCAAGCTTGATAGCGTAGTATTTGGTATTCATATACTTGATAACCTCCGGGTGCGAAAAGGTTTTTTTGTCTAACACTTTGCACCATCCGCACCAGTCTGTATAAACATCAATCCATACTTTGCGCGGTTCTTTCTGCATGCGCTTTTCGGCTTCTTCAAAAGATATCCATTCAATCTCTTTATCATTGATTGTCTTTTTCTCTTCCTTCTTATTTTTATCGCCTGCTATCGCCACATTTCCAACCGTCATCAGTGCGATAAATAATAACAATACACGTTTCATTACATGGTATTTTAAGAAAGCTAATTTACGACATATTCTAGGTAGCTTTGTTAACATCTTGTGATAATTATATATAAAGAGATTATATGAAAATAGCGGTGGCGATAACGGGTGCAAGTGGTTCTATATATGCAAAGGTATTGCTGGATAGTTTGCTGAAATTGCAACACGGGGTTAAAGAAATAGGCACAGTATGGAGTGATAATGCACATACCGTATGGCAACACGAACTGGGCAATGAAGACTATAAAAATTATCCCTTCAAAGTATGGGGTAAGAACGATTTTATGGCACCGATAGCATCGGGCAGTGCGGGATATGATGTACTGATTATATGCCCATGTAGTATGGGTACAGCAGGGCGCATAGCAGGTGGCATCAGCAACGACCTGATAACACGTGCAGCAGATGTGATGCTGAAAGAACGCAGAAAGCTGATTTGTGTAGTAAGGGAAACACCTTACAACTTGGTACACCTGCGCAATATGACAACCATAACAGAAGCGGGTGGCATCATCTGCCCTGCAACGCCGTCTTTCTACAGCAGGCCACAAACCCTGGAAGAAATGGCATATACCGTAGTGCATCGTGTGCTACAGCTGGCAGGGATAGATGCAGACGGCTATCGTTGGGGTAGTTAGTTGGTTGATTTGTTGAATAGTTGATTAGTTTTAATAAGAATTTATAGTGCGAATGGAATACGCTAAATCTTTAGAGCGGCTCAGGACTATTATGGACGAACTCAGGGAGAATTGTCCCTGGGATAAAAAGCAGACCATACAAAGCCTGCGCCCGCAAACTATTGAGGAAACCTACGAGCTGGCCGATGCCATTGCCGAAGAAGACTGGCAGGGGCTGAAGGAGGAACTGGGCGACTTGCTGCTACACATCGTCTTCTACAGCAAGATAGGTGCAGAGCGTGGCGAGTTTACACTGGATGATGTAATAGAAGGCGTGTGCAATAAATTAGTGAGCAGGCACCCGCATATATACAGCAGCACGGTGGTGAATGACGAAGAAGAGGTAAAACAGAACTGGGAGAAGCTAAAACTAAAGGAAGGCAAAAAATCTATCCTCAGCGGCCTGCCACAGTCTATACCTGCTATTATGAAAGCGTTGCAACTGCAAAACAAAACCAAGCAGGTAGGCTTTGAGTGGGATCATATAGACCAGGTAAAAGAAAAAGTAGATGAGGAAATTGGCGAACTGTATGAAGCAGTAGCTACAGGTGAGCAGGATAAAATAGAAGAAGAATTTGGCGATGTATTGTTTGCCCTTGTAAACTATGCCCGCTTTGCTAAGATAGACCCGGAGATGGCATTGGAAAAAACGAATAAAAAATTCATCCGCCGCTTTCAGCAGATAGAAACAATGGCTGCAGAAGACGGCAAACTGCTACACGACATGACACTGGCAGAGATGGATGCATTGTGGAACAAAGTAAAAGCACAGGAAAAACGATAGGTGTTCAGACGGTATCCATATTGGGGTTGGCTGATAGCAGGTGTTGTGCTGTGGAGCATGGCGATACTCCGCTATCATAACCACAGTAGGCAGATAGCCCCTACAGGTATGGCCAAAACTATTGAAGAGGACATACAAACAAAAGAAAAACTCTTCAACCAACTACTGACAGATGCCGACCTTGTAGAGAGAATCTTTAAAGACTCCCTTACTGATAACGATGTAGAGAAACTGGGTAAACAACCCTATTATCTCTATGCTTACAAAAACGGTACACTCAGCTACTGGAATACCAATAAGATACTTGCAGACTGTATTGAGAACAAACCAACTTTTAAAGAACAGTTACTGTTCAACGAGAAAGGCGTATTTATTACACGATGCTACTGGATAAAGAACAAAGCAAGACACCTGACGGCTTTGTTTCCTGTCATGTTTCAATACCCGTTCGAGAACAAATATCTGGTAAATGAATTTGCCGCAGGGAGTTATATACCATCCAACACACGCATACACAGCACTGCGGTGCAAGGCGGCTACAGCGTGAAAAACATAGAGGGTGAAACATTGTTTTACCTGAAGTTTAATCCCAATTCGCTGCCGGAATGGGTACCCGATTTGCCCATGCTAGCCTTACTGATAGCGGCACTGCTTACCACCATTGCATGGCTGCAACTCATCAGCATCAATATATCGCGCAGACGGTCTAATGTGCTGGGCATTGTAATAACAGTAGTACTGATAGCAGGCGTGCGCCTGCTTACTTATATATATGGTATGCCGTTCAATCTGTCGAGCATGCCAATCTTCTCTCCGCTAGTGTATGCCACCAGTACCTTGCATCCGTCTATGGGTGCACTATTACTTAATGCACTGTGCTTTTTGTGGATCATCGCTTACATCATCGGCAATATATCTGTGGAGGATATAGACTTTTCGAAGTTGCATAAAAATATTCGTTATCCACTTGCATTATTCTTAAGTCTTATTATCATCACATTTGCATTTACGTTTATCAATATGATAAACAGCCTTGTGGTAGACTCTGCGGTATCATTCGACGTAAGTCATTTTTACAGCATCAACAAGTTTACCATCTATGCGCTGATAACAATCGGCATCATCACCATCAGTTGTTGTTTGCTGATATACTTCCTGAACCTGATTTTCACAAAGCTGATTTCTAACCAACGTATCAAATACCTGCTGATAGCAGCAACAGGTATTTTAGTAATACTGCTGAGCGATGTAAGCCGTACAGGCAACCTGTCTTATTTCCTGCTGGGATGGTTGTTGCTCTTCATTATTCTGCTTGATGTAAAGAAGCTCGCCTATACCAACGATGTGCTGGCACCACATATGATATTCTGGGCATTCTTTGTATGCGCATTCTGTACAGCAGTGCTGCAATACTTCAGCGATATAAAAGAAAAAACAAACCGCATCAACTATGCGGAAGTAGTAGCACAGCAACGCGACCACCCGCTGGAGGATTTTGTTTTTAATAGCATAGCACAGACACTGCAAAACGACCACACACTAAAAGCATTTATAGAAACCCCTGACAATGATGCACGCAGGCAACTGAATGAACGTTTTGAAACACTGTACTTTGGTACACAACTGAACAAATACCAAACTAAAGTTTACATCTACGATGCAAATGGCAATGATCTGTATAACAGCGATACACTGAGCTATACTGCTTTACGCAGGCAGCTACGCAGGGCAAAACCAACAACAGACAGCAATCTCTACTATAAAGAATATGCGCAAGACGGACACTACTACATAGGCATTGTCCCGATATATAATACTGACAGCAGCAGTATATCATATCTCTACCTTGACCTTGCCATTAAAGAATCTACAGGTGAGTCTGTGTATCCTGAACTGCTGCAACCACAGACACTAAAAACCACGCTGGATGGTGCAAACTATTCATATGCCATCTATGCCAACCACAGGCTGCTGACACAAACCAACGATTATACTTTCCCTATATTCTTCAACGAAAAAATAGAAAAGGATTACAAGTTTGTTACCAAGAATGATAACAGTGAGCTGTGGTACAAAACCGACGATAACAAAGTTGTTGTAGTAGTACATAACCAAAAAGTATGGCTGGAAAGCATCACACTGTTTTCTTACCTGTTTGGCATACAGGTATTGGTAGCTATACTGATAGTGCTCTATAAATCGACCATATCTTTTCTTGCCAAACCTAAACGTAGTTCAAGGCTTATCAATTTTACACTTCGCCGCAGGATACATTTCTCTATGCTCGGCATAGTGCTGGTGTCGTTCCTGATTATCGGTGTTGTTACTATTATCTACTTCACCCTGCAGTACAAACAAAACACACGCAATAAATTGCTGGGCGTTATGCAGGCAGTAGAGCGTTCTGTAACACAAAACCTGGATGCAGATGGTGCATTGTCGCACCCACGCACCTTCAACCAGAGTACAAACACGGCAGCATTTAAATATTTTATCACAGGACTTGCCAATGCGCAGAAGGTTGATATTAATATCTACAACGCAAGCGGCATATTGAATGTAACATCGCAAGACAATATTTATGATCGCTCACTGCTGGCACGCATCATGCGTCAGGATGCATATCACGAATTGTGGGTAAATAAGAAATCGTTGCTGATGCAGGATGAGAACATCGGCAAGCTATCGCATCTTAGTTGCTATGTGCCTATACGCGATGAGGCGGGTGTGACAATGGGTTATATCAACATACCATATTTCTCATCGCAAAAAGAATTGAGTTATCAGATATCTAATATCCTGGTTGCACTCATCAACCTGTATGCATTTATCTTCCTGCTATCGGGTATGATAACGGTCTTCATTACCCGTTGGATAACACGCAGCTTTAACGTAGTGATAGAACGATTTGAAAAACTGAACCTGAGCGAAAATGAACTGATAGAATGGCCTTATGAAGATGAGATAGGACTGCTGGTAGATGAGTATAACAAGATGGTGAAAAAGGTGGAAGCTAACGCGATGCTGATGGCGCGCAACGAGCGCGAAACCGCATGGCGAGAAATGGCGAAGCAGGTAGCGCACGAAATTAAGAACCCGCTGACACCAATGAAGCTGAATATTCAGTATCTGCAACAGGCACTGAAAAACAATTACGAGAATGTGCGTGAACTGACGATAAAGGTTTCAGAATCGCTGATAGAACAGATAGATAACCTCTCTTACATAGCCAGCGAGTTTTCGAACTTTGCAAAAATGCCCGAGGCTGTTCCTGAAAACATAGAGGTGAATGAGTTGATAGAACGTGTTGCAGAACTATACCTGAATGAAAGCGAAGTAAAAGTAGAGATACAAAAATCGGTAGCAGGCATTGATGTATTTGCAGACCGCAGTCAACTATTGCGCGTACTTACCAACCTGATGCAAAATGCGGTACAATCTATACCTGAGGGTAGAGAGGGATTGGTAAAAGTGAGTGTGGAAACACAAGGCACAGATGTGCTGATTGCAATTGCCGACAACGGTACGGGTATAGATAGTGAGATAGTAGACAAGATATTCCAGCCATACTTTACCACCAAGACATCGGGCACGGGGCTTGGCCTTGCTATGACGAGAAAGATTATTGAATTCTGGAAAGGTAAAATATGGTTTGATACTACTGAAGGTAAAGGCACTACTTTCTACATCCGTATGCCGATAGCAGAAGAAGCATAAACTACCATACTTGCACTTCGCGCTCCAGTTCTATACCATATTTATCGTGCACAGTTTTTACAATATTGTCTGATAAATCCCACACAGCACCACCGGTAGCACCACCATAGTTTACCAATACAAGTGCCTGTTTTTCGTGCACGCCTACATCACCTGCGCGAAAGCCTTTCCAACCACATTGTTCTATCAACCAACCCGCGGGTACTTTTACAGTAGTTTCGCTAACGGGGTAGGATGGTATGGTAGGAAATGTTTCTTTCAGTGCATCGTATTGCGCTATAGGTATGGTAGGATTTTTGAAGAAGCTACCCGCATTACCAATCTCTCGTGGATTAGGTAGTTTACTACTGCGGATGGCAATGACTGCATCTGCAATGGCGGCTATGGATATTTCCTGCACATCCATCTTTTGCAATTCCTGCTCTATAGCACCGTAAGATGTATTAAAGTTTGGTTGCTTACTGAGTTTGAAAGTAACGGACGTAATAAACACTTTGTCTTTCAACTGGTGTTTGAAAATACTATCGCGATACCCGAATGCACATTCCGCATTCTGATACGGTACTTCCTGTTGCATTTCCCAATGCCATGCCGTTACATGGTCTATCACTTCTTTTGCCTCTACGCCATATGCGCCTATGTTTTGTATAGGTGCTGCACCTACAGTACCCGGTATCAATGCCAGGTTTTCTACACCTGCCCAGTGGTTGGCAATGGCATACATCACAAAATCGTGCCACACCTCGCCTGCCCCTACCTTCACCCACACATATTCGTCATCTTCTTTTATCTTCTCTATACCTTTTATTTTGTTGTGCAGCAGTATGCCGTGCAAAGCGTGGGTTAGCAGTACATTGCTGCCGCCACCCAATACAAAGCGTTTGGCAGGCAGCGCCGTATTCTCAGCTATTTCGTGGAGTTGTGCTACGTCCGTTATCTCTGTATAATAATCGGCATGTACATCCATACCGAATGTATTGAAAGGCTTGAGCGAAATGTCTTTCAGTATTTGCATCGGCACAAAAATAGAATGCTAAACGGACTTCTTTTCAAATTTCTGTCCCATGAAGCGCACACCCAATCCCGGAGCATTGCTGATGCGTATCACACCATTATCGTATTGCAGCCCTTGTGCCACATCTTCCTTCAGCAATAGCGGGCCATCGGCATCTATCTCATCGAGCAGGGGCAGCAGGTGTGCCATGGCGGCACTGCCTATGGTGCTTTCGTTCATAGAGCCCAGCATTACTTTCATACCCAGCTTACGGCCTTCGGTTATCATACGTAGCGCGGGGGTGATGCCGCCGCATTTGGTGAGCTTTATATTGATACCATCAAAAGCATCGGCACATTTTGCCACGTCTTCCTCCTCTACACAGCTCTCGTCTGCAAAGAGTGGCAACGGGCTGATGGCTTTCAGTTCTTTCATGGCATCCCATTCAGTTTTGGCAAGGGGTTGCTCTACCATATCAACACCCAGCGCCTGCAAATCAGGCAGTATGCGTTTGGCATCCTCAAAGCTGAAAGCCTCGTTGGCATCTACACGAAAGCGGGCATCGCTGCCGACGCGCAGTGCACGTACCAAATCCACATCATCGGGCGAGCGCATCTTTATCTTATAGATAGGCCAAGGGTGAGCCTGCATTTTGGCAATCATATTTTCGGCAGTGTCAACACCGAGGGTATAATCTGTCAGTGGTGCCTTCCATGGCAATCGCAGCAATTGATACAACGGCTGGCGGCGCAATTGTGCAAATAAATCCCAGCCTGCAATATCCAGTGCAGCAATCAGAAAGTTCTGTCCCGGCATCAGGTGGTGCAGAAAATGCCAGAAACGTTGCGGGTCTGTCAGCGCGTAGCGCTCAATTTCTTTGCGCTTTTCTTCCAGTACGGCCGTCATGCTATCTACCGATACATTATAATAATGTATAGCGGGTGCCTCACCATGCCCGCGCAACTGCCCCAGCCCCAATTGTACCACCAATGTTGGCTGGTGTGTTTTGGTGCCCTTGTTGGTAGTAAAGGGATATTGGAAAGCCAGTTCGAACGGATATGAACGCAATTGCAACATTCGATAAAATTGCGACTATTTTTGCAGACAGAGAACATTGTTATGCCAAAGATTCCTAACTGGGTATTTGTACTGCTTGCCATATTGCACCTGAGTGCCTTTCGTGTAGATATGATGGATATTGATGCCACACAATATGCCGAGATGAGCCGTGAGATGGCGCAAAGCGGCAGCTACCTGCAACTATACGACAGGGGCATCGACTATCTGGATAAACCACCGATGCTTTTCTGGGTGAGCTCTGTGAGCATGAAGATATTCGGCGTGAACAATTTTGGCTACAAGCTGCCATCTATATTGTTTGCACTGCTGGCTATGTATTCGGTATATCGCCTTACAAGGCTGCTGTACAATGATAATACTGCCCGCATGGCAGCGTTGATACTGGGTGCCTGTCAGGGTATGTACTTGATGACGAATGATGTGCGTACCGATACCATACTGATGAGCTGTGTTATAACCGCGCTGTGGATGATAAAGGAAGCGGAAATACAACGCAAATGGTATTGGGTAGTTGGCGGTACACTTGCCATAGCCTGCGGTATGATGACCAAAGGACCTATTGCGTTGCTGGTGCCTATGTTTTGCTTTGGTAGCGATTGGGTGCTGAAACGGAAATGGAAACAACTCTTTAGCCCCTACCATCTGGTAGATGCTGTGTTGATAGCCATCTTCCTGATACCGATGAGTATAGGGCTGTATCAGCAGTTTGATATGCACCCTGAAAAAACAGTGAATGGTTTGCAGAACGTAAGCGGCTTGCGATTCTTCTACTGGTCGCAGAGCTTTGGCCGGATAACAGGCGAGAGCCCGTGGAATAATAATGCACCTTTCGAGTTTTTGTTTGTAGGTATGTTCTGGGCCTTCCTGCCATGGATGTTTTTGTTTGTACCTGCATTGGTGATGCGACTGGTAGAGGTGGTGAAACAAAAATTCAAACTGCAACCTCATCAGGAGTTTATAACAACAGGTGGTTTTGTACTGGCTTATCTGGCACTGGGTTCATCAAAGTATCAATTGCCGCACTACATATTTGTGGTGTTTCCGTTGGCGGCTATTATGGTGGCAAAGCTGATAGCAGATTTTGCAGATGGTAAATATGCAGGGCTGTACAAAGTAATGAAGCCTTTTCAATGGGTGGCATCTGTGTTGATAATGATAGCGTCGTTGCTGACACTGGTGATTGTTTTCCCTGTGGGCATAACAGGCATACTCGTATGGATGCTGGCATTCAGTGTGTGGCTGTTTATTGCCATGCACAAAAGGATACAGGCAAAAATGTTTTGGGTAAGCACAGCGGCTATTATGCTGGCGAATGTTTTTATTACACACCATTTCTACTACAATCTGCTGAAATACCAACTAGGTAGCAGTGTAGGCAGGTATATGAAGGCAAACAAAATGCAGGTAGATAAGCTGACGCTACATAAAATAGACCACCCGCTGAATGCATTGCATTTTTATGCAGACAGGCTGATACAATTAGACAGCGCAGGTACAGCGCCCGGCAAATATGTACTGGCATCTAAAGATGGCATAGAAGATATAAAAACACAACAACTACCGTACGACCTGCTGTTGCAAGGAGAGTATTTTAAAGTAAGCGAACTGACACCCGAATTTCTGAACCCTACTACAAGGCAAAAGGCTACAGAGAAGTATTATTTTATTAGGATGAAATAGGATGAAAGCATTACTAGCAATAATATCGCAATTGCCGGAAACGGTTAGTGAAGAGACATTGGCAGATTATATTCGTAAAGTAACAGCAAGCACACCATCTGTTGCTGACGGGGAAATGGTTTCTTATATATTGTTTGAACTGGCTAATAAGCAATGGCATAATTATCAGAAGCTGCAAGCGCCCTTGTTGGGCGAAGTGGATGCGTTTGTTAGCAAACTACTGCAAGGCGAAACATCATTGCCATTAATACAAGACCTTGCCGGTGTAATAGGTATGCTGGGGCTTAATGCATCTTACAAAGTATTCCGCAACCTGATAACAACAGAACAGCAGGAAGATGTGATGATGGAAATATTGCAAACCATCAGCGAGTATGGCGATGATGTTTCTAATCCATATAAATAAAATAGGCGGGTGATGAACCCGCCTATTTTATTCTGCATAATGCCCGTTATTTAAACTGGCGGAAGTAGTATGTAACACCGTCTTCTTCCATTATCAGTTCGTTGTCTGCGCATTTAATAACTGTAAACTGGCGTTTGTCTTTGCCATCCAGATACACAATCTGGTTTACGTAGGTTTCTACCATCCACGATGGTGCATTGTCTGCATCTTTCGTAGCAAAGAAAGCACCCAATTTGCCATCTTTCTGTGCCGGGTAGAAATCTACCATCTTCAGTTGGCGGCTATAGTCTATCGCATTTACCTTGTTGGCACTTGTGCGTTTATATACAGACCAGTGTCCTGCCATCTGCTGCACGGTTTTCACAGGTGCAAATACTTCCTGGCGTTTTGCTTCAGGGGTATTGGCTACAGGTGTGTAGCTTTCCATCTCGTAGATGCCGCCTTCGTCTTTCAGTATCATCTTATTACCCTTGCGTTCTGCAACGGTGAAATAGCGCATACCTAAATCGAGCCCGTTAGCTTCCAGTTTGTAAGTGCCTTTGTAGATAAAACCACCTGCCTTCTGCCATACGTATTCACTACCGCCCGGCAGAAATTCTATTTTGATAGTGTCTTTGTAAGCTATTGCTTCGTTTTTCATGGTTTTGCGCGATACTTCGCGCCAGTTGCCCGACAGTTTGTTTTTATCTCCTGCAAAAGAGAGTGCAGGCATAAAAAGACTTGCGAGGAATAGAAATTTTCTCATGACCTTTGTTTTAGCGTTTGGATAGTTCAAAAATATTCAAAAAATTGTAATCATTAGAATATCATACCATGGCGGGTAGTACACTTAATATTTCACTGATACAGGCAGATATAGTTTGGGAAGATAAAGCTGCAAATCTGGTACAGTATGAGCAATACATAGCAGGCATACAGGAAAAGCGCGAAGTAGTGGTACTGCCCGAGATGTTCAGCACAGGATTCAGCATGAACACCCATGCACTGGGCGAAACCATGGATGGCCCTACCGTGCAGTGGATGAAAAATATGGCTGCCAAATACCGCTGTATACTGACGGGAAGTCTAATAATACAAGATGGCGAGAACTACCACAACCGCCTGCTGTGGGTACAGCCCGATGGCGTGGTAGGTCATTATGACAAGCGCCACCTTTTTGCCTATGGTGATGAACACAATCATTTTACCGCAGGTGGCAAAAGGCTGATAACAAGTGTAAAGGGCTTCCGTATATGCCCGATGGTGTGTTATGATTTGCGCTTCCCTGTATGGGCACGCAACTTGGGCGATGCTTATGATGTATTGCTATACGTGGCCAACTGGCCAGACAGACGCAGCTTGGCATGGAAGACACTGCTACAGGCCAGAGCTATTGAGAATCAATGCTATGTAGTGGGGGTAAACCGTGTAGGAACAGACATTAAAGGACTGAACTACAGTGGCGACAGCAGTGTATTCGGCCCGCTTGGCGAAATGATATGGCAAGAAAGTAATAAAGCCGTAGTGCAAACAGTTACATTAGAAAAAGACATCTTGTTAAAGACACGCGAACAACTACCGTTTCTGAACGATGCGGATAAGTTTGTGATTGTAGATTAGTCCCCTCAATCCCCCTCATATTTCGTACTTTTGCGCCCACATTATAAGAAAGAATCATGTGGCATCGCATCGCAGCATTTATTATTAAGTTTCGCATCACATTGTTGGTAACGCTGCTGGCAGCTACCTGCGTTATGGGCTACTATGCCAGCAAGGTAGAGCTGAGCTACGAATTCACAAACGCCATACCTACAGACAACCCAAAGTATAAGGATTATCAGAACTTCCGCAAGCAATTTGGCGAGGATGGTAATATGATGGTGATTGGTGTGCAGACAGATAAATTCTTCAATCAGGATTTCTTTACAGACTATACCAAACTTGTAAAAGACCTGGAGAAAGTAAAAGCTGTAGAAAATGTACTGAGCATTCCCGGTGCCATCAATCTGGAAAAAGATACGACGACAGGACAGTTGAAAGTAGTGAAGCTGGTAAACGACAGCACTATTAATAATGTAGCAGGCATCAAAGATGCTTTCTATAATCTTCCTTTCTACAATGGGTTTCTTTACAACCCCGAAACAGGTGCCTACCTGATGGCGTTGCGTATAGATAAAAAAGTACTGAACAGTAAAAACCGTGCGGGTGTAGTAAACGAGATACTCAAACTAAGTGATGCCTTTGGCAAGAAGTATAGTATTGAAATGCACTACAGCGGCCTGCCGCTGATACGCACTATGATGGCGGGACAGGTACAGAGCGAAATGAATCTGTTCCTGATACTGTCTTTTGTACTGACAGCTATTATCCTAGCATTGTTCTTCCGCTCGTTTATGGCTGTATTGGCAAGTATGCTGGTAGTAGCTGCAGGTGTGGTATGGTCGCTGGGTACGGTAGTGCTGCTGGGTTATAAAATAACATTGTTGATAGCGCTGATACCACCATTGATAGTAGTAATTGGTATTCCTAACTGTGTGTACCTGCTGAACAAATACCACGCTGAATATAATAAGCATCAGAACAAGGCCAAAGGCCTGCTGCGCATGGTAGATAGAATGGGCATTGTTACCCTGTTTACCAACATCACAGCAGCTATTGGTTTTGGTGTATTCTTCTTTACCAAGAGTGCTATCCTGAAAGAGTTTGGTTTGGTAGCGGGTATCAACATCATGGCGATATTCGTGATATCACTGATATTCATTCCTGCACTGTTCAGCTTCCTGCCACCACCGAAGGGCCGCCATACCAGCTATCTGGAAAGTGGTTGGATGACACGCCTGCTGGATACAATTACTAACTGGGTATTCGGGCATAGGATGTGGATATACGCTGCTACCATAGTAATATGTGCAGTAAGTGTAATGGGCATGATGCGCCTGAACTCTGTTGGCCACATAGTAGATGACCTACCGAAAGAAGCGAAAGTGTATCAGGACCTGATGTTCTTTGAAAAGAACTTCCGCGGTGTTATGCCATTGGAAATAGTTATAGACACTAAAAAGAAAAACGGTGCTGTAGGCTTACCTGTACTACAAAAGATGGATGAGCTGACAACATACCTGAAACAATTCCCTGAAATAGGTCACTCGCTGGCGCTGACGGAAGGTGTGAAATTTGCACGCCAGGCATATTACAATGGCGACAGCAGTAGCTATGCAGTGCCAAATATGTTTGATGCTGCCTTTATACAACCCTACCTGCGCGGTGGTGCGGGTGGTGATAAAAAAGGTATGTTCAACAAACTGCTGAGTGCATTTATGGACAGCACCAAACAGAAAACACGCATCAGCATCAACATGGCAGATGTAGGTTCTAAGCGCCTGCCGATACTGTTGGATAGCATACGTCCTAAAACACTGGAGCTGTTTGACACTACGAAATACGATGTCACATTCACGGGTACAAGTATCGTGTTCTTAGAAGGTAGTAAGTTTATCATCAACAGCTTGCGCGATAGTTTGATACTGGCGTTCATCATGATATTCGGTTGTATGATTGCGCTGTTCCGTTCTTGGAGGATACTACTGATATCAATGGTCATCAATATTGTTCCGCTGCTGATAACTGCAGGTATCATGGGTTGGGCAGGTATTCCTATCAAGCCATCTACGGTACTTGTATTTAGTGTGGCATTGGGTATTACGATAGATGTTACCATTCGCTTCCTGGTAAACTTTAAACAAGAGCTGGTGAATCACGATGATGATATTGCTGCTACGGTAAAACGTACCATACACGATACTGGCCTCAGCATCATCTATACATCGCTGATACTGGTAGCAGGTTTTGGTGTGTTTGCATTGTCTCAGTTCGATGGTACAAAATCATTGGGCTACCTGACATCGCTGACACTGCTGTTGGCAATGGTTACCAACCTGACACTGCAACCTGCATTGTTGTTGTGGATGGATAAAGCACTACGCAAAAACAAGAGTGCCGATTTCCTGATGGAGAATAAGGAGGAGGAGGAAGAAACCCCAAACCCCTAAAGGGGCTTTCTCATAACGATACTTTATTTATGCCTCTTGTCGGTTTTTACTGATAAGAGGCATATTTGTTTTTTTAACGACAATTGGCTATGTTCAATTCATACGTTGAAGCATTAGTTAGATAGTTAATAATAATCACAACACATTACCATGTCAGATTTCAAAGATGTTATACAAATCAAAAATAATGTTCGAAAGCTATCCAATAATATCTACGATGTTTATTTAAAAAATGAAGACGAAAAATTCTCATCTTTTCGTTCGGATTATAATTTGTTTATAAAGCAAATTGAAGTGCTTTATAAAAGTTGGTTCCCAAAAGCTAAGACCATTTCTGACATCGACATAATAAATCATCTTTACAAAGATATTTTTGCAAAGGATGAAAAGCAGTATGTAAAATTTGGGACTCAATGTTTGTTAAAAAGTACAACTAGGGTTTTCGAAGAAATTCTTAGTGCTAAAGAAATCAAAAACCAAGATTTTTTTATGGCTAACATGCAATTACTGCGAGAAATATCTTTTGAAGCTGTAATTTTCTTGGATTTGGCATTCAAAATAATGAAAGAGCCAGATATTGATTTTGGTCATGGTAAGAGATTTAAGCTTGAACCACGAGAAACTTTCAAAGCCTCAAAATTTATACTAAGACGATATAACCCCCAAAGGCTTGTTGGAGACTATGCTATAGCACCAACTTCAACGTTTCTTATTAGACAAGCAATAGAAATTTGGCTTCAAGATATTTTTGGCATTCATTCAGTTTGGGACGATGCAGAAAAAAAATTTATTAAACTCCAACCAGAAAGACTTTTTGAGTTAATAGATAACAAATTCATGAAATTACCGATTCAAAAAGCGTCAATTCAAAAAATACATAGTTGGACACAACGCTACGTACATAGTGGCTTAATGAACTATGCTTGGGAGGTGGAACATGCACAATTTGTTCTCGAACCTTTATTTAATAGTAACAACGTAATAATTTCAGAAAAATATTATGCCAATATTGAAAAGAACATTCAAAAAATACTAAAGAATCCAAATCTAAGACTCAATAGAAAGACTCAGTTTTCAAGTAAGGTTGTCGACAAAATAGATTAAACAAACTTACAACTCTCCCATTACTGCTTCCAGTTCAGCAATCATCATGGCGGTAGCGCCCCATATTATATGGTTATCGTTCCAGTGGTAGGCAGGTGCTTTGAGGGTAATGTCGGGGAAGGCTTCGGGGGTGATGTGTGTTACTATTTTTCTTTCGGGTGCAAAGAAATCGTTCAGTGGCACTTCTAATGTGTACTGCACTTCATTGGGGCTAAGTATATATTGTTGCGGCTCTGTAGTATAGCCCAGAAACGGAAATACGTTTGAATAACTAACGGGTATGTAGAGCGATGTAAGTGCGCCCAGCAATTCTATCTTATCAGGTGCAATGCCTACTTCTTCCTGTGTTTCGCGCAGGGCAGTGAAAGACAGGTCTGTATCCGTAGGGTCTTTACGCCCACCGGGAAAACTGATTTGTCCGCTATGTGGTTTTCCATCCGTTACACGTTTTATTAGTAACAGATTCAACGCATCGTTTTTAGGAAACAGCAGCGCCAGTACTGCACTTTGTTTGGCAATATCGGGTATTACACTCGGCAACTCGCGCACACGCGATGCCATATTATTTTGCGCTGCAATGCCGGGAAGGGGTTGCTGCAGGCGCAGTTTCAATCTTTCAATCGTATCTGTAATATTCAAAATCCTACTCGTCTTTAAATCCTATTTTCACGTGTGTACCATCGCAGTATGGTTTATTGCCGGATGCTCCACAACGACACAGTGCTGTTACTTTATTTTTCTTTACCTCTTCACCATTTTTATTTTTGATAGTAATGTTACCATACACCAATAGCGGGCCGTTAGCCGCTACTTCTACTATCGTATCCACATCCACCTGCGGTGCTTTGTTTTCGGCTTTATCTTCATTACGAAAATAACTAAGCGCGCCCGAAGGGCATTTATCTACCTGTGCCATAATGCTGGCAGTAGTGGCAGCTTCCATCTTTATCCACGGGCGTTCGCGCGGGTTGAAGACTTCTGCCAAACCCGTCCAGCATAGTTTGCTGTGTATGCACTGGTTGGGCTTCCATGTAATGGTTATCTCTCCGTTGGTATAATGCTTGGTAATGTCTTTATGTTCGCTCATTGTCTTCTTTTTTAAGGGTGTCTATTCGTTGCTGCACCTGTTCAGTCAGGTCCAGATGTAGTTGAAACAATTCTATCATATTGCGGTGCTGATGCAGCAACAGGTGATCCAGTTTTTTGTGCAGCAGTTGTATTTCTGTCTCTGCTTTGATATTTACCTTAAAGTCGTACTCGGCACGCTCGCGGTCTTTATCTTCCTGTCTGTTCTGGCTCATCATAATAACAGGCGCCTGCAATGCCGCCACGCACGATAGCATGAGGTTGAGCAGTATATACGGGTACGGGTCGAAGCCCTTATTCATCAGGTAGAAGGAATTGATGAGCATCCACACTACCAAAAAACTGAGGAATATGATTATAAAGCGCCAACTACCACCAAAGTCTGCAATCTTGTCCGACAGTCGTTCGCCGAATGTTATTGGTTTTTCTTTCAGGTGTGCATCTATTGGTTGCAGTGTTTCATCGAGCTGATACTGTTGTTGCACATTTTCCATCAATACCTCGTGTGCCTTTGTCTCTTCTGCGGTAAGATTAGCCACATATGCATGCAGTATTTCATTCAATGCCCTGTAAGAAATAAACGAACCTGCATCTATACCATCGTGTATTGTTTTTACAAAGGCTTGTAGTGCCGGGCGCAGTTGCATCCACATCACTCCATCTTTATCTGTAACAATTGCACCGGTAATGCTGCAGGTTCGTTCCATATACTAAATATACAACAAAGCCCTGTTTGCCGGTATGAATTAATTGTACATCGGCACTTCTATCACCAGTACATCACTGTCAGCTTCTGCAGCCAATGTCAGTGTATCAGTACCGCTTAACCCAACGGCATCGCGACGATTCAGTAATTGTCCGTTTGCATTCACACTACCACCGATGTTGAACACATATACACCATGCTTATCGCTGTGCAGTTTGTGTTCAAGGCTTTTGCCTGCTTGCAGGTTTGTACGGTATATCCAGGCATCTTGGTGTATTTTCAGCCCGGCATCGTTATTATCTATCGGCGATACCAGCATCTGCAACTGGTTTATCCTCTCTTCCGGTGCAAAAACGGTTTGCCCGTAGCGTGGTTCTACATTCCTTTTGTTAGGGAATATCCAAAGTTGCAGCAGGTTTACTTTCTTATCACGATTGTGATTGTACTCGCTATGGAATACGCCCGTGCCTGCACTCATTACCTGTACCTCGTTTGGATGGATGGCTTGTGTATGCCCCATACTATCTTTATGCTCCAACGCACCGTCCAGTACTACCGTTATGATTTCCATATTATCGTGCGGATGTTTGCCAAAGCCCATACCTTCCGATACAATGTCATCGTTCAGAACACGCAGTGCGCCAAAGTGGATTTTGCTTGGGTCGTGATAGCCTGCAAAGCTAAATGAATGGTGAGCATTTAGCCAGCCATGGTCTGCATGACCTCTTTCGTTTGCCGGATGAAAAACTGTATTTGTCATATTATCTCCTTTTTACTGTGTTTATAAAAATATATGTACGTACATTTATTTTACAAATGTACAGCTATTATAGTCTTAGAAACAAATATGCCCCTTTATACAACTATCGATAACGTTAATACTGTATTAAGAGCAGAAAAGGAATACACTTAATATATTAATTTGGCTATTGAATATGAATAAGAAGACAATTTTCGGGC
>JADHED010000201.1_pt1 | contig 82279 bp, 65 predicted proteins | sample 8952041 | NCBI WGS metagenome assembly JADHED01 (sample SAMN16124423, study PRJNA663239) | bioreactor sludge metagenome | isolation source: sludge (control) | place: India:Bengaluru | collected 2018-09-08
CCGCCAACCTCCCGAACCAGTTGATTTTGTTCGACTTTTAACCGGACAGCAATGGACCAGGAACGGAAAAAGGGAAAGCGGTCGTGCCGCCGGTCATCCGACCAGATATACCCCTCCCCCGACTTCCCACCTCCCGCATTCAACGATCGCCATTCCGTTCTAGACCATGCAATATGATCCCGTGAAACGCCAGCTTGGCGCGGTATTCGACCGGACGCCGTTCTTGCGCAAGACGTTCTACCAGTTGCTGGACCTCTTGCTGTTGCGTTGCTGGCACATCCAACGCGAACTGCGGTCCTGGATACGACAGCGCATCTCGGACGGCCAGCCCGTGACGGCGATCTACGATGCCGGTGCCGGATTCGGCCAATACACCTACTGGCTCAGTGGCGAACTTCCACAAGCGCGGATCACCGCCATCGATGTGAAGGACGAACAGGTGGCGGACTGCAATAGGTTCTTCCAACGCATCGGACGCCCGCAGGTAAGGTTCGAAACAGGCGATGTGACCAAGTTCCAGCGCCCCAACACCTTCGATCTGGTGGTCTGCGTGGACGTGATGGAGCACATCCTGGAGGATGAGGCCGCCTTGCACTGCTACAGCACCTCCTTGAAGGAAGGCGGAATGCTCATCATCAGCACACCGAGCGACCAAGGCGGAAGCGATGTACACGAGGAAGGCCAAGGATCGTTCATCGAGGAGCACGTACGCGACGGGTACAACATCGACGACATCCGCGCCAAGTGTCTGCGGAACGGGTTCAGCAAGGTGGACGCGCGATACAGCTATGGCGCACCCGGCAAGATCAGCTGGAAGCTCAGCATGAAATGGCCGTTGCTCATGCTCAACACCTCGCGCCTGTTCTTCATCGTGCTTCCGTTCTACTATCTGCTCACCTATCCCATCGCCTTCCTCCTCAACATGGCCGATGTGCGGATGGACCATCGCACGGGTACCGGTTTGGTGGTGAAAGCCTGGCGCTGACCTCCAGTTGCACTGCCCCGGTGTAGCGTCCCGGGGATCATGCCGAAGTCACCGCGCATCGGAGCGAGACCTGCGCGACGCTCCAATGCGGTGCATGGACGACTCTTCCGCTTTCTGCGGCGGATGCCCATTCGCAATATGGAGATCGGCCGACCTGCTCGGTCTCCTTCACCGCGCCTGCTCCGAGCGACCAATTCCGCAGGCCCCGTTCTGGAACACGCCCATCGCATCGGCCTGTGAAAGGATCGCCGCGCATCTTCAGCCCCCTATTGAATGTCCGAATGACATCACGAAGGCATTTCCATGAACTCCTTGATATGTCGGAGGGGGTACGACACCGCTGCCGTGGTCGTATTGGGTGGGATCATGAAATTCAGGAACCAAGCCAACAGGATCAATAGAGCCGCTCTCTTCTGGCCGATCCGTTCACCCAGGCTCACCACACCGACCACCAGGACCGGGTACGCCCAACAGAACATCCGCGTGGTGTCATACGCGAGGATCAGGCTGAAACACATGGCCGCGATCAGCATCATGGACCATCGAAGGCGTTGATCACGCATCCCGCCCTTCACCAGCAGAACAGCCAATACCACCCAATGCAGGCGAAAAACCGCGAAGATCCCGGCCATCATGGCCAGCGGACCCACAGCCAGGCAAGCCTCGATGTTCTCCTCGCTTAGATAGAAGGCCATGGAATACAACGTGGGGTCGTGTTGAGCGGTCCACCAACGATACGCCACGTATGGAAGCAAACATGCCAGAAGCATCGATCCACGATGCCCTACCGGTCGCCATCCAGAAGACCGCGAGGCCGAAGCCGACAACCATGCCAACACCACGAAGGAAGAGGCCTCGTGTGTCATGATAGCCAACGCCATGAAAAAGGTCGAGATCCATGGGCGATGGATCAAGGACAACGCCGCAGCGATCATGAAATAGGCGACCACATCGACGAACCCCGGGGCCACCAAGGTGTGCAACACCACCGGTGAGAAGCTGAGCGACAACGATCCGGCGAGGGCGAGCACCGGTGATGCGCCTTCGCGTAGGCACCACTGGTGCACGATGGCCAGGAAGCCGACGAGGAACGACCACGGCACGAGCACGAAGAGCGGGCCGCGCAAATGCAACAGCCAACCGATCAACGGGGCGAGGATCCGGTTCCGCAACGGAACCTCGACATCCGGATCGAACGGAGCTTCAGAAAGCGCTGCATAGATCGCTCCGTGGGACCACATCCGAACATCACCGTTCACATACACGAAGGCCCCCAAGGCCAACACCAGCGCGAGGAAGACCGAGCCCCTCCATGGCCCTATCCGAGCATGCCATCGGCCCAACTGAACATCAACCTCCGCGATCAAGGCCGATCCACGGCGCACGACCCGATCGCTACGTGGCCAACGCATCTCCCGATCACAAAGTGCGACCCAGGTGATCAGAGCGACCACCAAGGCCAATGGCAGCACGGCCACGAGCAGGAGGTGAACATCCATCGTAGGAATGGCGTGGATCGAACGGCAAGCCCCGATCCGCTCACGAAGATGATCGATCCATTCCGCAAGTGTGGCAATGGGAAAAGGCGACCGTCAAGGACCCGCGACCACGAACGAACGGGCACAGGTCCTTCCGATCGGCATACCTACTTCGCGGCCGTTCATGGTCCGTTCGCCCGCACCATGGCATCCACACCACCGATCCACGCCGCAACATGACCGCCACCAAAGCCCCACTGGAAACGGCCGTCCTGGGATCCGTGCGACCGGGAAGCATGACCGCCTGATGTACTTCAACAACATCGTCTCCAGCAGCGTTCGCGCTACGCTCGTGATCCATGGACATGGCCGCGCCAGCCTCAAGCCAGGTGTGAAGGTGGCCGCATAGTGCGACGAACAAGGCCATGGCGGCTTCGAAACAGCGAGCTGCGCGGGATCCGCCGGACGGGATCAGGCATCGCTGCAGGAGGGCACGGCCCTTACCTTCGCACCACATGAAACACTTCTTGCTCGGCATCGCCATCATGGCGTTCGGCACCGTCGCTAATGCACAGCTGCCCTCTTCATTGAAAGAGGCCACGAGCAGGGTGATGGGTACAGGTGCCCTCACCAACGATGAGGTGGTGGCCGGACTGAAAGAGGCCTTGGTGAAGGGCGCGGATGCATCCGTATTGAAAGGCTCGGCCCTGGATGGTTTCTGGAAGAACGACCTGATCCGCATCCCCTTCCCGCCCGAAGCGGAGAAGATGAAGAGCACCCTGGCCAGGATCGGCATGGGCAAGCAGGTGGAGGAATTCGAACTGACACTGAACCGCGCTGCGGAGGATGCGACCAAGGAAGCCCTGCCGATCCTGGGAGATGCCATCACCGGCATGAGCGTGAGCGATGGCTTCGCGATCCTGAAAGGAGGTGATGACGCCGCCACCCGGTACCTCACCGAGAGAACGAGCGCTTCGTTGCGGGAGCGGTTCGCCCCGATCGTGGCCAACAGCACGAAAAAAGTAGCGCTTGCCAATTCCTGGACCCCGCTGGCCACAGGATACAACAAGGCCGGAGCGTTGACCGGCGCCAAAGCGGTGGACCCCGACCTCGATGCGTACGTGACGCAAAAGGCCATCGAAGGGCTGTTCACCCTGATCGCCCAGGAAGAGAAGCGTATCCGCCAAGACCCGTTGGCACGCACGAGCGACCTGCTGAAAAAGGTGTTCGGCAATTGATCATCACCGGCGGCCATTGCTGATGCCGGGAACACCGCGCGATGAACCTCCCCCTACTCTTCGCCCGACGCTATCTCTTCGCGAAGCGCAGCAACAACGCCATCAACATCATATCGGCCATCAGCATTGTGGTGATCGCGGTGGTGACCGCGGCCATGGTGGTGGTGCTGAGCACCTTGAACGGCATCTCCGACCTGGTTGACACCATCTACAGCCCGTTCGACCAGGACATCACGATCACCGCATCGCAGGGGAAGACCTTCGAGCGCAGTGCCATCGATCTGGAGCGCATCAAAGCCCTGCCCGAGGTGCAGGCCACGAGCTGGGTGATCGAGGAGAACGTATTGCTGCGTAGTGGTGACCAGCAGCGTGTGGCCACCATGAAGGGGGTGGAGCCACAGTACCTGCACATGAGCCGGATGCCGAGCTACATGTACAGCGGTGAACCCACCTTCGATGGGCTTACAGGGCCTGCCGCATTGTTGGGCATCGGCTTGAAGATGGACCTGGGCGTACCCTTGGACGACGGCGTGTTCCAGGCATTGGAGATCAGTGCGCCGATCCGCGGCAGGAAGCTTAGCAAATACCAGCAGCGTGCCTTCGAGACCGTGGCCCTGGCCGTTCGCGGCGCATTCAGCATGAACCTGGACTTCGATACCAAATACGCGTTGGTGCCCATCAACACCGCCGCCGAGGTGTTGCACTACGACAGCTCGGTGACCGCATTGGAGATCGACCTTTCGGAGAAAGGGCAACTGGACAGGACCGCCGATCGATTACGTACAGCGCTCGGTCCGGCCTTCGTGGTGAAGACCCGCTACCAGAAGAACGAATTGATGTACCGCACCAACGCGAGCGAGAAGGTGTTCACGTTCATCGTACTCAGCTTCATCGGCCTCATCGGCGCGTTCAACATCATCGCCTCACTGACCATGATGATGATCGAGAAGCGCCGCGACATGGGCACCTTGACGGCCATGGGCGCCACACCGGGCATGCTGCGGAACATCTTCTTCAGCGAGGGGTTGTTGATCGTGGTGGTCGGGGTGATCGCCGGGTTGCTGTTCGGTCTGGGCATCTGTGTCGCGCAGCAACGTTTCGGCCTGGTCCAACTGAGCGACTCCGTGGTGGAGGCCTATCCGGTACACGTCATGGGCACGGACCTGGTCCTCATCGCGGCCGCGGTGTTCGCCATCGGTGCCGCGGCCTCTTGGATCCCGCTGCGTGCGTTGAGCAAACGGTTCATCGGGCGCGAACTCCGTTAGGCGGCCCGCACCCCGCCGATCAGCCGGCCATCACCTCAGCGTACATGCCCTTCACCTCGTCCAGGATCGCCTCCAACACGGTGGGATCGCGTTCGGTACAGAGGCGCAGGCGCACCTCCTTCACATTAGGGAGGCCCTTGAGGTAGTTACCATAGTGGCGGCGCATCTCCACCACGCCCTCCCAGGGGCCCTTCCAGACCAACGAAGCACGCAGGTGTTCACGGGCGGCCTCCACACGGTCGGCCACGGAAGGCGGTGGGCGGTGTTCGCCCGTGGCCATGAAATGCTTGATCTCGTTGAAGATGAACGGGTGTCCGATAGTGGCCCGCCCGATCATGATCCCATCCACGCCATATCGACCACGATACTCCACTGCCTTCTCCGGAGAATCGATGTCGCCGTTGCCGAAGATCGGGATGTGCATCCGCGGGTTGTTCTTCACCTCGCCGATCAAGGTCCAATCGGCCGGGCCTTTGTACAGTTGTGCGCGGGTGCGGCCATGGATGCTCAAGGCCTGGATGCCGACATCCTGCAGCCGTTCTGCCACCTCCACGATGTTCTTCGTGGCCTCGTTCCAGCCCAGGCGGGTCTTCACCGTCACCGGCAGCTTCACGGCCTTCACCACCTTCTCGGTGAGGCGCACCATCTTGTCCACATCCTGTAGCAAGCACGCCCCGGCGCCCTTGCTCACCACCTTATGCACCGGACAACCGTAGTTGATATCGATCAGGTCCGGCTTGGCCGCTTCAGCGATGCGGGCCGCCTCTTCCATAGCATCCTCGCTGCCCCCGAAGAGCTGGATGCCGATGGGCCGTTCCGCCTCGAAGATGTCCAGCTTCTTCAGGCCTTTCGCCGCCTGACGGATGAGGCCCTCACTGCTGATGAACTCCGTGAACATCAGGTCGGCACCATGCTTCTTGCACAACGCCCGGAACGGCGGATCGCTCACATCCTCCATGGGCGCGAGCAAGAGCGGGAATTCCGGCAGGGTGATGGGACCGATACGAGGCATGGGAGTGTCCGCGAACAGCGAACAAGCCGCCAAAGTTAGGGGGTGTGGCCTCGCGCGAGGTCCGCGATGCGCCAGTCGTGGGCCACGAGCGCATGATCGCTACCGCGGACGCAGGTATGATCGACACCCTCGGACCGACCCACACCTCCCTGCTCGACCAGGTTGGCCGTGCCCTGTGGGGGCATCCGCCCGGGCTCTTGGGCAGCTCGGAACACGAACCCCATCGCAGCCCACCACGCTCATGAGCCGGTGCCTTGGAACAGCGGACCCCGCGATCGCGGGGTCCATTCTGGCGGAGAAGGAGGGATTCGAACCCCCGTTACCCTTTCGAGTAAACACACTTTCCAGGCGTGCGCCTTAAACCACTCGGCCACTTCTCCAGATGGGCGGCGAAAGTACGAAAGCGCAGGGACCTACGGCACCCCCACCTCGCCAACGATGTCTTCCTCGAACGCCTTGGTAAAAGCCTCGCCCTGTAAACCCTGCCCCAGCAGGAACATCGATTTGGTCACGGCCGCCTCCACGGTCATATCGCCACCATTGATCACCCCCAGTTCCACGAAGGTCCGGCTGGTGGCATAACGGCCTTGCTCCACCCGCCCTCCAAGGCATTGGGTCACATTGACCAGTACGATACCCCGTTCACGCGCTTCGCGGAGCACATCGATGAATGCCCTGTCCGTAGGTCCGTTGCCACTGCCGAAGGTGGTGAGCACCACCGCCCGCAGACCCGGGGTGGCCAGGGCGTGCCGCACCCAATCGGCACGGATCCCGGGGAAAAGGCGGATCACGCCCACGTTGTCGTCCAGATGTTCGTGTATGCGCAGCGGACCGGACCGGGCCGGCAGGATGGCCGCCGGATCGAAACGGAGGTGAACACCGGCCTCGGCCAATCGTGGATGGTTCGGTGATCGGAACGCCTCAAAGCGCTCGGCATGCACCTTCACCGTTCGGTTACCGCGGTACAGGCTGTACTCGAAGTACACCGCCACTTCGGGCACCCGGGCGTGGCCATGCTCGTCGGTGGCCGCAGCGATCTCGATGGCGGTGATCAGGTTCTCCTTCGCATCGGTGCGGATGATGCCGATGGGCAGTTGGGAACCCGTAAGGATCACCGGCTTGTTCAGCCCTTCCAGGATGAAACTGAGCGCACTGGCGGTGTAGGCCATGGTATCGCTCCCATGCAACACCACGAAGCCATCATAGCGATCGTAATGATCACCGATGATCCGGGCGATGCGCACCCAATCCAACGGCCGCATGTCGCTGCTGTCGATGGGTGTCTCGAACGACCACGACTCGAGCTTCACGTTGATCCGCTCCAGCTCGGGCACCTGCTCTTCGAGGTGGGCCAGGTCCATGGGGCGTAATGCGCCGGTACGGGGGTCGGCGAACATCCCGATGGTTCCCCCGGTATAGATGATCAGAACGGAACGTTGCTTCATCGGCGGAAAAGGCGTTCGGCGTTGGTCGTGGTCATGTGCGCGATCTCGGTCACGGTCTTTCCTGTGGCCAGTGCCAACCGCTCCGCGATCAGCGGGATGTACCCACTCTCGTTGCGCTTACCGCGATACGGCACCGGAGCGAGGTAGGGCGCATCGGTCTCCAACACGCAATGGTCCGGGCCCACCACCTGCATGGTCTCATACAGCCCTCCTTTCGGGTAGGTGATCACGCCCCCGATGCCGAGCACGAAGCCTTCCAGGGCGATGATCCGCCGCGCCTCCTCGGGTGTTCCCGTGAAACAATGGAACACCCCCCGTAGCCCTTGGGCATTCTCCTCCTCCACGATCGCGATGGTCTCCGCGAAGCTGTTCCGACAATGGATGACGACCGGCAGATCCAACTCCTTCGCCCATCGTACATGCTGCCGGAACACCTCTTGTTGCTGAGCGATCCAGGTCCTATCCCAGTACAGGTCGATCCCGATCTCGCCCACGGCGCAGTAGCGACCGGTACGGAGCCGCTCCTCCATCACCTGCATCGCCCGGTCGTTGTTCTTACCCACGGAGCACGGATGCAGGCCCATCATGGCGAAGCAATGTTCCGGATGAGCCGCGGCCAAAGCGTCCATGCCTTCCATGCTGTCCAGATCGATGTTGGGCAGGAAGAGTTTCTTCACTCCGGCGTCGAGCGCCCGTTGAAGCATCGACTCCCGATCGGGATCGAACTGCTTGTGATAGAGATGCGCGTGCGTATCGATGAACATGCCGGGGCGAAGATACCGGGTGCCTCACCGCCACGAGCGGCGGACCTACCTGCCTTGGTGCACCGATCCGGTGGCCACCTCGGCGTGCTACGCCATGGGTGGGGGCAGCACGGTCCTTCGCGGCTACTTTTGGCGCGGCCGTGGTTCGATGCACGGCCCCCACCACGGACGTCACCGATATGAAACTCCTCGTCCTCCGCTTCTCCTCCATCGGTGACATCGTGCTCACCAGCCCGGTGTTCCGTTGCGTGAAACAGCAACGGCAGGATGTGGAACTCCATGTGGCCACGAAAGCGGGCTATGCGGATCTCGTACGTTCCAACCCGCACGTGGACAAGGTGCATGAGCTGCAGGACGACCTCCGCGCGCTGATCACCCGGTTGAGGGCGGAGCGTTTCGATGGCATCATCGACCTGCACAATAACCTACGTACCGCGCGTGTGAAGCGGGCCCTGGGCTGTCCGGCGCACAGCTTCCCGAAGCTCAACATCGAGAAGTGGTTGATGGTGAACTTCAAGATGGACCGCCTGCCCCGCCAAGCCGACGGCCGCAGCCCCATGCACATCGTGGATCGTTACCTCAGCACCGTGGCCTGGCTGGGGGTGAAGAACGATGGCCAGGGGCTGGACCTCTTCATACCCCCCGACCGCGAGGTGGATCCGTCCACGTTGCCGGAAACACATCGGGCCGGTTACACCGCCTTGGCGATCGGTGCGGCACATGCCACGAAGCGGCTGCCTCCGCACAAGTTGATCGAGCTCGCCGCAATGATCGAAGGCCCTGTGGTCCTGATCGGCGGGAAGGAGGACCAGGCCGTTGCCCGATCGATCGTATCGGCGACCGGCGGGCGCGTGTTCGATGGCACCGGACAGTACGACCTGCTGGGGAGCGCCTCGCTCCTTCGGCAAGCCCGTCGGGTGATCGCGCACGACAGCGGGGCCATGCACATGGCCTGTGCCTTCGCCAAGACCATCTCTGGGGATGGCAGCACCACCACGCGCGGCATCGAAGAGGTCGTCAGCGTCTGGGGCAACACCATCCCAGGGTTCGGCATGGGGCCATACATCCCCTCCCATCCGGAACGAGCACGCATCGCCGAGGTGGCTCTGAACTGCCGTCCTTGTTCCAAGATCGGATACGACCATTGCCCCCACGGGCACTTCCGATGCATGGAACGCCAAGACCTACGCACCATCGCACAACCGCAAGGAAAATGAGCTGGGACATCTTCATCCAGGACCTGCCCGACGTGGCCTCGATCAATGACGTGCCTTCCACCTATCGTCCAAAACCCATTGGCGACCGTGCGACCATCGTGGCGAGGATCAAGGAAGCCGTGCCCTTCGCCGAGGAACAGGATAAGGACTGGTTGTTCGTACGGCAGCCCGGCTACGACATCAGCCTTCAACTGCACATGGAGAATGCCGACACCGTGCGCTACGTGGTGGCCCACGTTCACGGTGGCGACCAGAGCGCCGTATGTGTCGCGGCCATCGTGAAGGCCCTGGGATTACGTGCGCACGACACCGAGACGGGCGAGCTGTTCGATGGCTCCAGCCTGGACGAGAGCCTTTGAACGGAGGCCGATCGACCGCCTCAATTCTTCACCACATCGAATAGCGCCTTCAACTCATGGGCGTCATCCGGCTTCATGCGACCGCTGAGGATCAGCCGGAGTTGTCGGCGACGCAAAGCACCGTCGTACCGTTGTTGCTCCTCATCCGTCTGGGGGAGCACATCTGCCACGGAGCAGGATCGCCCCGCTTGATCGATGGCGACGAAGGTGTAGATGGCACTGGTGACCATGATCTTCTCTCCCGTCATCTGATCCTCCACCCACACATCGGCCCACACCTCCATGCTGGTTCCAAAACCACGGCTGACGTGGCTTTTGATAGTCACGAAGTCGCCCAGCTTGATGGGGCGGTCGAAGCCCACATGATTCACGGCCACCGTCACCGCCAGGCGCTTACAGTGGCGATGGGCGCTGATGGCACAATTGATATCGAGCCATTTCAGCAACTGCCCCCCGAAGAGGTTCCCGAGGGTATTGGTGTCGTTGGGCAACACCAGGTGCGTGGTTTCAGCGTAGCTCTCGGTGGAGGGTTTGGGTGTCATGCTCTTCACGGTACGAAGGTATGCGGTGGGGGCCTGGCCCATCGCGGGACGTCAGCCCAAGCGCGTCTCCCGGTGCCCTGTCCAGGACCGAAGAATGGTCGATCCTATCTTTGACGAATGCCCCCGACCGAGATCCCCGCACCGCTGAAAGCCCTGCACCTGTTCGCGTTGATCGTGTACTTCGCGGGCACCTTCCATATCGTGCGGTTGTTCGTGGCGCACCGGCAGGCCATGACGCGGTGGGAGCCGGACCGCAAGGTCCTGCTGGAGCAGTTCAGCGGGATGGAGCGGCGTGCGCTGTTCTTCGTGATCTGGCCGGCACTCCTCACGTTCGCCGTTCTCGGTGGCTGGATCCTGGCCATCCGACCGGCCATGCTCAAGCTGCCGTTCACACAAGTGCTGTTCGGCTACATGGCCTTGCTGGTCGCTTACCACATCTCCGTGCATCGCATCCACGACCTCTTGCGGCGTGGCGCGTTGAAGTGGTCCAACTTCCAGCTCACCCTGTGGTCACAAGGTGCAACGCTATTCCTGTTCGTGCTGGTGGTGCTCTTGATCTTCCGCGACAAGATGGGCTGGGTATGGGGATCGCTCGGCCTGTTGGTGGTAGGTGCCGTGGTGATGGTGGTGATGAGCAGCCTGCGCGGGAACCCGAAGACCAACCCGGGACCGGATGCTTGATCCCGGCACTCCGGCACCGGACCTGGAACTGCGCGACCAGGACGGGAACCTCGTACGACTGCGCGGATACATGGGGCATCCCGTGGTGCTCTTCTTCTACCCGAAGGACGACACGCGGATCTGCACTTCGGAGGCATGCGGCTTCCGCGATGCGTACACCGAATTCACGGAGCTGGGTGCGGTGGTGCTCGGCATCAGCGGCGATGGCGCGGACTCGCACCGGGCGTTCGCCGAACGCTGGAACCTTCCCTTCCGGTTGTTATGCGACACCCAAGGTGCGGCGCGCAAAGCCTTTCGGGTACCTCGCACCCTGGGTCTGCTCCCCGGCCGGGTCACCTACGTGATCGACCACCAGGGGGTGATCCGAGCGGCGATCAACGACCCCTTCAAGGCCTCACGCCACGTGCGCGAGGCACTGGCCGCATTGAAGCATCAACGAACAGGATAGAACAGCACGCGACCGTCGTCCGTGCCGACCAGGAGCTGGTCCTCCCAAAGCAGTAGCGGGGCTTGGTGATGCTGGTCCTTGTTCTCCGGGAAGGAAAGGGTGCGCATCACCTTGCCATCGCTCCCCACGAACTCGACCACACCCTTCTTCGCAGACCGTACGAGCACGTCACCGATCCGCACCTCCTTCTGCTGATAGAAACGATCGAAGGACGAGTTGGACATCTCCAGGCCCATGGCCTTCACGGCACGGGGGTCGGGGATCCAGCGGTGCGGAGTGATCACCTTCTCCTGCTGGCCATTCGCCGCGCTCCAAACCGTACGCTTGCCACTGGGGCCGATGAGCACCACGAATTCGCCGTTCTCGTTGAAGCCGACATGATAAACGGCCGTGGCGCCATCCTCGCCATAGGCGAAGGCATAGAGCTTCTTCCCACTCTCGATCTCATGCAGCACCGCACCATTGCTGGTACCCACCAACACGCGATCGTTCTTGGGTGCGATGGCCAGGGCGGTCACCGCCGCCTTGCCGGTCTTGATGGTCCTTGAAGGGGTTTCTGCAACGGATTGTGCAGCTACGAGTTGGACCCATGTGGCCGTTGCGGCCAGAAGAAGTGTGCGAAGGTTCATTTCAGACTGGTTCAATGCGCTGTTCCTATTCCATCAATCGTGCCAGGCCGAAGCAGGTATAGTGGGCGGTGGCACGGGCGACCCTTTGGGCGATCGGCGCGCCTGGACAACGGCCCATTCAAGTCCTGTCCATGGCGTGTTCACCGTTCTCGATCGGATCGGGACCAAAGATCGCGTGCGAAAGTAAAATCCTGTTCGGGATCTCCTGAACGAAGGAACCCGAGGTCATACTGAGACGGCATGAAAGAACCGATCGATCCAATGGTGAAAAGGTGAAATGCCTCGCACCCTTTCACGCTATCACCCCAGTGGTCCGGATCGCTAAGCTCGGCCGGATCTTCATCACCGGCTCAGTATCGATCAGGCATGACCTAAGGACATCGTGCAGCGGTATTCACGGGAACCTCTTTAGGCGAAGCGTGGGCGAAAAAGAGACCGGGAGACGGATCAGCGGAGACCCCGAACAGGCTCTAAGACCTCGGCCGTGCGTTGCGGACCGCGCACCCGAGCTATCGTACCAGCAGCCACGCTTGCCCACCTCCATCGCGGCGCACCGAGGCCAATGCTTCCACGGCTTCCTGGCGATCGGCATAGCTGCCATAGGCCACCGGATGCAATTCACCATAGCGCGGCAGCCGGGTGGCGTGGTAGCCTTTGTCCCGGAGCTCCCTCAACAGACGGTCTGCGTTCTCGGGTTGTGCGAAACAGCCGCCCACCACATGGAACCGCAGTTGCAACGTGGCCTTCGTTGGTACGGCCACGGCGGTGGTATCGGCAGGTGCGGCACCCAGGTCCACGGTGAGGGAAACGCTATCGTTGTCCGTAAGCGGAAGGGTCTGCACACCGAAGGTGGCTTCAGGCAGGGCGAACACAGCGGCTTGTGCCTGCAACGGTGGCACTGGCACGGCGCTCGAGGTGTAGGTGGGTGTTGGTCGCGGACCAAAAGCGAACCTCGTAGTGGTGCCGCTCATACCGAGAAAAACCGCTGCGCTACCGCCGACCAGAAGCAGGGCCACGGCAGCGGCGGCGGCCCAGTTCCAACGCCGTGTTGGCTCCGGCGCCACGGGCTCCTGAAGGCGCTCGGGCAATGGGATCACCCGAGGCTCGGGCACTGCGCGCACCACGGCCGACACCGGCCGAAGGCCGAAGGCTTCCTTCAGGAAATTGGTCCGGTGATCGGGGTCGAACTGCAGGTTGCGGTCCGCATCGCGGTAGAAGATACCGATACGAGGAAGCTCCACGCGGCCGGTGCTGTTCAGTTGGTCGCGCCACGCACCCACTTCTTGCTCGATCACCGCGTTGGCCGCTGCGAACCCGATGCCATCGCGTTGGGCGATATGATCGGAAAGCAGCCCATCGTTCCGCAACAGGTGGCGGTTGAAACCCACCTCCTTGCCAGGTGGGTGGATCAGCTCACGGGCCTCGTCGAGCCGGGCCGGGCGATACTGGGCCAAGAAGCCGCCCCATCCGGGTACGATCACACAGTCGTGCTCGAAAAGCAGTTGATGGAGGTCGCGTTCCAGGGCCATGATCCGGCGTGCAAGATAACGGGGAAGAAGAGAACCAGGACCGCTTGCGCCGCAACCGTTGTTCGTTGCTCCGAGAGCCTTCTGCGAAGGAGCTGGTGATGGTCTTTTCCGGGATGCACGAACGCTCCACAGGGCCAAGGACTTGCACCACCGGCATGGGGGATCGGCACAAGCGTGTTGGTACGGTCCGGCGGCCCTACCCTTCTTCGGCCCGCACGAGCCTTCTTGCCTCCTCCAGGTCCGCGGGGGTGTCCACGCAGAACGACGGATGCTTCGTCAAGCCGACACGCACCTTGTAGCCGTTCTCCAGCCAGCGCAGCTGCTCCAACGACTCGGCTCGCTCCAGCGGCGAAGGCTCCAGGGCGACCAATCGGGCAAGCACCTCGGTACGATAGGCATACAGGCCGATATGTTTCAGAAAGGGGAAGCTCGTACACCGTGTTCCGCCCTGGTGGTTGCGTAGTACCGGGATCGCCGCCCGGCTGAAGTAGAGGGCATCGCCATGCACATCGGTGGTGATCTTCACCTTCCCGGGATCGTCCAGGTCACGGTCGTCGGTAAGGGCATGGGCAAGGGTGGCGAGGCCACCAGGAGCGGTCGCCAGCGTAGCCGTTAGCTCATCGATCTGCGCCGGCACCAGGAAGGGTTCATCGCCCTGGATGTTCACCACGGCATCGAAACGTTCCGCACTCAGGATCCGCAGGGCTTCGTGGCAACGGTCGGTGCCGCTCGGATGGTCGGTGCTGGTGATCACCGCCTCGCCGCCGATGGCGCGCACATGTTGGAGGATCCGTTCATCGTCCGTGGCCACCACCACCTGTTGCAATGAGCGAGCCTGTGCGGCCCGCTCCAGCACGCGCTGGATCATGGTCATGCCTCCGATATCGGCCAGGGGCTTGGCGGGCAGGCGGGTGCTGGCGTAGCGCGCTGGGATGATACCGAGGATGCGCAGGTTCATGAGTGGTGGGATCAACAGCGGTGATCAGAGGTCCAGGCTCATCTGCACCTGCATGGTACGCGGCGCCTCGATCGCGAGCGGCCGCATGGAATACTCGCGGTTCAACAGGTTGTTCACGATGAACGCCGCACGGAGCTGCGGGGTGATGTCGAAACCGATGCGGGCGTCGAAGATGGTGTCGCCGGAGCGGTGATCCTTCATCCACTGCGCAACGCCGGTGGACAAATTGATCGGCGGTGGCGAGGTATCGAGCTGTACGAAGATCAGATCGATGTTGCGCACATGGCTGTTGTAACGCACGCTACCACCCACGAAGAAACGTTCGTACCGCGCTTGAAGGTCCAGCCGGAACAACTGCTGGATCCGGAACTTCAGGAGGTGGTCGGTGGTATCATAGCTGGTATTGAGGTAGGTGCTGGGTGGGAACGCGCTGGCCGGGTTGGGCGACACCCCATATCGCTCATCGGGCGTGGTGCTCACGGGCAAGGTATGCGTATAGCCCATCAGTGCGGAAAGCTCCACCGCACCTATGTCGCCTTTCCCCGCCAGTTCCAGTTCATACCCGGTGACCCGTGCGCCTCCGGTGTTCACGCTCATGAAGCCCAGGCCGATCATGTTCTCCATGGTGTAAGGCGGTAGTCCCCATTGGCCGAAAGTGAACTCCACGTAATCCTCGAAGTCCTGTTGGAACACCACGGCATCCACGTAGCCCATGAAGCCTCCGATCTTGAACCCTTGTTTGAGTCCCCCCTCCACGTTCCAGCTACGCTCGGGTTTCAGATCAGGATTGGGATACACCCGCAGGTTGCCCACGCCGGTGCGTATGAACCGCTCGCCGATGGTGGGGAACCGGAAACCTTGTCCATAGCTGGCCCTTAGGTAGGTGGCACGGAGCACTTGGTAGGTGGCACCGGCACGGAGCACGGGCTGGCTGGCCTCGGCGTTCTCCACGACGAAGCGTTCGTAGCGTATTCCGGCGCTCAGGGCGAGCTTGTCGAAGAGCTTCTTATCCAGTTGCAGGTAGGCCCCGGTGTTCAGCGCCTCGTTGCGCGGGTCACCATCGGCGTTGCCCACGTACAGTTCGGCGTCGGAGTTCACCTTCCGCCAAAGCACACCCGCGGTGGCCACGGTCTCGCCGAAGAGATCGAAGCGCTTCTGCACCTGATACTCCGCATGCACCGTGGTGTTGGCATTGCCCTGTCCATTGTCGTTGTCGAACACTTGGCGATGTACGCGGGTGCGCAGGCTGTGGCGGGTGCCTGTACGCGCGAGGTATTCCACGTACGGATCCACATAGAACTGCGTACCGCGGGTGCGTGTCACCGTTCCGGGCTTGGGTCGGTAGAGGCCGTCGTCGATGTCGTTCCAGATGAACACGCTGGTGCTGCGGCTCTTCATGGCGTTGGCGTTGATGCCGTAGCTGAGGCCCTTCACCTTTCCGTTCCGCCAGCGTGTACCGATGTTGAAACGTACGCGGTTGTCGTAACCGCCCGGGCCGGTGCGCAGGGGGTCCGCCGCGAGGCTGTCCGCGGCGATGGGCTCCGGGCCGATATAGCCGTTGTCGGAGAACGCATTGCCACCGAACACCAGGTCGAACTTGCCGAAGCGTTGGGAATGGCTGAAGCTGGCACCGGATATCTTCGGGTTGTTATCGCCCCACCAACGCGCACCGGTATTCGCCGGCGTGTCGTAGATCCCCGAGAACAGCGTGGCCTTGGTGCTCGGCTTCTCCCTCGGGAAGGCGGTGCGTACGTTGATGACCCCGCTGAGCGCGGCGCTGCCATAGAGCACACTGCTGGCGCCCTTGATCACCTCCACCTGCTCCAGGTTCTCGATGGGCAGGAAGCTCCAGTTGGGGCGCCCGATATCGCCGCTGAGGATCGGCACATCGTCCACGAGCACCTGCACCCGGCTGCCCGCGCCGTAACTGAATCCGCTGCCCGCCCTGATCTGCGGTTCCTCATCCACGATCACCACACCGGGTACCTGGTCCAGCGCCTCGTTCAGGCTGGTGATGTTCTTGTTACGGATCAATTCCGGCCGGATCACGCTCAACGACTGGGTGACCTCGCCCACCCGCTGTTCGAACCTTCCCGCGCTGATCACCACCATGTCCAGCTGGGCCACCGATGGTCGCATGCGGACATCCAACGTCCCTGTGGTCGATCCCGAAAGCACCACGTGCCGTGTCACGCTCACATACCCCACGCAGGAGAACGCGATGGTGTATTCGCCGAAGGGCAGCGGCATGCTGAAGGCACCGGACGGGTCGGTGGCCACGCCTTTGCCCGGTGCGTGGATCACGTTCACCCCGAAAAGCGGTTCGCCGCTCAGACTATCCCGCACCACACCCTTCAACAAGGTGGTCTGGGCAAAGGTGCCCGCGGCACCGAACAGTGCGAGGAGCACCGCGATCAGCCTCATCATGTCGCGTATATATTCGTATGCGCTTCGGCCCCGGTCTCTTCAACGGGTGTGGGTAAATGTAGAAAAAGGGACATCCGCCCCTATGAGCGACCAGGAACTGATCCATCGCATCGCGCTCAGCCTGCTCAAGGGCATCGGTCCGGTGCACGCGCGCAACCTCGTGGCCTATTGTGGCGGCGTGGATCCCATCTTCACCGACCGTCGGTTGAAGAACACCTTGGAGAAGGTGCCGGGCATCGGGCCGAAGCTGGTCGCGAGCATCACCGACAGGAGCGTGCTCCAGGCGGCGGAGAAGGAACTGGCCTACCTGCGCGCACATCGCATACGTGCGCTGTTCTACCTCGACTCGGACTATCCACGCCGGCTGAAACAGGCCGATGACGCGCCCGTGATCCTCTTCGTGAAAGGCGAGGCCGACCTGGACGCCACGCACATGGTGAGCATCGTTGGCACCCGCACGCCCACCGAACCGGGCAAACGCCTGTGCATGGACCTGGTGGAAGGGCTGAAGGCATGCCAGGCCACCATCGTGAGCGGCTTGGCCTACGGCATCGATATCGTGGCCCATCGCCAAGCGTTGAAGAACGACCTGCCCACCATCGGCTGCGTGGCCCACGGGCTGGACCGTCTCTACCCCAGCGACCATGCCGCCACGGCGAAGGAGATGATCGAGAAGGGCGCCCTGGTCTCGGAACTGACCAGCGGCAGCCCTTTCGCACCCGGCAACTTCCCGGCGCGTAACCGCGTGATCGCCGGCCTCAGCGACTGCACCATCGTGGTGGAGAGCGGCCCCAAGGGCGGCAGCCTGATCACCACCGACATCGCCAGCAGCTACGACCGGGAGGTGTTCGCGTTCCCGGGCCGCCCCACCGATGCGCGCAGCGAAGGCTGCAATCGATTGATCCAACAGAACAAGGCCGCGCTGATCACCAGCGCACAGGACGTGATCACCTTGATGGAATGGCTTCCGAAGAAGAAGAAAGCCCCCGTGCAGGCCGCGCTCTTCACCGAGCTGCTGCCCGATGAGCAGACCTTGGTGGACATCATCAAGGCGCAGGGCAGCGCACATATCGACGAGCTCTGCGTGCGCAGCCAATGGGCGCAGGGTAAGGTGGCCGGGCTCTTGTTGAACATGGAGTTCAACGGGGTGATCCGGAGCCTGCCGGGGAAGATGTATCAGGTGAATTGAGCGCACCACGGCCATGGCCCTCCAGCAGACCGAACGACCACGGGGTGCTGTGCCGCCCACCACCCGGCCATGGCGAACAAAGAACCCCGCCAGGCTTGCCTAACGGGGTTCCGATGCATGGATCGACGAGCTCAGCAGAACTCCTCGTAGGCCATCTTCAGGTTATCCGCGATCATCTCGGCGCTGCGGCCTTCGATGTGATGGCGCTCGAGGAAATGCACCAGCTTGCCGTCCTTGAACAGGGCCATGCAGGGGCTGCTGGGGGGGTACGGGAGGAAATGCTTCCGTGCCTGGTTGGTGGCATCGGTGTCCACCCCGGCGAACACGGTCACCAGGTGAGCGGGGCGCTTGGCACCGGAGAGCGAAAGCTTGGCTCCTGGGCGTGCCGCACCTGCGGCACAACCGCAAACGCTGTTCACTACGCACAGTACCGTGCCGGGCTGCATCAGTGCCTTGTCCACCTGTTCGGGGGTCTGCAATTGTTCGAAGCCGGCCGACACAAGGTCCGTCTTCATGGGGGCTACGAGCTCTGGAGGATACATGGTTTCTGACCGCATCAACATCGAGGTTAAGGCTGATGGGCGGTACAAAGATGGTGAATGCGGAAGGCGATCGCCACGCCCCCGGCGATCCGCGGTGGGACCGTGGCGGGCGTACAGGGAAATGGCACGCAGGCCCGCTGAGCCCCTTGGAGCGTGCGAACGCCGCAGCGCCAGCAGCGCGAACCCGCGCCGCACCGCGGATCACAACGCCCGTTTCCGCTTGAAGAACGCCTTGAGCAGATCGGCGCACTCGGCTTCGAGCACACCGCCGGTGACCTGGGACTTCGGGTGCAACAACGCTCCACCGATCCGCCGGTAGCCGGCTTTCTCGTCGAAGGCACCGAACACCACCCGCCCGAGCTGTGCCCAGTACATGGCCCCTGCGCACATCACGCAGGGTTCGAGGGTCACATAGAGGGTACAATCGCGCAGGTACTTCCCGCCCATATCGTTGGCCGCGGCGGTGATGGCCTGCATCTCCGCATGGGCCGTGACATCGTTGAGCCGTTCGGTGAGGTTGTGGCCCCGTGCCACGATACGGTCGTTGCACACCACCACCACCCCCACGGGCACCTCATCGGCCTTGAACGCCTGTTCGGCCTCCTTCAGGGCCTGGCGCATGTAGTATTCGTCGTTCGTCTGCAGGATCATGCGGTGATCACGGCACGGCTATCGGATTCGTTCACCAGCACCTCCTTCACCTGGAACTTGATGTCCCTGATGTTGAGCTGCAGCGTGGTACGTCCGTTCCATTCGTTCTCTTCCAACGTATGGATCACGCTGAAGGGTTCGCCGCTCTTCACCTGCTCGTAGAACCCGGCCATCCGGAAGGCGATGGCATCGATGGTGGGTCCGGATGCACCGGCCATGCGCAAGGTCATCTTCAAGTGATCCTCGCCCACGATGCGCGCGTTGCCCGTATCCACCACACCACGGGTGAGGAAGACCGGCTTCATGTTCCCCGGGCCGTATGGCGCCATGTGGTGCAGGATCCGCGCCAGGCGATCGTTCAGGTCGGCAAGGTGCACCTCGGCATCCACCTCCTCCTCGGGCGTACGCAATGCGGGATCGATGGTCTCGCGCACCACGGCTTCGAAGCGCGCGCGGAAGGCCGCCACGTTCGCCAGGGGCATGGTGAGACCAGCGGCGTAGGTATGGCCGCCGAACTGATCCAACAGGTCGCTGCATGCGCTGATGGCCTCGTACACATCGAAGCCCTTCACGCTTCGGGCACTGCCCACAGCCTTGCCCTGGCTCTCGGTGAGCACGATGGTGGGCCGGTGGTACTGCTCGATCAATCGCGAGGCCACGATGCCGATCACGCCTTTGTGCCAGCTTGGATCGAAGATCACCGTACTCCAGGCATCGCGCACGAAATCGTCCTGTGCGATATGCGCGAGGGCCGACTCGGTGATGTGCTTGTCCAGCTCCTGACGTGCGGTGTTGTTACCATCCACGCGCAGGCCGATCTGCTCGGCCTGGGCCAGGTCCTTGGCCAACAGGAGTTCCACGGCCTGCCTGCCGTGCTCGATACGGCCCGCCGCGTTGATCCGTGGGCCGATCGTGAACACGAGTTCCGATACGCCCAGACGCTTCTTCACATTGGCCATCTGCATCATGGCCCTGATGCCGGGTCGCGGGTCCTGGTTCACCCGTTTCAGTCCGAAATGGGTGAGCACCCGGTTCTCCCCGGTCACCGGCACGATATCGCACGCGGTGCTCACGGCCACCAGATCGAGCAAGGGCTCGAGTTCGCTGGGAGCGATGCCGTTGCGCTGCGCGATGCCCTGCACCAATTTGAAACCGATACCACACCCGCTGAGCTCCTTGTACGGGTACGGGCAGTCGTCGCGCTTGGGGTCCAACACGGCCACGGCGGCGGGCAGTTCCTCGCCCGGCCTGTGGTGGTCGCAGATGATGAAGTCGATGCCACGTTCGTTCGCATACGCCACCTTGTCGATGGCCTTGATGCCGCAATCCAGGGCGATGATCAGGCCCACTCCCTCCTTGGCCGCATGGTCCACGCCTTGGAACGAGATGCCGTAGCCTTCGGTGTAGCGATCGGGGATGTAGAAGATGATGTTGCCGGTGAAGCGTTGCAGGAAGGAATAGACCAAGGCCACGGCCGTGGTGCCATCCACATCGTAATCGCCATACACCATGATGCGCTCGTTCTCGCCCAAAGCCCTTTCGATGCGTTCGACTGCCACGAGCATGTCGGCCATCAGGAAGGGGTCGTGCAGTTGCTCCAACGAGGGCCGGAAGTAGATCGAGGCCGATGCGGGATCCTGCAAGCCACGCTGCACGAGCAGTGCGGCCGCCACGGGTGGGCATCGTTCATTCACCATGCGGCGAAGGACCGCCTCATCGGCCTGTGGCCTCAACCGCCAATGCTTCGTTCGTACTGCACGCATGGTGTGAAGGTAAGGGCGGGACCGCCTCCGATCACTCCTTCATCAACTGTTCACGACCGATCCGCAGTCCCTCGCGTTCCTGAGCATCCAGGCCGGGTAGGCGCAACGGCATGGCTTCGGGTCGCTCCCCTACCAGCTCTCACGGTGCACCGAATGGGCTGACGAGTGTCAGGACGCGCCGACCGATGACCGCATACCTTGGCCCCCAGATCCAACATTCGTCCTTTACCCCCCCCCCCCCCCCCCCCCGCAAGCGCGCCGCACGGCACGTTGCCCTGAGCTTGGTGGCGACCGCCGCAGCCAGCATGTTCATCTTCGTGGCGTGTAACAAAGAGGTCGGTCCGATGGCACCTTCAGTCCCGGTAAGCACGACCGATCAACACGACTTCGAGCCTCGGATCCGCGACTTCGTGGCACTGGCCCAGAACCCCACCGCCCGCGATGGCAGTATGCTCACTGCAGATAGTGCCGAATGGTACATCGAGGCTGCGTTGAACTTCAGCAATGCGAACACCACCCTCGCGTACAACGAGTCGCGGGTGGATAGCCTGACCTACCACCTCCCCGCCTTCGCAGAGGGTGTCGCGCTGTCCGAGGCCGCCAATGCCTTCACCATCCTCAACGACCAGATCGCGGGCAGCAACATCGCCGAGGTGAGCCATGTGATCATTGTGGATGTGACCACCCAACGAACGACGACCGGGGTGGACCTCACCATCGCTTATGCCACCGGCAGTGGTTACGACAAGGCCCTCAATACCACCTATGGATCCAACGATCATTGGGCATGGGGTGGCGGTGGATCGAACTGCAACTGTTCCCCCAACCCCAACGCAGGCACATGTGCCGACAAAAAGATCCAGCAACGGATCAACAACGAGCTCGTGGCGCTTGGGCAGAATGTGTACATGGTCAGTGTGGAATCCTGGACGATCATGCCGACGACCGATCTGCCGACCCGAGAGGTCGCCTTCACGGACTACCCCGTATCGGGTAGCCCCTATGGATATCGGAGCTTTGGCTGTTCCGGGGCAGGTTGCAACACCTGCCTATCGCCATCCAACATGTCCTTCTTCACCCAAGGGACATGGGATGTGATGAATCTGATCCGGCAGCAGTATTGCCCAACGAAAAAAGCGCAGTACTGTGTGGTTGATGGAAATATGTCTGTGTGCCAAGATTGCGATGATGTCTACTGGCATCAAGCACGGTTCTATTATGGCATCGTCCCCAAAGCCAAGTGATGATGCGCGAGATATGGCTCTTGTTGGCCTTGTACACAATGTGCGCACACGGCCAATCCACATGGACCTGGACCCAGGCTGATCCGGGTCGCCAACCGCGCGTTTCCGATGTCTATCATCGAAACGGTCACTACTATGTGTCAGTGGGTTCACGGGAAGGCGTCCTCGGTCAACTTCCCAATCAGTCCAAGCTGGTTGTTCTGAATGAGAGTGGCCAACTGTTGGATGATAGTGGCCCAATATTGCCTGGCTCGGAAAGTGCATCGATCAGCTTTGTGGGTGCTCGATCGTCAAGTACGCCCCTCTACGTTTCGGGCTCCTGCTCGATGAATGGTGAGCGTGGTTTCTTTGCCCGCATGATCTCCGGCGATTGGGAGCTAAGTGAACCAACGATCATCACCTACACGGGCTATGAGGGTTCCACATCCGAAAAGGCCCTGCCCATGGCGGATGGAGGATTGATCATAAGTGGCTCCTTGTTGGAGCCACCCGACCTCTTTCCCAATCGCGTTGTGTTGGTGAGGATAGGTCCTGATGGCGGTGTTTTAGGAGAGGCGATATTCGGCACGGGAAATGGACAGCGGATCTGTAGGTACATCACCGAATGGAACGATGAAGTTTGGTTCACTGTGGACGGGGGGTTGCAGGAGTTCAATGATTCGGGTTTGATGCAGGCATTCCGGATCAACGAAAGCCTCGAAGTGGAGCAGACCTTCCTCTTGCCTCGTGTGGATCAGGCCCCACCTTTCTCCGATAGTCTCATGGTAGGTGTGTTGGACATGACCCCGATCTCAGCAACACGTTTTGCGATCTCGGGCCGCTTCGGCTCTACATGGAACCCTCCTGCTGCCAAGGCCGTGGTTTGCATTGGCGATACAACAGGTGCTACCATCCGAACATGGCTTCCCCGCAGCAGCTATGACCAGGATCTCACCCCATTCCTTCAGGGCCTCACAACGGCGATGGATGGCAATTTGTGGTTCGCCATGCATGAGAACGCCCAATTAGGACCACCGAGCACATATTCTGTTTTCGAGCCGAACCGGATCCATGTGTACAAGGTGGATACCAGCCTCAACATACGCTGTGAACATGTACTTGATGGTTTCGCCGACAATGCCTATTACCAGATCACCCGCATCAAGGCTACTGACGATGGCGGCTTCATGTTGATGGGCGCACGGCGTGATATGAGTGACCCCAGTGGCTATTTCGAGGCATGGGCACAGAAGTTCGCGGCCACCGATTGCAGTGTAGGGCTTTCGGAGGCCGTTGCCGAACCAGCCGTGTTGTACCCCAATCCTGGCCGGGAAGGGTTCCACCTCCTGTTGAATGGGGCCGCGATAGCCGGAGCGCTGGAATTGCTGGATGCAACGGGTCGTAAGGTCGGCCAGGTACCGGTGCAAGCCGGGCAGGCATACTTCGATGCCCGATCCCTGCCCGCTGGTCTATACCTGTATCGGGTACTGGACCGTTCCGGGTCCGCAAAGGCAACTGGGCGCTGGTTGAAGGAGTGATCGGGTCTCCGATCACTCCTTCATCAACTGTTCGCGACCGATCCGCAGTCCCTCGCGGTCCTGAGCATCCAGGCCGGGTAGGCGCAGGTCCATGGCCTCTAAGCGCTCGCGCACCAAGCGCCCCACGATGGCGCGGGTCTCCCATTGGTCGTCGGCCGGTACGATGTACCATGGGGCATGGGGCGCGGCGGTGGCGCCGATGGCCTCGGCATAGGCTCGTTGGTACGCCTCCCAATGGCCGCGCTCCTTCACATCGGCGGCATTGAACTTCCATTGCTTGTCCGGGTCGTCGATGCGCTCCAGGAAACGTTCCTTCTGTGTGGCCTTGCTCATGTGCAGGAAGAACTTCAGGACCGAGACCCCTTGTGCGGCAAGGTGCGCTTCGAAGGCGCGGATGGCGGCATACCGGCCCTCCCAGAGATCCGCCGCGACCGCAGCGGGATCCACGCCGGGGATCCGTTGCGCAGCGAGGTAGGTCGGATGCACCTTCACCACCAGCACCTCTTCGTAGTGGCTGCGGTTGTGTACGCCGATCATGCCGCGTGCGGGCACCGCCTTGGCATGGCGCCAAAGGAAATCGTGCGCCAGTTCCTCGTGGGAAGGGGCTTTGAATGAGGAGACCTGGCAGCCCTGCGGGTTCACCCCACTGAGCACGTGGCGGATGCAGCTGTCCTTGCCAGCGGCATCCATGGCCTGGAAAACGAGGAGGAGGGCATGGGAGCCTTGCGCGTAAAGGACCTCCTGCAGTTCGGCGATACGCTCCCGGTCGGTCTCCACCGAGGCCTTCAGGGCTTTCTTGGCATGCACATCGGGAAGGTCGGTCGGGAACTGGCCGAGGTCGATGGCAGCACGAGCATCGAGCCGACAGAAGGCGAGGTTGATCGGGTCGGACATGGAACGTCCGAAAGTAACGAAGCCCCGCACTTTCGTGGGGGCTCCGTTACCTGAGGCTTCAGCCTTCAAGCAGGGCGAACGCGACAGTTGTCTATCGGTATCCGTTGATGTATGCGTTGGCGATGATCTCGCTTTCACGGATCAAGCCTTGCACGATCTCGCGGATCACGTCGTTCAACTGCTGGTCCGTGTAACGATCCAGGTTGTTGTACACGTGCGTTTTGCGCTTGCTGCTTTTGATGAAGGCTATCTTGTCCTTCTTCGTCATGGGTGCTTCTACGGCAAGGCCCCGTAAAAAGATCCCCTTCGGAGCGAAAAATTCCGGGAACCTCGGGTGGCCGTGGGTTTCCTGAGCCGCCGGACCCCATGCGGCCGGCCACCCACCTGCGCGATCACACCCGGATCCCCGGCTGCTCCCCGTGCCGGCTCTATGGACCGATCGCGCCAAAATGCCGGACGGCCACACCGGGCCGCATTGGTGAAGGGGTGTTCCACCAGGGGTGGGGGAACCCACCTGCCGCGGTCCGGGCGGTGTCTGTCGGGATCAGGCGAGGCCGCGTTGGGCGCGGCGCAGGTCACACAGCTGGCGCAGGGTGCTCATGTAGCGCGCCACATCGCCGGCAAGCATCTGGTGCATGGCTACACGTTTCAACCTCAAGTAGTGCTTCAGGGCGGGTTCCATGGTGATCAGTGGTTTGAATGAATGGTCGGCTCCGTGATTCAAGCGGCGTGCCAAAGTCGCACACTACCGCACAACACACTGATCGTGAGGAGGAAATGACCTCGCCCGGGGAGTACTGGCCACCGATCGGGCACTTCAAGTGGAAGGATCCACCTACTTTAGCGACCGATGCACCGCGGCGCCTACCTCGTTGGAGTGGCAGGAGGAAGTGGGTCTGGAAAGACCACCTTGGTGCGTTCGCTCCGGCAGGCCCTACCCGAAGGGATGGTGTGCCAGATCTCGCAAGACGATTACTACCGCCCCATCGAGTTCCAAGAACTGGATGCCAACGGCAAGGTGAACTTCGACCTGCCCGGGGGGGTGGATATGGAAGCATTGGCGCGTGACCTGCGGTCCCTGGTGGCGGGTGAATCGATCTTCAAGAAGGAATACACCTTCAACCAACAGGACAAGGAACCCGCGTTGATCGAGCTGCGTCCGGCCCCGGTGATCCTGGTGGAGGGCTTGTTCGTCCTGCACCATGAGGAGGTACGGAACCTGTTCGACCTGCGGATCTTCATCGACGCCAGTGAAGGCGCCCAGCTGGACCGCCGCCTGAAGCGCGATGCGCAAGAGCGTGGCTATGGCCCCGAGGATGTGCTGTACCAATGGCAACACCACGTACTACCGGCCTACCGCAACTACCTGCTGCCCTACCGCCACCTGTGCGACCTGCATGTGGTGAACGAGCGTGGTTTCGACCGTGCGGTGCACGTGCTGCGCGACCACCTGCTCCAGAGCGCCGGGGTGGTGGAACCGATCGACCTGCAGGGGTTATGACCTCCCGCTTTTACGGTGCGGTATAGAGCCGGTGCTGGCGGATGTAGCTGAGCACGGCGGGGGCCAACCTGTCCTCCACCGACCGCCAAGCGCGCAGGTCGCTGCGGATCCCGGTGGAAGAGATGGGCAACAGTGGCGCATCGGCCACGATGCGGATGCCGGGATGTCCGTGATAGGTGGTACTGGCGAAGTGCTCCTTGAACCCTTCGCGGGGGTATACGAGCAGCTCGTGGTGATCGAGGATCTCCTCCGGTCGTTTCCAGCGGTGGAAGCTGCCCAGGTTATCGCTGCCGATGATGAGGGCGAAGTGATGGTCGGGCCAGCGATGGCGCATGAACCGCAGGGTGTCCGCGGTGTAGTTGGGCTTGGGTAGATCGATCTCGAATCCGCTGGCCACCAGCCCATCGCGGCCCTGGATGGCCAGGCGCACCATGGCCAGGCGGTGGGCTTCGGGACTCAATGGTCGATCCTGCTTGAACGGGTTCTGGGGGGTCACCACCAGCCACACTTGGTCCAGCGCACAGGTCTTGCGCATGTGTTCGGCCAGGGCCATGTGGCCGTTGTGCGGCGGGTCGAAGGTTCCGAAGAGGCAGCCTATTCGCATGGGGGGTCGAGGAATCGGGATACGAGCGCGTGTACCTCGGCACACGCATGTTCCAAGGTATCGTTCACCACCACGGCATCGAAGCGGGAAGCGAACGACATTTCGTGCGCAGCCTTGTCCACGCGCTTCTTCAGGCTCTCGGGGCTCTCGGTGCCGCGCGCGAGCAAACGTTGCTCCAAGGCGGCCACGCTGGGCGGACTGATGAAGATGGCCAGGGCCCGATCGCCGAAGTATTCCTTCAGGTGCAAGCCTCCGACCACATCCACATCGAAGATGGCGTGGTTGCCGTTGGCCCAGATCCGGTCGATCTCGCTGCGCAAGGTGCCATAGAACTGCCCCGGATACACCTCTTCCCACTCGATGAACTCATCCCGGTCGACACGCTCCTTGAAGGTCTCCGCGGAAATGAAGTGATAGTCCTGTCCGTCCACCTCGTAGTTGCGCTTGGCCCTGCTGGTGGCGCTCACGGAGAAAGCAAGCCGCAAGCCCTGTTTCAACAAGCTGCGCACGATGGTGGTCTTGCCCGCCCCACTGGGTGCCGAGATGATGATGCACTTACCCATCGTTACCGACCATTCATACCATTGGGACCTCCAATACCATCCGATCCGCTTGCTCCTTTCCCCATGCCTTCTCCACGAGACCTGTTCCGTAGGCCCAGCCCTCGGTAGCTCGTTCCCTACGCTCTACGCCTTCGGCGTTGCAACGGACCTCCCGGATCGGCCTGTGAAGAAAAGGCCGCGCATTTTCGGACGCTATCGCATGTCCAAAGGGCATTAGCGCCGACACCCCGTTGGATCCCGGACAACACCGGGGCTGTTGCCACTTCCGGAGACCTCGGACCCCGAGCCCATGCCAAGGGCGACCACTTCGCTTCAAGACCATCGTCACAACACGTTGAGCACTTGTTCCTTCACCTTCTCCAGCTCATCCTTCATCAGCACCACGAGCTGCTGTATGGCGGCATCGTTGGCCTTGGAGCCGAGGGTATTGATCTCGCGGCCCATCTCCTGTGCGATGAAACCGAGCTTACGCCCTTGGGCATCGCCCTGTACCATGGTCTCGTTGAAGTAGGTGCAGTGCAATCGAAGCCGCACCATCTCCTCGGTCATGTCCATCTTCTCCAGGTAGAAGATCAGCTCTTGCTCGAACCGGTCCATATCGGCCTTGGCGCCGAGCTCGGCGAGCTTGGTACGCAACCGTTCCCGCGTGCGTTCGGCCCGCCCCTGGTCGGCTTGCTGCACCTCGTTCAACAAACGGCCGATGGCCTCCACCCGCGCGTGCAGTTCGGTCTGCAGGCGGGCCCCCTCGGCGATACGGAAGGCATCGAAAGCTTGCAAGGCACCATCCACCAACAGGAACACCTGCTCCCACTCCGCTTCTGCGAGGCGGTCGCTGGTGGTGTTGGCCACATCGGGCAGGCGCAACACCTGCGCCAGCAGGTCGGTCGTGGCCTGTGGATCCACACTGTCGCGGATGGCCTTCAGCTCATCGTAGTAGGCGCGCACCAGCTCCCGATCGAAGGAGGTGCGCTTGGTGGCGTGTATCCCATCGCTGCCCACGAACACCTCGGCCTTGCCACGCACGATCCTCTCGCCGGCCTTCAGCCGGATCTCATTCTCCCGCTCCTTCAAGGCGGAAGGCACCTTCAGGAAAAGGTCGAGCTGCTTGCTGTTGAGCGACCGCACCTCCACGGTGAGCTTTCGGTCGTGCACAACACCTTCGGCGCGGCCGAAGCCGGTCATGGAACGGATCATGTGCGGCCAAAGGTAGCGGCCTCACCGATCGGCCCTGCCCACGAGGTACACCCCGGCGAAGATCGCTGCGGCACAGAGGGCCTGTAGTGGCCCAATGCCCGCCTGATAGGTGCCGGGAATGCCGAGCCGTTCCGGTCCGAGACGCACGAACAGCCAGGTGAACGCGACGGCGAGCACCGGCTGCAGGTAGATGTAAGTACCCACCACCGTTGGACTGACCCGTGCCAATGCCCAGCTGTTCATCAAGTACGCCACGAAGGTGACCATCACCACCACGAAACCCAGTGCCATGAGGTGGGGTGCGCCCAGGGTTGACCACTGCACAGCGGCCATCTCTCCCCAGCCGAACGGCAACACCAGAAAGAGGCCGAAGAAGAAACACCAGGCCATCACGGTGACCGCGGAATACTTGCGCATGAGCGGTTTCACCAAGACCAGGAAGAGTCCATAGGAGGTGGCGTTGATGAGAATGAGCAGATCGCCGAGGGCCGTGGCGCCGGCCGCACCGCCGGAAGGCTTGGCGAGGATCAGGGCCAGCGCACCCCCCGCCCCCAAAGCCACGCCAACGGCCTTCGGCCAGGTGATCCGCTCCCGCAGGAGCACACCCGCCAATACCAACACCAGGATCGGTGTGGCCACCATGATGATGCTGGCGTTGATCGGACTGGTGCGCATGAGGCCATGGAAGAACATGAGCTGGTTGAGGGCCACGCCGGTGATGGCACAGAGGAACGCTCGCGCCAGGTCCGGGGTCGATACGCGCTCCGGCCGGAAGGCGTACAACGCCCAGAACAGCAAGCCCGCGCCCAGCACCCGGAGCAGGATGAAACCCGAAGGACCGATCACCTCGGGCATGAGCCCCTTGGCCACCACATAGTTGATGCCGTAGATGAAATTGACCCCGAAGAGCGCGAGGTGCGCAAGGATGTTCCGGGGCACGGCCATGGCCGGACGAAAGTAGCCGGAGCGTGCCGGATCATCGTTCTACCTTCGCGCCGAACAACGCACACCCTCCGATGAGATTCGGCACCAAAGCCATCCACGCCGGCGTGGAACCCGACCCCGCTACCGGCGCCATCATGACGCCCATCTACCAGACCAGCACGTATGTGCAGGCAGCGCCGGGCGACCACAAGGGCTACGAGTACAGCCGCACGCACAACCCCACGCGCACCGCGTTGCAGAACGCGCTGGCGGCGTTGGAGAATGGCACCCACGGCCTGTGTTTCGCCACGGGCATGGCCAGCATCGACGCCATCGTGAAACTGCTGAAGCCCGGCGACGAGGTGGTGAGCACCAACGACCTGTACGGCGGCACCTACCGCCTGTTCACCAAGATCTTCGAAGGCTTCGGTGTGAAGTTCCACTTCGTGGACATGAGCGACCTGCGCAACGTGAAGGCGAAGGTGAACGCGAACACGAAACTGATCTGGGCGGAAACACCCACCAATCCGCTGCTGCGGATCATCGACATCGCGGGGTTGGCGGCCATTGCCCAGGAACAAGGCTGCTTGTTGGGCGTGGACAACACCTTCGCCACCCCGTACCTGCAGAACCCGCTGGACCTTGGTGCGGACATCGTGATGCACAGTGTGACCAAGTACCTGGCCGGCCACAGCGACGTGGTGATGGGCGCGCTGGTGGTGAAGGATGCCGCGTTGGCCGAACGCCTGGCCTTCATCCAGAACAGCAGTGGCGCCACCCCGGGGCCGCAGGATTGCTTCCTGGTGCTCCGCGGGCTGAAGACCCTGCACCTGCGCATGCAACGCCACTGCGAGAACGGCAAGGCCATCGCCGAGTGGCTCGCCCGACACCCCAAGGTGGACCAGGTGCATTGGCCAGGTTTCGCCACCCATGCCAACCATGCGATCGCCGCCGAACAGATGCGTGGGTTCGGTGGGATGATCAGCTTCACGCTGAAAGGCGACGACATCGCCGATGCCACCCGCGTGTTGAGCAATACCAAGCTGTTCTCACTGGCCGAATCGCTGGGCGGCGTGGAATCGCTGCTGGGCCACCCGGCCAGCATGACCCACGCGAGCATTCCCCGCGAGGAGCGTTTGCGCAACGGACTGGCCGACACCTTGATCCGCCTGAGCGTGGGCGTAGAGGATGTGGACGACCTGATCGCCGACCTGGAGCAGGCCTTGGGCTAAGCAGGCCTTCCTGTGCACACGGGATCCCCCGCGGAACACGGTCGGCACCGGCCGCGTACGTCCCACCAGGCCACCCGGTCGGCAGAAAAAAGAACGATCCAACGAAGCCCGACCGCGGCGTTAGGATCCCAAGCAAGAGGACGGCCGCCATCTGGCCAGGCGAAGTTGCCATGGGCGTACATCCGAAGCAACGGTATCCTCGACCCAGGGAACGGCGCATTGGTCGTATCGTGATCGCATCGACCAACGTATCGCCCTGACCGGGTACGGACCTGAAGCCTCAAGAACGGCTTGCGGAGTACGGTTATCGAGCAAGTGACCAGCGGTTCAATGGCGCTACCTTGCGGCACTTCGGTCGACCTACAGCGACCGCTCCGAACGTACATGCGCCTCTCGACGACCTTGCTCGCCACAACGCTGGCCCTCCTCTCCCAAGCCCAGGAACTTCCCTGCGGCACCGACGAGATCCATCGCATCGGATCGCCACTCGCCCGGCAGGCCGACTTCCCTGCCCGCATCGCCCAAACCACCGCCGAACTGGAGCAGTTCACGCGCGAATTCACCGGAGCCGATGATCGCGGTGAATCGAGCTATATCATTCCCGTTGTGTTCCACATCATCCACAACGACGGCCCGGAGAACATCACCGACGCACAGGTCCAGGATGCGATCCGGATCCTGAACGACGACTTCAACCGGCTGAACCAGGACTGGGACAACGTGCGACCAGCCTTCCAGGGCATCGTGGCCGATATCGGGATCGAGTTCCGCCTGGCCACACGCGACCCAAACGGCCAATGCACCAACGGGATCACCCGTACGCGTTCGGCCCTGACCACCAATGGTGCGGAGGAAATGAAAGCCTTGATCAGCTGGCCGCGCAACAAATACATGCAGGTATGGGTGGCCGCTTCGGCCGATGGTGCCGCCGGCTATACGTACACCCCGGGGGTGGCTGCATGGATACCGCAAGAGGATGGTATCGTGATGCAGCACATCTATGTCGGATCCATCGGTACCGGTGCGGCGGCCCGCTCCCGGTCCTTGACCCATGAAGTGGGGCACTGGCTCAACCTGTCACATACCTGGGGCAGCAGCAACACCCCGGGGCTGGATTCGAACTGCGACATGGACGACGGGGTGTCGGACACCCCGAACACCAGGGGCTGGACCACCTGCACCTTGAACGGATCGAGCTGCGGCTCGACCTTGGACAACGTGGAGAACTTCATGGAATACTCCTATTGTTCCAAGATGTTCACCGAAGGCCAGAAGACACGCATGATCGCAGCGTTGAATTCCACCACGGCACAGCGGAATCAACTATCGCAAACGAGCAACCTGGTGAACACCGGTGTGAATGGGAACGCCACCCTTTGTGCCGCTCGTTTCATGAGCAACATCGGTGAGATCTGCGCCGGGCAATCCGTGACCTTCAGCGATCAGAGCTACCACAATGTGACCTCCCGTAGCTGGTCGTTCCCGGGCGGAGAGCCATCCACCTCCACCGAAGCATCGCCCGTGATCACCTATCCGAACAGCGGGCTCTACCCCGTGACCCTAACGGTATCCGATGGCTCCAGCTCGTTAAGCACCTCCGAGGTGAATTACATCACCGTTCTTGCCGATCCCGGCACCACCACACCCCTGCATGAAGGTTTCGAGACCGCGAACATCCCGGAAGATGTGGGCTGGACCGCGCTGAACGTGAATGACGACAATGGCTTCACCGTTACGACCGCAGCGGCCTACAGCGGGTCGAAGAGCATTCGCCTGCTGAACACCTCCAGCATGGCCGGGCGCACCGACCAGCTTGTATCGCCCACCATCAACATGGCCGATGCCACGGACATCACCGTGAGTTTCCGCTATGCCTACGCACGCCGCTCCAGCACCAGTGGCGACCAATTGCGCCTTTTCGTAAGCAACGACTGTGGGCGTACCTGGAGCATGCGCGCCCAGCTCTTCGGCACTTCCGACCTGAACACCGGAGGGATCCAAACCGGGAATTTCGTCCCGAACGGCCCGGAACAATGGGGCTACCGCGAGGTGACCACCATCAATAGCAGCTACCACGTGAGCGACATGCGGATCCGCTTCGACCTGGTCAGCGATGGGGGCAACAACCTGTACCTGGACGACATCAACCTGAACGGCATGCCCGTGGGACTTGAGGAGGTGGCCGTGGATGCTCAAGAGCTGGTCCGTGTGGTCCCCAACCCCACGCAAGGCAACAGCGAAGTGATCCTTACGCTGGCCAAGGCCGACGACACGGTGGTTGAACTCCAGGACATGCTGGGCAGGTCCCTTGCGCGCCTCCACGCAGGGCGTTTGGGTGCTGGCGAACATCGGATACAGCTACCGCTGGAGCACGCTGCAGCCGGAGCCTATTTCGTTCGTGTGACACAGACCCACGGCACCCGGACCGTGCGGGTAGCGAAGCAGTGATCGGAACAGCCCTACCGATCGAAGCTGGATCGGCAGGGCATGTACCATGTTGCCGACATGCCGTTATGCCATTGGGACATTCAAGACCTTGATCGGCGGACCACACGGGCGACCTATCCTCGCCCTCCGAGAGAATGCCCGGGGAGCCACCACCAGAGCTTTCAAGATCGGTGACCGACCGAAGTCGGCTGCTGGCCGAACCGGTTGGGCCGCACGGCCGGGTAGCCACGCGAGGCAAAGGGGGTAACCGTTGGGACCGATCCAGCCGACGCGCACGAGCATCGACTCCTGGATCAACGATCGGCCATAGTATCGCTGGGAACGGAACGCCGGGGGCGTGGTCGACCCGAACCCGGGTCGTGCACCCCACATCGGGCAGGACGCAGCCTTCCGCGCCCTACTCCTTGAACCCGACCATGATGGCCACGCACCCCACGTGCACCATGGAACTGGCGGGCTTGTTGGGCACCCACACGACCACCTTCAGGGGCACGGTGCTCGCGGCCTTCAGGTCGAAGTGGTGTTTGGGGTCGTCGGCGAGGCTCTCGAAGATGATCTTGTTGTTCTGGTCCACCAGCTTCCAATTCACTTCACCGAGGATCGGATGGGTGCATACCATGACCCGGTAATCCTGGCCACTGTAGAAGGTATAGCCCACCTCGGCCTCCTCACCCGGCGCGAGCTGTGCGGAGTTGAAGGTCTCATTGAACTTGTAGGGGGCGAGTTCGGGAACGCACTTGTTCTTGGCGAAGCTCCGGCACTGTGCGAAGGTGGCCATGGAGAGCACGACGGCACCTACCACGAGGACCGATCTCAGAAGCGGGGTACGGTAACACATGGGGCCGATCAATTGATGTAGGAATTGCGGATGGCGGCGGTCTTCTCCTTGATCGCCTTGAACTGATCGTTGTTCAGCGTGGGAGCAGGTGTCCCACCGGACACCACCACCACTCCGTTCTCTCCGGCGCTCACCTGCGCACCCGGGTCGGGCAGAGCCACTTCAGCGAACAGCGCCTGCAGTGCGGCAAGGTCCGTCTTCACCGTGGTGAGGCGGGCATCATTGACGGCATAGGAGCCGATCAAGGCGATCAGATCATCCAGGGCGTACTTCTGCTCGGCGATACGCTGCCTCAGTTCGGGGGTATCGTTGGTGGTGGCCACCTGGGTGGCGATGTAGAGGCCCTCTACCCAGCCGCCAGCCACCATCAGTGCGCTGATGTTATCCCGACCATTCTCCTTCAGGTACGCATCAACACCCCAGTAGGTCTCGCTGATGATATCGAGGAGGGCCTCCCGATCGTTGGACTTGGACTGCATCAGCTCCAAGGTACTGTCGTTGAACGCTTGCGTGATCCCAAGCTGGTCGGCCAACTTCCGCGAACAGGCGGAATAGAACATGCTCTCCTGGGTGTGGTTGAAGACGCTGGCGTAGCTGAGGTCGGCACCGTACACCCCGAGGTTCAGTGCCTGCTGGCTCGCGGCGGTGTACTTGTCCACGTTCTTCACATCGTTGAGGATCTTGCCGTTGTACTGCGCACCGGCCTTCTTCAGCAAGGTGGCTGTCTCCATCGGCGAAGGCACCGTATTGAAGATCTTCTTGGTCTTGGCGATCCGATCCGCCTTGGTGCTATCGGCCGTGGCGTCCACGGTCAATTGATCCTGTGCGGTAGGCTCGCCACCACAGCCAGCGAAGGAAACAGCCACCACCAGGGCGACAGACCAAGGAACGATACGCATGGGGATCATGGGTTGAAGGGGAGTCGGCCGTAAAGGTGCCCTGAAGCGAAAAGCCGATCAGTGCGCTTCGAGCCAGTTTTTCCCCACGCCCATGTCAACAACGAGGGGGACTGCCAGCTCCATGGCCCCCTGCATCCGCGCACGGACCATTTCCTTCAACGGCTCCAGCTCGTCCACATGGGTATCGAACACGAGTTCGTCGTGCACCTGCAGCAACAGTCGGCTCCGCATGGCCCTGAGCTCCAACTCGCGGTGTATATCCACCATGGCCACCTTGATGATGTCCGCGGCAGTGCCTTGCATGGGCGCATTGATGGCGATGCGTTCGGCCTGTGCACGCACGGTGTTATTGCCGCTGGTGATATCGGGCAGGTAACGTCGGCGCCCCATCAGGGTCTTGATGTATCCGTTGGTGCGGCAGAAGCCGATCATCTCATCCATGTAGTTGCGGACGCCCGGGAACTGGGAGAAGTAATCGTCGATGATGGCCTTGGCCTCTCCGCGTGGAATGCCCAGGTTCTGCGCCAGGCCGAAGGCGCCCTGGCCGTAGGCGATACCGAAGTTGACGGCTTTGGCCCGGCTGCGCTGCTCGCGGGTCACCTGGGCGATATCCACATTGAACACCTTGGCCGCCGTTGCCGCGTGGATATCGAGCCCTTTGCGGAAGGCTTCCTGCATGTTGTGATCGCCGCTCATGTGCGCGATGATGCGCAGTTCGATCTGGCTGTAGTCGGCACTGAGCAATAGGAACTCTTCGTTACGGGGCACGAAGGCCTTGCGGATCTCGCGGCCCTTCTCGGTGCGGATGGGGATGTTCTGGAGATTGGGGTCGTTGCTGGCGAGCCGTCCGGTGGCGGCCACGGTCTGCAGGTAGCTGGTATGCACCCGGTGGGTAACGGGATCCGCAGCCAGAGGCAGGGTGTCCACATACGTTCCTTTTAGCTTCCGCAAGCTGCGATAATCGAGGATGAGGGGGATGACCGGATGCTCCTGGGCAAGCTCCTGTAGCACATCCTCACTGGTCTGGTACTGGCCGGTCTTGGCGGTCTTCTTCACCTTGTCCCCACCGATCCTCAGCGTCTCGAAGAGCACGTCCCCCAGCTGCTTCGGACTGTCGATGTTGAAGGGCACCCCGCACGCCCGGTGGATCTCCTCTTGCAGACGGATCAGGTCCTGGCCGAGTTCGGAGCTGAACTGTTCGAGCGCGGGGATGTCGATCCGGATGCCTTCGGTCTCCATATCGGCCAGCACCCGCACCAAGGGCATCTCCACCCGCTCGAAAAGGCCATCCACTTCGTCCGCCTGGAGAAGCGGCTCAAGCTTCTCCGCGAGTTGCCAGGTGATATCGGCATCCTCGGCACTGTATTCCTTCACCACCTCGACCTCCACATCGCGCATGCTGCGCTGCACCTTGCCTCTTCCCTTCTCCCCGATCAAGGAGGTGATGCTCACGGGACGGTACCGGAGGTAGGTCTCGCTCAAGTAGTCCATGCCATGCTTCTGCTGATCGGGCTTCAGGAGGAAGTGGGCCACCATGGTATCGAAGAGCGATCCCTTCACCCGCACCCCATAGCGTGCCAACACCCGGATGTCGAACTTGGCGTTCTGCGCCACCTTTCCGATCCGTTCATCCTCTAATACGGGTTTGAAGATGTCCACCACGCGTTGTGCGGCCACAGGGTCGGTCGGCACCGGCACATAGTGGCCTTCATGCGCCTTCCAACTGAACGCGAGGCCCACGAGTTCGGCGGTGCGCTCATCCGTACCGGTGGTCTCGGTATCGAAACAGAAACGTGGTCGCTTCTTCAGCTGCGCGGCCAGCATGTACATGTCCTCGTGCTTGTCCGCGAGGAAGTAGCGATGGGGCACGGTGTTGATGTCCGCGAGTTCCTCGAGCACCACCTGGCCATTGGCATCCACGGCGGTCCCGAAAAGATCCACCTGCGCGATGTCCGGCCGTGACTTCCTTCCCTTCTCGGGCGTTCCGGTTGCGCCGGGGTCGGATGGCGCCAGGACCCGCGCAGCCAGGGTCTTGAACTCGAGTTCGCTGAAGACCTCCATCACCTTATCCTTATCGGGCGCCTCGAGTAGCAACGCATCGTGATCCAATTCCACCGGTGCATCGATGTTGATGGTGGCCAGCATCTTGCTGAGCCTTCCCTGCTCGGCGAAACCGATCACGTTCTCCCGCTGCTTTCCCTTGAGTTGGTCCACGTTCTCGATCACCCCTTCCAAGGAACCGAATTGTTGCACGAGCTTCATGGCGGTCTTCTCGCCGATCCCTGGGATCCCGGGGATGTTATCCACGGCATCGCCCATGAGCCCGAGGATATCGATCACCTGTTCGGTGCGTTGCAACCCCCATCGATCGCAGATCTCCTTGGGGCCGAGCTTCTCCGGTGGTTCGCCCCCGCGACCAGGCTTGTACATGATGATCCGGTCGGTCACCAGTTGCCCGAAGTCCTTGTCCGGGGTGACCATGAAGGTGAGGTAGCCTTCGACCTCGGCCTTCTTGGCGATGGTGCCGATCACATCATCGGCCTCGTACCCGTCACTTTCGAGAATAGGGATGTTCAGCGCCTCGATGATGCGTCGGATGTACGGCAGGTTGCTGCGGATATCATCGGGCATCTCCTCGCGATTGGCCTTGTAGTCGAGCAGGGCCTCGTGGCGTTCAGTGGGCGCAGCGGTATCGAATACCACGGCGAGGTGCGTGGGCTTCTCCCGTTTGATCAGGTCCAGCAGGGTGGTGGTGAACCCAAAAGCCGCGCTGGTGTTGAAACCCTTGCTGTTCACCCGGGGTGTGCGGATGAAGCTGAAATAGGCACGATAGATGAGAGCGAAAGCATCTAAGAGGAAGAGGCGGCGATCGTCTGCGGGCTGTTCGGACATGGCGGAAAGGTAGTCCGTCCGCAGCGGCTACGTATGCCATTCGGCCCCCACTGGTCACCGGGCCGCGTGACCGGCGCGGTCCGGAAGGTCCGCCATCAACGTTCCTTCCACACCACCTCCAGCACGGTCCGGCCCACGGCTTCCAGGGTGGCCCGGTCGATCACATCCATGGAATCGTCGTGGGTATGCCAATAGGGTCCGAAAGCCTGGGTGCTGGGATCGTACTCGATGATATCGATCGTAGGGATCCGGAGCACCTTGTTCACGGGAACATGGTCGTCGATGCCCACGAAGTACTTCGATTCCTGCACGAACCTGTCGCCATGGCCGAGTGCTTCGCCGGTCTTCCACACCTTGCGTACGATGGCAGGGGCGTACTGCATGCTCAGGGCTTCCTGATAGAATCGGGCCTCCTTGGCCCCCACCATATCGAGAAGGATGCCGAAACGGGCCTTGTAGCTCGGGACATGTGGGTTCTTGGCCCAGTATTGCGAGCCGAGGCACCACGTATCGATGCTTCCTTCGTCGAAGGCCATGGCCCCACTGGGTTGGCCGTGGTCCTCCACATCGGTGAAGAGGATGTCCACGCCGGGCCCGTGCTCCTTGGCGGCGATATGCCTGGCGACCTCCAGTAGCACGCCCACCCCGCTGCCACCATCATTGGCACCATCGATCGGTTCATTGCTGCGTTCATCGTCCCTATCCGCGAATGGCCGGGTGTCCCAATGCGCCAACAACAGGATCCGTTCGCTGCGTTCGGGATGGAAACGGCCGATGATGTTGCGCAACGGTAGGCGTTCCTTGCTATAGGACACCACGGTTCCGGTCTGTTCCACCACCTCGGCGCCGGCGTCCTTCAAGCGCCTTACCATCCAGTCGCCACAGGCCTTGTGGGCTTTTGTCCCAGGCACACGCGGCCCGAAAGCGACCTGTTGCTCCACGAACGCATACGCGCTATCGGCATTGAACACGGGGGTCGGGGAGAGCGCTGGTAGCTCGGGCTCCGGAACGGTACTGGTGTTGGTCGGCGGCGTCTCGGTGTCGCAACCCTGGATCAACACGGCCAACGCCAGGAGTGGGGTCGAACGTAGGATGAGTGATATCAGGCGCGCGACCATGTGGTTCCTTCTTTGGTATCCTTCAACGCAATGCCCAGTTCCAGCAGGCGGTCGCGAATGGCATCGCTCCCGGCGTAATCCTTGCGCGCCTTGGCTTCGGCGCGCAACCGGATGAACTCCGCCACGAGACCTTCGAGAACCTTGTCGTCACCGCCGGTGCGCTGTTCGTTCCGCAAGCCGAGCACCTCGTGCACCATGCTCCGCATCAGGGTGGTGAGGCGTTGGATCCCTTCGGCCGTAAGGGGTAGTTTACCATCGTTCACGGAATTGACGATGCGTACACCTTCGAACAGTTCCCCGATCATCACGGGGGTGTTGATGTCATCGTTCATGGCCGCATGGCACCGTTGTTCAAGCGCGGCGACATCGGCCCCGTCGGTCGCCCCGGGCCTCAAGCCATCGAGCAGGTCCATCGCGGCCATCAGGCGCTCCAGGCCCCGCTCTGCGGCCTGCATCGCAACGTTGCTGAAGTCGAGCGTGCTGGCGTAATGGCTTTGCAGCATGAAGAAGCGCACGGTCATGGCGCTGTAGCCCTTCTCCAGCAGTTTGTGGTCGCCGGTGATCAGCTCCTCGGGCGTGAACCCGTTCCCTTCGCTCTTGGCCATTTTCCGACCGTTCACCGTGAGCATGTTGCCATGCATCCAATAGCGTACGGGGGCCTGTCCATCGGCGGCCACACTTTGCGCGATCTCGCACTCGTGGTGCGGGAACTTCAGGTCCATGCCGCCGCCATGGATGTCGAAGGTGCCACCGAGGTATTTGGTGCTCATGGCGCTGCACTCAAGGTGCCATCCCGGAAAACCCTCGCCCCAGGGGCTGGGCCATTTCATCAGGTGTTGAGGTTCGGCCTTCTTCCAGATCGCGAAGTCGAGTGGGCTGCGCTTCTCCTCCATACCCTCGGTATCGCGGGTGTTGGAGAGCAGCTCATCGATCCGGCGGCCGCTCAACTCGCCGTAGGCATGGCCCTCCGCGAACTTGGGCACGTTGAAATACACGCTGCCGTTGACCTCGTAGCCATATCCACTGCGGATGATGCGCTCCACCATGGCGATCTGCTCGATGAGGTGGCCGGTGGCGGTGGGCTCGATGCTGGGTGGCAGGATGTTGAAGAGCCGCATCACATCATGGAAGCCGTTGGTGTACTTCTGCACCACTTCCATGGGCTCCATCTGCTCCAGCCGGGCGCGCTTCGCGATCTTGTCCTCGCCCTCGTCCACATCGCCCACCAGGTGGCCCACATCGGTGATGTTCCGCACATAGCGCACCTTGTACCCGATGTACGTGAGCCAGCGGTATAGGATATCGAAGCTCAGGAAGGTGCGCACATTGCCCAGATGCACGTCGCTGTACACGGTGGGGCCGCATACGTACAGGCCCACATGTGGCGGCCGCAAGGGGACGAACTCCTCCTTGCGACGGGTGAGGGTGTTGGTGATGAAGAGGGGTCCGTACTTCGGCTCGGGCATGGTCATCGATAGGGCCTGCGAAGGTATGGGGCCCAAACGGAGCGCCCCCTACTGCCGATCCTCGTCGGTGATCACCGCATCGCCGGCATAGCGGCCTTGCTTGAAGATCTGGATCCGGTGCAGGATCCCGTGTTTATCGTAGGAATAGCGCTTGCCATCCCAGAGGCGCCCTTGCTTGAAATTCCCTTGTTGGGACAAGCGGAGCTGCCGATCGTAGAGGGTATTGAACCCGTTCTCGCGGAAGGTGACGGCATTGGTGGTCTCCTCGGGTGTCACCGCCGGTGCGGGCGCGGCCTTGGGGTCCACCTTCACGGTTTCGGCCTTGGGCACGGGCTTGATGTACTTGCTGTTGGCGGCATCGATCACGCCGTCGTTGAACTCGGCCACTTGCTGGAGCAGGCCATCCGGGGTGAATCGTTTCAGCGTGCCATCCTCCTTGCCCTGATCCACCTCCACCTGTACGGCAAGCTGGCCGTTCTCATGGAAGTATTTCTGTTCCCCATCGCGCACCCCGTCGGCGGTGAAGGTGAAATCCTGCGCGAGCTGGCCGTTGGGGTGCCAGCGCTGGAACTTGCCCGTATTTCGATCGAGGTCCCAGTTGCCCTGTTCTTCGAGCTTCCCCGTAGGGTAGTAGGTCTTGTAGGCGCCGCGGGGCCTGCCCATCTGGTAGGTGATCTCGCTCATCAGCCTACCGTTTGGCCAATAGCGCTTCCATGCGCCGGTCCGTTTGCTGTTGGTATAACGTCCTTCCTCCACCAGCTGTCCATCGGCATAACCGGGTTTATCCGCAGCTGGGGCGGTCACCTTCCAAAAACCCTGCTTCCGGCCTAACTCATCGACACGGTTCAGCGTGTCCAGAGCGGTGGTGCCGGCCTGTGCGAAGGTGCACTGGATCGAGAGTAGGACGCAGGAGACAAGGGAGAACAGGGATGGACGACGGATCGGTGCCATGGCATACGCTACCTGGAAGAACAGGAGCTATACGCAATACCGGGCGAAGAGGTTTCAGCCCCCCTTGGCCAGGGTCGCCTTCAAATTATCCATCATCTCATCCACCATAGCGCGCAGGTCGTACTGCGGCTTCCAACCCCAGTCGGTCCGTGCGGCGGAATCATCGATGCTCCTCGGCCAGCTGTCGGCGATGGCTTGGCGATGGTCGGGCGCATAGTCGATGGTGAACCCGGGGATATGCCGTTCCACCTCGGCGGCGATCCCTTGGGGGTCGAAGCTGAACCCGGCCAGGTTGTAGCTGGTGCGCTCCTTCACCTGTTCGGCGGGAGCTTCCATCAGATCTATGGTGGCCCGAATGGCATCGGGCATGTACATCATGGGCAAGGTGGTCTTCGGCCCCAGGAAACAGGTGTACCGGCCATGTTTGATGGCCTCGTGGAAGATGTGGACGGCATAGTCCGTGGTGCCCCCTCCCGGCGCGCTCTTCCAGCCGATGAGGCCGGGATAGCGAATGCTCCGCACATCCACGCCATACCGCTTGTGATAGTACTGGCACCACTGCTCGCCGGCCTGCTTGCTGATCCCGTATACCGTGGTGGGTTCGGCGATGGTGTGCTGAAGGGTACCATCCTTGGGGGTAGTGGGCCCGAAGACGGCGATGCTGCTGGGCCAGTACACCCGTTGAAGCTTGCCTTCGCGCGCCAGTTCAAGCACGATGAACAGGCTCTCCATGTTCAGTTTCCAGGCGAACGCGGGATCCTTCTCCGCGGTTGCGCTGAGCAGGGCTGCCAAGAGGTACACCTCGGTGATCCCGTGCTTGTCGATGATGCGCTCGATGCCCCGGCGGTCCATGGCATCGACCATGGCGAAGGGGCCGCTTTGCGCCACCTGGGGCTGTTTAATATCGCTGGCCACCACATTGTCGTTGCCGAAACGGGCGCGCAAGCCTTCGACGAGTTCGGTACCGATCTGGCCGGAGGAGCCGATGACGAGGATCTTCTTCATGATGAGAGGGGCCAAAGCTATGGGGCATGACCCATACCTAGCCTCCCGTGTATCTTTGCGGAGATGGACACGCACCGCCTTCGCAACCTGTATGGACCGGAGGACCTCCGCGCCCGATTGAAGCGCGAGAACGAGCTCAGGACCACGCTTAGTTTCTACCGCTACGTGCGGCTGCAAGCGGTCGAGGAGCTGCGCAACACACTGTATTCCGACTGGGAGGCGCTGGGCGTTCTCGGCCGGATCTATGTCTCACAGGAGGGCATCAACGCCCAGGTGAGCGTACCCACGGACAACCTCGATGCCTTCCGCAAAGACCTCGATGCACGTGCGGCATTCCGCAACGTACCTTGGAAGATCGCCGTGGAGGATGACGGGAAGAGCTTCCTGAAGCTCATCGTTCGCGTAAAGAAGAAGATCGTGGCCGATGGCCTGGCCGATGATGCCTTTGACGTGACCAATGTGGGAGAGCACCTCGACGCGGTCACCTTCAACCGGAAGTTGGACGAAGGGGCGTTGGTGATCGACATGCGTAACAACTATGAGTGCCTGATCGGCCATTTCGAAGGGGCCTACCTCCCCAAGGCCGACACCTTCCGCGGTGCGATAGACGAGGTTGTTGAAACCTTCAAGGAGAAGAAGGATGCCGAAGTCCTGATGTACTGCACCGGAGGCATCCGCTGTGAGAAGGCCAGCGCCTACCTCAAGCATCAGGGTTTCACGAAGGTGGCCCAACTGCACGGCGGCATCATCGATTACGCGCGGCAGATCAGGACCGAGGGGCTGGATAGCCGATACAAGGGCCAGAACTTCGTGTTCGACGAGCGGTTGGCCGAACGTATCACCGATGATGTAGTGAGCACGTGCATGCAGTGCGGCATACCGAGCGACCGCATCACCAACTGCCACGAAGCCACCTGCAATATGCTGTTGGTGCAGTGCGAGGCCTGCGCAGCGAAGTATGCACAATGCTGCTCGCCCAGCTGCCGCGAGATCCACGTGTTGCCCATCGAGGTACAACGCACCTGGCGGAAGGGCCGGAGCACACGGAGCACCAAAACCAAGGCCATCAACGATCCGGAAGGGCTCCGCAGTCGCATCCGTGAAGAAGAGGAGCTGCTCGCGCTCAACGGTACGCTGCACCCTGAACTGAGCGATATCATCATCAAGCCCATGTAAGGGCGCGAAATTTCCGACCTCAACGCAAAGCACCTGACGCCTCGCTCACCTTCAGATCAGCGTTCATCATAACCAGCAGCGTCATCTGCGTTCCATCCACGAACGATGCCCATCTACCACACCCTCGGCAAGATCCCGCACAAGCGCCACACCGTCTTCAAGAACGGCAAGGACCGCTACTACTACGAGCAGCTCTTCGGCACCATCGGCTTCGATGGCATGAGCACCCTGAGCTACCACGTGCACCGCCCCACCCAAGTGAAGGCGCTGGGCAAGCCCAAGGACGTGACGCCCAAGATCGCCATCGCGAAGAACATGCGCTCGTTGCGGCTGCACGGTTTCAACACCAAGCCGGAGAAGGACCACCTGGCCGCCCGCAAGACCATCCTGGTGAACAGCGATTGCGCCATCGTACTCGCCGCGCCACAGGCGAAGAGCGTGGACTACTTCTATAAGAACGCCGACTGCGACGAGATGATCTTCGTCCACAAAGGCAGCGGCACCCTACGAACGTTCCTGGGCAACATCGACTTCAAGTACGGCGACTACCTGATGATCCCACGCGGGATGATCTACACGATGGAGTTCAAGGACAGCGATAACCGCCTCTTCATCGTGGAAAGCCACCGGCCCATGTACACGCCGAAGCGCTACCGCAATTGGTTCGGGCAATTGCTGGAGCACAGCCCCTATTGTGAACGCGACATTCGCCGCCCGAAGAAACTGGAAACGCACGACGAGAAGGGCAACTTCACCATCAAGCTGAAGAAGCAGAACATGCTGCACGAGCTGGTGTACGCCACGCACCCCTTCGACGTGGTGGGCTGGGACGGCTACAACTACCCCTACGCCTTCAGCATCCACGACTTCGAACCCATCACGGGCCGCGTACACCTACCGCCACCCATCCACCAAACCTTCGAGACGGATGCCTTCGTGGTGTGCAGTTTCTGCCCTCGGCTGTATGACTACCACCCGCAGGCCATCCCCGCGCCGTACAACCACAGCAACATCGACAGCGACGAGGTGCTGTACTACGTGGCCGGCGATTTCATGAGCCGAAACGACATCGGCCCCGGCCACATCAGCCTGCACCCCGCAGGCATCCCCCACGGTCCGCACCCCGGTGCCATGGAGCGCAGCATCGGCAAGAAGGAGACCGACGAGCTCGCCGTGATGGTGGACACCTTCAAGCCGCTGATGGTGACCGAGGAGGCCCTGAAGATCGACGACGGGAAGTACTGGAAGAGCTGGGTGGAGTAGTTTCGTGACATGGAACTGAGCCACGATACCCGCGAACAACTGCGTCGTTTCTTCGCTGCATATCCGGTGGACCGTGCGTACGTGTTCGGTTCATTCGCGCGTGGCGATGCTCGGCCCGACAGTGACCTCGATATCCTCGTTGATCTGGACCGGTCAAAACCCTTCGGTCTGGGTTTCATCGACATGCAGTTGAAACTGGAGGAAATGCTGGGACGCAAGGTGGATGTGGTCACGCGTCGCGCATTATCGAAGTACATCGAACCATACGTGACCAAGGATCTGCAATTGATCTATGCGCGAGCCGAGGCGTGACAGGCTGCGGCTTCAGCACATGCTGGATGCCTGCGATGCCTTGATGGAGTTCGTTGCCGACCGGAAGGAGGAGGATCTGATGAGCGACAAGATGCTCCTTGCGGCCGTGTCGCGGCAGATCGAGATCATCGGCGAAGCGGCCAGCATGCTCACCGTGGAATTGCGGGCGTTGCACCCCGAAGTGCCCTGGCGGCAGATCATCGGTATGCGGCACAGGATCATTCACGAGTACTTCGCTGTGCAAACGGACACCGTGTGGGATGTGGCGCAGAATGATGTGCCGATCCTGCGCGAGCAATTGGCCGCCATCATCGATCAACTGCCGGAAGGTGGGTTCTGATGCGTCCGTGAAGATCACCGGCGAACTGGCCGTGATGGAGGACACCTTCAAGCCGCTGATGGTGACCGAGGAGGCCCTGAAGATCGACGACGGGAAGTACTGGAAGAGCTGGGTGGAGTGAGCGCGGCACCGTTGAGCACCGGCGCACCGTCAGCCCTCCACGGTACCTGTAAGGGGAGCACAGCCGGGAGGCCATGAGCTCCGCTCCACGGGGTGGCAGAAATACAACGATCATGCTATTGTCATGGTCGTGTAAGACCTGTCACTTTGCGTCCGTCATGGAACAAGAGATCACGAGCAAGGGAGGGAAACGTCGTGGGGTTGGTGTGTTGGCGTTCCTTTTGGTCCTGTTACTCATGCCATTAGGGCACACGCTGATGGTGCTTTTGGAACGGGTGTTCGGCGCGGCGGTGTTCGTAAGCGCAGCCATTGTAGGCGCCATCGGCATTGGCATGCTCTGGTGGGGTGTGTCGAAGCCGGGTCGTGATCTCTATGCCACGCTCCTCGGAGCCTTGGGCGGCGTTTTGGTCTGGACCGGCTGGGTCGAGTTCAGTTTCGTATGGATGGCGGGGAAACTCGGGGTACAACCCCTCATGGAGAACGGTGAGGTGGTGACCAAGCCGGAATATCTGGTGATGCTGAGTTCTCTGGGGCTCTTGGGCACCATGCTCTTGTTCTATGTGTTCTCTTCGAGCCTTTGTCCCTTCTTCAATTGGATGCAAAAGCGACTGGGTGTCTTCCGAACGGTGTCGTTGCCCTCTCCCACCCATCGCCCCCTGGCGGTGATCGCCTTCATGGAGATGATCATGATCATCTGGACCTTTTACTTGGTGCTGCTGATCGTATACGATGATCAGATCGCCGGGGACAGACACCCTGCGACATGGATCGTGGCCTTCGGTTCCCTGGCGTGGAGTCTGTATCTGATCGCCAAGTTGATGCGGATCCGATCCTTCGACCATGCGGTGCGCTACGCCATTCCCACGGTGGTGATCTTCTGGAACTTCGTGGAGGTCATGGGGCGCTGGGACATGTTCCACGAGATCTGGGTGCACCCGAAGGAGCATTGGTTGGAGAACAGTTTGATCCTGACGACATTCATTGGCGCCACCGTGTACTTCGTGGTCAGTGGTCGGAAAGATCGTGACCGTCGCAGCCGCAAGCCCAAGCACGATCGCGACGGACAACTGACCACCGGAAGCACCGTGGTCGCCACCAGCTAATCCCTTAGAACCTGTTTGCATAGTGCTTTTGTAGGCGAGCGAGAGGTACTTCGCGTCCAGGCAAGGCGCAGTAACCGAGCATGGCCGGCAGCTCTGTGAGGCTTTTCACAACGAAGCATGGACGCGAAAGACCCTTGCGCAGCCCGAAGGGTACCATGCGAACAGGTTCCTCTTGGCTCCGGATCCTCCACCGCACCCCACGGTGTGGTCGCGTCGCCACTTCCTCCGGAACATCCGACCGATGGCCGCAGCGCCATGCCGCACCTACTTGGAAAGTGGTCACATGCACCAAGCGCTGGTACCACCCTCTTTCGAAGGTGAACGTCACGGTCCACCGGCCGTGATCTGACGTGCATCACATTTTCCCAGGGAAATATCCGACCTTTGGCCCACCCAACGGCCAGGGCATGGCGATCGGCCCGGCCGCACTTCCTATATCGTACATTCACAGCACCAAGAGCTCAACGATCATGGCCATCGAAAGCGCAACTCCCGATCTGAAGAAAGTAGTAGCAGGAGCCGCCGACTTCCTGCCTTTGCTCGGCACCGACTACATTGAACTCTACGTAGGCAATGCCAAGCAAGCCGCCCACTTCTACAAGACCGCCTTCGGGTTCCAGAGCCTGGCCTATGCGGGCTTGGAGACCGGCGTGAAGGACCGTACGAGCTACGTGATCGTGCAGGACAAGATCCGCCTGGTGCTGACCACGCCACTGACCAAGGACCACGAGATCAACGAACACCTTCGGGTACATGGCGACGGGGTGAAGGAGATCGCCCTGTGGGTGGATGATGCACGCAAGGCTTTCGAAGAGACCACCAAGCGTGGCGCAGTACCCTACTACGCCCCCCGCGTGGAGAAGGACGAACATGGCGAAGTGGTGAAGAGCGGGATCAAGTTGTACGGCGACACGGTTCACATCTTCGTTGAACGCAAGAACTACCACGGCACCTTCCTGCCCGGCTACAAACCGTGGAACAGCGCGTACAATCCCACCACCACGGGCCTGAAATACGTGGACCACATGGTGGCCAACGTAGGCTGGAACGAGATGAACCCCTGGGTGAAGTTCTATGAGGACGTGATGGGCTTCGCGAACGTACTGGGCTTCGACGACAAGGACATCAGCACCGAGTACAGCGCCTTGATGAGCAAGGTGATGAGCAACGGCAACGGGCGCATCAAGTTCCCGATCAACGAACCCGCGGAAGGCAAGAAGAAGAGCCAGGTGGAGGAGTACCTGGATTTCTACAACGGACCGGGCGTACAGCATATCGCCATCGCCACGGACAACATCGTGCAGACCGTACGCGACCTGATGAGCCGTGGCGTGGAGTTCCTGAAGGTGCCCAGCACGTACTACGAAGGCCTACTGGAACGCGTTGGTCCGATCGAAGAGGATCTTGCACCGCTGGCCGAATTGGGCATCCTGGTGGACCGTGACGATGAGGGTTATCTGTTGCAGCTCTTCACCAAACCGCTGCAGGATCGCCCCACGCTCTTCGTCGAGATCATTCAGCGCAAGGGAGCCAAGAGCTTCGGAAAGGGCAACTTCAAGGCGTTGTTCGAGGCCATCGAGCGCGAGCAGGAAGCGCGGGGGACGCTGTAGGCAGCATGCTTCCTTTTCTCTGGCGTTGAGGTAGGCGATCATCCTGGTCCGGCCGATCTTTGGGGCGATGGCCAGTGCCGACCTCAAACGACTTCCGCGACTAACGGCGATACTCACGCGCCTACAGACCAAGCGTGTGGTCACAGCCTCTGAACTGGCGGACCGGTTCGAGGTGAGCCTCCGCACCATTTACCGCGACATCAGGGCCTTGGAAAAGGCCGGAGTACCGGTGGTCACCGAGGAGGGCAAGGGATATACCCTCATGGAAGGCTATCGGCTGCCTCCGGTGAGCTTCACGGAAGAGGAAGCCAATGCCTTGGTCGCCGCGAACCAGCTGGTGTTGCGGTCCACGGATGCCTCATTGGTCGCATCCTACGGCCGTGCGATGGAGAAGGTCATCTCCATCATGGACGAACGGTCCAAGGCGAGGCTGGACCTGCTCACCGACCGGAGCCAGTTCCCCGCCTTGGTGCGTAAAGAACGCACCAGCGCCAACCTTTCCGAACTTCAATCCGCGATCACTGGATCCCGCGTGGTGCGCATGGAATACACGAATGCCGAAGGTGTCACCACCTCAAGGTCCGTGGAGCCCTTCGCCCTGCTGAGCACCGCGAACTGGCTCCTGATCGCGTGGTGCCGTAGACGGAAGGAGTTCCGCTACTTCCGCACGGACCGCATCCAACGCATGGAAGTGCTGCAGGAGACCTTCACACCGCACGACATGACCTTGCAGCGATTCTTCGAACGATACCACCAGGCGGAGCAGTAGCACCCTGGACCGATCGTTCGTTCACCACCCTTGACATAGGGTTGTCCATGGGGGCCGTGACTTTTGCGTCACGAAAAAATGACGACCATGATCTCCTCCCTTCCCTGGCTCGGCATCGCCGTAGCCTTCGTGCTCTACACCGCCCTCGGCGCCATTTGGTTCACCGTACTCTTCCGCAAGCGGTACTTGTACACCTTGGACCGCCCGCTGAACGAACCCCCGAGCAAGGACCCCATCTTCTTCGTCGGGCCCATGATCTGCACGGCGGTCATCGTGCTCACCACGGCGGTCCTCATGGAACGGTTGAACATCCACACCTACGGCGACGCCTTGTGGTTCGCGCTTCTGGCGGGGTTCGGCTATCTGGTGGCGAACACGTTGAACATCGCCATCAACCCCAACATGCCGCGCCCCGTGGCCTATGCGGTGCTCAGTGGTGCCTACCACCTGGTGGCCATGGTCATCGCGTGTTCGGTGCTGGTGGGCTTGGGCTAGTTCACCGTCACCGCGCAGGGCGCAAACCGTTCGGACAGCCCCTACCCGCCGATCCGCACTTCCCGGCCTCGCTTACCGACATCGGGAGACTTGTTCCGTACATCCGGTGACGCAACATGTCTCGCGATCGGTGAATGGACGGTCGCACGGTCCGGGCCGATACCGAAAGCCCAAATGACATTCCGTTCACAACGGACCCGGATCTCCGACTCCTGGGAAAGACCGATGCCGAAGACCGGGCAGGTGGCCCGGCCTTCGGCATCGGACAATACCGCGGTCGCCACTCAGGACCACACCAGGTCTTGGTGCACCTTAACGGCACGCTTACGGACCACATAGAGCGCCAGTGCCGCGAGCGCCAACATGGTCCCGATCACGATCCACTGGCCACCAAAGGCTCCCAGCGGACCATCCATGGCGATCGTGAGCGCACGGCATAGTGCATAGTTGCCCCAGAACAGGGCGATGAAACCGAGCCCCGCCGTGCGATCCCGCCGAAAGACCCATACCATGATGGCCGCCAAGGTGAGTCCCACCCCACCGAATACGCCCCGTACGGAACTGTATGCATCGGTGTTGTCCAACGGAGTATGCACCATGGCCATCACCCCTTGGGGGTCGACCAAGGCCATGAGGCTTACCGAGAGCGTGCCCAGCGCGGATATGAGCACGATGGCCCAGGTGGCGATATCGATGATCCTGTTGTTCTTCATGTGTTCGGTTTTTTGATGCCGCGAAGGTTGCGGGCGCCAGCGCCCGGGGCACTTGATGTGCATCAAGAATGGACCGCTTCATGCTTCCACCGCAGCGACCTCGAACGCCATAACGCCTGCATGCGCGAACCCGGAACAGGTGCGTACGCCGCGCCCCCCAGTGTTACTTGGTGAACACGATCGGTACAGCGCACCTTATCACACCTTTGGGCCAGGGCACATGCCGGAAGGACTTCGGTTCAGCGCAACAGGGTCACATGCCCGGTGTACTCCTTACCATCGGGCAGGCGCAGGATGTAATAGTACGTGCCCTCCGGGATCTCCTTGGAAGGTCGCCAGGTGTTCTTGTAGTTCGCGCTGGAGAACACCTCCTGCCCCCATCGGTTCATCACCTGCAGCGAAGCGTTCGCATGGAACTGAACGCCTTCGAACACCAACGCATCGTTGATCCCATCGCCATTGGGGGTGAACACGTTGGGCCGCTCGATCCCTTCGGGGAGGACCACCTGCACATAGGTGTATGTATGCGTACAGCCGTCGGCGGTGGTCACCACCAGGGTGATCGGATGGAACCCAGGGGTATCGAAGGTGATCGAGAGCGTGCTATCGGTACCGGCGGCCACTCCATCGATCCGCCAGGACCAAGCCACCACGCTGCCACCGTTACCCTCCGATCGATCGGAATAGATGACCGTGGTACCCCGGGGAACGGCCCCATCGGGCTCACCCATGAAGTAGGCCGTTGGATCGGCGGCGACCAACACGTTCACCGGGGCCGATACCGCAGTGCAACCCTGGTCGTTGGTCACATCGACCGTGTATGTGCCGGTCCCAGCGAGGATGGTCGCAGTGCGTTCTCCGGTGCTCCATCGGTAACTGGCATAGGGTTCGGTAGTGGATAGCGGAGTGGGTTGCCCGCCACAACTGAACAGGACCCCATCGATCACCGGGGCCGGAGCCTGGGCCGCGTGCACCACGAACGTATCGGACAACAGCGCGCAGCTCATGGGTCCTGCGGATACCCGGTACGTACCCGGGCCGACGCGGATGGACCGTCCCGTACGCCCATCGGACCATTCGTAGAACGGGTGATCGCCCGATGCGGTAAGCTCCACCGTTCTGCCCGGGCATACCACGGTATCGCCGGTGATCACGGGGGCTACGGTGGGCACCTCGCTCACCTGCAACACCACCGAAACCGTCGAGGTCTGTGGTGGCACCCCGTTGTCCGTAGCGGAATAGGTGATCACGTACGACCCGGTATCGGTCAGGGTAGGCGTGAGATCCAAACGAAGTGTGGTGGTGAGGCCGGGTCCACTGTTCTGCACGGTGATGGGGGCCGAGAGCGGGGGGTCGATGGAGAAGTCCGCGGTGGTGATTTGGCCCTGCTCCGGGGATAGGAAATCCACCTCGAGCTCCACCGGCACACCGGCGCAAACCCGCACCGTATCGCACAACGAGCTTCCGCTGGCCACCGGTGCGATGTTCGAAGAGCTGACCGACGTGGAGAAAACGAAGTTCTTGTAGCTGAGCCAGCCTACCTCGTCCGGATAGCCGAACGGTCCATCGTACCGGGTTCCCGGCATGTTGAATCGACCGAACTGCACGAAATCCGTTCCGTTCCCACGGTTCGCACCCACGGTGGCCGGGGTACCGCAGAAGCCGAGCTCGAGGCCATCGCTCGGATCGCACGAGTAGGTGCCCTCGGGGTTGCTGCACGTGGTGCCATACACCGGATGTGGCGTACAGGAGGCCGACCCCGTGGTCCACTGCATCTCCTTGTAGCAGAACGACACATTGCTCCCGATACCCACATCGGTGTTCGTTCCATCGCTGATGATCAACTGGAACGAATTGCGTTTGTCCGTTCGCGCCGAGAAGTAGCCCACGTCCACCCAATTCACGTACAACGCGTTGGCGGTCAACTTGTACTTCACCGTACCGATGGCGCGGGTATCGACATCGCCCCAGAACGGGGCCACCATGCGGAACACCGGCGCGGGGAATCCGTAGGCCGAATACCGGGTGTGCGGATAGAGGAAGGAGACGTTCCCGTTGTTGTTCACGAAACAGATGGAATCCCTTTGGCCGTAGAGATCGAAGGCGAAAGGCAGGGTGATGGCCGCGGAGCTGAGGTCATCGTTGGGCTCCATGGCCAGGATGTAGGTGGAGTCGGGCTCGATCCAGCAATTGCAGTCGCCTCCCGCGCGCTCACGGGCCGTAGGAGGTTGAACACGCGGGGGATCCAGCGTGGGGTACGACAGGTCGAAAACGGCCGGCAATGCGCCGATCGCCTTCAGTGAATCATACTGGGCCACGTTCAGCTGAGCGACCTGACCGAATACGGCCATGGAAAAGGAACACCCCACCAATGGGACAAGGAGAGCTTTCATGGATGATGAGCGCGCTGGGAGCGACGGCCAAGTGAGAGGAGAGAATGATCGGAACGAGAGGTCACGAAGATACCACGGCTCTTTCCGGCGCGCAGGCCACGGGTCCCAACCCTTCGTCACGCGGCAGCAGGGGGCGGAAGGTGTACCATGCGCCCAGTGCCGCGATACCTTTGCGCATCATGCGGCACGCCCTGTTCCTTCGCCCCTGGACCCCGATCTTACTGCTGGCCACCTGGCTCCTGATCGGCTGTGATCGCGACGATGACGACACGCCTACGCGGAATCCAAGCATCGACCTGCTTACCGATCCCGGCTACACGTACGCGAGCGATACGTTCGGCATGGGTGATTCCTTGCGGGTCGGCGTGCGGATCCGCCGTGGTGATGACCCGTTGAGGACCTTCAAGGTATTGTCGCGGTACGATGGTGGGCCGGATAGCGTGCGGGACAGTATGGCCTTCACCGCCGACACCCTGGCCTTCGACAAGGTGATCCACTTGCGCCCGCAAGCGGGCACGGAGCGTTGGACCTTCTGGGTGCAGGAGCGGGATGGAGACATCATCCGCCGCTCGCTCACCTTCACGGTACAGTAGGTGTACCGCACCAACTGGTAACTTCGCCCGCTGCCGTACCGCCCCTTGGTAGGGCACCGTTCACCCTCGTACCCGATGTACCGCACCCACACCTGTGGCGAACTCCGCCTTGTCGATACTGGAAAGACCGTGACCCTGGCCGGTTGGATCCAACGCACCCGCGATCTGGGAGGCATGACCTTCGTCGACCTCCGGGACCGGTACGGGATCACCCAGCTCGCCTTCAACCCCGGAGGTGAGGCCCAACAGGCGTTAGTGGCCCAGGCGCGCACCCTGGGGCGCGAATTCGTGGTACAAGCCGTGGGCGTGGTTAAAGAAAGGGAGAGCAAGAACGACAACCTCCCCACCGGTGCCGTGGAGATCGTGGTCCAGGAGTTGAACATACTGAACGATGCGAAGACCCCTCCGTTCACCATCGAGGACGAGACCGATGGCGGCGATGAGCTGCGCATGAAGTACCGCTACCTGGACCTGCGTCGGCCCAACATCCGGAAGAACTTCGAATTGCGGCACCGCATGGCCATCGAGGTGCGCAACTACCTCAGCGCACAGCACTTCCTGGAGGTGGAAACGCCCGTGCTGATCAAGAGCACACCCGAGGGAGCACGCGACTTCGTGGTGCCCAGCCGCATGCACCAGGGCGAGTTCTACGCCCTGCCCCAGAGCCCGCAGACCTTCAAGCAGCTGCTGATGGTGGCCGGTATGGACCGCTACTTCCAGATCGTGAAATGCTTCCGCGACGAGGACCTGCGCGCCGACCGCCAGCCCGAGTTCACGCAGATCGACTGTGAGATGGCCTTCGTGGAACAGGAGGATATCCTGAACACTTTCGAAGGGCTGGCCAAGCATCTGTTCCGCACCGTGTTGGGCAAGGCGTTCAACGAGCCCTTCCCGCGCATGGGCTTCGACCAGGCCATGAAGGGGTACGGATGCGACAAGCCGGACCTGCGCTTCGACATGCGCTTCCACGAGCTCAACGACCTGGCACAGGGAAAGGGCTTCAAGGTGTTCGACGAGGCGGAGCTGGTGGTGGGCATCAACGCCGAAGGCTGCGCTGGCTGGAGCCGCAAGCAGACCGACGGATTGATCGACTTCGTGAAACGTCCGCAGATCGGGGCCACCGGCATCGTGTTCGTGAAATGGACCGAAGAGGGCTTGAAGAGCACGGTGGACAAGTTCTTCGCGCCGGAGCAGATCATGGAATGGGCCAAGCGCTTCGGCATGAAGGAGGGCGACCTCCTGTGCATCATGGCGGGAAAGGCGGACAAGACGCGCAAACAACTGAACGAATTGCGCCTGCACCTCGGCGATCTCCTGGACCTGCGCGACCCATGGGCCTTCAAGCCCTTGTGGGTGGTGGATTTCCCCTTGTTGGAACAGGACGAGGAGACCGGACGCTGGCATGCCATGCACCACCCCTTCACCGCGCCCAAGCCCGAGGACGCACAGAAGCTCTTCGACCAGCAGGATCTGGGCAGCGTACGGGCGAACGCCTACGACCTGGTGATCAACGGCACCGAGATCGGCGGAGGCAGCATCCGCATCCACGACCGTGCGATGCAGGAGGCCATGTTCCGCGCCCTGGGGTTCACGGACGAAGAGGCCCGGTATAAGTTCGGATTCCTGCTCGATGCCTTCGAATACGGGGCGCCCCCACACGGTGGCGCGGCCTTCGGCTTCGACCGCTGGGTATCCCTGTTCGGTGGCCGCAGCGACATCCGCGAGTTCATCGCCTTCCCCAAGAACAACGCCGGGCGTGATATGATGATCGATGCGCCGAGCCGGATCGATGCGGTGCAACTGAAGGAGTTGGGCTTGGAGGTGAAGGGGTGAGCGCTACGCGCTTACCTAATGACGGGGACACGTTCGCCTTTGCTGGACCGGCCGAAGGCCATTGGCAGGCAGACACTCGGCAAAGCCGCGCATCTGGTTAGGGCACTGCACCCGCCATTACGCCAAACGGATTAGGTATTTGCGATGGTGCGGTAATAGAATTCCGTCAGTTGAGTTTTGTACTAAAGTTAGATAGAATTACTGAAGTTGAGCATTTAACGTCAAGCCGCACTATTGCAAATACCCTGTTACAGGCAGTGCTATTTTAATTTTTTTATTACTTGTTTTTCCATTGTCTTTTTGTATTGTTTTCTTAGGTATTTCAATGTCTGCCACTTTTGAATATTTCCATCTTCGCTCAATGTTACATTTATAATTTCAATTTTAGTTCTGTTTTCTTTTGGTTCATATAAAGTGTATTTGACATTAAGAATTGTGTCAATAGGGTTTGAATTGTCATCGTAAATAACAACATTGTCTGTTTGATAATATGGAATATTTCTTGACCTATATTTTTTGATAGTTGTACTGTCTTCTAAATTTTTGTAAAAGTCAACATTGTAACCTAATGCTTTTATCATTTCTATGGTTTCTGCTTTTGACTTTTTAATCGTGTATTCTTTGCCAATGTAAATTGTTCCTTTTGGAATTTCAACAGGTGGTGGCATTGAAGTTGCACAAATCGCAAAAAATGAAACTGATGCAATTCCAATCTTACCAAACTTTAATAATTTAGTGGAATTGAAATATAATTTTATATCTTGATTTATGATTTTATGTGCAATTGGCAATACAATTAAAGCCCAATAATCTGAATAATCAATTACTCTTTGGATTTTCAAAGGAAGTACTTGATTTAATGCTTCAATGATTGGCGTTACAAGAGGTGTCTTCCAAATAATAAATAAAATTCCTGTCGCAATTGAAATCCATTTTTTAGTGTTTGGAAAAATGTAAGCAATAAAAATTGGAAATACAATCAGTCCTACAAAGTCAGAAATTTTTCCTGTCAATGCGTTTGAAAAAGTCTGCTTCAAATAGAAGTCATTAAGCAATAATGTTATTAAACAGACTATGAATATTGGATTTAAAATTTGATTTCTATTCTTCATTTTGTTTTGTGAGTATGTTCGGGAAGCATTGCCCTAACGTTTCGCAGCTTGGCGAAGTGGCGGTTTTAGAAGCACTTACTTTCATTTTAGCAATAATGTTCATTTGAAAACCAAATGTTCAAATTAGCATTGAACCCGCCATTTTGCCAAACTGCTGTTGGCGGTAGTTTTTCTTTTTCAGTCCGTCACGCCACTCTCCAAGATACTGAATGTTTTTTGTTCGCTGTCAATCTCCGCAACAACTCCGTAGGGTATCGTAAATGTCGGACAAGTATGGCCAAAGTCCATCTCTGTAATAATTGGAAGTTGGTCGTTACCTTGTTCGTCTCTGATAACTTCTAAAAGTATATTGTTGTATTCGTCAACGTATTTGTTGTTTTGCGGTCTGCCAAGTAAAAGTCCGCTTATTTTTTCAAACACTCCTTGAGCCGCATAATTTCTTAATACCCGTCTGAAATTTGTTGGTATCATCATTTCCTCGGATGTTTCTAAAAACAAAATTTTGTCTAACCATTCCGATTTATCTAACCAATAATCAGTCCCTTTTATAAATTCAAGCACTTCAACGCATCCCCCAATAAGTTGACCTTGAACCTTTTTTCTTCCTTGTAAAAAATTCCATCCTTTACTGTTGTTGAGTTTTCGTTGAGTGTTTTGAAGTGATTTGTCAAACCAGTTTAAAAATTCAGATGTCCAGCCGTTTTTATTAGGAAGAATTTGTCCAACTGGTAAAGAAGAAAAAAGAGTTCGCTTAATGTCGTCAATTTGATATTGGTGCATTCCTCCATTTTCTGCAAATCCAACCAATAGTGATGTTCCATAGAACGAAGTCAGCCCTGCTTTATAACACGCAAAATGAGTTACAGTCGTGTCTGAAAACCCTAAAAATATTTTAGGGTTTTGTCTGATTACATTAATGTCGGTGTATGGTAGTGTTCTTATGCTATCCTCTCCACCGATATTTGAAATTATTGCCTTAATTGATTTGTCTGAAAATGCTTCCATCAAATCCTCTGCTCTTGCCTGTGGATTTTTAGAAATATAGTCAGCTGATTTCAATGCGTTTTTTGTCTCAACAACATTAAGTCCGAAAACTTCTTGAAGTCGTCTTTTGCCCATCTCATATCTGTGGGAAATTTCTCCTGCTCCACCCCAAGAAAGTGAAATAGTTGCAACTGTGTCGCCTTGTTTTAAGGATTTAGGTCTATTCAATGTTGTCATATTGAGTTTTAGTGTCATCTATGCAAAATTACCGCCAACTCAGTAATAGACGCAACTCCCCGGCGCCTCTGGCCTTGTGCAACCGCCTGACAATGTGGCCATTGGTAAAGATGCAACACAAAATGCGCTATGCGTAAAGCCACCACGACCTGTGCGGTTGGAGGGCGGTGTTCCTTGCTTGGCCATGCGGTTGGAGGCGGTTCGTCTTGTTGCCGGATGGGTTGGTTCCAATAGCTTCAGGGTCGCCCACATACGGGTGCGTCGTGACGAGAACCGTCAGCAAGGTAAGCTACCCGGGGTGTTCCTGCAGGGCCTTTGATGGCACCTTCAGCAGGAACCGGGGCAGAGGTGAAGGGATGAGCGGGACGCCAGTCCCCATTCTTCCCTTCGGAACCCAGGGAACCGCTTTTCTGCGGTGATCGTGGTGACCGCAACCGCATCGCCTACGCCCAAGAACAGCGCCGACCATGGTGATCGATATCGCTCAGTGGGCCTGGCCCTCGTTCGGCCCCTGAGGTCGATCGCTACCGGCCACCACCCTGCGGAACGGCTCAACGAGGGCATCGTTCGCATGGTCCGGCACACCCAGCTCCTGCGCCTTGGCCTGTGCCGCGGCGATGCGTTCACTGGTGAGCGGGTGGCTGCTGAGGAACGCGACCTCCTGGGGCATATCCGATGCTTCGCGCTGCAACAGCTCCAAGAGCTTCACCATGGCCTGGGGGTCCACCCCGTTCTCCCAAAGGCGTTGTTGCCCCACCTCATCGGCCTCGCTTTCCAACCCACGGCCGTAGTCCAGGTTGCGCAGGGCATTGGCGTTGTCCGCCACCACGGCCACCACGGCGTTCACATCGCCGATGAGCAGCGAGAGGAACAGGTAGCCGGCCATGCTCCGCGCGATCATCCGGGTGCTGTGGCGCTCCTCCACGTGGGTGGCCTCGTGGGCGAGCAGTGCGGCCAGCTCCTCCGCCGAGTCCATCTTGTCGAGGATGCCGGTGAAGACCACGATGTGGCCCCCGGGCAGCGCGAAGGCGTTCACCTGATCGTCCTGCACCACGTGGTACGTGGGCGCGTAGCTTGGTGCGAGCTTCAGACGATCGCCGAACTCTTGCAAGGCCCGGGTCCGGTCCCGATCCTCGCGCAGGGCGAGGGCCAACTGTTGGTATGCCGCTTCCCCGATGCGTTCATCCACGCTTCGCGGCACCACCATCACCAGGCGCTCGGCGGTCCATGGCAACACCCACAGGTACGCGCACACGAGCACGGCGATCACGCCCAGGAAGAACAACACCGGACCACTACGCGCGATGGCGAGCATGCGATCGTAGGTGCCTTGGCGGCCGGTGTAGCGCATCCGCAGCACAAAGCTCTCGATGAAGGGTTCGTCGCGGATCAACAGCACCCGGCGGGGATGTTCGCCGAAGGCCAGGCGCAACATGGCGCGGCTACGTTCCCATGCCATGCCCTCGTGCTCCAGCGGCCATTGGAAGCGGTCGCCACCGGGCAGTTCGACCTCCAAGGTGTTGTGTTCGCCCACGCGCACGGTGGCCTCCTGGGGCCTGCTGGTGGCACCATCGTAATAGACCGCCTGTACCGTGCGCTCCACCTTAGAGGAATAGGCCGATGTCCAACAGGTCGCCGAGGTCGTCCGCCATGGCATCCTTATGCTCTTGTTCGGTCTGCACCACGGCATCCAGGTCGGCATCTCCGGCCATGGTGCTATTCTCCATGACGAACCGCATGGTACGCACCTCGGCCCAGGCGAAGCCGATGCCGAGGGTGAGGATCACGATCAGCACGTTCACCACCATGAGCTCGAAGAATCCACCTCCCGAAGCGGTGCCCTTGAACCCGATCCTTCGCCCCTCCGGGAAATGCCAGCTCAGGTTGTCCACGTGATAGTTGAAGAGATCGCGCTGCCACCAGAACCCGTAGATACCGAACGTGATCAAGGTGAGCAGGTAGCCCTTCAGGTTCATCAGGAAATAGGCCATGCCATCGCCCTGATAGCGGAAGTAGGAAGCGCCATAACGCAGGTTGCCGATGGTATAGTTGCGCAGATCCATGGCGAACCAAGCGCCGTAGATACCGAAGGTGATCAGGGTAAGCAACCCACCGCGCAGGCAGATGCGATAGAGCTCGCGCAGGTGGCCCCGGTAGCCGAAGTGGATGCCCCGCCAGCTGCTGCGGCTGGAGCGGTAGCGCAAAGTGCCGTGGATCACCAGGGGGAAAATGGCCAACATACCGCCCATGATCACCAGGAAACCCAACAGCATCACGACCGGATCCTCCAGGAACACCCCGATCAGATACGGGATGTAGATCAGTGCGATCAACGCCAGTGCCTTGATGAAACCCTTGAACATCTCGTTGCCGGTGCCATGGAAATGGAAGGGGTGCCCATCCAAGGTGCTGTTCTCGTAATACCAAGCGAGCCTGCGCACCTTGGCCCAGGGGTAGTACAGACCCAAGGTGACGAGGGTGAGGAACATGTTCAGCAGCAGGATGACGAACAGGTCGCTGCCTTTGCCATGGAAGGCGAGACGCTTCGTGGGTGAAGTGATGAACATGGGAATGGGGCCGGTGGTCCGGAAAGATAGTCGACCTCCGGACGGCGCATGCCAGCACCGTGATCGCCCCCGAAGGAACCAGCCCAGGGCATGGAGCGCGCCGCCCATCCGGAAGGGTACGTGGCCCGCGTTCTGGAACGTATCCGTCCAAGGTGGGCCACTCCGTGTTGGCCTTGCGGATCCCATGGCGCGGTTCCCTGCGGAAGGGTTTATTTGCAGGATCACACATCACAGGACACGCCCCATGCAAGACCCGATGGACATCGACTACCTCCGCGCCGCCGTGGCGCTGGCGAAAGAAGGAATGGAACGCGGCGATGGCGGGCCCTTCGGCTGCGTGATCGTGCGGAACGGCGTTATCGTGGGCCGGGGGAACAACCGTGTGACCAGCTCGAACGACCCCACGGCGCATGCGGAAGTGGTGGCGATCCGTGAAGCGTGCCGCCAACTCGGGTCCTTCCAATTGGAGGGCTGTGTGTTGTACACCAGTTGCGAGCCCTGCCCCATGTGCCTGGGAGCGATCTACTGGGCACGTCCGGACCGTATCGTTTTCGCCGGCACCCGGGAAGATGCCGCGGACGCCGGATTCGACGACCAACTGATCTACGACGAACTGCCACTGCCGTACGATGCCCGACGCATCCCCACGGACCATCGGTTGCGCGAAGAGGCCCAAGCCGTTTTCGGCCTGTGGAAGGCGAAGGCCGACAAGGTCCGATACTGACCCCGGATGGAACAGGCGGCGTCGTGGATCGCGCTGGTGCTGCTGGTGCTCGGGATCATCGCCGCCGTAGCCGGACTGCTGATCCATTTCTTCCGCGAACTCCTGGGGCTGGTCGGCCTCATCGGCCACTCCTTGACCCCGCTGGCCGCCGAGGACCGCGCCATCCTGGCCCGATGGAGCGCCTACTACCGCGCACTGCCGCCTGCGTTACGCACCCGGTTCGAGCGGCGGGTGAAGGAGCTGGTCTTCGAGAAGGAGTGGATCGGGAAAGGCATCGAGGTGACGCGCGAGATGCGCGTACGCATCGCTGCTGCGGCAGCGCAGGTCACCCTCGGCTTCGACCGCCTGTTGCTGATCCACTTCTCCCACATCCTGATCTTCCCGGACACCTACCTCAACAAACGCACCGGCAAGCACCACCTCGGCGAGGTGATCCCCAAGCGCGGCACGATCGTGCTCTCCTGGTCGCACTTCCAACAAGGGTTCGCCACGCCCGATGATGCACACAACGTGGGGTTGCACGAAATGGCCCATGCGCTCTGGTTCGAGGATGGGATCGAGAACGGTGAGGACCATTTCCTCTCCCCCGCCCTGCTCACCCGCTGGAAGGCGCTCGCGGCGGAACAGATCGAACGGATCGGCACCGGACAGCCCCATTTCTTCCGGGCCTATGCCGGCACCAACCAAGCGGAGTTCTTCGCGGTGGCCGTGGAATACTTCTTCGAGCAACCCGTGGCTTACCAAGAGCGGCTTCCGGAGCTGTACGCCTGCATGTGCGCGCTGCTGCGGCAGGATCCGGCGCGGACCGTTCCGGGCGCTGTTCCTCGCGCATGACCCCGACCCGCAGAGGCCCTGCGTATGCCCCTGGTGCCCCGGCGGCCGCAGGAACACACTTCCCGTCCGGACCGCTAAAAAAAGAACCCCGCTTTCGCGGGGTTCTCCTGTTGGCCGACCAGGGCTCGAACCTGGACTCTTCTGAACCAAAATCAGACGTGTTGCCAGTTACACCATCGGCCAGTACCGCCTTGGTTGGCACCAAAGCGCGGCAAAAGTAAACGATCCGGGCATTCAAGCAACACATTGGAACGGTGCGGCCGTCGGTAGTTTCGGTATTTTCGCCGCCCACGCCCCGTCTTTCGGCTGAGGGTGTGGCCCTTACCGCAACTCCCGCACCCTGCGCATGAACTACAAGAAGCTGAACATCATCACGGGTTGGTTGGTGTTCCTCATTGCCACCTGGACCTACGTATCCACCATAGAGCGCACGGCCAGCTTCTGGGATTGCGGTGAATTCCTGGCCACAGCCAACAAATTGGAGGTAGGCCACCCTCCTGGAGCCCCGCTGTTCATGATGATCGGCCGGGTGGCCAGTGCGTTCGTTTCGCCGGAGAAGGTCCCGGTGGCCATCAACACCCTGAGCGCCCTGTGCAGTTCACTCACCATCCTGTTCCTATTCTGGACCATTACGCACATGGCCCACAAGCTGGTGACCCGGAACGAGAAGGAACTGTCCACGGGTGGCATCATCGCCATCCTGGGCAGCGGCATCGTGGGGGCCTTGGCCTACACCTGGAGCGACACCTTCTGGTTCAGTGCGGTGGAGGCCGAGGTATACTCCATGTCGTCGCTCTTCACGGCGGTCACCTTCTGGGCCATCCTCAAGTGGGAGAACGTGGCACACGAAGCGCACAGCACCCGCTGGCTCATCCTGATCTGTTACCTGCTGGGCTTGGGCATCGGGGTTCAGCTCCTGGCCCTGTTGTGCATCCCGCCCATCGCCATGGTGTACTACTTCAAACGGTACGAGACCACGCCTCGTGGCATCATCACAGCCCTCGTGATCAGCGCCATCATCCTGGGCACCATCCAATCCATCATCATCCCCGGGGTGGCCAAGGTGGCGGGCAAATTCGAGCTGCTGTTCGTGAATGACATGGGGCTTCCGTTCAACTCCGGGAACCTGTTCTACTTTTTGCTGCTCGCGGGTCTTATCGTGGCGGGCCTGCGCTGGACCCAACGCACGGGCCGTGTGGTGGCCAATACCGTGGTCCTGGGGATCACCGTGGTCCTGGTCGGGTACAGCACCTATGCCATGACGGTGATCCGCAGCCTAGCGAATCCACCGATCGATGAGAACAACCCGGAGAACGTGTTCAACCTGGTGAGCTACCTGAACCGCGAACAGTATGGCGACCGCCCGCTGTTGATCGGGCAGTTCTGGGACTCGCCGTACTCCAACGAGCGCAAGGACGGCACCCCGGTGTACAGCGCGGTGTACCGTATCGAGAAGGACGGCCGCTTGGTGAAGAACGAATACGACGGCTGGAGCGCGAAGCACTTCGTGGAGGAGAATCCGGGCCACACGATCGAGCACGCCTACGTGATCACCGATCCGCGCAAAGGCACCGAAGTGGTGTACGAACCGGAGTTCACCATGCTGTTCCCGCGCATGTACAGCTCACAACGCAGCCATGTGGACGCCTATAAGGAGTGGAGCGATTTCAAGGGCCGTCCCATGCGCTCCACCGATCGGGAGGGCAAGCCCACGGTGATCCACAAGCCCACCTTCGGCGAGAACCTCAGCTTCTTCACCAACTACCAGGTGAACTGGATGTATTGGCGTTACTTCCTCTGGAACTTCGCGGGACGGCAGAACGACATCCAGGGGCATGGCAACATCGTGGATGGGAACTGGCTGAGCGGGGTGGACATGATCGATGAGCAGCGCCTCGGGGCACAGGATCAGCTGCCCGCCAGCATGACACAGAACAAGGGCTACAACCGGTTCTATCTGCTGCCCTTGCTTCTGGGCATGATCGGCATGGTGTTCCAATTGGCACGGCATCCCAAGGACTGGAGCATCACCATGCTGCTGTTCTTCTTCACGGGCATCGCCATCGTGATCTACCTGAACCAGTACCCCTACCAGCCTCGCGAGCGGGACTATGCGTACGTGGGATCCTTCTACGCCTTCGCGATCTGGATCGGACTGGGTGTGCTGGCCTTGTATGATGCTGCACGCACGGTGACCCAGAAGGAGCTGGGCATGGTCGTTGGCACCGCATTCGGCCTGGGGGTATTGAAATACCTGGTGGAATGGGACGGTGATCATGCGATGTCGTACGCGATCCTGTACATGGCCGTACTGGGCGGTGCCGCACTGGGGATGTTCCACTTGTTGGGCAAGGTCCTGAAGAACGGGGCGGTGCAGGCCACGCTGGCCACGGCACTGGGCCTGATCATCCCCGCGGTGATGGTGGCCGACGGCTGGGACGACCATGACCGGAGCACCCGGATGCCCGCGCGCGACCTGGCCAGCGACTACCTGGAGAGCTGCGCACCCAACGCGATCCTGTTCACCAATGGCGACAACGACACCTTCCCGCTGTGGTACGCCCAGGAAGTGGAGGGCATCCGCACCGATGTGCGCGTGGTGAACCTGAGCCTGCTGAATACCGACTGGTACGCCGATCAGATGCGCCGCAGGGCCTACGAAAGCGATCCGGTGCCCATCATGATGGACCCCGGAAAATACCGCCAGGGCACACGCGATGTGGTGGCCTTGATCCCGCAGGGCAAAACGTACCGCGACCTGAAGGAGATGATGGCCTTCGTGACGAACGACCGCAACATGCAGGTGCTGTTCCAGCGGGGTGTGAAGGACGCTTGGTTCCCCACGGACATGTTCAGCGTGGCGGCGGACAGCGCCGCGGTGTTCGGGTCGGGCACCTTGCAGCCGGGCGACACCACCTGGGTGCCCCGTGTCAACTGGAAGATCGAGCGGCAGGTGCTGATGAAGAATCACCTCCTTGTACTGGACATGCTGGCCAACAACAACTGGCAACGCCCCATCTACTTCGCGGTGACCACGGGGCCGGATAGTTACATCAACCTGCAGGATCACTTCCAACTGGAAGGTCTTACCTACCGCTTGGTGCCGGCCTACTCGCCCAACCGCAACCCGAACATGAACGGCCGTGTGGCCACGGACATCATGTACCACAACGTGATGGACAAGTTCAAGTGGGGCAACATGGATACCGAAGGCGAGATCTACCTGGACGAGAACATCCTGCGCATGACCACCAACCTGCGTTTGCAATTGAGCAGTCTGGCGGAGGCGCTGATCGAGGAGGGCCGCATGGCCGAGGCCGAGAACGTACTGGATCTCTCTCTTGCGAAGATGCCCGAGCGCAACGTACCGTACGATCGGATCCTGCTCCCCACGGTGGAAGCCTATTACGCGCTGAAGAAGAACGAGAAGGCCAATGCGCTCACCGAGCGCCTGTTCTCCGTGATGGAGGAGAACATGGCCTACTACCTCAGCTTGGACGCCAAGTTCGCAGAAAAGCTGCAACAGGAGCTATCCATCACACACGCGGTGATGGGTCGGCTCACGATGTCAGCAACGGCCGCGGACAGCACCTTCGGTCAAGGGCTCCAACAACGATTCGAGGCCGTCGAAGAGCAATATCAAGGCAAGCTCATGGAGATGCGCAGCGGTCGTAAAGCCGGTGGCCGCATGCGCTTTTAGCGGCCATGACACCCGCCCACGTACCTCGGATCCTGCAATGGCTCCTGCCGGGGTACGTGTGGCGGATACCTACGGCGGAGAAAGTGCTCTACCTCACTTTCGACGATGGCCCCATCCCGGAGGTGACACCCTGGGTGCTGGATGAACTGGCCTCGCATGATGCCAAGGCGACCTTCTTCTGCATCGGACGCAACAGCGCCGCCCACCCGGACATCCTGGCCCGGATCCGCAGCGAAGGACACGGCCTCGGCAATCATACGTGGGACCATCCACGCGGGCGCACCACACCCTTGCCAGCCTACCTGGAGAACGTCCGTCGGGCACAGGAATGGACCAACACCCCCGCCTTCAGGCCACCGTATGGCAGCCTCACCCGTTCGCAGGCCAAGGTGATCCGAAGGAGCCACCGGATCGTGCTTTGGGATGTGTTGAGCCGTGACTACGACACCCGGCTCGATGGCGCGTATTGCAACCGAAGCGTGATCCGCCATGCGCGGCCCGGTTCCATCGTGGTGTTCCACGACAGCCTGAAAGCCGCACCCCGATTGCGCGTGGCCCTGCCCGCTGTGCTCGATCACTTCAGCGGAAGGGGCTTCCATTTCGCCCCGCTCCCCTTTGCTATTCCTGGGTGATGGAAAGGACCGAGTACTCCACGCGCCGGTTCTGCGCATGCTCGGCCTCGGTACAGGTCACACCCGGCGCACAATGGTTCTTGAGCTTGCTGATGCCATAACCCTTGGCCACCAGCCGATCGCGTGCAACACCTTTGGCAACGAGGTGGTCCACGATGGCCTCTGCCCTGCGCTGGTCGAGCTTGGCCGCATCGGTTCCCTCACGTGCATCGCTGTGTACCGCGATCTCCATCTTCACTCCGGGATTCACGTTCAAGCGCTCCGCGAAGGCGTCCAGTTCGGTCCGGGCGATGGGGTCGAGCTTCACATCATTCTTCCCCCAGCGGACATGTTTGAACGGCGCAGGTGTACCGACCACCATGGGCTCCAGCGATAGGTCACGCACCTCATTCAGGTCGATGATGCCTTCGCGCATCCCGATGGTGCTCACGGGAATGCTCATACTGTAGTATCCCGGCTTCTCCAACAACACCTCGAACTCCTCATTGCTCTGCATGCGGATGCTGAGGTCCCCGCCATCGCCGGTCTTGAAGCTCTCGGAGAAGAAACTGCTGAGGTTCACCACGGTCACATTCACATCGTCCACGAAACCCGGTGCATCCATGTAACGGACCGTGCCCCGGAGCCAGATGCCCGCATTGGCCACCAGGTGGATATCGCGTGTGAGGATCTGTTGTTGTTCGATACGATCGGTGCTCAAATGCTGGATCCCGGGATAGCGGCCTTTCATCTCGGCCTTGAGCTGGTACTCACGGTCCTTTTCCACCGGGAAGGTGTATTCACCGCGCACATCGGTGGTGGTGGTGGCCAATACGAGGCCCTTCTTGTCCAGAAGTTTCACTTCCAGCTCGATCAGCGGAGACCCGTTATCGTCATCGATCACCAGGCCGGTCACCAGGAAGCGTTGATCCAGCGGAGCCAGCATCTCAAAGGCATAGATGTCATCGTCCCCGGATCCCCCGTCCCGATTGCTGGAGAAGAACCCCCGGCGATTCGCCTTGTCGATGATCAGGCCGAAATCATCGGCGGTGCCGTTCACCGGAGCACCGAGGTTCATCGGCGGCGCGAACTCGTCGAGGCCGAGGTACTTGGCCGCCAGGATATCCAACCCACCGAGCCCAGGATGGCCGTTGCTGGAGAAGAAAAGCGTGCCATCGGCCCCAACGAACGGGAACGACTCATTGAACGGCGTGTTGATGGCGGTGCCCAGATTCACCGGCTCTCCCCATTGGCCACCTTGGTCCACGCACATGTAAATATCCGTTCCACCATGGCCGCCGGGCATATCGCTCACGAAGAACAGGCGCTTCCCATCGGGTGACAGCGCCGGATGACCCACGGAGATCTCGCTGTTGTTGTACAGGAATTGCTCCACGCGCCCCCAGGATCCGCCCTGTGCATAGGCCTTGTAGATGGCCAGTCGCGAAATGCCTTCGGCGCTCCGCTGTGCCCGTCCACCGTGGTAGGTATTGCGCGTGAACCACAGGACATCGCCATTCGCGCTGGCTGTGGCGGGGCCCTCGTGCATCTTGGTATTCACCGCACCTTCCAGCGGGTGGGCGTTGATCAGGTCGCCGTTGGGCGTCACCTCGGCGACGAACAGGTCCAGGAAGGGCTGGTCGTTCCAGGCTGCGCGTCTTTCAATGCCCGTGGTGACATGGCGTGCGGAGGAGAAAACGACATGGTCGGCACCCAGCCATGCGGTGCCGAAATCGGAGAACGGGGTGTTCACGCTCACCGGCCGTACGATGAAGCGATCCTGTGTGGCCAGAAACTTCCGGGCGAAACCGTTCAGGTTGCTCCTGCGCGGCGCTCCCTCCGGCGCGGTGGCCGCCAGGTACCGATCCATCCACTCCTCCGCTTCCACGTACTTACCGTTGCTCTTCAGGGCCTCGGCATAGTTGTACATCTCCCGTGGTTCGCGGTTCAGGAACTTCACCACCATCTCGTACCACTTCTCGGCCTTATCGCTCCGACCCAACCGCATGTAGCATTCGGCCAGGCGTTTGGTCACATGCTCATTCACGGCGCCCAGCTCCGTAGCGGCCAGGTAGCCATCTATGGCCCTGGCATAGGCCATTTGGGCGAAGTGACGATCGGCCTCCTTGATGTAGGGATCCGCGTTGCCTTGCGTCATCCCGAAGAGCGGGATCACACACAGGGCCAACAGGAGGAGGATGTTGCGCAGCATCAGAAATAGCGGGGTGAGATGGTGCGCCCCTTGAGGAAGCGGAAGTCGTAGCTCAGCATCACCTCATGGGTGCCCGCGTTGTAGGCGCCGATCGTGGTGGTCGTGAGATCGAAGGCGTATCCAGCGCGCAACTGATCGTTGATCTGGTATTGTCCCATGAGCCCGAAGGCATTCCCCAGGCGATACATGCCACCGAACCAGATCCGCTCGCGCAGCAAGAAGTTGGCATTGATATCCAGCGACAGTGGCGCGCCCTGCACCGCACGCAGCATGAACGAGGGTTTGAACTTGATCTCTTTGGAGAGGTCCATCACATAACCACCGATGAGGAAGTAGTGGCGCACTTCGGTGGCCTTCTGCACCACCACGCCGTTGGTCATGCCCAGCTCGTTCTCCAGCAACTTGGGGGCTGACACCCCCACATAAAAACGCGGAGCATGCCAGAACATCCCAAAGCCGAAGTTGGGCAGCAACTGCCCCTTCACATTCACGTTGGCCTGGTCCACTTCCACCGTGGAGAGCGAGGCCAGATCGGCCTGGTACATGTTGATGCCACCTTTCAGGCCGAAGGCCAGCCTGGTATCGGTTCCTGTCTTGATGCGATAGGCGAAGTCGGCATAGGCGGATGTTTGGCGCGACGGGCCGATACGATCGTTGATGGCGCTAAGTCCGATCGCGATGCTTTCGTTCTTCAGTGGTGTATGGGCCAGGATGGTCTGTGTGGCCGGGGCTCCTTCGAAACCCACCCATTGATGCCGTGAAAGCGCCATCACGGTGAACACATCGGCACTACCGGCATAGGCGGGGTTGAAAGCCAGCGTATTGAACATATACTGGCCGAACAACGGATCCTGTTGCGCGATGGCCCGGGTACCACAGAGGGTCGCGAAGAACGCGATGATGGGTATGACAGTGAACTTCCTCATCGCACCAGCTGGATGTATCCGGTCAAAGGCTCGCCCCCACTGCCCAGATCGAGCACATAGAAATACGTGCCCGCCGCCGCTGGCCCTGCGAGGGTCGCGTTGGGCGAGGAGCCATCCCACACCACGTTCTTGTTGTCATACCCGGAAGCTGAATAGAGCTTGGCACCCCAGCGGTTGAATATGGTGATGGTATTGCCGGGATACCCTTCGATGCCGGGGATCACAAAGGTCTCGTTGGTGCCGTCACCGTTGGGCGAGAACGACTCCGGCACGAACACCTCGGTATCGAAGTCGCATGGGCTGGTGGCTTCGACCAGGACCGACGAACAGGCGAACGCATCGCCCAAGCTCACCGAGAACGGCCTGCTCACGACCACGGGCGCACTGGTGAAAACGTAAGGTGCAGTGGTGGTGATGGTGCCTGTGTCCCCAACCACCATGTACGATCCAGGATCCCCTCCTTCGATGGTGAACGTGACCACGTAGGTCCGATCCCGTTCGTTGCAGGTAGCCACCACATCCACGGCGATCGGGTTGGAGATCACCTCCACCTTCAGCATCGCCGATGCCGAATTGCAGCCTTGCACCGCAACGGTGTACAAGAATTCATGCACACCCACATCCATGTGCGTCGTGTTCAGCAGATCCCCGGTCAGACCACCTGTGCCACCCAGGTCGGCCCATGTGCCACCGGGATCCGGGGTGCCGTTCAGGGCCTGAAGGAGCGGATACGCGATCAGGGTATCGCAGAGGACCACTTGCGCCGGTAGGCCGGCGTCCGGAGTCTGGTTGATGACGATGGTGAACACGGCGCTCGTGTCGGCACAGTAGCTATTGCCTTCCACCGTATAGCGGTACGTTCCACCGGGGTGCGTGGCTGGGTTCAGCATACCATCGAACACACCGGCAGGCCCACTCCACACACCTCCGGGGTCAGGCGTTCCACCAAGGTGATCGTCCAGGGCGAAGGGAGCGTCCGTTGCGCACACCACCAGGTCCGTTGCCGTACCAGGATCCGGGTATTCCACGGTGGTGACCAGCACGGTGGACTGCACCGTTCCGCAACCAGGATCCTGGATGGTATACACGAAAGCGTTCTGTCCGCCGACCGGCAGCAGGGTCGCATCGAGCAATCCACCGGGCAAAAGTCCAGGTGCTCCGGCCATGGCGGTCCACTCACCACCGGTATCCGGATCACCGCCCAGGGCCTGGAACAGATCGAAAGCGGTGTATGATCCGCAAATGGTGAGCGCACTGTCGTTGCCGGCATTGGCTCCGGCCCCAACCTCTACCGTGATGACGCTCACCGCATTGACGCACGGGGCCGTTGCCGTGATCGCGTACTGGAACGCCCAAGTACCATTACCGGCCACCGAGGGATCGAACACATGGCCATTGAGCGCACCGGATGCGCCAAGGTCGGTCCAGATACCACCCATACCCGCACCGGGGCCCAGGGCCGCGAACAGGTCCACCGAATCCTGTGTGGCGCACGCGGACACCGTGGACGACACGCCAGCGAAAGGTGCCACCGACCGGTTGATCGTGAGCCTGGCCGTGTCATTGGCACAAGGTGCGGTCCCCGAGACCACATAGGTGTATACCCCACCGGGATCGGCCGTAGGGTTGAAGGTGGTGGTATGCGTGGCGCCTCCCTCGGTATACCACACCCCACCTTGCTGTGGCAGCCCCCCGAGCTGTAAGCGCATATTGAAAGGGGCATCGCTGGAACAGATGGCGATGGTGGCATCCACGCCCGCATAGGGCGCCACGGGTTCGGTCACGGTGACCGCCGCCACCGCCGCCGGGCAGGGTGCCTGCCCCACCACCCGATAGAGGTAGGTCCCGGGAACATCCACAGCAGGGTTATAGAAGCCAGAGACCTGAACCCCGCCCAAAGTCCATTGGCCACCGGTCTGTGCGTTCGGCCCGAGGGTGGTGAACAGATCCACTACGGACCCGGTGGAGCAAATGGACACGTTCGTATCGTTGCCCGCGTTGGGCGGCTGCCTCACCTCGACGGTGACCAATGCCGTATCGGCCGCACATCCACCGACCGCAGGCACCACGTATTTGTATACGCCAGGCGTATCCACCGCCGGCTGGAAGACACCGGTCGGATGCACCGCACCGCCTGGGGTGAGCCAGAACCCACCGGCATCCGGGCCACAACCCAACGCACTGATCAACTGGCCGGGCGCTTCGTTCAGGCAGAAGGCCTTGAACCCATCGCAGCCTGCGAACGGACCATCCTCCACCAGGACGGTCACCAAGGCCGTATCGCCTTCACAGGATGCGGTGGAGGGGATCACGTAGCGGAATCGCCATGTGGTGTTGGCATTGAGTTGGGCACCGCTGAACACGCTGCCGATCAATCCGCCGCTGCCATCCAGATCGGTCCAACCACCGCCGGCTTGTGGTGTACCCCCGAGCAGGCCGAAGAGATCCACCAACTGATTCTTACAGACCGTGGTCGAAACATCGTCACCGGCATCGAGCGCATCGGATACCACCACCGTCACCACCGCGCTCGCTGCCGCACAGGGCCCAACGCCCGCCACGGTATACCGGAAACGATAGGTACCCGGTGCGAGCGAGGTGGCATTCAGCTGACCTCCATTCAGCTGGCCGCTACCATCCAGGTCCGTCCATGTTCCACCGGCATTCGGCGCCCCACCCAGCCCGCTGGCCAAGGTGATCGAGGCATCACCGACACATGCGGCGATGGTGCCATCCGTTCCAGCGACCGGCGCCGGAACCAACGTGATCTGTACCTGGGCCACCTTGTTCGGGCACGGCGCGAGGCCCACGACGGTATACACGTAGGCACCGCTCACATCCACCGCCGGGTCGAAGAACTGGGAATGTTCACTTCCGCCGAAGGTCCACGTACCGCTGGTGGCCGGTGTGCCGCCAAGCCGGTCGATCAGTGCCACGGGTGCGCTCGAAGAGCAGATCTGCACCACCGTACTGATGCCGGCATCCACCGCCTGGTTCACCACGATGGTGGCCGTGGCCGAGTCCGATGCACAGGGGGCCAGTCCTTGGATGCGGTACTTGTACACACCGGGCAACGAAGTCCCTGGGATGAACTGGCTACCCACCGTGTTTCCGGAAGGCCCGGTCCATACACCGCCACCATCCGGAGCACCGGTCAGCACGGTTGCAAGCGCGAACGGCTGGTCGGAACTACAGACGATCCGTGTTCCATTACCACCGGCATCGGGCCGATCATTCTCGATCACGTTCACTTGTGCGGTCGCATTGGCACAGGGTGCAATGCCATTCACCGTGTAGGTGTACACCCCGGGTGCGCTCTGGCCGGGCAGGTAGATGCCGGTATGTGCGACCAAGGATGGATCGCGCCAGGTTCCGTTGAGTTGTGGGGATCCGTTCAATACGGTGACGAGCTGAAGGGGAAGCTGGTCATCGCAAACGATGATCTGCCCGTTGTAGCCCGCATTGGGTTCCTGGTTCACGGTAACGGCCACGAATGCCGAATCCGCACCACATCCGATCGGACCCTGCACGGTATAGACGAAGACCCCGCTGAGGTCCGTGCCTGGTTGGAAGACTCCACTATGCGCCGCACCATTGGACTGGCGTTTCCAAGTGCCACCCACTTGAGCATTGGTGCCAAGCAGAGGGAACAAGGGCCGTGCACCACTGTTGCTACAGAGTGGTAGCGTAGCGTCATTCCCGGCATTCGCCCTTGGGTTCACCACCACGTTCAAGGTGGCGGTGGCATTGGCACAAGGCGCTGTGCCTGCGACAGTATAGGTGTAGAGCCCCGGGGCGGTGGTCCCTGGTGTGAAGAACCCATTGGAGGCCGCGGTGCTGGGCGCCGGGCCGGTCCAAGTCCCGTTCAACATGGGCGTGCCACCAAGCCGATCGACCATGGCGAACGGCGCGGAATCATCGCAAATGGTGATGGAACGGCTCAACCCGGCACTTGGTGGTTGCACCAGGCTAACGGTGACGCTCGCGGTCGCATTGGCACACGGCGTGATCCCCGGCACCGTGTAGGTATACGTTCCCGGGGTGGTGACCCCTGGAATGAACGAACCATTGAAGACGGCCGTGCTGGGTGCTGGTCCGGTCCAGGTGCCATTCGCCTGGGGACTCCCTCCCAATACGCTGAACAAGTTCACACTGGCACCTCCCGCACATAGTGTGAGGGGACCACCGGTACCGGCGTTCGGCACGGGATTCTCCGTCACGGTCACGATGGCCACATCGGCCGGGCATGGCGCCGATCCGGTGACGGTATAAGTATAGTCCCCTTGGTGGTCGGTGGGTGGCTGATAGAACCCGGAGTGCGAACCACCCGGCGCTGGACGAGTCCACGTGCCGCCGGACATGGCTCCTCCGGACAACAGGTCGAACAACGCGAACGCTGCGCCATTGCTACACACGGTGGTATCGCCGTTGGTTCCGGCATTGGGTGCTTGGTTCACGTTCACCGTCAACGTGGAGATCGCATCGCTACATGGTGCGGTTCCCGTAACGGTATACACATAGATGCCCGGGACATCCACCCCTGGGGTGAACACATTGGAATGTGCCACACCTCCGAAGGACCATGAACCCGGCTGTGGCGTACCGCCCAAGCGCAAGGTCATGTTGAAAGGACCATCGCTGCTGCACACGGTGGTCACCGCGCTGTTCCCGGCAATGGGTGCCGCCACTTCGGACACGGTGACGGTGGCCGTGGCGTTCGGGCATGGAGATGTTCCGACCAGGGTATAGGTGAACACTCCGGGGGCATGCACCACTGGATCATACGTGCCGTTGCCCGGGCTCCAGGTCCCACCGGTCTGTGGGTTCCCGGTGATCAGTGGGAAGAGGCTGAACGATCCGCTATTGCCGCACACGGTAATGCCAACGCTATTCCCCGGGCGGCGGGGGGCCACAACGGTCACGCTCACCATGGCTTGATCCGCAGAGCAGGAGGCCGAACCGCTCAGTTCGTACCGGAAGTTATAGGTACCTGCGGGCACCAGGGTGGCGTTGAAGAACTGCCCGATCAGGGCGTTGGTTCCGGAAAGGTCCGCCCATGTTCCTCCCGGCTGCGGGGTTCCTGTCAACCCGGGGAAAAGATCCACCAGGTTGTTGGAGCCGCACACGGTCAGGGTACCATCGCCCCCTGCATCCAAGGCCGCCACGATCGTTACACGAACAGTGGCCTGGTCGGCACCGCATTGACCGTTGCCCGGCACGGTATAAGTGAAGTCATAATCACCAGGGGCCATACCCGTTGGGGTGAACAGACCGGCGCTCAAATGTCCGGTGGCATCATCATCGGTCCATGTCCCGCCGGCATCCGGTGTCCCGCCCAACACATCGAACAGGTCCACCACATCGCCATCGGCACAGATCGAGATCGCCGCATCCGCCCCAGCGTAAGGCGCCTGGTTCACCGTAATGGCCACATTGGCGGTGGCGTTGACGCACGGGGCGGTGGCGTTCAGCGCATAGGTGTACACCCCTTGAGGGTCCGTTCCCGGCAGGAACACCCCGTTACTTGCCCCACCACCAGGCGCGGTCCAACCGCCCCCGGCATCCGGCGTACCTCCCAAGGCGCTGAAGAGATCCACTGGGCCATCGGTGCTACAGCGCGAGAGCGCAGTGCTGGTGCCCGCCACAGGCTGGCGATGTTCGGTGATGGCCACCACGGCGCTCGCATTCAGGCATGGCGAGATCCCCGTGACCGTATAGGTATATGCGCCGGGTAGCGATGTACCCGGCACGTAGGTGCCGCCGAAGGGCTGACCGTTCGGGTCGGTCCAAGTGCCGCCAGCGTTGGGTGACCCTCCGAGACGGGTGAGCAGGTTGAACGAGCTCTGGCTGCTGCACACCGTGTGGGAAGCGTTGGCGCCTGCGTTGGGCGCCTGATTCACCACCACGGTGACGAAGGCCGTGTCGTTGGCACAAGGGGCGTTACCATTCACCACGTACTTGTAGATCCCGGCCGGTGTGGTGCCAGGGATGAACGTCCCCGAGAAAGGCGCATTCGCCGGGGTCCGCCAGGAGCCGGCACCACTGGGTGTGCCTCCCAACACCGTGAAGAGCTGGAACGATGCCATGGTACTACACACCGTGATGGCACCATCGTTACCCGCATCAGGGGCCTGCACCTTGATGACCTGGACCGTGCTGGAACGCGACGTGCATGGCGCCGTGCCGGACACGGTGTAGGTATACACCCCGGCAGGATCACTGGATGGGTTCAGCATGCCCGAATGCGGATTGCCATTGGGTCTTTTCCAAGTACCTCCCGTGGTCGGCGAACCGGTCAGGGCGGAGAACAGGCTCACCGAAGTACCATTGCTACAGACGGTCAATACGGCATTGCCACCGGGATCGGGTGGTTGAACCACGGTGATCGTAACGGTGGCCGTGGCATTGGCGCAAGGGGTTGTTCCGGCCACGGTATAGGTGTAGGCACCGGCCGTTGAAGTACCCGGCGTGAAGGTCCCATCGCTGGCGGCACCCCCTGGAGCGGTCCAGGTACCGCCAGCGTTAGGCGCACCACCAAGCAAGCCGAAGAGCGGGAACGGAGCATCCGAAGCACACACCGTGGAGGCCCCGTTCGTACCTGCATTCGGTGCCATAATGATGTTGACCGTGACCACGGCAGTAGCGTTGGCACAAGGAGCCACGCCGAGCACGGTATACGTATACGCTCCAGGTTGGCTGGTGCCTGGGATGAACGTTCCATTGCTCGACCCCGAAGGCCCTGTCCAGGTGCCGCCGGAGGCTGGGTTGCCACCCAGCGATCCAAAAAGATTGAACGAAGGTGCGTTCGAGCAACGGGTAACGGAGGCATTGGTCCCTGCGTTCGGCGCGGCATTCACCGCCACGGTCACCGTGGCCGTGGCGTTGGCGCAAGGGGGAACACCGGCCACGGTATAGGTGTATGTACCGGGCGCACTGGTACCAGGCACGAAGGTGCCGGAGAACGTGGCCCCACCTGGCGCGGTCCAGCTTCCACCGCCGTCCGGGGTACCCCCGAGCAAGGTGAAGAGGCTGAAGGAGGCATCGGTGCTGCACACGGTCGTACTCGCGCTCGTACCCGCGTTCGGCGCCACTTGGACGCTGATCACGAGCGATGCCGACGCTGAAACACATGGTGAAGTTCCAGGCACGGTATAGGTATAGGTCCCAGCCACATCGGTACCGGGCACGAATGTGGGGCCATGCGGCCCACCGGGTCCTACCCAAGTGCCCCCTGGCTGGGGCGTTCCGCCCAAATGACCGATCAGCGCGAAAGAAGCAGCGTTGCTACACACCGTGAAACTGGCACCGATACCCGGATCCGGCGCGTTCACCACGGTTACGGACACGGTGGCCGAAGCATTGGTACACGGCGGCGCGCCCAGCACGGTGTAGGTGTAGACCCCCGGCGTGGAGGTTCCCGGGGTGAAAGTGGCGGTTACCGGGGTCCCCCCAGGACCCGTCCAGGCCCCACCGGCATCCGGTGTACCACCGAGCCTGGAGAAGAGGTTGAACGCCGCTGCGTTGCTGCACACCGAAACGGTAGCGGAGCCACCAGCGTTCGGTGGTGCGTTCACGGTGACCGTGACCGTAGCCGATGGCGGAGTACATGGTGATGGTGCGCAGGGAACCGTGTAGACATACACTCCCGGAGGGTCCGTTGCGGGATCGAAAAGGGAACCACATGGACCACCCCCGGGTGCGGTCCAAGTCCCTCCAGGATCCGGATCCCCTCCCAACGCTGCGAACAGATCCGCGATCCCGCTGTTGCTGCACAGTGTTAGCGACCCATTGGTACCGGCCCCAGACTCGGTCATGATCCCCCCACCGGTCAACTCGGAAGCCACATTCTCTGCAAGTACGAGCGAAGGTCCACCGAGCAGTACAATGCCCGCGAAAAGCACCGACCGGAACGCCAGCCAAAGGATCGAATGGTACGGAGAACGGTGGTTCACAGCAAAGGAAGGATGAGCCCTGGTAAGAGGGACGTGCAATTTACGGCGTATGGCCCAGCCATGGTCAACTCAAAACGAGGAACGCTGCAGCGTTCGACGGTCGCGCCGAATCCATCGACCAAATATTGACGACGATGAACCAATCGGTCACGTAAATGACACTCCGAATTGATGTTCCGTTGCCCTATGTCGTGCTTCCGTGATCGGCGATCCATCTCCACCCGTTCCTTCTTGTGGCGTTGGCCAGCTTGGCCGTTACGCCTACTACACCGAGCCTATTCCACCTCGAAGTGATACCACTTCGCACTAAGGAGTAGGCCGATCTGCTTGCTCTTTTTCCCAGTGCCTTCTCCGAGAGACCTATTCCGCAGGCCCGCCCCCCGGTAGCTTCGCTCCCTACGATCCACGCCTTCGGCGTTACAACAGGTCCCTCGTATCGGCCTGTGAAAAATAGCCTCGGGTCCCTTCGTTCAGGCGATCCCGAACAGGCTCTATGAAGGGCAACACGCGGATCGCGGTACTACGGGGCCGCCGAGGCGGACGGCTGCTCCTTTCCCAGCGTGATGGCGAGCATCACTTCGTGCGTGCCCGTGCTGTGGTTCCGCAATCCGGAAGTGATGATGTCGTAGGAATAGCCGAACTGGAAGGTCTTCTTCAGCCAGTAACCGACCATTGCACAGTAGGCATCATTGGTGCGGTAGCCTGCCCCCACCCAGAACGTGTCCTTATAGCGCACCGTCGCGTTCAGGTCGAGCTTTGGCGGAACGGGACTGGTATACTTCAGCAGGAAGGAAGGCTCGAGCTTCCAGTCTTCGCCCAGCATCCATCGGTAGCCACCCATGGCATAGTAATGATCCTCCATACGGCTGTGGGTCTCGCTGGTCTGATCGAGGAAGTAAACCTTGTTCTGCAGGAGCTGGGGTGCCGTGGCGCCGAACCAGAAGCGCTCGCCGTACAGATAGAACCCGAACTTGGCGTCGGGCAGTAGATCCCCGCGGAGTTGATCATCCATCACGGGATCACCCGGATCATGGAACTGGATCTTGGAGCCGTCGATCAGGAACTGAAGCAATCCTGCAGAAAGCGAAAGGGACAACTTGACCTTTTCCGTCAGTTGTAGGTGATAGGCATAGGAGAACTGGATGCCGGTCCGTCGTGTTGGGCCCACGATATCGGTGAAGAGGTACCCACCGACACCCATCTTTCCGCCAACGGGTGCCGTGCCACTGAAGGTGAAGGTGCGCGGTGCATCCTGAATGCCCACCCACTGATAACGATGGCCGCTGCGCAGTTCGAGGAATGGTCGGCTACCCGCAATGGCCGGATTGAAGACATAATCGTTGAACTGGTACTGCGACAACTGGGGCAGTTGCTGGCCGTTGGCGGTCGTTACCAACGCGACCAGACAGATCAAGAGTAGGTGGCGCATGGGGGTTCGATCAACGGATGACTGTGAGCGGACCGGTATACGGCTCCGGGAAACGTTCGTCGTTCAGTTCGATGACGTAGTAGTAGGTGCCGACCGGTACGGGTCCATCGCGATAGCGTCCGTCCCACGGTCGGTCGTACCCCACGCTACGGAAAAGCAACTCACCCCATCGGTTATAGATCTCCACCTCACACTTGGGGAAGAGTTCGATGAAGTCGATGACCCAGGTATCGTTCTTGCCATCCCCATTCGGTGTGATGCCATTGGAGATCACCACGGTGGGCACGACGGTCACCAGAACGCTGTCCGTATCCACGCAGCCATTCGGCGCGGAAACGGTGAGCGTGAACCAGGTGCTGACGGTCGGGTGGGCGATCGGGTTGGATGCCGTGGCGTCGGAAAGGACACTGTCGGGGGCCCAGAGGAAGGAAGAGCCCAGCGGCCCGGTCGGATCACCACCCAAGGTGACCGTTTCTGATCGGAAGATGGTGTGATCCGGGCCCGCATCGGCGATCGGCAGCGGCATCCAGGACACCGTTACTTCATCCGAATCCGTGCATGGGCCATTCGAAACGATCAGCGTGAAGACATGGTCGCCCGCCGTCATCGGTGGCACGGTCAGCGTTGGTGCATTCCCGATCTCAACACCATTGGCATCGCGCCACGACCAAGAGACCGCCCCGGTACTTGCGGAGCCGTCGAGCATGATGTGCGTGCCCGAACAGGCCTGTTGGTCAAGGCCGGCATCGGCGATCACGGCCACCAGCGCACCCACCGTGATGGTGGTGTCGATGATGCAGTTGTTGGCGTCGGTCAGTAGCAAGTGATAGGATCCCGATGCCAAACCGTTAAGGTCCTCGGTCGTAGCGGCGAACCCGTTCGGGCCGGACCATGCGAAGGTGTACGGGGGCACTCCACCGAAGGCCGTGGTGGCGATGGCGCCGTCCAGTGCATCGGCACAGCTCGCATCGGTGAGGGTATTCACTGTGAATACCAGGGCCGGTGGTTCATTGATGGTATAGGTGAAAGCGCTGTCGCAGCCCGTCGCATCGGCGATCACGAGTCCATACACCCCTGGGCAAAGCGAGGTCGCCATTGGATCGCCCTGGCCATTGGGTGGCACGGGGCTCCAGGTGAAGGTGTACGCACCAAGACCACCAGCAGCAGTAACAGCGACGCCACCATCACAACTTCCTGCGCACCGGATATCGCTCACCACTGCATTGTCCGTGATCGGCGTATAGGGCAACAAGGTGAAGGTCACCGTGGTATCGCATCCAAGCGCATCGATCACATTGACCGTGTGGTCACCGGCGCACAAACCACTCACTTGATCACCGGTGAAACCGGTCGGTTGCCAGCTGATCGTGAACGGTCCTACACCACCTGTCGGCGCCACGGCGGCCGTGCCGTCGCAAGGTCCGGCACACGTTTCTCCCGTGAACACCAGGTTGGCTTCGATCGGCGCTCCTTCATTGATCGTGAACGGCACGTCGCTGAAACATCCATTGGTGTCCGTGACCCTTGCCGTGTAGGATCCCGCGCAGAGCTGGTATACGATCGTGGTATCGGTCGCGAACGGTGTTCCATCCGCGGTCATCCACACCACGGTATGCGGCGCTACACCTCCACTGATGTTCAAGGCTGCCGTGGCCACGCACTCCGCGAAGCACTGGTTATCCGTGGTGGTGATGTCCACCAGGAGCAGGGGGGGCTCCACTAGGGTGACGGAAACCGTGGTGGAACAGCCGTTGGCATCGGCGACCACACATACCCAGGTTCCTGGACACAAGCCGGTCGCCGCATTGCTTCCCTGGCCGTTGGGAGGTACGGGATCCCAGGTGTAGGAATGGGCGCCGGTACCACCGGCAGCGGTGACCACGATGGTCCCATCGCACGCACCACTGCATGTGATGGGGATGGGATCCGCAGTGGCAACGAGCTGGTCAGGACCAAGGATGAGGAACGGCACCACGATGCTGCAGCCTGCCGCATCGCCGATGGTTACCTCCGCAGTTCCGGCACAGAAGCCTTCGGCATGTGGTGTACCCTGGCCGGTGGTCGGTTGTGGCACCCAGGCGTAGGTGTATGGCGCCACACCACCGGTCGGACCTACCGTGGCGCTTCCATCGCAATCGCCGTAACAGGTGACCGGTGTGGTGCTCAGCGCGGGGATGATCGGATCGGGTTCGGCCACGAACGCGGTATCGATGCTCACACATCCGATGCCGTTGGTGACCATGACGAGGTACGTGCCACCGCACATCGCGGTGACTTGCTGAGTGGAGAGGCCAAGATCATTGCCTGCTGCATCGTACCATGCTACGACGCACGTCGGGGTTCCGCAGGAAAGCTGCACTTCCGCCGTTCCATCGCAGACTCCAGGGCAGGAGGTGGTATCCGCCAGGGTGGTCAACACCTCACCCGTCATGTCCTGCACCGGCACCACCAGAGATGCTGTACAACCGGCCTGATCCGTCACCAATACATGGTACAAGCCGGCACATACGTTCTGAAGCGTATCGTTGGTGCCATGAATGGCGCCGGCGAGCGTCCACAGATAGGTGTATGACCCTGTTCCTCCGCTGGCGCTCACCGTTGCTTCACCACTGCATGCGCCGCATAGGCTTGGTGCACTTCCTCCGGCCAGCGCCAACTGTACCGGTTCCACAATGGTGTACGTGAATACGGATGCACAGCCGTTCGCATCGGTGACCGTCAGTTCATAGGTGCCCGCACAAAGGCCGAAGGCACCATTGCTTCCCTGGCCATTGGAGGGGACCGGGGACCAGGTATAGTCGTGTGCACCGGTACCTCCGGTCGTGGTGACGATGATCGAGCCATCGCAAGCACCGAAGCAAGTGGCGTCGGTGATCACCGCAGTGGCGGTGATCGGTATCGGCGCCAGGATCAGGACTTGGGCCGTGGTATCACAGCCCGAAGCATCGGCGATGAGCACCTCGTACACGCCTGCGCATAGACCAGTAGCCTGCGGTGTGCCCTGGCCCGCACCAGGATCAGGGGTCCATACATAGGTGTACGGGGCAACGCCACCCTGTGGCCCGACCGTAGCGGTGGCATCACAGGATCCGGTACAAGTTTCCGGAACGGAGGTGATCTGGGGGATGATCTCGGTGGAGGTTCCGACAGTGGCGGTGGCAAGGCTCACACATCCCGCGCCGTTGGTGACTTGCACGGTGTAGCCCCCTACGCATAGCCCGGATAGCTGTGGATCCTGCCCCAGTACGACACCATTATCATCGGTCCACTGTATGGTGCAAGGCGCGGTACCACAGGTGAAGACCACCTCCACCGCTCCATCGCACGCATTGGCACAGAGCGTATGTCCATCCACCACATCCAGGACCTCGGCGTTGGAGTCGGTGACGGGTACGGTGGCCTGAGCACTGCATCCATGATCGTCACGGACCGTTACGACGTAGACCCCTCCGCACAATCCGGTAGCGACTTGATCCGTGGCCACCTCCGTGCCGCCAAGCATCCAGCTATAGGTATAGGTGCCTGTGCCACCGGCCACCAAGGCCGTAGCCGTACCGTCGCAATTCGGACAAGTGCTCTGTGTGCTCGAGGCGGACACGGACAACGGCTGCGGCGATGTGATGACGAACGTGCGCTGCAGCGTACATCCGTTCAGATCGGTGATGGTCACCGAAACATTGCCCGCACAGAAGCCGAACGCTGCGGAAGAACCCTGACCTGTCATGGGTGCTGGCGTCCACTGGTAGCTGTAATCACCGGATCCGCCCGTGGCGATCAAGGTGATGTTGCCATCGCACGAGGTGGCACAGGAGGTATTGATGACGATCGAACTGAAGAGATCGATCGGTTGAGGTTCTGT
>JADHED010000202.1_pt1 | contig 81752 bp, 84 predicted proteins | sample 8952041 | NCBI WGS metagenome assembly JADHED01 (sample SAMN16124423, study PRJNA663239) | bioreactor sludge metagenome | isolation source: sludge (control) | place: India:Bengaluru | collected 2018-09-08
GCTTCGCGATTCGCGAGGGCGGCCGCACCGTGGGCGCCGGCGTCGTGGCCAAGATTCTCAAGTAGTCACGCGACAGGTGAGCAGGTGCCGCCCTCGGGCGGCACAAGCTGGAGTAGCCATCGCAAAGGAGCAGGTGTGGCTCGTCAGAAGATCAGGATCAAGCTGCGGGCTTACGAGGCCGCGGTGCTGGACAAGTCAGCCGAAGTCATCGTCGCGACGGTCCTCAAGACGGGCGCGGTGGTGAAGGGGCCGATTCCCCTGCCCACCCGGCGTTCCAACTGGACCGTCCTGCGCTCGCCGCACGTCGACAAGAAGTCGCGCGAGCAGTTCGAGATGCGTGTGCACAAACGGTTGATCGAGATCGAGAACTCGACGCCCCAGACGACAGAATTCCTGCGCAAGCTGACGCTGCCGGCGAGCGTTGACGTGGAGATCAAGGCCTGACTCCGCCCCGGCGGCGAGCGTAAGGGAGCGAGACAATGATCGGATTGATCGGCAAGAAGCTCGGCATGACCCGGCGCTTCCTCGAAGATGGAAGAAGCGTCCCGGTGACGGTGATCCAGGCCGGGCCCTGCGTGGTGACGCAGGTCAAGAACACCCGGACCGACGGCTACTGCGCGGTCCAGGTCGGCTTCGGCAGCAAGAAGCCGAAGAACACGCCCATGCCGATGCAGGGGCACTTCCGCAAGGCCAGCACCGAGCCGCTGCGGACCGTCTGCGAGTACCGGTTCGAGAGCGAGCCGTCGTACAAGCTGGGCGACCGGATCGACCTCTCCGTCCTCGAGGGCGCCGAGAAGGTCGATGTGGTCGGCACCACCAAGGGTCACGGCTTTGCCGGCACCATCAAGCGCTGGGGCCATCACCGTGGTCCGGCGGCGCACGGTTCGAAGAACGTGCGCGAGTCGGGCGGCATCGCGATGTGCGAGTTCCCCGGCCGCGTGCTCAAGGGCAAGCATATGGCCGGCCACTTCGGCAACAAGCAGGAGACCAAGAAGAACCTGCACGTCGTGGCGATCGACAAGGAGCGCAACCTGCTCCTCGTGCGGGGAAGTATCCCCGGCCACCGCAATGGGATCGTGTTCATCCGGCCGAGCCGGTAGACGAGGTCGAGATCATGGCAATGGCGAAGCTTTTCAATAGCACTGGGCAGACGAAGGGAACCGTGGATCTTCCCGGCGACCTCTTCGACCAACCGGTGCATCGTCAGGCGCTCTACGAGGCCGTGAAGTGCTATCTCGCCAACCAGCGGGCGGGCACTCACAACACCCTGAATCGCGACGAGGTTCAGGCCACGAGCGCCAAGATGTTCAAGCAGAAGGGCACCGGCCGCGCGCGCATGGGCAGCATCGTGAGCGCGAGCCGCGTCGGCGGCGGTATCGCCCACGGGCCGCATCCGCGCGACTACGGCTACAAGCTCCCGCGCAAGATCAAGCGCCTGGCGCTGAAGTCCGCGCTGAGCGACCGCGCCGCCAGCGAGCGGGTGGCCGTCGTCGAGGACTTCACCCTCGACACGCCGAAGACGTCGGTGATGGCCAAGTTGCTCGACGCGATGAAGCTCGAGGGCCGCCACACGCTGGTCGTGCTGACCGGCGACGGCACCACGGCGATGCTCAAGTCCCTGCGCAACATCAAGGGCGTCCGCGTCCTGCGCAGCGACGAGCTCAACGCCTACACCATCCTGTGGGCCGACAACCTGGTGTTCACCCAGGCGTCTCTGGCCGCCACGGCGGAGGTGTTCGCATGAAGAACCTGAGTCAAGTCGTGCAGCGTCCGCTCATCACGGAGCGTTGCGCCGACCTTCGCGAGCGGGACAACAAGGTCATCTTCCAGGTGCACCCGCACGCGAACAAGCACGAGATCAAGCAGGCCGTTGAGCACTACTTCGGTGTCAAGGTCGTCGATGTGCGCACCATGAACGTTCTCGGCAAGGTGAAGCGGCTGGGTCGTTTTACCGGCAAGCGCGCCGACTGGAAGAAGGCCATCGTGACGCTGGCCGAAGGCGACACGATCGACCTGTTCGACCAGGTCTAGGAGGATAGCGAGATGGCCATCAGGAAACTCAAGCCGGTGACGCCGACCCAGCGCTTTCGCACGGTCGCCGACTTCGCCGAGATCACCAAGACCACGCCCGAGAAGTCGCTGCTCGAGCCGCTGAAGAGCTCCGGCGGGCGCAACAACAACGGGCGGATCACGGTGCGCCATCGCGGCGGCGGCCACAAGCGTCGTTACCGCAAGATCGACTTCAAGCGCAACAAGTTCGGTATCCCGGCGAAGGTCGCCTCCATCGAGTACGACCCCAACCGTAGCGCCCGCATCGCGCTGCTGAACTACGTGGACGGCGAGAAGCGCTACATCCTCTGGCCCAAGGGCCTGAAGGTGGGCGACACGCTGATCTCCGGGCCCGACGCGCCCTTCAACACGGGCAACGCGCTGCCTCTCGAGCGCATCCCGCTGGGCACGCTGGTGCACAACGTGGAGATGAACATCGGCAAGGGCGGACAGATGGTCCGCAGCGCCGGGGCCTACGCGCAGCTGATGGCGAAGGAAGGCGAACGCGTCACCCTGCGCCTGCCGAGCGGCGAGGTCCGCATGGTCCACAAGAACTGCTACGCGACGATCGGCGAGGTCGGCAATGCCGAGCACGAGAACGTCGTCAGCGGCAAGGCGGGACGCACCCGCTGGCTCGGCTTCCGGCCGACCGTGCGCGGCGTCGTCATGAACCCCGTCGACCACCCGCACGGCGGTGGCGAGGGTCGCACCAGCGGCGGCCGCCATCCGGTGACGCCGTGGGGCAAGCCCACGAAGGGTTACAAGACGCGCAAGAAGCAGCCGTCCGACGCCTTCATCGTGCGCCGGCGCAAGATCAGCAAGTAGGGTTCGAGCGGTAGCCGCCTCGGCGGCCACTCGTGACGGAGGATGGACAAGGCATGGCGAGATCGATCAAGAAGGGGCCGTTCATCGACGGGCACCTCATCGACAAGGTGGCGGTGTTGAACTCCCGCAGCGAAAAGCGCGTCGTGAAGACCTGGTCGCGGCGGTCGACGATCGTGCCGGAGTTCCTGGGGCACACGATCGCCGTGCACAACGGCAAGCAATTCGTGCCCGTCTACGTCCAGGAGAATATGGTGGGGCATAAGCTCGGTGAGTTCGCGCCTACGCGGACCTATCGTGGCCACACCAGCAAGAAGAAGACGAAGTAGCGAACGAGAGTTGGAGGTTGTCGCGATGGAGGCATACGCCGTCGCCCGCTACATCCGGATTTCTCCCCGCAAGGCGCGGCAAGTTGCCGACCTCGTGCGCGGTAAGTCCGTGCAGGACGCCCTGGGTATCCTGGCGCTGACGCCCAAGAAGGCCTCGCCGCTGCTGCGCAAGACCATCATGTCGGCGAAGGCCAACGTCCAGGTCAAGACCGTGGACGGTACGGTGCTCGCGGACGCCCAGGTGCGGATCAAGGAGATCAAGATCGACGAGGGTCCGACCATCAAGCGCATCCGGCCGCGTTCGCAGGGCCGCGCGTTCAAGATCCTCAAGCGGATGAGTCACATCCAGGTGACCGTCGAAACCGTAGACTAGATCTCGGGTTGAGAGTCCGCCCCTCGGGCGGCGCGGAGGAAGGAAGATATGGGTCAGAAAACGCATCCGGTCGGCTTCCGGCTCGGGATCGTCAAGGACTGGAACTCGACCTGGTTCACGGAGAAGCACTTCGCGGACTGGTTGAATGAGGACGTCCTGCTGCGGAAGTACATCATGGCGCGCGTGGGCAGCGCGGGGATCGCGTCGATCAAGATCAAGCGCTTCCTCGAGAAGGTGAACATCGTGATCGCCACGAGCCGGCCCGGCGTGGTCATCGGCCGACGCGGCCAGCAGGCGGACCTGCTGCGGGCCGAGTTGCAGAAGATGATCGGCAAGAACGTCAAGCTGGACGTCGAGGAAGTGAAGAAGCCCGAACTGAGCGCGCCGCTCGTCGCCGAGCACATCGCGGTACAGCTCGCCAACCGGGTTTCCTTCCGCCGCGCGATGAAGAAGGCCATCTCGACGGCCATGCGCATGGGCGCCCGCGGTATCCGCGTGCGTTGTGCCGGGCGCCTCGGCGGCGCCGAGATGGCTCGCGTCGAGAGCTACGCCGACGGCAGCGTGCCTCTGCACACGCTGCGCGCGGATATCGATTACGGGACGGCGGTCGGCAAGTCCGCCTACGGAACCATTGGTGTGAAGGTCTGGATCTGCAAGGGCGAGATCTTCCCCTCCGAGTTCAAGGAACAGTTGCGGACTCAGGTCGTCAGAGAGCGGGCTTGATCTGCCACGTCCACTCGACGGACAGGGCGCTGAGCGCCCCCGCGCGAGGAAGGTGAACGAGTCATGTTGATGCCGAAGCGCACGAAGTTCAGGAAGATGATGAAGGGCCGCCGCACCGGCACCGCCTACCGCGGTGCGAAGGTTTCCTTCGGCGATTACGGCCTCCAGGCTGTCGAAGCGGGCTGGATGAAGAGCCGTCACATCGAGGCCGCTCGTGTGGCGATCACCCGCAAGATGAAGCGTCTGGGCAAGGTCTGGATCCGGGTGTTCCCGGACAAGCCCATCACGCTCAAGCCGGCGGAAACCCGCATGGGCAAGGGCAAGGGCGCGCCGGAGTACTGGGTCGCCGTGATCAAGCCGGGGCGGATCCTTTACGAGATCAACGGCGTGACGCCGGAGATCGCCAAGGAAGCTCTCACCCTTGGCGCCGCGAAGCTGCCTTTCAAGACGCGCATCGTCAGCCGTCAGCAGCAGGGAGAGTAGTGCGATGTCGAAGAAAGCTCATGATCTGAGGGATCTGGCGGTCGAGGACCTCGAGAGCCTGGCGACCGAGAAGTCCGAGGAACTGATGAACCAGCGGATGCGCCTGAAGCTGCGCCAGCTCGACAACCCGCTGGCGGTGCGCAATATCCGGCGCGAACTCGCGACCATCAAGACGATTCTGAACGAGAAGCGGCGGGCGGTCGCCCGCTAGGGGCGGGTTGCCGGAGGCAAGGGAGTAAGGATGATGATGGAGAACACCGAGCGCAACCTGAGGGCGGTCCGCATCGGAACGGTCGTCTCGGACAAGATGGACAAGACGATCGTCGTGCTGATCAGTCGCCGTTTCCCTCACCCGCTGTACAAGCGGATCATCACCCGCTCGACGCGGCTCGTCGCCCACGACGAGGAGAACACCTGCCACGTTGGTGATGTGGTGAAGTTGATGTCCATCCGGCCGCTCTCGAAGACCAAGCGGTGGCGGGTGACCGAGGTTCTCGAGCGGGCCAAGTAACAGGCCGGAGGCAACGGGTCATGATTCAGGAATTTACGCGTCTCAACATCGCGGACAACTCCGGCGCGAAGACGTGCATGTGCATCCGCATCCTCGGTGGCAGCAAGCGCCGGTACGCGCGGGTGGGCGACGTCATCGTGGCTTCCGTGAAGTCCGCGATTCCGAACGGAACGATCAAGAAGGGCCAGGTCATCAAGTGCGTGGTCGTGCGGACCCGCAAGGAGATCGGCCGCAAGGACGGCACCTACATCCGCTTCAGCGAGAATGCGGCGGTCGTCCTGGACAATGAGGCCAAGGAGCCGATCGGCACCCGAATCTTCGGGCCGGTCGCCCGCGAGCTGCGCGAGAAGAAGTTCATGAAGATCGTCTCGCTGGCGCCGGAGGTCTGGTGATGCGGATCAAGAAGGGCGACCGTGTCCGCGTGATGGCGGGCAACGATCGGGGCAAGGAAGGCGTCGTGCTGAAGGTCAACCCGGAGACGAATCGCGTGATCGTCGAGAAGGTTAACATGATCAAGCGGCACCTGCGCCCCAGCAAGGTCAATCCGAAGGGCGGGATCATCGAGAAGGAGGCGCCGATCAACGTCTCCAACGTGATGCTCATCTGCCCGAACACTAAGAAGCCGACGCGAATCGGCAAGGCGATTCTGTCGGACGGCAGCCGCGCTCGCGTGAGCAAGAAGAGCGGCGAAATGCTGAGCGACTAGAACGCGTCGGGAGGAAGCGAAGATGGCCAAGTCCAAGCCCAGGCTGCGGAAAATCTACGAGGCGGACATCGCCCCGGCGCTGCAGGAGAAATTCCAGTACAGCAGCCCGATGCAGATCCCGCGGCCGGTCAAGGTCGTGCTCAACATGGGGCTCGGCAAGGCGCCGACGAACCCGAAGATCCTCGAGGCGGCCATCGCCGATCTCGAGGCGGTGACGGGCCAGAAGGCAGTCAAGACGCGCGCGCGGAAGTCCATCTCGAACTTCAAGCTGCGCGCGGGGATGCCGATCGGGGCCCGCGTGACGCTCCGCGACGAGCGCATGTGGGAGTTCCTCGATCGCTTCATCAACATCACCCTGCCGCGTATCCGCGACTTCCGCGGATTGCCGACCAAGCTGAGCGGCGGCGGCGATTACACGCTGGGTCTCAAGGACCAGCTCATCTTTCCCGAGATCGACTACGACAAGGTCGATGAGCCTCGGGGTATGAACGTGACCATCGTCACCACCGCCAGTACGGACGAAGAAGGACGCGAAATGCTGCGTCTGCTGGGCGTCCCGTTCCGGCGCTCGTAGCGGGAGGATTCGCATTGGCCAGGAAGTCGTTGATCGCCAAGGCCAGCCGGCCGCCCAAGTTCAAGGTGAGGGCCTACAACCGCTGCCGCCGTTGCGGCCGCTCGCGGGCCTTTATCCGTAAGTTCGGCATGTGCCGCATCTGTTTCCGGGAGCTCGCCCTGCAGGGCGATATTCCGGGGATCACGAAGGCCAGCTGGTAGCGGGCAGAAGGAGTTCGGGAAGATGAGCATGACCGATCCCATCGCGGATATGCTGACGCGGATCCGGAACGCCATCCAGGCGGGTCAGCGTAAGGTCGACGTGCCCGCGTCGAACACCAAGCGATCCATCGCGAAGGTGCTCGAGCAGCAGGGTTACATCGCCAAGTTCGAGGAGATCTCCGACAACGCTCAGGGGTCGCTCCGCCTGTACCTCAAGTACTACGAGCGGGACGGCAAGCGTATCGGCGTGATCGAGGGCATCCGGCGGGTCAGCCGTCCGGGCCGTCGCATCTTCGCCGGCAAGGACGCGATCCCCAAGGTTTGCGGCGGTTACGGGATTTCCATCCTTTCGACCAACGAGGGCATCATCACAGGTCACCAGTGTCGCCAGCGCGGAGTCGGCGGCGAGGTGCTCTGCGAGATCTGGTAGCCCGTCGGGACGTGGAGGCAGCGAGATGTCGCGCGTAGGCAAAAGACCAATCTCCATCCCGGCCGGGGTGACGGTGACCGTTGCGGGCACCACCTGCGTGGTGAAGGGACCCAAGGGCGAGCTGCACCAGCACGTGCCCGCGGGCCTGGGCTACGAGCAGGCGGACGGCAAGCTCACCATCTCTCGACCGAACGAAAGCAAGCCGATGAAGGCGAAGCACGGCCTCGTGCGCGCGCTCATCGCCAACCAGGTCACGGGGGTCACCGAGGGCTGGAAGCGGACCTTGTTGATCGAGGGCGTGGGTTACCGCGCCGCGGCCAAGGGCAAGACCCTCGACCTGCAGATGCAATTCAGCCACCCGGTGGAGTACGCGATTCCCGAGGGAGTCACGATCGCCACCCCGGAGCCGACGCGCATCGAGATCTCGGGTCTGGACAAGCAGCTCGTCGGACAGGTCGCGGCGGAGATCCGCGCCTACCGCAAGCCGGAGCCCTACAAGGGTAAGGGCATCCGCTACTCCGACGAGATCATTCAGAGGAAGGCCGGCAAGGCGGCCGGCAAGTAGCCGGGCCAGGTCGGGAGGATATCGAGATGAGCGAGTTCAGCAACACGAGGCGATCGGCTTGGCTGAAGCGCAAGAAGCGCGTTGGCAAGAGCCTGAACGGTTCCGAGCAGCGGCCGCGGCTGACGGTCTTCCGCAGCCACCGCCACATCTACGCCCAGATCGTGGACGACGACAAGGGTCACACTCTCGTGTCGTGCGACAGCAAGCGCGCCGGCGAGACCACGTTGCCCGAGGGCCTGAGCGGCAAGCGTGCCACGGCCTACCGCGTCGGTCGCGCCCTGGCGGAGATCGCCAAGGAGAAGGGTGTGGCCGCGGTCGTCTTCGATCGTAACGGCTACCTGTACCACGGTCGCGTGGAGGCGCTGGCGCAAGGCGCGCGCGACGGTGGTCTAGAGTTCTAGGGTCTGGAGTTCTAGAGGGCGTGTCGGCGAGGTCGGCGCGCAGACGAGGAGCAGAATCCCGATGGCGGACATGCAGAACACCAGTAGCGGTGGACGCGGCGGCCAGCCTGGGCGGCGCGGACCTGGCGGACCTGGCGGACCCGGTGGACCCGGCGGCGGACGCGGCGGACGCGGCCCCGGCGGTCCCGGCGGCCCCGGCGGCGGCCGAGGTCCCGGCGGCGGTCGCGACAGCGGCCCCGGCGGCCCGCGGCGCGAGCCCGGACGCGATCGCGAACCATCCGACATGATGGAGAACGTGATCAGCATCAATCGCGTGGCGAAGGTCGTCAAGGGCGGCCGGCGCTTCAGCTTCAGCGCGATCGTCACTGTCGGCGACGGCAAGGGGCGCGTGGGTGTCGCCCTCGGCAAGGCCAACGAGATCTCCGACGCGATCCGCAAGGCCGGCGAGTCGGCGCGCGCGAACCAGATGACGGTGCCGATCCTGCAGGAGACGATCCCGTACACCGTGACGGGCCGCTTCGGCTCGAGCCGCGTGCTGCTCAAGCCGGCCGTGGCCGGTACCGGCGTCATCGCGGCCGGCGGCGTGCGCGCCATCATCGAGGCCGCGGGGATCCGCAACATCCTGACCAAGCAACTCGGCTCCCGCAATCCGAACAACGTGGTCAAGGCCACCATGGACGGACTGCGCCAGCTACGCATGGCGGAGCAGTTCGCCGCCAAGCGCGGGCTCACGGTGCCCGAGATCCTCGGCCTGGCGACTCCCGGCCAGAAGCGCAAGCCGGCGGCCGCGCCCGTGACCGAGCCGACGCCCGTCCCCGTGCAGACCGAGGAGGCGCCGAGCGATGAGTAAGCTCAAGATCAAGCAGGTGCGGAGCATCGTGGGCCGCCCGTGGCGGCACCGCCTGGTCATCACGGCCCTCGGCCTGCGGCACCATCAGATGACGGTGATCCACAACGACACGCCGGCCATCCGCGGCATGCTGCACAAGGTCCGGCACCTCGTCGAAGTGGAAGAGGTGAAGTAGCATGATCAAGTTGAACGACCTCGGCGCCCCGAAGGGGGCGAACCGCAATACCAAGCGGCGCGGACGCGGCCCGTCGTCCGGTCAGGGCAAGACCGGCGGACGCGGGCACAAGGGCCAGAAGGCCCGCGCCGGCGGCGGCATCCCGCCCTGGTTCGAGGGCGGCCAGATGCCGTTGAACCGTCGTCTGCCCAAGCGTGGCTTCGTCAACATCTTCAAGACTCACTTCCAGCTGGTGAATCTCGACCAGCTGGAGAGCAGGTTTGCCGCGGGTGACCGGGTCGACGCCAACGCCCTGGTCCTGGCCGGCCTGATCAAGCATGCGGATCAGCCGATCAAGCTGCTCGGTCGGGGTACGGTTGCGAAATCGCTCCAGGTCGAGGTGACCAAGGCCAGCGAGACTGCCGTGAAGGCCATCGAGGCCGCCGGCGGCTCCGTCACCGTGGCCGGATGAGACTCAGGGTCGAGGCGGCGCGCGACGCTAGCCGAGCAAAGGAAGCACTGCGTTGAACATCACCCGCAGCTATCAGTCGATGTTCAAGATCCCCGAATTGAAGCGGCGGATCCTGTTCACGGCTTTGATCCTGGCCATCTACCGACTGGGCAGCCACGTTCCCGTGCCCGGCATCGACCGCGAGGCCCTCGCGCAGTTCTTCGCGGGGCTCCAAGGTTCGCTGGCCGGCCTGTACGACATGTTCTCCGGCGGCAACCTGGGCAATGCGACCATCTTCGCCCTGGGCATCATGCCGTACATCAGCGCCTCGATCATCCTGCAGCTGCTGCAGGCGGTGGTGCCTTACTTCGAGAAGCTGGCGAAGGAAGGCGAGGAGGGGCGCAAGAAGATCAACCAGTACACCCGCTATGGGACCGTGGGCCTCGCCCTGGTCCAGGCCTTCGGCATGAGCTTCGCCGTCGAGGGTCTCGGCGTGGTCGCGAATCCGGGCCTCGGCTTCAAGCTCCTGTTCATCATCACGCTCACCGCGGGTACGGTGCTGGTGATGTGGCTGGGAGAGCAGATCACCGAACGAGGCATCGGCAACGGCATCTCGTTGATCATCTTCATCGGCATCCTCGCGCGCTATCCGTCGGACACGCTGCGCACGTTCGAGCAGATGCGGTCCGGCGAGATGCACTGGCTGAAACTGGCCGTGATCATCGTCTTCATGGTCGGGGTGATCGCGGGCGTCATCGCCATCACCCAGGGCCAGCGCAAGATCCCGGTGCAATACGCGAAGAAGATCGTCGGCCGCCGCGTCTACGGCGGCGCCAGCACCCATATCCCGCTGCGCGTCAACACCGCCGGCGTGATCCCGATCATCTTTGCGCAGTCGATCATCATGTTCCCGGCGACGCTGGTCGGGTTCTTTCCCAACAGCGAGTTCTGGGGCTCCGTGGCGCGTCTGTTCCAGCACACGAATCCCGTGTACATCATTCTCTACTCGGCCCTGATCATCCTGTTCTCCTACTTCTACACCGCGGTGATCCTCAACCCTGTCGATCTCGCGGACAACATGAAGAAGAACAGCGGCTTCATCCCGGGCGTGCGCCCGGGCAAGAAGACGGCCGAGTACATCGACCGTGTCCTGACCCGCGTGACCCTGCCGGGCGCCGTGTTCCTGGCGGTCATCGCGATCCTGCCGGACCTCATGATCTCCGTGCTGAACGTTCCGTTCTACTTCGGCGGCACGGGGCTCCTGATCGTGGTCGGCGTGGCCCTGGACACCTTGCAGCAGATCGAGTCGCACCTCCTGATGCGGCACTATGACGGTTTCATGGCGAAGGGCCGTCTGCGAGCGCGGAGGTAGCGCGTGAACGTGGTCCAGAGATGAACGTTATCCTCATGGGGCCTCCCGGCAGCGGCAAGGGCACGCAGGCGCACGAACTGGCGACCGAGCGCGGCCTGACGCACATCGCGACCGGTTTCATCCTGCGCAACGCCGTGAAGGCGGGGACGGAACTGGGACGACAGGTCGAGGAGATCCTGGCGGATGGCGGCCTGGTTCCGGACGGCATCATGATGGACCTGATCGAGGAGCACCTCGCGGCGCCGACGGCGAAGCAGGGCTGGCTGATGGATGGATTCCCGCGCACGCGCCCGCAGGCCGTCGGCCTGCAGGAGCGCCTGAGCGCACTGGGACAGAGGATCGACCGGGTGGTGGTGCTCGACGTGCCGGACGACGTCATCGTCGCGCGGATCTCGCGGCGCCTCACCTGCGCGGCCTGCGGCGAGGGCACGGCGCATCCGACCGTCGTCAATGGCGATGTCGGGCACCTGACCTGCCCGCACTGCGGCGAAGCGGCGCTCTACCAGCGCACGGACGACCACGAGACGACGGTCCGCAGCCGTCTCGAGGTGTATCGCGCGCAGACGGTGCCGGCCGAGGACGTGCTGAAAGCGCATTACCCGCTGCGCCGCATCAACGGCGTGGGTGAGCTCCGGGTGGTGGCGGAGAGGATCCGCGGTGCCCTGGGGTAGGCTGCAACTCCGGCTGAAGTCGCCGGAGGAGATCGCGAAGATGGCGGCCGCCGGCCGGATCCTGGCGGACCTCTTTCTCGTGATCCGCGAGCGAGTGAAGCCGGGCGTGACCACCGGCGAGATCGACCGGCTGGTCGAGTCCATGATCCGGGATGCGGGCTGCGTGCCCTCCTTCAAGGGGTACAACGGCTTTCCGGCCTCGGCCTGCATCTCCGTGAACGAGGAAGTGGTCCACGGCATTCCGGGATCGCGGGTGCTGGTGGACGGAGACATCGTCGGCATCGACATCGGGCTCATCCACGAGGGGTGGCACGCCGACAGCGCGGAAACGCTGGCCATCGGCGAGATCAGCCCGCAGGCGGACAAGCTGCTCCGGGTGACCGAGGAGTGCTTGTGGCTCGCGATCGCCGAGATCAAGACCGGCCGCCGGCTCTCGGTGATCGGGACCGCGGTCGAGAAGCACGCGCTGGCCCAGGGATTCTCGGTGGTCGAGAGCCTGGTGGGACACGGCATCGGACAGGAAATGCACGAGGACCCGCAGGTGCCCAACTACCGTTGCTTCACCTCGCCGGATCCCGTGATGGAGGCGGGGCTGGTCCTCGCCATCGAGCCGATGATCAATCAGGGCACCAAGCGAGTGGTGACCCTCGCCGACAAGTGGACGGTCGTGACGGCCGACCGCAAGTTGTCGGCGCACTTCGAGCACACCGTGGCGGTGACCGCCAGCGGAGCCCAGGTCCTGACCGACCGGCCCCGCCGTGCCGGAGAAGGGAAGAGTTGATGGCGAAGGAAGAGGGAATCAGCGTCGAGGGGACCGTGATCGAGGCGCTGCCCAACGCCATGTTCAGGGTAGAACTGGAGAACAAGCACGTCGTACTGGCGCACGTTTCCGGCAAGATGCGCATGCATTTCATCCGCATCCTGCCCGGCGACAAGGTGACGGTGGAGCTGTCCCCCTACGACCTCACCAGAGGGCGCATCACCTACCGGTACAAGTAGGACGACGCTCGTCGAGGAGAGACTGAGATGAAGGTTCGCAGCTCGGTGAAGAAGATCTGTACCAAGTGCAAGGTGATCCGGCGCAAGGGCGTCGTGCGGGTGATCTGCATCAACCGTAAGCACGTGCAGCGTCAAGGTTGAGCGAGCGCGCGGGCCGCTGGCCGGCCGGGCGCGAATGTCGAAAGGAGCCTTAAGTGGCGCGAATTGCAGGCGTCGACATCCCCAACGAGAAGCGGATCTCGACGTCCCTGACCTACATCTTCGGGATCGGCGACCATCGGGCCGTCGAGATCTGCCGGAAGGCGGACATCGATCCGGAGACGCGGACCAGGGACCTCACCGAGGAAATGACCCGCCGCATCATCGGGATCATCGACAAGGACTATCAGGTGGAAGGCACCCTGCGCACCGAAGTCAGCATGAACATCCAGCGGCTGATGGACATCGGATGCTACCGGGGTCTGCGCCATCGTCGCAAGCTGCCGGTGCGCGGGCAGAACACGAAGAACAACGCACGCACCCGCAAGGGCCCCCGGGCTCGTCCGGGCGCCAAGAAGAAGTAAGGCAGGAGGTTGCTCGTGGCCACGGCCAAGGACAAGCGCAGTAAGGTCCGTACGAAGAAGAAGAAGCTGGATTCGGTGGGCGTCGCCCACGTGAAGTCGAGCTTCAACAACACCATCGTGACCATCACCGACATGCAGGGCAACGTCATCACCTGGTCGTCGGGCGGTCATCAGGGCCGGTACAAGGGAAGCCGCAAGTCGACGGCGTTCGCCGCTCAGCTCGCCGCCCGCTTCTGCGCCGGCGAAGTGCTTTCCGGCGGCATGCGGAAGGTCGAAGTCTGGATCAAGGGCCCGGGCTCGGGTCGTGAGGCCGCCGTGCGCAGTCTCAAGGCCGAGGGTCTCGAGGTCGCCCGGATCAAGGACTGCACGGCGATCCCGCACAACGGCTGCCGGCCGAAGAAGCGTCGCCGGTTGTAGTCCGGCAGGGTTCGGTTTGGGTTCGTTCGCAACGCCGGTGATCCGGCGACATGGCGAGCTCGGCGCGAGGTGCCGCAGTTCGCAGGAGGTTTGACTCGTGGCAAGGTATACCGAGGCGAAGTGCAAGCTTTGCCGCCGTGAGGGGATGAAGCTCTACCTCAAGGGCGAGCGCTGCTTCAGCAGCAGTTGTGCCATCGAGCGCCGGCCGCATCCGCCGGGCCAGCATGGCCGCCGCCGTGGGCGTAAACCCTCGGACTACAAGCTCCAGTTGCGCGAGAAGCAGAAGGTGCGCGCCATCTATGGAGTTCTCGAGCGCCAGTTCCGGCTGTACTATGCCGAGGCCAACCGGCGCCAGGGTCCGACGGGTGAGAACCTCTTCAATCTTCTCGAGAAGCGGCTCGACAGCGTCGTCTACCGTCTGGGCTTCGCGCCCTCCCGGTCCGCGGCTCGGCAACTCGTCCGCCACAAGCACGTTCTCGTGAACGGCAACGTGGCCGACATCCCCAGCATGCAGGTCAAGGTCGGCTCGCTCCTCGCCGTCCGCGAGAGCAGCCGGAACATCCCGATGGTGGTTGAATCTCTGAAGAACCCCGCGAAGCGCGAACGCCTGCCCTTCGTGGAGACCGACGAGAAGAAGCTAGAGGGCCGTCTGATCGCCGAGCCGCAGCTCTCCGATCTGCCCATCCCGATCCAGGAGAACCTGATCGTGGAGCTTTACTCGAAGGTCTAGCGCGCGGCTGTGTAGCGGAAGGGATGGATACCGTATGCGTTGGGTGAACATGTTGATGCCCGAAGGTGTCAAGGTCGACCGGGAGACCCAGACCAACACCTTCGCGGAGCTATCGATCGCGCCGCTGGAGCGGGGCTTCGGCCACACGCTGGGCAATGCCCTGCGCCGGACCCTGCTGTCCAGCATTCATGGGCACGCCATCACGGCCGTGCATATCGACGGCGTTCAGCACGAGCTGAGCACGCTGCCCGCGGTCCTCGAGGACGTCACGGACATCGTGCTCAACCTGAAGGAAGTCGTGTTCGCGCTCGCCGACGCCCCGTCGGGCTGGGCGAAGCTCGAGGCGACCGAGGTCGGCCCGGTCACGGCGCGCATGATCCAGGGTCATCCCGACCTGGTGATCTGCAACCCGGACCACGTCATCTGCCACCTGACCGAGGCGGGGAAGTTCTCCGCGCGGGTGTTCATCGACATGGGCCGCGGTTACGTCGACCGCGAGGTGCACGAGATCCCCGACGAGGTCATCGGCGTCATCCGCATGGACGCCAACTTCTCGCCGATCCGCAAGGTGGCCTACCGCGTGGAGGACACGCGCGTCGGCCAGCGCACGGACTACGACAAGCTCGTCCTGGAAGTCACGACCAACGGGGCCGTGAAACCGGACGACGCCGTCGGCTTCGCGTCGAAGATCCTGAAGGATCACTTCCAGATCTTCATCAACTTCGACGAGGCGCCCATCGACGCGCAGGAGAGCGAGATCGACGAGGAGCAGGAGCGCAAGGTGGAGTTGCTGTCCCGCAACGTCGAGGAGCTCGAGCTCTCGGTGCGGTCGGCGAACTGCCTCAAGTCCGGCAACATCCGGACCCTGTTCGATCTGGTGACCAAGTCCGAGGGCGAGATGCTGAAGTTCCGCAACTTCGGCCGCAAGAGCCTCAACGAGATCGCGGAAATTCTCGAGGGAATGGACCTGACTTTCGGTATGGCCTTCGATGAAGAGGTCTCCGCGAGGGTCAAGGCCAGGACCGCGGAGTAAGGACGGAAGATTCATGCGTCACAATGTCAGCGGACGAAAGCTGAACCGGACGGCCGCACACCGGAAGATGCTCTACCGTAACCTCGTCACGGCGCTGTTCCAGGCGGAACGCATTCAGACCACCGTGATCAAGGCCAAGGAAGCCCGGTCGGTCGCCGAGAAGCTCATCACCTTCGCCAAGCGCGGCGACCTGCACGCCCGTCGCATGGCGGCGCGCAAGATCAACGACCCGGTCGTGCTGGCGAAGCTGTTCGAGGAGATCGCTCCCCGTTACGCCGAGCGCCACGGTGGCTACACCCGCATCCTGCGCCTGAGCGGCAATCGCAAGGGCGACAACGCGGAGATGGCCATCCTGGAACTCGTCGACAGCACGGTGCGCCCCAAGGCCCTCGACAGCCTCAAGCGCAAGCGTGTCCGCCAGGTGCTCAAGGCCGAGGAGAAGGCTGAGGCCAAGTCCCAGCTGCTCCAGGAAGCCGACGAGCGCGAGGCGGCCCTCGCCGAGAAGGCCGAGCACGACGAGGAAGAGAAGAAGGACTAGCCTCACGCCCCCCATGGCGTGCGACGATCCTGCCAGCGCGGCGGTGGCCCCCAGCCATCGCCGCGCCGGTCTTTCTCCCGCCACCCCCACAATCCCGCCCAAAACCACCCCGAGCGCCCTCCCCTGTTAACCAAGAGGGCGTTGGTTCGAGCCCTGCCTGGGGAGCCAATCCTTTTTCTGCGGAATTAGACAGGCATTTCGGTTAACGACGCGGCCCGGGGGCGAGAGCTTCCGGGTTTTTCGTATATGCGGAGTTATGGCAACGGTTTGCGCGGTTCTGGGGGGTTGGGCCGGATTCTCTGTTTTGGGAGAGAGAGTTTGGGAGTCGGTGGGAACAGTTGGGGTTCACGATTGGACCCCGAAGGGTGGTAGAAAAACTCTCGAAATCTCGGTTTAACAACCCTCTCAGATTTAACGCATGGGGGTGGTTTGATTACCGATCGTAACCCTCTCTCCTAGCGATGCATGCACTATCATGATAGAATCGGCCGGCTCAACCACCGGATCTGGTTCTGCTGAACCGAGATACTCGGCAGCCATTCAGTGCGATTGCTCAACCGACACGGGGAAGAGATATGGCAATTCCGGATTATCAAACGCTCATGCTTCCATTGCTCAAATTGCTGGCAGACGGGAGTGATCGCCGGATGCCCGAGCTGGTTCCCACCATCTGCGAACAGTTCAATCTTACGGACGCGGAGCAAAAGGAGCTCACCCCGAGCGGCAAGCAGACGATCATCCGGAACCGACTGGGTTGGGCCCGGACCTACATGAAAAAGGCCGGGCTGATAGAACATCCGAAGCATGGTGTCTTCCGTATCACCGCCCGAGGCAAACAGGTCCTCGGTGAAAGCCCCGAACGCATCGATGTCCAGCATCTTGAGAGATTTCCTGAATTTGTCGAATTCCGCAATACCCGCAGGGACAAAGGACAAGCAGTAGTCCCGGTGGACGACACCAAGACGCCGGAAGAGGCGCTCGACGCAGCGTACGAACAGATGCGGGCGAGCTTGGAAGCCGAGATTCTGGCAGCCGTCACTGCCGGCACTCCTGAGTTCTTCGAGCGTCTCGTTGTCGACGTCCTCGTGCATATGGGTTATGGCGGAAATCGAAAAGACGCCGGACAGGCCGTCGGCAAGAGCGGGGACGGCGGAATCGACGGGATCATCAAGGAAGACAAACTCGGGCTCGACACCATCTTCGTTCAGGCTAAGAAGTGGGACAGGCCTGTACCACGCCCGGAGATTCAGAAATTCGCTGGGGCCCTCCAGGGGGTACGGGCTCGCAAAGGGGTTTTCATCACGACGTCATCGTTCAGCGATGGCGCTGCTGAGTACGCCAGCAACATCGAGAACAAGATCGTTCTCATCGACGGGAAGATGCTCGCTGGCTTGATGATCGATCACAATGTAGGTGTCTCGGCCGTTACCTCTTATGAGGTAAAGCGATTAGACACTGATTACTTCGACGAGGACTGATATCTCGTTCAAGCCGCCCAGGGGTTTGACGCAAATCGAATGAGGGGAACGTGCGTGGCCAAATCTTGCTATATGTGCAATAAACCCGCGACCTCGAAAGAACATGTCCCGCCTAAGTGCATTTTTCCTGATCCCGTCACCTATGGAGAGGACCTCCGAAAGAACCTTATTAGCGTCCCTTCGTGTGATGAGCATAATCAGCTCAAGAGCGAATACGATGTGATTTTTCGGGGTGTCCTTACTATGGCGATTGGGGCAAATCGCGCGGGGAAGCATCAGTTTTTTGGGAAAAATTTGCGAGCGGTCACCAAGTCCCGACGGCTCTTTCAAGAGTTGATTAGAGGAAAAGGAGAGCTGGCTTCAGGGAAGCTGCAAGCAGTCCAGATATCGCGACCTCATTTCGACTTGAGCGTTCAATATATGGCGCGGGCTTTGTACTTCCATACGTATGGAGAAAAGTGGTTCAACGAGGTCAGAGTATTCTCGCCGATGTTTTTCGATGGAATAGTAGCGGGTCGACCGGTCCCAAACAGCGACACCGCGAACCTGGTTGAAACAGCTCGCGAAATTCTCGGTGGTACTGCAGTGCAGGGAGACAACCAAGAGGTTTTCAAATATAGGATCGTTCGAACGGATGACTCAGCGGCCTTCGCCATGGCTGCGCTGTTCTACGAATCATTTGAGTTGTTCGCTGTCGCGGTCGCCGATCCGGTGACTGGCGTATCGAAATGATCTGAAGGGGGGGGGGCATTGTCGAATATCCTTACAGTAGCGGATGATGAACTACGAGTTCACGACTGCCTTGAGGCCGTCGATAATGTATCCGGTCAACCAGCAGTCACCGCTTTTAAGCGCCGCGCACGGCTTCACCAGGCTCTTTGGAGGGAGTCCCGTGGTCTTCCTATAGGAACTCAGCCGATGCGGAAGAAGGACGGTCATAAGTCGCGACCGCTCGGTAGCCGAATCGATCTCGACTACGCATTGGAAACCGGTGCCAACTTCCTCACCGACAACGCGCGCGAGTGTGCTCGTTGGCGAGTAGCTCATCCCGAGCCTCACCAGACTCTGGATGTGAATCGGCTGTACTGCGATCTGCTGTCCTCTATGCCCATGTGCTTCAACCTATTCAGCGAGTTGGCCGCTGACCTGAAACTAGCAGATCAAGCTGTTCACACATGGTGGCCGAACGTGCCTGGCCGGGTCTCGGCAGTTAAGCTCGAGTGGTCACCTGGAAGAAGACGTACAGGCGAGTTTCTCGAGAACCGCAGCGCATTCGATGCCGCGTTTGAGTTGGACCTTGGAAACGGAAGCTTCGGCATACTCGGCGTCGAGACGAAGTACCATGAAGATTGTCGACGTGAGAAAGCACCAGGGGTCCAGCGTGGGGCTCGCTACGAGTTCGTGACCCTGGCGAGAGGCATACTTCGACAAGACCAGATCGACACGATTGTGGGCACAGATCTTCAGCAGATCTGGCTCGACCATCTACTGGCCGAATCGATGCTATTGCACGAATCGAAACGATGGAAGTGGGCCGCATTTGTTCTGGTTCACCCAGGGCAGAATCCAAGCTATTCCGAGGCTAGCGATCGATATCGCCAACTGCTTGCGCCCGGAGTTGACATCCGCGTGAGCACGCTAGAAGGACTACTGGAAGCCGACGTCTTGCCAGACGTATTCGCGGCTGAATTCGCGAAAAGATATCTCTGGTAAAAGAGCGCTACCGCAATGGCGTGAGCTTACTGCCGACACTTCTAGCCGCTTCCGGGTAGGTAAACACCAGAGGTGTGACCGCTACCCGGAGACGACCCATGCCGAAAACGGCTGCTGAAATCCTGACCCCGATCCAGCGCCGCCAGGCGATAGCCGGCATCCTCGGCCGCGGCCTGCTGCGCTTCCGCGATGCATGCGTAAGTGGAACTGCAGCAGGCGATACCGCACCCGAGGCCCCCGACCAGAAAGCCCTTGATGTGTCCGCGCCCGGCGACCCTCATGTGTCCTGGTTAGCTCAACCGAGATCATGAGAGGAGATGCACCATGGCGCTGAACATCGGAAAAGAGATCGCTGCGCTGAAGCGCATGACCGTGCCGGAATTGCGGCGGAAGTACGCCCAGGTCTTCGGCGAGGACACCACGTCCCGGCACAAGGAGTACCTCATCCGCCGCATCGTCTGGCGGCTCCAGGTGAACCAGGAGGGTGGCCTATCCGAACGCGCGAAACGGCGAGCGAGGGACCTGGCCACCGGGTCGGACGTCCGCCTCACGGAGCCACGGCCGCGCCCGGTCGCCCCGGGCAGCGAGACGACCACCGCCAGGGTCGCGCTGCCCGCGGATGACCGCCTGCCCATGCCCGGGGCGGTCATCACCCGCCGGTACAAGAGCCGGACGATCGAGGTTCGTGTCCTGCCCCGGGGATTCGAGTACGAGGGTGAGGTCTACCGCAGCCTGAGCGCCGTGGCCAAGCAGGTCACGGGTACCCACTGGAACGGGTTCCAGTTCTTCCGCGTGGGCGGCAAGGGGGCCGGTGATGGCAGGTAGACGAACAGAGAACCCGACCGTCCGGTGCGCCATCTACACCCGCAAGAGCACCGAGGAGGGGCTCGAGCAGGAATTCAACAGCCTCGACGCGCAGCGTGAGGCGGGCGAGGCGTTCATCGCCAGCCAGAAGAGCGAGGGCTGGGTCTGTCTGCCTGACCGGTACGACGATGGCGGCTACACGGGCGGGAACATGGACCGGCCGGCGCTGAAGCGCCTGATGGTCGCCGTCGAGGCCGGCACGATCGACTGCGTCGTCGTCTACAAGGTCGACCGGATGTCGCGCTCACTCTTGGACTTCTCGCGGATCATGGAGGCGCTCGATACGCGCGGCGTGTCGTTCGTATCGGTGACCCAGCAGTTCAACACGACGAGTTCGATGGGTCGGCTCACGCTGAACATCCTGCTGTCGTTCGCGCAGTTCGAGCGGGAGATCATCTCCGAACGTACCCGTGACAAGGTCGCGGCGGCTCGTCGCAAGGGGAAGTGGTCGGGCGGCCGGCCGATACTCGGCTACGACGTCGATCCCAAGGGTGGCCGCCTGATCGTGAACGAGGACGAGGCCGTCCGCGTGCGGGCCATCTACGAGCTCTACCTGGACCGCCAGTCCCTGATCGCCACGATCAAGGAGCTCGATGCTCGGGGGTGGGCGAACAAGCTGTGGACGAACAAGAAGGGAGGCGAGTCCGGGGGCTCGCCGTTCAACAAGCACAGCCTCTACAGCCTCTTGACCAACGTCCTTTACACCGGGCGGCTGACCTACCGCGATGAGATCCACCTGGGCGAGCACCCGGCGATTGTGGACGAGGAGACTTTTCGCCGGGTCCGCCAGCTCTTGAAGCGCAACGGCGCCACCGGCGGCGCGCTCGTCCGTAACCAATTCGGTGCGATTCTGAAGGGGCTGATCAACTGCGCGGCCTGCGGCTGCGCCATGGTGCCGACCCACACCACCAAGCAGGAACGGCGCTACCGGTACTACGTCTGCACGAACGCTCAGAAGCGCGGCTGGCACACATGCCCATCGAAGTCGATCCCGGCGGGGGAGATCGAGAAGTTCGTGATCTACCAGGTGCGTGCCATCGGGCGCGACCCGGCGCTCTTGGTCGAGACACTCGGTGCGGCCCGGGCCGAGGCCAAGGCGCGCACCACGGAACTCGAAGCCGAGGGAGCGAACCTCGAACGCGAACTGCGGCGCCACAACGCCCAGATGCGGGAATTGGCCGGCGCGGGCGATGCCGCAACGACCAGTCGCATGGCCGACCAGCTGGACCGCATCCGCGGGGCCGAGGAGCGCTTCGGCCAGGTGCGGGACGAACTGCGCCGGCTGCAGCGCGAGGTGATCGACGAGGACGACGCCGTCCGTACGCTAGTGGCGTTCGATCCCGTGTGGGAGACGCTCACGATCCGCGAGCAGACGCGCGTGCTGCAGCTACTTATTCAGCGCGTGGACTACGACGGCGACCAGGGCACGGTCTCGGTGACGTTCCACCCGGCGGGCATCGAGACGCTGTCGCGCGAGTACTTGGAGGAGAACGCATGACCCGGCCGCTGCAGATCACCAAGAACGTGCACTTTCGCAGCGTGGCGCGCGGACGGAAGGAGCTCGCTGAAGGCCCTCCGGCGCCGGCCCCGGTCCTTGGAACCGTGCCGCGCGTCACGCGGCTGCTCGCCCTAGCGCTGCAGATGGACGACCTGTGCCGGCGCGGCGAAGCCCGTGACTACGCCGAGCTAGCCCGCCTCGCCATGGTCACCCGCGCCCGCATGACCCAGATCATGAGCCTGCTGCTGCTCGCACCGGACATCCAAGAGGAGATCCTGTTCCTGCCGCGGGCACGAAGCTGTCGAGACGCGATCCAGGAAAAGGCGGTACGGCCCATCGCCACCGTGCCCGATTGGCGTAAGCAGCGTGTCATGTGGCGCGACCTCAAGGACGGGCATAGGGACTGATTCGCAGATTCGCTCGCGACTTGACGTGCGGCCGAACGTTTACCATTTATTAAACGTAAGCAGCAACGGAATCCAACCGGCCGCGGCGATCGGTGCCGATCCTCCGGCCAGATGAAGGTGGTGAGCTCATGGCAGGAAACCCGGCATTCGGGAAACGAATCCGCCATCTCCGCGAAGCCAAGAAGTGTGTCGATTCCTCATTCTCCCTCAGACAATTTGCACAGAAAGTCGGAATCAGCGCCACGTTCCTGAGCAAAGTCGAGACAGGGGAGTTCGACCCGCCGAAGGCGCAGCACATCATCAGGATGGCGCAACTCCTCGAGGTCGATGCCGACGAACTGCTCGCCCTGGCGGACAAGACCGACCCGGAGCTCGAAGAGATCATCAAGTCCGAGCCCAAGGCGATGGCCGAGCTGCTGCGGACGGCGCGCGATCGCGGCCTGACGGCAGCGGATCTTCAGAAGATCACCCGGAAAATGAAAGCCAAGTCCTAAAGGGGTTTAGGCAGACTAATGCCCTTTTTGATTTCTTTCGCGCCGACGTTTAGTGTTTAGGCGTATTGCACGACTACGCTTGCCCGCCACACCCAACCGCAGGAAGGGACCGTCGTGAACCCCCTCAGGAAATCCACCCTCTTGCCTGCCCAGATCGAGCTCGTCGAACTGATGCAGAACCTCGACTTCGGTGTCGTCGAAGGGCTCGTGATCCGGGATGGTCTACCGGTACTTGTGCCGCGCCCGCGGATCGTGCGGGACGTGAAGTTCGGCGCCGGCAACGGTCACCGCGACGAGACCGGACTGACCGACTTCGCCCTGAAGTCGAACGTCCAAGAGCTCATGAATACGTTCGCCTGCCTCGGCAACGCGACCGTGCGGCGCCTGGAGATCAAGCACGGCCTGCCGTTTAGGATGCAGGTCGAGGAGGCGGCCGCCTAAGTCGCGGGGCTGGCCGCCCCGGTTCTTCCCTGACTGATCGTCACCAGACATACAACCGGCCACGACGTGGAGGTGCATGTGGGTGTCGCCCAAGTGGCACACCACGTGGACCTCCGTTTTCGCCGGTCTAGACGCTGCTTCGAGCGATGCCCTCGCGCCTCTTCGCGGCCTCAGGAGAGGCTCCGATGGACAGCGCGAAGCAGCGCATCCTCGATGGATACGCGAAGGAAGTCATCCGCCACAAAGCCTGGCAGTTGATCGGCAAGTACGGATTCACCGTCAGCGACTTCGACGACCTGCAGCAGGACATGATGCTGGACCTGCTGCGCCGCCTCGGCCAGTACGACCCCCAGAAGGCGGCCCTCACGACCTTCGTGGCCCGCATCATCGATCGCAAGATCTCCAACCTGATCCGTCACCAGCGGCAAGAGAAACGCGACTACCGCCGCCGGGTGAGTCCGCTGGATGCGCAGGTCGAGGACCGGGACGGCCAGCAGCGCCACTTGGAGGAAGTCCTCAGCCAGGACGTCTACGACGAGGACGCCGGTCGCCATGGGCGCCCCGAGGCCGAGCGCCGGGATCTGCAGCTCGATCTCGCCCTGGTGCTCGAGGAGTTGCCCGACGACCTGCGCGACCTCGCCGGCCGTTTGCAGACCCGGACGGTGGCCGAGATCGCCCGCGAGTTGGGTGTTTCGCGTAGCACGCTCTACCAGAAGGGCATCTCGCGCCTACGCAAGATCTTCCAGGACAATGGACTACGTGAATATCTGGACGAGCCCCGACACATCGGAAAAGGGCGGGGTAAGTAACCGGCAGAGGGCAGACCGCCCCCGAAAGGTGAAGGAACCATGAACCGGGAAATCCACCGCTACGAGTTCGAGGGCTCGGTGCCGGCCGACGAGATCGAAAGCACGCTGCTGCTTTGTGTGCTCGCGGTCGAGGGTCTGCACGGCACGTCAAGGGTGCGGCTCGACGCGAAGTACTGCTTCGACGCGGGCAAGCACGCCTGCGTGATCGACGCCGACACGGTCGTCGGCCAGGACATCAGCCGCATCTTCATGGGCTTTGCCACCCGCGAATTCGGCGAGGCGGCCTTCGCGGTCAGCCGGGCCGAACGAATTTCCAAGACAGAAACGGAGGATCTCAGCGCATGACCATGCCAGGCGTATTCCAAAGGCGCGTGTGGAGCGTCCAGGACCTGATCCGCGAACCGGCCGACGTCTACCACGCGCAGTCGGGCAAGTACCTCTCCAGTCACCGGCTCGCCGACTTTCGGCGCTGCGCCCTCTTGTTCCACAAGAAGGCGCAAGGGCTGATCCCGGATCAGGACCGCCCCGCGTACGCGATCGGCCGGGCGGCGCACACGCTGATCCTCGAAGGGCGCCAGGCGTACGAGAGCGCCTACGCTTTCGGCGGGCCGGTCAACCCGAAGACCGGCGAACGGTTCGGCAGCCGCACCAAGGCGTTCCAGGAATGGGCCGAGACGCAGGGCAGACCTGTGCTCGACGACGATCAGGCGGCCCTGGTCGAGAGCTTGAACGCGTCGGTGCGGGCCCACCAGCAAGCTGCGGCGCTGCTGGCTGGCGGAATCGCCGAGGGCGTGATCCGCACCGAGTACTGCGGCACTCCCTGCCAGGCGCGCCTGGACTGGCTGAATCCCGATCGCGGCATCCTCGACCTGAAGACCGCGGACGACCTCGACTATTTCGAGTCGGACGCGCGCCGCTACGGCTATCCGTTCCAACTGGCGTTCTACAGGTCGCTCCTCGCCTGCCTGACCGGCCAGATCCTGCCCGTCTACCTGATCTGCGTGGAGAAGAAGGAACCGTATCGCTGCGGGGTGTGGCGCGTCGGGGAGGACGTTCTCGGTCTCGCACAGAAGGAGAACGAGGACGCGATCGCCCGGTTGACTCTGTGCCGCGAGAAGGACGAATGGCTCACGGGCTACGAGGAGATTCGGACATTCGACTGGATCTGACACGCACGGAAGCGGGCGGAATGGCGTGACGTGCCGTCGACCGGGCGCGCCGGGACTCCCTGAGTCCGCCCGCTTCTGACCAATCAAGACTGAAAGGAGGACCGACTGTGAATCTCTTGCAGCAAGTCACCACTGGACGCAGTTCCGCGCCGCGGCGGGTGATGATATACGGTACCCAAGGCATCGGCAAATCGACCTATGCCTCGTGCGCGCCCAGCCCCGTGTTCATCCCGACCGAGGATGGCCAGGGCCAGATCGACTGCGCCAAGTTCCCCGTCTGCACGTCGTTCGACCTGGCTATGCAGGCGCTGTCCGAACTGTACACCGAACAGCACCCGTATCAGACCGTCGTGGTCGATTCCCTGGATTGGCTGGAGAGGTTGATCTGGGCCGACGTCTGCCGCAAGCGCAACGTCGAGAGCATCGAAGACATCGGCTACGCCAAGGGCTACGTCTTTGCCCTGACGCAGTGGCGCGAGTTCATCGAAGGGCTGACGGCGCTTCGAAGCGACAAGGGCATGACGACGATCCTGATCGCTCACGCCCGCATCGAACGCTTCGAGAACCCCGAAACGGAATCCTACGATCGCTACGTGCCGCGCCTGCACCGCCTGGCTTCCCAGATCCTGCAGGAGTGGTGCGACGAGGTCCTGTTCGCGACGTTTCGGATCTACACGCGCCAGATGGACGAGGGATTCGACCGCAAGCGCAATCAGGGCCTCGGTACCGGTGAGAGAATCCTGCGCACGGTCGAGCGCCCGGCTCACGTCGCGAAGAACCGCCTGAATCTGCCCGACGAGATCCCGCTGGACTGGAACGTCTACGCCCAGCACATCCACGCCGACCCGGTCAGCGCGACGCAGAGCGTCACGAGCAAAGGAGAGAAGTAGCCATGGCGAACCTAAACGGCTTCGACGCCAACACGGTGGATCCGGCGACCGACTTTGAACCGATTCCGGCCGGCAAGTACCTGGCCGTCATCAGCGACTCGCAGATGAAGCCGACCAAGAACGGCAACGGGCACTTTCTCGAACTGCAGTTCCAGATCATCGACGGTCCGTTCAAGAACCGGCTGCTCTGGTCGCGGCTTAACCTGGACAACCCGAATGCGCAGGCGGTCCGGATTGCGCAGGGCGAGTTGTCGGCGGTCTGCCGTGCGGTCGGCGTGCTCACACCTCGGGACTCCGTCGAACTGCACGGCATCCCGCTCATGATCGGCGTGAAGGTGAAGCGGCGTTCGGATAGCGACGAGCTGACGAACGAGATCCGGTCGTACGCGAAGCGCGAGGCGGTGAGCGGCACACCTCAGCAGAAGACCTCAAACACGCCACCATGGGCTCGGCGATGATCGAGATCGAGCTGCCCTACCCGCCGTCGGCAAATCGCCTCTATAGGCACGCGGGTCACCGGACGCTGATCAGCCGCGAGGGGCGCAGATACCGGGAGCGGGTCTGCGCCATCCTCGCCGGTCTTGGGTTGGGCGCATTTCGCGGCCCGTTACATCTGCAGATCGAGGCCTTTCCGCCGGACCGGCGGCGCCGAGACGCGGACAACCTACAAAAATGCCTCCTGGATTCCCTCCAGCACGCAGGCCTGTACGCGGACGACAGCCAAATCAAGAAGCTGGAGATCGCGATGTGCGCGTGCGTGCGCGGTGGCCGCGCCCTCGTGCGCCTGGAGGAACTCTCCGATGCTTGAGCTGCGGCCCTACCAGCAGGAGGCGGTGAGCGCAATCTACCGGCATCTGCGGGAGCGCGACGATAACCCAGTGTGCGTGATTCCGACAGCTGGGGGCAAGACCCTCATAATGGCCACGGTGTGCCGGGATGCCGTAGAACGCTGGGGTGGCCGCGTCCTGATCCTGGCCCACGTGAAGGAACTCCTCGAGCAAGCGCGCGAGAAGCTCCATCTCGTGGCGCCCGAGATGTGGATGAAGACCGGGATCTACTCGGCGGGTCTCAAGAGCCGCGACACCAATCAACCGGTCATCATCGCTGGAATTCAATCGGTGTTTCGGCGTGCCTGCGAGCTCGACGCCGTCGATTTGGTCATCATAGACGAAGTTCATTTGCTGCCTCCAGATGGCGAGGGGATGTACCGGACGTTCCTGGCGGACGCCCGCAAGGTGAACCCGAACCTGCGGGTGATCGGGCTCACGGCGACGCCGTTTCGCATGAAGAGCGGGATGATCTGCGCGCCCGAGAACGTCCTGAACCACGTCTGCTACGAGATCGGCGTGAAGGATCTGATCATTCAGGGCTACCTCTGCCCTTTGATCAGCAAGGCCAGCCGCCACACGCTGGACACCTCGAGCCTGCACGTGCGCGCGGGCGAATTCGTGGCCGGCGAGGCCGAGGAACTGATGGACACGGACGAGCTCGTGGAGTCCGCCTGCCGGGAGATCGTCGACCAAGCGCAGAAGCGGCGGGCCGTCCTCGTGTTCACGACCGGCATCCGGCATGCCGAGCACGTCGCCGACGTCTTGCGGCGGACGGCCGGCGCGCCGGTTGCGACTGTCTTCGGCGAGACTGCGAGCGAGGACCGGGACCGGGTCCTGGCGGACTTCAAGGCCGGCCGGATCAAGTACCTGGTCAACGTCAACGTGCTGACCACGGGCTTCGACGCCCCGAACATCGACTGCGTGGCGATGCTGCGCCCAACTATGTCGCCGGGCCTCTACTACCAGATGGTCGGGCGAGGCTTCCGGCTGTGTGATGGCAAGGAGAGCTGCCTGGTACTGGACTTCGGCGGCAACGTACTGCGGCATGGGCCGGTCGACGCGATCCGGATCCAGGCAGTGAACCCTCGAGCTTGCGGCGAGGCGCCGGCCAAGCAGTGCCCAGAATGCCAGAGCCTGATCGCCACCGGCTACGCCGTGTGTCCCGATTGCGGGTACGAGTTCCCGCCGCCAAAGCGGCAGCAGCACGAGGCCAAGGCGTCCACCGAGGGCATCCTGTCAGGTGAGGTCACGACGGAGGTCCACGCCGTTCGAGAGGTCTTCTACAGCGTCCATACCAAGAAGGGCGCGCCGGAGGATGCCCCCAAGACCCTGCGCGTCGAGTACCAGGTCGGGTTCCACCAGTACTTCAGCGAGTGGATCTGCTTCGAGCACGATGGCTGGGCCCGTCACAAGGCCGAATCGTGGTGGCGGCGCAGATCACAGGTGCCGGTGCCGTTGACATCGGCCGAGGCTGCCGCTCTGGCCGACGACGGGGCCCTGTGTGGGACGACGGCGATCACCGTGCGCACGGTCGTGGGTGAGCAGTTTCCGCGGATCATCGGCTACGAGCTCGGCGACCGGCCGCCGTGGCGGGAGCCCGGAATCGCCGGCGACTGCGAGCCGGAGGCCGCTGGCCCCGCGGCGCGGGCGCACGACCCCTTGGAAGATGACGACATTCCTTTCTGATGAAGGACGGTAGGGCATGAGCGACCACGGGATGCCGATGCTGCAAGCCGCATTGCGGTACGCCGCACTCGGGTATCCGGTCTTTCCGTGCGTTCCAGGGGGCAAGGCCCCCGCGACGGCGCATGGGTTCTTGGACGCCACCACGGACGCCGGCCAGATCGAGGCATGGTGGACGGCACGCCCAAATGCGAACATCGGCATGCCGACCGCGGGCCTCCTGGTTGTGGACGTCGACGGCGAGGACAATCCCTGGCCTGGCGCAGACCTGGAGGGACTTGGCGAGTGCCCGGCGTCGCAGACGCCTCGCGGCGGGCGGCACTACATCTTCCGCCAGCCGGCGGGTGAGCACTGGTGCAACACGACGGGCCGCCTCGCCCCGAAGGTCGATACCCGAGCCAATGGCGGGTACATCGTCCTGCCGCCTTCGGTCGTGGGCGGGAGGCCATACCAGTGGATCATACCCTTGGAGACCGGGCCGGCCGAACAAGCGGAGGTCCCCGCGTGGCTCAGGGAGCGCCTAGGCGTCGGGACGGACCTGTTCGCGGGGAACAACGGCGGCGCGCCTGGCGCGGCCCACAGCGCGCCTGAGGCGTCCCAGGGCGCCGACGCGACGCCCGGTGGCAACGTGATACCAGCCGGCCACCGCAACGCCACGCTGGCGCGCCTGGGCGGCGCGATGCGCCGGGTGGGGATGAGCCAGGAGGAGATCTTGGCCGCGCTTGCTCGGGCCAACCAGGACCGTTGCCGCCCGCCGCTCGCAGACAGCGAGGTCGAGCGCATCGCGGCGAGCATCGCCCGCTACGAGCCCGACCAGGTTTCGGTCGCGGTCGCGGAGAATCACTGGGGGCAGGACGCAGCGTCCGATGCTCCGGTTGAGGCAGACGACTCCGATTCAGTCGATCCAGGTCCCCTGCCATACGATCTCCTGCGTGTGCCTGGTTTCGTTTCCGACGTCATGGATCATTGCCTGGCCACCGCGCCCTATCCGAACGTGACCATGGCCTTCGCTGGGGCCTTGGCATTGCAAGCGACGCTTGCCGGCCGGAAGGTCCGCGACCCGGACGACAACCGGACCAATCTGTACCTGCTCGGCCTCGCGCACTCGTCGGGGGGGAAGGACCGGCCGCGCAAGCTAAACACCGAGATCCTGTACGCGGTCGGCTTGTCGAGCCAGGTGGGCGGGCAATTCGCGTCGGGAGAGGGGGTCCAGGACGCGCTCCACGCGGAACCCTGCATGCTCTTTCAGTCCGATGAAATCGACGGGATGCTCCAGACGATCAACAAGGCGCGCGACGCTCGGCACGAGAGCATCATGAGCACGTTGCTGACGATGTTCTCCTCGGCCAACTCGATCTTCCCGATGCGACGAAAGGCGGGCCGAGAGAACCCTGGGGCCATCGACCAGCCTTGCCTGGTGATTTTGGGAACTGCGATTCCAAATCATTATTACGAGGCTCTATCTGAGAGGATGCTCACCAACGGCTTCTTCGCCAGGACGATCGTCCTTGAGTGCGGTAAACGGCCTACCGGAATCGCGCCGGGGATTCAGAAATTACCTGGGCGCATCCTGGAGACCGCCAAGTGGTGGGCGGAATTCCGCCCGGGCACTGGCAACCTCCAAAGCTGGCACCCCGAACCGCTGATCGTTCCCCAAACGCTGCAGGCCAAGAGGATCTTGGACGAGGCGCGGCTGGAGGGGGAGGCGGAGTATGCCCAGGCCGAGAGCCACAGCGATCCCGTAGGGACGGCCGTTTGGGGCCGTGTAGCGGAACATGCCCGCAAGCTCGCCCTCATCTATGCGGTAAGCGAGAACCACATCCAGCCACAGATCGGTCAAGCGGCCGCAGACTGGGCCAGGCGACTCGTCGTCCACCAAGCGCGGCGGATGCTCTTCATGGCCGAGGCGCACGTGGCAGACAACGCGTTCCACGGAGAATGCCTGAAGGTCCTGCGGAAACTGCGGGAGGCCCCCGAGCGGGAGCTTGCCCACAGCGTCCTTCTGCGGCGCATGAAGATCGACGCCAAGACATTCCTCGCACTCATGGCCACACTCGAACAGCGGGGAGATGTCGTCGTGCGGACGCAGTCCACATCGGGCAGGTCGGGACGGTTCTACGGGCTCGCCCACCATGGCGCAAAAGGACAGGGAAAGAAGTGAAAGAAGGGAAAGAAGCTGCCTGCCCAGGGAGAAAGAAGGTGAAAGAAGGGAGAAGAAAGTACAAGTATAACTTATATATATATAATATACTTACTTCTTCTTTCTACTCTTTCTCCCCCTTCCCCATACCCGCGGTCTGGCCCCGCCATTTGGCCAATGGCTGTGTGTGCGTATGACACTCCGGGTAAAGAAGAAAGAACCCTCCGCACGCTGTGCCGGCCCTCTCCGAACTTCCATTTTCGGGTTGTCCAGCACCCGCAATCATCCTCGCCGATGGCGGTCCTGAACCGCCCCGACTTTTCCGGAGACTGTTTCATGTGAGTACGGCCTCGGTGGCCGCGCCTGCCTGACGAGTATACCACGCCTCCTCAAACTCTCTCGGTGGAATGTTGCCGATCGGCTCGAGCAACCGCCGGTTGTTGAACCAATCCACCCAGATCAGGGTCTCCATCTCGACCTGGTCTACCCCGCGCCACGGCCCGAGATGCCAAATCACCTCGGCCTTGTACAGCCCGTTGATCGTCTCGGCCATGGCGTTGTCATACGAGTCGCCGACGCTGCCGACCGAACGCTCGATGCCCGCCTCGGCCAGCCGATCCGTGTAGCGGATCGACACGTACTGCACGCCGCGGTCACTGTGGTGGATCAAGCCCTTTGTGTCGCCACGGGCGTGCAACGCCTGCTCCAGCGCGTCCAGGGCCAGGTCGCTGCGCAGCGAGCGCGACACCCGCCAGCCCACGATCATCCGCGAGAAGACATCAATCACGAACGCGACGTAGACGAATCCAGCCCAGGTCGCGACGTAGGTCAGGTCCGCCACCCACAGCTGATTCGGCCGGTCGGCCGTGAAGTTGCGGTCGACCAGATCCGCCGGCCGCGCCGCCAGGTCATCCGGGATAGTCGTGCGCGGCTGGCGGCCGCGGACAACGCCCTGGATGCCCATCTGCCGCATCAGGCGTTCAACTGTGCAGCGAGCCACCACGGTGTCTTCGCGGCTCAGCTGGCGCCAGACCTTGCGGGCGCCATAGACCTGCCGGTTGTCGTTCCAAACTCGCTGGATCTGCGCACACAGGTCCGCGTCGCGACGCGCACGCGCGGGCCGGCGCGTCGGATCACCTCGGCGCGCTTTCTGCTCGTAGTAGGTCGACGGGGCGATCGGCAGCATCTCGCAGATCGGCTCGACCCCGTACTCGTCGCGGTGAGCATCGACGAACGCGACCATCATTTCGGTTTGCGGTCGAGCTCCGCCTGGGCGAAAAAAGCCGACGCCTTGCGGAGGATCTCGTTAGCTCTCCGCAGCTCGCGGACCTCTCGCTCGAGCTCCTTGATTCGGGCCCGCTCATCGGTGGTCGTGCCACCTCGGCGCCCGGAGTCGACCTCGACCTGCCGCACCCACCGGCGGAGCGTCTCAGCAGTACAGCCGATCTTGGCCGCTATCGACTCCACGGCCTGCCACTGCGACGCGTACTCGCTCTGGTGGTCGAGGACCATGCGAACGGCTCGCTCGCGGACCTCTGGGGAGTACCTGGATTGTCTGCTCATGACTCCAACCTCTCATACGTTGGAGTCTCCGGCAATCCCGGGGCGGTTCAGTCCAGCCCCGAGGCGACGGTCAGGTCGTGGTCAGCCCGCGACGTGGGCTCGGCAATGGCCACAGATGCGCCGGTGACAACTCGGACGGACGCGTAATTCTCGCCGGCTTCCTGGACCTGCCTCTTCCGACAACGGACCGCGCCTCCTTGCCGCTTACCAGGGACTTCAGACGCCACGTTGGGGGGGTGAAGAATCGGGTGCTTTCACCCCCCTGGAGGCCGAAATGTCTCAAGGTGAACCGCCGAGCCAGGGGAATGCGGCAAGAGTATATTCGTCATTACCTTGCGCCAATTTCACCCTTTTCACCCCCCCTCGCGAAAGAAAAAAGAGGGGGTGAAATAGGGTGAAACATATAAATAGTAAATATATATATTACACTAAGTTCCCTTTCCTATTCCCCCTTTCACCCCTTCACCCCCTCCCGCAAGATTCTCTCCGTTTTCGTGTGTGTGTGAGGGGGGGTGAAAGGGTGAAACGCCAGCTGCCACGCTCGGCCGACGCACCAGGACGCGCTGTGAGCGCCGCAAAGAGGTCAGGTGGCACCGAGGTGCCGGCAATGGCAACGAACGGAATGTAGGGGCCCCTGGCTTCGTACTGGGGCCTGTGCGGGCGGGAGCTCGACCCTCAGAAAACGCGGCGCGGGTGTGGCGATGACGGCAATCGTTGAAGTGAGCCGGCGCCCGCCAAAGAGACCGAAGACCTCTCAGATACCGAGAGGTCGTCGGTCATGGCCAGGTGCCCGCGAGCTAGGCTTCGACCGGAATCTCCTTCATCAGCGCCTTCACGGCCGCCTCATCCTTCGTCGCGGCGGCCACGAGCACGGCGCGGGCGAACTTCGAGGCCTTCGCCGGCCCCGCGGCCTTGTGGATCGCGTCGCGCTCGGCCTCGGTCAGCCGAAACGCGAACACGCAGAGCTCCTCGCGCGGGGCCTTCGGTTCGGCGGCCGGCTTCTCGGCCGCTGGCTTGCGGACTCGCGGGGTCTTCTTGGTGGTCTTGCTCATCTCTCGGTTTCCTTCGTTCGGGTCCTAGCGCACGATCCGGCTGGGCTCTTTGCCGCAGCCCTCGCACGCCACGCGCACGCCCTTGCGATCGATCATGGCCATGTCCTGGGGCGTGATCTCTTGCCACCTTTCCCAGACCCAGGTATCAGACCCGGGAAACGGGATGTGGCAGCAGGCGCAGACGATGCTGCCCTGCTCGTTCCAGAACACCTGATGGGCCTGGAGGCCGAAGCGCGGGGCGGGGTCGGCTGCCATGTCAGTCGACCTCCTGCGGTAGTGCCGCCCGGACCATCAGCTCGCCGTCCGTGCTGTAGATCTCGACGCGGCCGATCCGCGCGTTGGGGGTCTCGTGGCAGGCACGCAGGATGGCCTCGGCGGTCCGCATGGCGGTCAGGCGCTCGCGCCCTTCCCGGCGCGCCTCCTGGCGGTCGGTGAACAGGGTCGGGTGCTCGTCAATTCGCAGGCCGCCGCGAAACTGCAGTTCGAGGTCGCGCAGCGACGCCTCGAACACGATGTCACCCAGCGTGCTGAGGGGCGTCGGGTCGACCACGACCCAGAACTTGTCGTCCGGTCCATAGCGCATAGTTGTTGTCTCCTTTGGTTGTTGTCCTGGCGCATGCGGTCGTTCGCTGCCACTGACAGTGACGAGCTTTCTGGCCCGGATGGGAAGGCAATTCGACGGTTAAATGCATTATTTCAGGGCAGTTATAACAGCGCCAGAAATGGCGGTTTGGGGCCAGACGGTGGCGTTCCTGGTGGGCGGATCGGGCCCGGCGCCCGACCGCCCTATCCCCGCCAGCCGTCGATCCACCCCCGGGGCCGCGGCATTGGCGCGGGCTGCTGCGGCGCGGCCGCCGGCTGGACCTCCTGCCGGTGGGCTAACGCGGCCGCGCGCTCAGGCAACGACTTCACGAACGTGGGCCCCAGGATGTAGAGAGCAGCCAGGCAGTACACCTCCAGGTCGAGCGCCTCGTTGCGATCGCGGGTCTTGATCCACTCGCGGATGGTGCCGCGGTTCTTCACCCACTTGCGGATCGCCTTCTCGGCCGTGAGCTGAGCGACGTACTCGCCGTCGATCCACTCAGGCAGATGGCAGTAGCCCGGTCCGGGCGCCCCGATCCTCAGGCGCGAGTAGACGATCTCCTTGCCGGTGTCCACGCACAGGGTGAACAGCTTCGCCCGGTAGCGGTTGTGGTCGGACGGGCGGCCCACGAGCGGCTTGCCGCGCTCGGCGCCGCCGCGGACGGCGAACACCCGCCGCTCGATCCTCGCGCGGCAGAACCGGTAGACCTGCTCGGAGTGGTGGCCGCCGCTGTCGATCGCCACGCACGAGATCGGGACCTTCTGGCCGCTCTCGTGGGTGAACTCGGTCCTGAGAAACCGGTCGAGGTCGAGCCACACCTGGTCCCGGCCGGGATCGCCGTGGAACTGGCAGAAGGCTACGAGCCAGGACTCTTCGGCCGCGCCGTACCCCTTCACGGCGCATTCCAGGCGGTCGCCCTGGACGTCGACCGAGGCGACGAGCACGCCAATGCCGGCGGGCACCTCGGCGTCGTACCGCTTCGCCCGGGCGAGCAGGCCGACCGGCTCCACCGAGTCGCCCCGCTCTTCCCACGACTCGCCCAGCACGCTGTTGATCCAGTTCTTCAGGCGCAGCGGGTTCTCCTTGGCCTCCAGGAACTCCGCGACCGCCGCCGACCACGGCAGCCAGCCCAGGGGCGAGTAGAGGCTCGAAAGGTGAAACCCGATCGTCTCGCCGCCCGCCTTGGCCGTAGGGCGCCACTCGCCTTCGCCGAGCATCTTGGTCTTGAACCGCTCCTCGATCAGGACCCCGCAGCTCACGCACACCAGAGCCGCGGTCTTGGGATCGCTGTCCTGCCAGCGGATGTTCTCCCAGCGCATCCAGTCGAAGTGCCCGCAGTGGGGGCACGGCACGAAGTACCGCCGCTGATCCGAGGCCAGGAACTCCCGCTCGATCCGCGACAGCCCCTTGATCGTGGGGGTCGAGACGAGGAACACCTTGCGGCGGGAGTACAGGGGCCCCGTCGTGCGCTTCTCCGCGAGCGCGATCGGGTCGCCTTGGCCGTCCACGTCGCCCGGGTACTCGTCGATCTCGTCGCAGAACAGCCAGCGGATCGGCATCGACTTGACGCCCGTGGCCGAGTTCGAGCCCGTCAGGAACAGCACCCCGCCGGGGAATTCCTTGATCAGGAGGCTGTTGCCGCCCTCGCGGGACCGCGCTTCGCGGACCAGGTCGCGCAGCGCCGGGGTGGTCGTGATCATGGGATCGAGGCGCTGGCGGCTGAACCGCCGGGCTTCGTCGACCGTCGGGCGGACGACCAGGATCGGACCCGGCGAATGGGCCATGATGAAGGCCAGCCAGTTCAGCCCGGTCTGGCTCTTGCCAAGCTGCGTTCCGGACATCATCACCACGCGCCTGGCCGGCGAGCGCGGGCCCAGCGCGTCCATCACATCGCGCAAGTACGGCGTCGTGGCGGTGCGAAACCGGATTGCCGCGTTGCCGGCGCGGTTGCCCAGGACGATGTGCTGGTCAGCCCAGGTGCTCACCGACAGCTTGGGCTCGGGCCGCCAGCCCTCACGGTAGGCGGCCTCGTAGACCTCACGGCCGCTCTGCATCAGCGATCTCCTGGCAGATGCGCTCGATCTCTTCTTCGAGGATGCGCTGGACCTCGGCCGGCTCCCGGGCGGCAGCCAGGACCGTGGCCAGGCGCTCAGGCAAGGCGATCAACTGGTCGCGGGCTTTGCGGGCCATGTTGAAGGCGCCTAGGCGCACCTCGTCGGCGCGCACGAGGGTGCCGCGCTGGCGGTCGAGCTCCAGCTTGGCGAGTTGCGCCTGGTAGACCTCCCGTGCGGCGCGCGCCTTGGCGTAGCCGCTGGCGGTGCCGACGCTGCCGTCCGGGCCGGCGAAGTCCATCGGCTCGGCCGGCTCCCCAGGGACCCGGGCATGCTTCGGGCTGCCCGTGATCCGGTTGCGAGGTTTGCTCTGGTCGGTGTTCTCGCGCCACTCGCGGTCCGCCACGTCGGGATCGATCTTGCCGCCTACGGTCGAGATCCGGCCCGCCTGGATGGCCTCGTGGACGGACACGTTCGAGATGCCGCGCCGGCGGGCGTATTCGCGCTGGGAGACGAGCTCCCGATTTCGTCCTTTGGTCACGGCTATTAACCCCGCGGAGTCTTGCGGTTTGCAACGATGTCCTCGAACGCGCGGCCGTCGCCATCGAGCGTCGCTTTCAGGCCCGTGGCTTCCTGCCAGCGCAGTACGATCACGTCGGTGTAGGCGGGGTCGAGTTCCATCAGGAAGGCGTGGCGGCCGGTCTGCTCGGCGCCCATCAGGGTCGAGCCGCTGCCGCCGAAAAGGTCGAGGACGTTCTCCCTGGGCTTGGACGAGTACTGGATGGCGCGAACGGCCAGTTCGATTGGTTTCTCGGTTAAATGGACCATAGCCTGCGGGTTGATCTTCTTGACCGCCCACAGGTCCGGGATGTTCGCGGGCCCGAAGAACTGGTGTGCGGCCCCTTCTTTCCATCCATAGAACGCCTGCTCATGGGCCGTCATGAAGTCCTTGCGGGTCAGCACCGGGTGCTGCTTGTCCCAGATGATGGACTGGCTGAAGTAAAGGCCGCAGGCCTTCAGCGCGCGCGGGTAGTTCGCCAGGTTGGAGAACCCACCCCAGATGTAGAACGAGCGTCCCGGCACCAGCACGCGCGCGATGTTCCCGAACCAGGCCAGGAGCATTTCATCGAAGGCCTCGTCCGAGACGAAGTCGTTGGCCAGCGGCCGGTCCTTCGGGCGCATCCTTCCGGTGGGCTTCGACTTGGTCTTGTGCCGCGCGAGGTCGAAGCCCTGGTGATGCATGCCACGCGCGTCGGAGGCTTCCACGGCGCTCTTGGTAGCAGGGAAGCTGGACAGGCCGGCGGCGATCGCATTGTTCGAGCGCGGCTCGACCTTCACGTTGTAGGGAGGGTCGGTGTTGACCAGGTGGATCTGAGCGCCACCCAGCAGCCGGTCAACCGCCGCCGGATCGCTGCTATCGCCGCAGAGCAGGCGGTGGTTGCCCAGGATCCACAGGTCCCCCGGCTGGCTTACGGGATCCTCGGGCGGCTCGGGGGCGGGGGCTTCCTCGGCCGTCTCGTCCTCGAGCAGATCATGCAGCTCGTCCAGGTCGAAGCCGGTCAGTTCGAGGTTGAAGTCGAGGCCTTCGAGCGCCTTCAGTTCCTCCGTGAGCAGGTCCTCGTCCCAGCCGGCATCGAGGGCAAGGCGATTGTCGGCGATTACATACGCGCGCTTCTGGGCCTCGCTCAGGTGGGTGAGTTCGATCACCGGGACCGTGGCCATGCCGAGTTCGCGCGCGGCCAGCAAACGGCCGTGGCCCGCAATGATACCGGCGTCGCCGTCGACGAGGATTGGATTGGTCCAGCCGAACTCCAGCAGGCTCGCGGCGATCTTGGTGATCTGCTCCGGACTGTGGGTCCGCGGGTTGCGCTCGTAGGGGCGGAGCCGGTCGATGGGCCAGTGTTCGAGCTTCCCGGGAAGCACGACGCGCGGCTCATCGAAATTGGGAACCGCTGTTTGTCTGTTAGGTTGATTCATTGCTCTCCCACCTCTTGAATGCCGGGGTCGCCGGCACCCGATTTTCAAAACGCTGTAAGGAACCGCGGTTAAACGACTTACAACGTTTAGCAAATTGACCTTCACCGTCCATTTCTACGATTGTGGACAAGTGAATTGATTGTCTCCCTCTCGATTTCCTCACGAAACCACAAGGCTTCTTGCTTGGCGGTATCAACGAACCTGAGCCTTGGCGCGATCTTTTTGCCTTTGGTGAAGGCGTAGACCAGGCGCGTGGCCTTAGGGCCGGTGCGCTGGAAGATGCCGACCTCGGGCACGAGGTAGGTCTTGGTTCGCACTGCGGCGGCGCGGCGCCTTCCCGCCTTGGTGAGGTCGAACCTGAGCTTCACTACCCGCAGCTCGGGCGTAACCGGCCCCGCGAACCGCGGCCTGGCGGGCCCGCCCACGACGGGCTCGGCGACGCGCCGGGCGCCCGGCGTATGCGGTCTGCGGTCACCCCCGCGCTCGAAGGACGACAGCAGGAGCCGCGGCTTCTGGCCGACTGCGATCTCCGCGTAGGCTCTGCCCTGCGCGACGCTCGCAAACGGCTTGATCACGGCCGCCTGGCGCAGAACGAAGTCCTTCTTGCGCAGGGTGAACTCCTGCTCGATGTGGCGGCGCTCGGTGGCCTGGACGCGCTTGGCGGTGGCGTTGATGGCGTTCACCACGGCGTAGGCGAGGCGGCGCTGGCCATTCTCCAGGCGCAGCAGCAGCGGGGCGGAGTCGATCTGCAGGTCTATTCTCATCGCTGATCTTCCTCTGCCTGCCGCATTTGGCGGCCGTGCTGGTAGATGGCCTCGAGGGTGAGGCGGCCCTGGGACATCTCGACCAGCGCCATGGCGCGGGCCGGATGCGGCGCATGGCCCTGGAGCCACTCGTAGACGGCCTGGTTGGTGACGCGCAGCTGAGGGTCGCGGCTGAGCGTGGCGACGATGCGGGGCACGCCGACGTCGGCCACCCAGCGGCCGAAATCGGTCTGCCAGCGGTTAGGGGCGCGTTTAAAGCGCCCCGAGGCGAGTGCCTCGTCGCGAAACATCGGCCACTCCCGGGGTGGGGCCTACCGGTTACCTACCCCGTGCGCCGGAAATGTGTCGCGAGAAAGTCCCTGAGGTTTGCTGGGTAGTATTTCTCGCGCATGAGGCAGGGGCGGACTTTGATGGGTTCTGCGAAGATTCGATCAGAACGACGCAAACCAGGAACGATGTGCAGTCTGTAAGGAATTTTGCCGAAAACAAATGATGATAATCATTGACCTAAGATAGCCCTAGCCGTATTCTGCGTGTGGGGACGCCGGGATTGGAGCCTGCGCAACATTTTCCCACTGCAAGCCGGCGCCACTCTATTCATCGTTGCCATGTGCACGAGTCGTTTATCGATAGGTCAGCCCGAAGGGCGCTCGGCTCGGTCCCAAGGGAGCACTAGAGGTGGTTACACGAGTGTAAATAGCGCGGACTCAATCAGCAGCAGAAGGGGCGGCATTCTGGGTTCGACCTGCAAGCGGCCGACCCAGGGCGGGCACGCGCAATGATCACCTATTCGATGGGAGGGGAAACAAATGACGAAGGAAACGCAGGGGTGCTGGTTTTTGCGCTTGGTTTTCGTCGTCCTTATCGTAGTAACTCGAGTTCCCCAATCTGTGGCGTTCGAATATCTAGACCCCTGGGGCGAACCTGGCCTAACATTGTTGTCCTCCACTCCCGATATCACTGAGGTGTTATTCTCCATAAGTGAGTGGGACTTGACCAGTATCTCCGAAGGTGAAAAGACAGCACAATCTATTTCAATTCCCGGAATGTATTTGCCAAACCAATCAGAATTCCCCGATATCCCGTATTTGGGTCGACTTATCGCTCTGCCGACGGGCTCCATTGCTTCAGCATCAATAACTGCTGCCCGCATAGATACGCTTCATAATGTTGACCTCGCTCCGGCGCCGGCTAATGTTTTTATGAACAGCGAGGCAGAACCCTTAATTCGAAATTCGACAGCCTACAGTAACAATAGCTACTTCCCAGAGGATATTGTGACCGTCTCAGCTCCAACGACTATACGCGGGGTTAATACTTCGAGATTGAACATTAGTCCGTTTCAATATAATCCGGTTACGAAAGATTTGCTGGTGTATCGAGACTTGCAGGTTGAAATTACGGCCATTGGCGGCACGGGCCAAATCGGCGACGATGCCCTTCGGTCCCGAGAATGGGATTCGATATTGAAATCATTGTTGCTGAACCCCGATGTCCTCGGTCCGCGTACTAACCAGCCGTTCAATCCAGACGACGAAGGGTACGAATATATCATTATTACTCCCGACATACCCGCTTTTACCGACTGGGCGGACTCACTACGTTGCTTCCGCAACCGTCAAGGGATTCGCACCGGTGTATTTACGCTCGCCGATATCGGCGGTTCATCGGCCGAAGATATCGAAAGTTTCATAGACAACGCATATCACAATACCGATCCGGTTCGTTCTTGGGACGTAAGGCCCGAGGCCGTGTTGCTGTTAGGAGATAGCGACGTGATACCATCTCCTACATATGTGTGGAACTGCGATCCGTATTTACCGACATTAAGTTATGTTTCCGATAATGTCTATGCAGATGTCGCCGGCAATTACGGCAGCGATTTTCTCCCAGATCTAATCGTTTCTCGCATTACTGCCAGAAGCAACGAGAACAATTATCATGACTTAAGGAATATTATCGGAAAAACGCTGAGCTATGAACGAACGCCGCCATTTGACGAGCCGGGTCACGATTATGACAGGCAAAACTTCTATTCGAAACCCCTTATTACCGGTGCTTGGCAGTCTAATAAGTGGTATATAATTACGTCGGAAATTCTCGCGGGGTTTCTAGAAAACTCGCTTTTCCAGCACCCCAATCGCCAGTACGCATTGGTACCGGGGCAAACCGCTCCGCAACAAAATTGGGAGCAGGGCACAGGCGGCCTACGATCTCGTTTTGGGCGGCACCTGAGGTACAATACTCCCGGAGAAATACCCGTCAATTGGTCTGCAACAAATCTGGCTTTACGAGATTCGCTGAACGCCGTGATGCAGCGTGGAGCATGGCTAGTAAACCACTGCGACCACGGCGGTTCTACCGGCTGGATCCACCCCGATTACGACAACGGAGATATCTGGCTCAATAATGGCGATCGTTTGCCGTTTGTCATATCTATCGATTGCTCTACCGGCGAATTCGACTATCCGTGGTCGCCGGGAATCTGTTTTGCGGAAGCACTGCACCGATCGCCAGTCCGAGCGTTAGGCGTCATTGCCGCTAGCGATAGTGTCATTGAACGAGCAACGCAGGTGTACGCACTGGGTATTTATAACTACTTTTGGTCCGATTTCGGTTCAAGCGAGGCCGATCCGGCTAGAATCGCACGGCTGAATCCAGCCGTCGCAAGTACCGCGGCCAAACTCTACCTATGGAATTCTTCTCTTCAGGGGGAGTCCGGTGACTGTCGAGAAAAAAACGTGGTCATGGCGTTTCATCATCACGGGGAGCCATATACGAACTTATTCTCTGCGTATCCGTATCCCCCGTATATGCCTCCACTCTCCGTAACTCACGCACCGACCGCCGCGGCAGGTATTCCCTACTTTACAGTCGCCGCAGAGGCGAACTCACTTATTGGCATCTCGGTGAATAACGAACTTATTGGACGCGCCGAAGGCCAATGGAACGCGCAAGATATACCCATCGTCCCACAACCCGCGGGCGCCACGATGGTAATAACCGTAACGAAATGCAACAGGCTACGCTATCGCGCCGAAGTACCGGTAATCTGGGCCCCGAACGTTGTCTATCAAAACAAGTCGAGCGAAACCCAAATACAATATTCTGGCCAGGCATTGAACGGTGGGTCTGTAAATTTTAATAACGACCTCTATAAGGACCTTATGATTACCAGAGTCGCTGACCATGGAATTGCGTTCCCTGGTGACCATTATACAGGCGAGGGCGTCCCTGTATTTGCCGGTCAAGCCTCGCCGTGGACGCCGGCGCCGCTCAACGGCACTCCCGGGCTGATATTCGCGGATTACGACAATGACGGTTGGATGGACTTCTTCGCGCCGCATCCCAACGGCGGGCGCCTTTACCACAACGTGAGTGGTACATATGTGGATGTAACCGCTGCGACAGGGTTGACGGCATTGGTCGATTCGACGGAAGCAGCGTCTTGGGGAGACTACGACAAAGACGGCGACGTGGATCTCTTTGTCGTAAAGTCGCACGAATTTGGAGAGCCATTCGGTGGACCGGGTGTCCTGCTGCGCAACGACCTTTCTATCGACGGATACTTCCGTGGGGCACAGGGGCCATGGTCGCTGCCTACCAACTCGCCGCTTTGGGCCGATTTTGACGACGATGGTGATCTTGATCTCTTCGCCGTTCCCTCCGGACCCTATCCGGTATCTGTGCCGCCTCCGTGGCCGGACTATTCTCCGTACTACTGGGTAAACGACGGCGACGGCACCTTCACCAGCGGCGAAGGCAAGGTGGACAACTGGCAAGCTCTATTAGAAGGCACCTATGCCGCCGTAGCGGATGTGAACCAAGACGGCTATCTTGATATTGTATTCATGGATCAGTATGAGAGCGGATACGCGGAAAATGATGGGCAGGGAAATTTCTCGATACAAGGTCGGAATCCTCACGGATCCGGCGTCTATGACATGGAAGTCGTCGACTACGACCTTGACGGATATCCGGATATCATCGCCGCTACTGGACCGAACAATCAGCGGACGATAAGTGTATATGTTAACCAACTCGGGCTCAATGGAAAGAGAGTGTTCGTCGATAAGACTTCGCTAGCAGGAACGTTTGGCAATGCGCAACTGTTCGGAATCAGTGCTAGCGATTTCCATAACGATGGCGACATGGAGTTGTATCTTAGCAGGTTGACCAGCTCGCCATTCTTCTTCGAGGCGCACACGGCGGTAGGCGTCCCGGCGAACCATTGGATTGGTGTTAGGCTCAGTTCGTTATATGGTGCAAATAGTCGTAATGGCCTAGGCGCGACGGTCACGGTTATTGCCGACGGACGGCGAAGGAGTCAAGTCATTGACGGAGGCAGTGGAAGGGCTGGGCAACACGAAAGCAGTCTGGTATTCGGATTGGGGTCGAGTGAAGGTAGCGTCCAAGTGGAAGTCCGATGGCCGAACGGCCGTACACAAACCCGAACGGTCTCAACACTTAATCAATATATCGATATTCTTGACGATACGCCGGTGGTCATCGGATCTACGGTGACGTTCACGCGTAAATACAACCTTTCCACCTGCCGTGAGAACTGGTACTTCTCGTGGTATACGCATTATTCGAGCGACAATTTTCAAGATAAAGTGATCTTCGATCTTGAGGGCATACCCGAACGCTGCTGGCCTCCAGCGGGTGTGATCTCCATGAATACGCCTAACGTTACACACAGCCAGCTAGCAGCGACTGGCGATACTTTTCGCCATCAATTGACATGGACCGCGCTCGAGTGTCGGGGGGACTGCCAGGTACCATATGTCGTGCATAGCCAATTGGGTACGCTCGCTACGGAAGGTGTTCCGCAGCGGATATCGACACCGGCCTGCATTCAATGCCAATAGGAGGTAAAGGCCGTGAAAAGTCTATTCGGACAGGGTCTGGTATCGTGCATCGCGCTAGCTCTCGCGGGATCCGCGTGTGGCAGTCAATCGCCTATCGAAGGAGTGTTCGGGTTGTCTCCTATTCCTGATGGGGCTGCTCTCGCGGTGTGGGTGCCTCTAGGAGAGGGTGAGTCAGTAAGCGGCATTGCATGGTACAACAACGATGCGGACGCGTCGTATCCTCAGATCCTTGCGGTGGCCGGCGATGCGGAGACTCCAGAGGTTGTCGGGGACGCTGTGGTCGTCGGAGAAGACGTTAGAGGAATGAGTCTAGATTGGAGTGAATACACATTTCCACAGCCACTTGCTTCCGAGACTGCCGGAATCTACGTCGTATTTAGACTTCCAAGGGGAGCGGGCTTTTCCCATGAAGGTCAGGGTGGCGGTTCGGGAATTGGATATCGACACGGGGCCGGACCGAATCGCTGTTGGATTGCGCTTGAGGATAACGTATGGAGCGCGGTGGATGAAGACTATCAAATGGCGGTCGACGTTATCGCAAACGAGGCAAAGAGCGGAGGCGTACTTGTTCTTCGACGTACTACCGATCAGACGGAGGAGCACAGTACTGAGAGCTTGTCGACACCGCTGGCTACCCTTAGTTGCTCAGTAGCGCCGAACCCGTTCAATCCAAGTACTGAGATTGAGTTTACTATTGTCAGAGAGTGCGATGTGGAATTGTCGCTCTTTGATGTTCGCGGCCGTCGCATTTGCTGTCTAGCTTCTGGATTGTACTCGCCCGGGAATCACGCGGTCCGGTGGAACGGAAATGACGAAGCGGGTCAGTCGCAAGCCAGCGGCGTATATATTGTAACGCTGAGAGCGGGACTGAACAAGATTACGCGACGACTGACACTTGTGAGATAGGTGTGAGCTAGTAAAGGGCGGCGAATACCGGAATGTTTGGAAAGACTCTGAAACTCATCTGTTGTACCGCGATCTTGGCAGGAATGCCGACAGTTTGCGGCGCCCGAACTTGGTACGTCGAAAGAAACGGCAGCGGCGATTTCACGACCATTCAACCAGCGGTCGATGCTGCGGCCTCGGGTGATACTATCCACGTAGGGCCAGGGCGGTACAACGAAGGGCAGATTGCGACCTGCCCTGGTTGGTCGGAATTTGTTCGAGTACTAATAACGAAATCTGAATTGACCATTATCGGCTCGGGAACATCGTCGATTATTGGGCCGAGCACCCCGTGGGACTGGAGTCAGGGTGCTCAAAAGGGTATCGTCGCCATGACTTACTGGGGAAACAACAATATTTACATACGTGATTTGGCGTTCGAAAATGTCAGCGAGGCGGTCTATACGGAAAGCACCGGAGTCGATATTGCCACATCCACCTTCCGACACAATCGTGAGTCGGTATGTGCGACATTTGGTAGAGGGCTGTGGGTATATCGGTGCCGCTTCGAATATCAACCGCGGGACGCGAGGCACGTCTTTTCTGTTGGCAATGAATATTGTGAAGTTACAGACTGCGAATTCTTGCTCGACGAGAATATCCCATGGGCTCAAGAGCATTTGCAGGTCTTCGGCGTTCCTAACAGCCTAGTCAGGGGATGCTCATTCTTGGGCGGCGACAGTGGCGTGGCGGCATATGAAGGCTTTCTCGCGGTCAATAATTGCCATTTTCAGAACCAGACTTGGCAAGCGGTGACCGGGGATCTTGGTGCGACGATATCGCTGGATCACTGCGAATTTTTAGGAGTTAACAGGTTGACGCAGTCTGTGACGCATGGAAATCACATTATTGGGAGGAATTGCGTGTTCGACTCGGTCGGGGAATGTACCGTCAATGTCGTCGTCACCGGCGGCATCGATATCCAAAATTGTGATTTGGGCCGCGGAATACTCGGTGTCGTCTATTTAGAAGATTACTGCGATCAGTCGCCTATGATGATCGATATGCGCCATAACTACTGGGGAACCGATAGTGCTGACAGCATTCGCGCGTGGATTAGGGACTCGAACGATAGCCCCAATATCTGCGGGACCGTCCTATACGAGCCATTTGCGAACCAGTCGACGCCGACCGAAAGCACGACTTGGGGGTCGGTGAAGTCGATGTTCAGATGATGGCCTCCGTCCGGGAAACATCCCATCTGATCTCCCGAGTTGCTTCATGCGCGCGCTCTGCCCCGTAGGTCCAAACGACGACACGCAGTCGGCCATTAAGCCGCCGCAGCCCGGACTCGGCATTTTCCGTCGCCTCAAGATACGTCCACGACGTCCCCGTCAACCCCGTCTCCGAGTGAACCAGCGTCCCCATCTCCCCATAGACCAGAACCTCGTACTCAGTCCCCAGCTCCGCCTCTTCCGTCCTGCCCGAATCCGCAAAGCTCCAAGCCCCGAGCCTATTGCGGTGCGACCACGACACTGTAAGCTCGCCAGTGATCGCGTCGGGGTAGCTCTCTCCGTTGAACCGCACGTCGGTCGGGCAGTAGACCCGTTCAGCGCGCGACGGCAGGGTTGCCATGGCCTGGGACGCAGGGCACGCCGCGAGGTCATACTCGGACTGGTTGTTGTACGGCTGAAGCCGGATCCCATTGCTGACCGTTTCAGCCGGCGGCACCGGCCCGCGCACGCTGACGGCCTGACTTCCGTACGAGATGAACCAGATGCGCGTCCCCGCCGGAAACGCCGTCGGCGCGGTGTCCAGGCAGCCGCGGGCGACGGTCTGCAGCGTGATGCCGCCTTCAACCTGGACCACGTTCTGGAACGCGATGAACTCCTCCAGCCCGTCGTGGGAAAGCCAGGCGACGTTTACGCCGAGCGCGAAATCGGGGCTACTGACGGAAGTGATCTGGTCGGTATCCAGGCAGGAGGTCACCACGATCTCGTTCGTGCGCTCGTCGATTGCCGTTGCGAGAACCCCCGACGGCGTGAAGAACGGCACATTGACCGGTGGCGCCCAGCCGCCCGAGCCGTCGGCCACATGGGCGCGGTACCCGAGGGAGATGCCCGCCTGCCCGCGCGCGGCGAGCGTGATGGCCAACTGCACGCCGGGAGCCAAGTTGCCGTAGCCCTTCACCGCCTCGTAGGGGGCGGCTAGAACAGCCTGATCGGTCAAGGCCGGCACGTCGCCGGACGGGTCCTCCCAGCCCGAAGGGGGCGGGGTGGAGTAGCCCGTCCAGTCGACGGCGAAGATGTCTTCCATGGCCTCGATCTCGATTCTCCCTGAATCGAGCCGGCCGGTGCCGACGCGCACCGCCCGGCAGACCATGCCAGCGATCCCGAGCGGGTCCCAGGTGAGCTTGAATACCGCTCCAGACCGCAGCGCCCACGCCGAGCGGTCGGCCTCGATCGTGATCGTAGCCAGGGGGTAAGCCAGGGCGGCCAGCGCCCGGGCAGCGGCTTGCTGGGCGTTGGTGGCGTTGGAGAGCCCACGCAGGGTGAGTTCCTGCAGGGACACCTCGCCGCCTTGGACCTCGATCCCGGCCAGGTCCTGGGCCTGGGCGGTCTTGCCGATGAACCCGTCCTCCCTGCTGACGTACCCCACCCGCACCGTATTCTTGAGGTCGCCCCAAGACGGGCGGGCGAACGACTTCACGGTGCAGGAATCGGCGTCGAGCACAGGGATGGCTGCGGGGTCGAAGTCGCGGCGAACCAGCCGAATGGTCAAGAGCCCCGAGGTCGGCTCCACGTACATCACGCCGTCGATGTGGCGCAGGATCTCCAGCACGAGGTCCTTCGCCGTAGTCGCGCTGTCCTGGACCATGGAAAGCCCCAGGCCTTCGGTGGCGAGGGTCTGGCCGACCGCGCGGAAGGCCGCCACGTCGAGAAGTCCTACGGGCAGCCCAAGGCCGTTGCCCACGGCCGGCGAGGTCAGCAGGTCGTAGATCATGGCCGCCGGGTTGGCGTCGCCATCGATGTTCTCGGCCCCGCCCACGAGGCCCAGGCTGTTAGGGCAACGGCGCACCACAAACGAGATCGGCTTGATGTAGGGGCTGGTCCCGACGTAGACGTGGCGCAGGACGGCGTAGCAGACGTTTCGCCAGGCGGGCACGTCTCCACCCAGGTGGTCCCAGAGGTAGGTATCGACGGGCTGGGTGGTAGAGCCATGGTACAGGTAGATGCTGCCGGTAACCCCGCCCTCTGACTCCTCGCCGCCGAAAAAGTTGGGCGCGTTCACATGGATCTCGGTCACGTCGCCCACGCGAGGATACCCCGCAGGCGGCGCGCGGTCATCGAACCGGATCTGCAGGACGCGGTCGATTTTGCCGCCGCAGAGAACCAGCTGCGCCCCGAGATAGTAGCGGTAGCCGACCGTCACATCCTCCGAGGAGAACAGCCCCGTCTTGACCTCCTTCTTGATGGCCTGCACTTCCAGATCGCCGTACCAGGTCACCATTGGGCCTGACAACTTGCAGGTGCCCCAGACGATCGGAATGGGTCGCCCTTCACCGATCGTAGGCAGCTGGAAATCGCCCAACGAGGACGGCTGCGGAGCGTCGAATTTGGCCTTAGGGCGCAGCACGTCGTACAGCACGGTGCCAACGATATAGACCAGAGCCAGGACCCAGAAGGCCATCAGTCGATCCTTCCCGAGAAGGGATTACGGCTAGGCAGGTGGGACCAGCCCAGATGGTTAGCCACGTTGTGGAACTTGTCCCGGCAGGTAGCCTCGAGGTGGTCGCAGCCCCAGTACGCCTTGACCTGGTCCAAGGAGGAGAGGCCAGGCAAAGGCGAGATCAAGGTCACCGTCGCGCCCTGATGGCCGACGATGAAGCGGGTCTCCCCGGACGAGGTCTCCAGGCGGCCCCCGCGAAACCACAGGTCAGGACGCAGAGCAAAGCCGTTTGACACAACAGTCGCGCCCGAGACGGACGTCACGGTGACCAGGTCCCGGCACGCGGAGGGGTCGGCGCCGCAGGCGTCAGAGTACAGCACGTGGTTGCAGGCGGTCTGCAGAGCGAGGATCGGCACGGTGCGCGCGAGCATGGCCATGAGGCTGGCCCCGGTGAGGATGGCCTCTGATTCCTCGAAGCGAGCGCGCACGACCTTGCCGCTGAAGATGGTGACAGCAAGCGCCTCCTCGCCGCGGTGGGCGCGGTAGATCGTCATCCAGACAGGCGACGACGGCAGGTCGCCGATGAACAGGGTGGGCACGGAATTGGCCTGCAACCCTGCAACCCTGCCTCTCGCTAGTAGTGTCCAGAGTGTTTCGCACATTGCCTGGGAAAATCACATGATCCTCGAATGCTCTTGACGCCTTTGTTGCATTCAGTAGATCATAGACGGACGGGGAGGGATCCGATTGCACAGCGATTTCTTTGCCCATACTATCGACGATACCGCGACCGCTCATTGGCAGCCGCTACGCAGCCACCTTGAGAACGTTGGCATCCTTGCTTCGACATTTGCCGCGGATTTCGGAGCCGGTCCATGGGGTGAACAGGCGGGCCGCTGGCACGACCTGGGCAAGTACTCCTCCGCCTTCCAGGACTACCTGTTGAGAGCAAGCCAGCCCGATGTACATCAGGGCGAAGTTGCGCACAAGGTGGATCACTCAACCGCGGGAGCGCAGCACGCCGTCGCCGCCGCCGGACTGGCGGGCCACATCCTGGCCTATGTCGTGTCGGGCCACCATAGCGGACTATTGAACTCGCGTTCGATTGGTGCGTCCCTTGAGGACAGACTCAACAAACGTGTGCCAGACTGGACAAGAGCACCTGACGCCCTCAAGACTGCCGATTCCCTGGACTGGCCGGAGTTCATTAGATGCGCTATCGCCGACCGAGACCACTTTGCAGTCTCGTTTTTCACGCGAATGCTGTTTTCGTGCCTCGTAGACGCGGATTTCCTCGATACCGAGTCGTTCATGCGTCCCGCGGCCGCCAAAGGACGCGCTGCATATGCGCCGGACGTGCTCGCTCGGATGGAGGTGGCCGCCGAGCGTTATGTCGCCGGACTTGGAACCGGCAAAACACCTATCGACGGCATTCGAAAACGCGTCCGCCGGCAATGTCGCGACGCGGCGACACAGACACCCGGCCTGTTTGCGTTGACCGTTCCCACGGGTGGCGGCAAAACCATGTCCTCCCTCGCGTTCGCGCTCCGGCACGCTGTGCTGCATGGGTTGAAGCGCGTCGTATACGTCATTCCGTTCACCAGCATCATCGAGCAGAACGCTGACGTGTTCCGTCGCGCGCTCGCCGAATTGGACCTCGGTGAATCGCCGCTGGTCGTGGAACATCACAGCAACGTCGACATCGACGATCAATCCGACGCCGCCCGTCTGGCCAGCGAAAACTGGGACGCGCCATTGATCGTGACAACCACAGTACAGTTTTACGAGTCACTATTCGGCAATCGACCATCCAAATGTCGCAAGCTCCATAATCTGGTGAAGTCGGTCGTCGTGCTCGACGAAGCCCAGACACTCCCTGTCGGCCTCCTCAGCCCGACGCTTCGCGCTCTGCAGGAGTTGACTGCCAATTACAATGCGACGGTACTGCTTTGTACGGCAACCCAGCCCGCCGTCCACGCCAGACCGGGATTTCCAATTGGGCTGAATGGCGTGCGCGAGATCATGCCTGATCCGGCAGGACTGTACGAGAGCCTGAAGCGAGTCCGTGTACGCGATCTGGGCGCCCAAACCGACCAGGAAATCGTCGAAGCGTTCCGCGCTATGGAACAAGCGTTGTGCATCGTGAATACGCGAGCACACGCGAGAACGCTGTTCGAAGCACTGAATACGACCGATTGTTGCTTCCACCTTAGCGCTTCGATGTGCCCCGATCACCGGACGGTAGTTTTGTCCGAGATCCGCGATCGACTAGCCACGGGCCAGAATTGCAGGGTCGTATCGACCCAGATCGTCGAGGCCGGAGTCGACCTCGACTTCCCGGTCGTATTCCGTTCTCTGGCTGGCTTGGATTCAATTGCTCAGTCGGCCGGTCGGTGCAACCGAAACGGGAAACTCGACGCGGGCGGAGTCGTTAACGTGTTTCGATCGGAACATTCCGCTAGCGAGAAATTTTTCGCCGAGACGGCTGACGTCGCTGCGCAGGTTCTTGCCCTCCACGAGGATCCGTTGTCGCTAGCGGCGGTCGAGCACTTCTTCCGGTTGTACTACTGGGAACAGTCCGGACGCTGGGATTCCAAACAGATTCTCGGATACTCTCGACTAGTGAATGATGCTCAGTTGCCGTTCCAGTTCGACTTCGCTAGGATCGCCGACGAGTACAAGATCATTGACGATTCGGGCGCGACGGTGATCGTCCCTTGGTCCGACAGCGGCCGCCGGCTATGTGAGGAACTGCGCAATACGAACGCTGTCCACGCGCGGGCGATGATCAGGCGTCTCCAGCGGTTTACCGTCCAGGTTCCCCGCCACGTCTGGCACGCTCAACTCGGTCGTGGCATCGAGCTGGTCCACGACCGGTTTCCTGTACTCGTTTCTCCCGAATTGCACTACAGCAGGACAATAGGACTCTCCTTCGCGGACGGTCCACTGGGTTCTCTCCAATTCTAAAGGAGGGGTACATGGCGGTAGGCATCAAACTCATGGTCTGGGGGGACCTCGCTTCATTCACGCGCCCGGAGATGAAGGTTGAGCGCGTCAGCTATCCGGTCCTGACTCCCAGTGCGGCGCGTGGGATCCTCGAGGCGGTCTATTGGAAGCCCGAGATCAGGTGGGTCATCGATCGAATCCACGTCCTGAAGCCGATCCGTTTCACGCATGTTCGTCGTAACGAAATCTCCGCCAAGATACCGTTGAAAGGAGCGGGGGGCGTCGAGGCAGCCATGAAAACTGGAAGGGGTTCGCTCGGGATCGCGGTAGAGGATTGGCGCCAGCAGCGAGCTGGCATGCTATTGCGGGATGTCAGGTACGGAATTGAAGCTCACTTCGAACTGCGCGAAACCGGTGCATCGGCGATTTCCGAAAATTCGGCGGCAAAGCACCTTGAGATGTTCAGACGACGAGCGTCACGGGGTCAGTGCTTCCACCATCCCTACCTGGGGACGCGCGAGTTTCCGGCGAGCTTCGAAATGGTCGAACAGTTCCCGCGTTGCCCTCCTGAAATCGAGGGAGAATTTGATCTAGGCCATTTATTGCTCGATCTAGACTACGTTCCGGACGTCAAAGGTCGAGTGGTCGACGGACACACAGGAACGCGTCAGACGGTCCAACCGAGATTCTTCGCGGCGGTGATGCGCGACGGTGTCATCGATATTCCGGCACTCTCGACCGGGGAGGTGAGGACGTGATCCTGCAGTCTCTTCACGACCTCTATTCGCGGCTGGAGCGCGACCCGACGTACCAGATCGCCCCGCCCGGCTTCAGCGTCCAGAAAATCACCTTTAAGGTCGTTCTCCATCCTGACGGAAGTCTGTTCGCTATCCAAGATGCGAGGCAGAATATCGACGGCCGCATGATCTCTCGACAAGTGATGGTTCCAGGCGATAACAAACCATCCGGATCCGGACTCAACCCGGGTTTCTTGTGGGATAACACAGGCTATATGCTCGGCTTCAAGCCTAACGATGACAATCCGATTCGGACGCGAGAGAGCTTTGACGCGTTCAAATCTCGTCATCTCGGCGTTGAAGACGACGTCCAGGACCCGTCTTTCGCTGCCGTTTGCAGATTCCTCGAGGCGTGGCGGCCCGAAGCCGCAGAGAACCACCCCGTCCTATCGGACATCACAACCGGATTCGGTGTGATCCAAATCATCGGTAGCGACTCCTTTGTCCACGAGGAACAGTCAATCCTCAACTGGTGGCAACGAAACGCAACCGACGACGATTCACCTCCCGTTGGCCAGTGCCTCGTGACCGGGACAATCGGACCGGTCGCTGTTATCCATCCCAAGGTCCGTGGCATTGAAAGCACCGGATCCGTGATAGTCGGCTTCAATGAACCCGCGTACGAGTCCTACGGGAAGGAGCAGAGTTGCAACGGGCCGGTCAGTGTCGGCGCTGCTTTCCGGTACACGACGGCGCTCAACGCGCTGCTTGAAGGCCCAATGCGATCCAAACACCGCCTCTCCCTAGGCGGAACGATCGTAGTCGTCTGGACCGAAATCCCGACGATCACCGAGGACGTATTCGCGCATTTCGCGATCCATGGATCGCGCGCGATTCCAGAAGAAGTTCAGGATGAGGCGTTGATTCGCAAGCTGGAAGCTTTCCTCGAGGCATTGCGTACGGGTCGTAGGGGTTATGCGAAGATCGCGGACGACCCCGACCGCACCCGTTTCTACCTACTCGGATTAGCTCCAAATCGTGCACGGCTCGCCGTTCGGTTCTTCCACGAAACCACCGTTGCTGATCTGCTCGACCACCAGCGAAGGCACTTCGATGACATCGCTATCGAGCGGAGACGAGGGGACGACTCTGCGTTTCCCGAACCGGAGTTTCCTTCGTGGAGCCAACTCCTCGACCAGACGTGCCCGATCGTCAACGGCAAGCCGGACCGCGACAAGATCCCGGAGATTCTTGCCGGTCCGGTGTCGCGAGCGGTGACGGAAGGGACGCCATATCCGCAGTTGCTCTATTCTGCGGTTCTACGAAGACTCCACGCGGAACGCGACGTCACCTACCTGAAAGCCTGTGTCATCAAGGGGTACTTGAACCGAAACAGGGGCAAGGAGATTGCTATGAGTCTCGACACCCGGCGCACCGATCCCGCTTACAGGATCGGTCGTCTATTCGCGGCCCTTGAGAAGACCCAGACAGATGCGCTGGGCTCCGGACTCAACTCCACCATTCGCGACAGATTCTACAGCTCGGCTTCGGCGACACCGCGCGCGGTGTTCCCGCGACTGATGCGAACCTACCAGCACCACCTCGCCAAACTCGATGGCGGTTTCAAAGTCAACCGCGAGAAGTTGGTTCAAGAAATCGTCGGCGAATTGGAATCATTCCCGCCCCAACTCGACCTAGACGGACAAGGTCTCTTCGCGATCGGGTACTACCACCAGATGCGCGCGTTCTATTCGAGCAAGGTTGTCGACGCGGCCGCGGAAACCACGGAGTGAAAGGACCAGGTAATGAATCGCTACGACTTCGTCTACATTTTCGACGTGAAGGATGCCAATCCGAACGGCGACCCGGACGCCGGCAACCTCCCGCGAGTCGACCCTGAAACAGGCCACGGCCTTATCACGGACGTTTGCCTCAAGCGAAAGGTCAGAAACTACGTCGGACTGACCCGTGATAACAAACCGCCGAACGAAATCTATTTCTCGGATGGGTCGGTTCTCAACAAGACCCACGAGCGCGCCTATACCAGCGTCGGCGAGAAGCCGGTTTCGAAGAAGTTGCCCAAGGAAGTCGAGAAAGCCCGCGCCATCACGGCGTTCATGTGTGCCAATTTCTATGACATCCGAACCTTCGGCGCAGTCATGAGCACCGAAGTCAACTGTGGGCAGGTCCGAGGCCCGGTGCAGTTTGCGTTCTCGCGGTCCATCGATCCGGTAGTGGCGAGCGAACACGCGATCACACGCAGCTCGGTCACGAACGAGAAGGACGCCGAGAAGGAGCGCACGATGGGCCGCAAGTTTACGGTGCCGTACGGAGTCTACCGAATGCACGGCTTCGTCAATCCATACCTGGCCCTACAAACTGGTTTCAGCGACGCAGACCTCGAGTTGCTGTGGGAAGCTCTAGTCAACGCGTTTCAGTTTGACCAATCAGCGTCGCGGCCGGCGGGGTCCATGGCTGCCAGGAGGTTGATCCTGTTCGCCCATGATTCCGAGCTTGGCAGCGCGCCGTCGCATCGCCTCTTCGACGCAGTTACGATCCGGTCGAAGCATGGGGCCGGCGCCCAACGGTCGTTTGGAGACTACGACGTCCAGATCGATAACAGCGCGATCCCACCGGGCGTCTCGGTCGTGGAGAAGATCTGACCACTGTGGGCGAGTACGACGACGATCAGCTGCTTCCGGTATCCGGTTTGCAACACTTGGCGTTTTGCGAACGCCAGGCGGCGTTGATCCACGTAGAACGGAGTTGGCGCGAAAACTCGCTGACGCTCGAAGGCAAGAGCCTGCATCGTACCGTGGACGAATGCGGTTCGAGGAAGGAATGCCGCGGAGACCTCGTCATCCTCCGCGGCGTAGATCTTCGGTCCACCGAGCTCGGCCTGATCGGTAAAGCTGATGTGGTAGAATTGCGCCGAGCCGATATCGGATCCGGCGCGGTACGGATCCCGGGGTTATCAGGTACTTGGATGGTTCGTCCCGTCGAATACAAGCGTGGTAAGCGGAAACAGGACAACTGTGACGAAGTGCAACTCTGTGCCCAAGGCATGTGTCTGGAAAATACATATTCGACCAGGATTACCGAAGGAGCCTCGTACTACGGCTCTGAGCGGCATCGTACCAGTGTGTATTTTGACGACTTCTTGCGAGAAACCGTTCGGAAGATGGCACTGAGGTTCCACGGGATCATCGATTCCGGGATTACACCGCGCGCGGATCTGCAGCCGAAGTGCCGGCGGTGTTCGCTCCGAGAGGTATGCATGCCGGAGGTGTTTGCGCGTTCATTGGCGTCGGACTATGTCGCGCGCGTCCTCCGTGATGCTGTGCTGGGTAATCGGCCGTGAGACGCCACCTAAACTCCCTGTATATTACTACACAAGGTACCTATCTCGCGTCGGAGCGGGAAACTACGGTGGTCAAGTTCGACGGCGAAGTAAAACTCAGAGTTCCGCTGCATCTTCTTGAGAACATCGTCTGTTTCGGCCGTATATCAGTAAGCCCATACCTGATGGCAAAGTGCGGAACACACGGGGTCGGTATCAGCTATCTGACTGAACGGGGTCGATTCCTGGCGCGTGTGCATGGTCCAGTGTCCGGAAACGTATTGCTGCGACGGGAGCAGTATCGCCGCTCAGACCAACCAGTTGCCGCAGCCGAGATCGCGAGGAGCATTGTCGCGGCGAAAGTCCTGAATTCCCGGACTGTCCTAAAGCGTGCCATTCGCGATAACCCAGGACGGGCGGAGGGCAACGGATTGCCGGCAGCCGCAGCGATCCTCCGCCGGCGTGCCGAGATGCTCTCCGCAACTCTGGCTGTCGACAAAATACGAGGAATCGAAGGCGACGCGGCGCGGGTATATTTCGGGGTGTTCAACGACCTTATCGTCACTCAGAACGGGTCTTTCTATTTCAATGGCCGAACGCGAAGGCCTCCGGCCGACAGAGTAAATGCGCTGCTGTCTTTTGTGTATACGCTGCTCACGCAAGATATCGCCTCTGCGCTCGAAGCGGTTGGTTTAGATCCGCAGGTCGGATTCCTACATCGCGATCGGCCGGGGCGACTCGGTCTGGCGCTCGATCTCGCCGAGGAGTTCCGTGCGTTCATCGGCGACCGTTTGGCCCTGACTCTCATAAACCGGGGGCAGATTCGCGCAGAGGAATTCGAAACACGTGAAACGGGCGCCGTCTGGATGAAGGATACAGCTCGCAAAACAGTCCTCGAAACCTACCAGCTTCGGAAGAACGACGAGATCACACATCCTTTCATCGAGGAGAAGACTACAATTGGGATGCTCTTGCATCTCCAGGCACTCCTGCTAGCACGGCACTTGCGAGGGGACCTCGATGCATACCCCCCGTTCGTATGGAGATGATTCGTGCTTGTGCTTGTCAGCTATGATGTATCTACCGTCGACGCGGCCGGCAGGAGGCGATTGCGACGGGTGTCAAAAACGTGCCTCGACTTCGGCCAGAGAGTTCAGAATTCGGTGTTCGAATGCGTTGTAGACAATTCCCAATGGACACGATTGAAACTCGCCCTTCTCGAAGAAGCCGATTTGGAAAAGGACAGCCTAAGATTCTATTTCCTCGGGTCGAATTACAAGGAGCGCATCGAACACTACGGAGCCAAACCAGACATTGACCTCACGGGGCCACTCGTGCTGTGAATGGCCGCGGACCCTTAGCTCCCATGCATTGAGCAAGATGTTCGCGATATCCTTAAAGCAATATGATAAAATAAGTTATATAACGACTCTCCTCGCCGGCCACGAACAGGACAAAATACGTCGTAGGGGTCCGCGCGAATCGCCATCTGTCGCTTTTTCCTGCAATAGGTTACGCTTAAACTGTCGCGTCCCGCGCGGGGCGCGTGGGTTGAAACAACGTACACTACATCAAATCGCGAGAGGCGGCGGTCGCGTCCCGCGCGGGGCGCGTGGGTTGAAACTCGTCCGACCCGTCGGCGATCGCGGCCGCCGAGCGTCGCGTCCCGCGCGGGGCGCGTGGGTTGAAACGTGCGCTACGCCAGGATGATGCGCGACGCCGGCGTCGCGTCCCGCGCGGGGCGCGTGGGTTGAAACCGCCGAGGACCAACTCGATGCGCTCGCCGCCACCGGTCGCGTCCCGCGCGGGGCGCGTGGGTTGAAACATGCCGAGCTTGCCGAGCTGCTCGAACGTGTGCCGTCGCGTCCCGCGCGGGGCGCGTGGGTTGAAACCACCTGTAGCGCAACTTGGTACATCTCCAGCGCCGTCGCGTCCCGCGCGGGGCGCGTGGGTTGAAACACGTTCAACGAGGTCCGTGCGTGCCTGCAGTCGAGTCGCGTCCCGCGCGGGGCGCGTGGGTTGAAACATCACCAGCCAGTTTGCCAGCCCGCCGCCGATCAGTCGCGTCCCGCGCGGGGCGCGTGGGTTGAAACCTGTCGTCGTCGCTCGCCCTGGTAGGAGATCCGAGTCGCGTCCCGCGCGGGGCGCGTGGGTTGAAACACTGAGGCGAACATCGTCGGCGCCTGGGCGATCGTCGCGTCCCGCGCGGGGCGCGTGGGTTGAAACATGCCAAGCTTGCCGAGCTGCTCGAACGTGTGCCAGTCGCGTCCCGCGCGGGGCGCGTGGGTTGAAACAGGATCAGATCCCAGATGCGGCCGTCCTGCGCGGTCGCGTCCCGCGCGGGGCGCGTGGGTTGAAACGTGCGGCTCACAACTCAGTCACGCGCTCGCAGGTCGCGTCCCGCGCGGGGCGCGTGGGTTGAAACACGAGGTGCCCCTTCTCGTGGGGGACCGTCGCGGTCGCGTCCCGCGCGGGGCGCGTGGGTTGAAACGTTCGGTTGATCGTGCATCCCGCCGCCGCCGGCGCGGTCGCGTCCCGCGCGGGGCGCGTGGGTTGAAACGAGCACACGACCGATTACCTGAGCGCGGTGCTCCGTCGCGTCCCGCGCGGGGCGCGTGGGTTGAAACCCTGCAGGTACCCATGGCGCCGTCGGCGCCGCGTCGCGTCCCGCGCGGGGCGCGTGGGTTGAAACTTGCGCGACAACACGCAGAGCAAGTCGATGATCGTCGCGTCCCGCGCGGGGCGCGTGGGTTGAAACCTTCGACTGGATGGACTACCCTGAATTCGCGACGTCGCGTCCCGCGCGGGGCGCGTGGGTTGAAACACATAGATGCGGACCTCGACGGTCACGATGCGCGTCGCGTCCCGCGCGGGGCGCGTGGGTTGAAACACGGCGTTGCTGATGTCACGCCGGCGGCGATTCGTCGCGTCCCGCGCGGGGCGCGTGGGTTGAAACGTCAGTACCAGGAAGGTGTGTCGCTCGGCTATGGTCGCGTCCCGCGCGGGGCGCGTGGGTTGAAACCTTGAACGCAGCGCCAAGTGCGTCAGCATCGGCCGTCGCGTCCCGCGCGGGGCGCGTGGGTTGAAACTTCAACGTGAGCCGGTACCGGCCCGTCCCGGCCGTCGCGTCCCGCGCGGGGCGCGTGGGTTGAAACACGGCGCAGACGTACTTGCGCAGCGACCGGAAGTCGCGTCCCGCGCGGGGCGCGTGGGTTGAAACTGGACGAATCCGATGAACAGGCTGCGAGAGCTCGGGTCGCGTCCCGCGCGGGGCGCGTGGGTTGAAACAACGCTAGGTGTCGCAGGAACCTGTGGTTCAGAGTCGCGTCCCGCGCGGGGCGCGTGGGTTGAAACAGCGACGGCGGCAGCGACAACGCGGCGTTCGGCGTCGCGTCCCGCGCGGGGCGCGTGGGTTGAAACGGCTGTGGCGCGCTTAGCCACCTGCACCCCAGTAGTCGCGTCCCGCGCGGGGCGCGTGGGTTGAAACCGAAGCATGGTGGCTCGCTTTCGTGAAATTCCTGTCGCGTCCCGCGCGGGGCGCGTGGGTTGAAACACGACTGCGGCGCAACAGTGGGATCAGAGCGCGGGTCGCGTCCCGCGCGGGGCGCGTGGGTTGAAACATGGCGTATCCTTTCTCGACCCTCCGAGCCGCCGGTCGCGTCCCGCGCGGGGCGCGTGGGTTGAAACCCAGGTCGCCGAGCGGGTAGGCGCCGAGCTCGGTCGCGTCCCGCGCGGGGCGCGTGGGTTGAAACTGAACCCCTTCAAGCCAGCGGTGCCCAGCTGGTGTCGCGTCCCGCGCGGGGCGCGTGGGTTGAAACCTGCGCGATGAAGTTGATTATCGGGCAGTGGTCGTCGCGTCCCGCGCGGGGCGCGTGGGTTGAAACAGGCGCAAGGGGCGCGCGCGGCTTCCGCTTGCGGTCGCGTCCCGCGCGGGGCGCGTGGGTTGAAACTGCGATGCGCTGGAGGTGCGGTGATGGACGACCGTCGCGTCCCGCGCGGGGCGCGTGGGTTGAAACATGGCCAGGGACACGCAGGCCTAGCAGGCAGAGGTCGCGTCCCGCGCGGGGCGCGTGGGTTGAAACTGTACCCGGCCACACAGTAGGCCACAGCGAGGGTCGCGTCCCGCGCGGGGCGCGTGGGTTGAAACTCGATCGAGCGCAGCCGCTCTTCGAGGTCGGTCGTCGCGTCCCGCGCGGGGCGCGTGGGTTGAAACATCATCATCCAGGCGGTGCGGAATTGAAACTCACGTCGCGTCCCGCGCGGGGCGCGTGGGTTGAAACCCGTATACCGTGCGATGGGACGACATCTACTTCGTCGCGTCCCGCGCGGGGCGCGTGGGTTGAAACCAGCACCGTGTACGACGACGCGCAAGAGCAATAGTCGCGTCCCGCGCGGGGCGCGTGGGTTGAAACCGTGTAGGCCATCCCACCACGATCACCGGCTCGGTCGCGTCCCGCGCGGGGCGCGTGGGTTGAAACTGTTGAGTACTGTTTTGGGCATCAGGAGGTAGCGGTCGCGTCCCGCGCGGGGCGCGTGGGTTGAAACACGTCTAGTCCTCGCTGCTACCGCAGAATAACGTCGCGTCCCGCGCGGGGCGCGTGGGTTGAAACGCGCGACGTGTCATTGCAAGTCTTCGGCCGCAGGTCGCGTCCCGCGCGGGGCGCGTGGGTTGAAACGTGTATGCCCTCGTAGGCGAGCGGGCTGTCGCACGTCGCGTCCCGCGCGGGGCGCGTGGGTTGAAACGCGAGGCCGCATCCGCAACGGCAGGCGAACTCGGGTCGCGTCCCGCGCGGGGCGCGTGGGTTGAAACAGGCTCGCCTCGACACTGGCCAGGGGCAGTTGACGTCGCGTCCCGCGCGGGGCGCGTGGGTTGAAACTCCCTACGGGTTGATGCTCCGTTTCGGGGTACGGTCGCGTCCCGCGCGGGGCGCGTGGGTTGAAACTTGAAGGTGGTCGTCTTGGTGTCGGACGGCCCGGTCGCGTCCCGCGCGGGGCGCGTGGGTTGAAACAACGAGGTCCCGTTCCAGCAGCTGAGCAGCAGCGTCGCGTCCCGCGCGGGGCGCGTGGGTTGAAACACGAAACAGTGGTGGATCGACTACGACCCCGAGGTCGCGTCCCGCGCGGGGCGCGTGGGTTGAAACTGACCAAGGCGTTCCGGGGTGGCCGCCTCTCGATGTCGCGTCCCGCGCGGGGCGCGTGGGTTGAAACGCTCGCAGGACCAGCGACAGGGCCATCGCGTACGTCGCGTCCCGCGCGGGGCGCGTGGGTTGAAACCGAGGTTGTCGGCAATCGCCCGCAGGTCTGCCGGTCGCGTCCCGCGCGGGGCGCGTGGGTTGAAACCTTGAACCTCGATATACTTGCCCACTGCGGCGAGTCGCGTCCCGCGCGGGGCGCGTGGGTTGAAACCCGAGGACGACCAGGTACTTGGCGCCGTCGCCCGTCGCGTCCCGCGCGGGGCGCGTGGGTTGAAACATGGAGGCGCAGGGTCTCGCCACGAGGGTGAAAGTCGCGTCCCGCGCGGGGCGCGTGGGTTGAAACCTGTGCAGGCTGGGGTGCTAGTACGTCCCGAACGTCGCGTCCCGCGCGGGGCGCGTGGGTTGAAACACCAGCGTCGACGGGACCTGGTTGGAGACGTGGGGTCGCGTCCCGCGCGGGGCGCGTGGGTTGAAACCTTCGCCTCAATGACGAAGCGTACGCCGCGGTACGGTCGCGTCCCGCGCGGGGCGCGTGGGTTGAAACCTCGTACAGCTCCACGGCCTTCGCGGCGATCTCGTCGCGTCCCGCGCGGGGCGCGTGGGTTGAAACCGCGATCGCAGGCGCCGCCCGTAGCGTCCGGGAGTCGCGTCCCGCGCGGGGCGCGTGGGTTGAAACCACAGCTCGGCCTTGCGAAGCATGTCGACGGTGGTGTCGCGTCCCGCGCGGGGCGCGTGGGTTGAAACCAAAGCACGCAGACTGCATAGCCTGTGAGCACGGTCGCGTCCCGCGCGGGGCGCGTGGGTTGAAACGACGTGGATGCCGCGCCCATGACCGCCTGGCACGGTCGCGTCCCGCGCGGGGCGCGTGGGTTGAAACGAGTTGGCGACGTACCACAAGGCCCGACTGGAGAGTCGCGTCCCGCGCGGGGCGCGTGGGTTGAAACGAGTACGGCGCGCGCGAACAGCGCGACGCTACGGTCGCGTCCCGCGCGGGGCGCGTGGGTTGAAACTTGGCACCCCACGGCGTCAGGACGGTGCACGGCCAGGTCGCGTCCCGCGCGGGGCGCGTGGGTTGAAACGCGAACCGGGAGATCGCCGCTCACCCGGTAGAGTCGCGTCCCGCGCGGGGCGCGTGGGTTGAAACCTGTTTTTCCCCCGTCGGCGAGGGGCGCGCGACCGTCGCGTCCCGCGCGGGGCGCGTGGGTTGAAACCATCCGCCGTTCTCCTTAGCGTCGATGCCCCGCGTCGCGTCCCGCGCGGGGCGCGTGGGTTGAAACCAGAAGTCGGCGCTGTTGGTGTCGCTCGGGCCCAGTCGCGTCCCGCGCGGGGCGCGTGGGTTGAAACCTTCTGCGTCGCGTGTCGGTGCCTCGGAAGTACGTCGCGTCCCGCGCGGGGCGCGTGGGTTGAAACAACGAGACCGCGCAGATGGTGCACCGGCCGCCGGTCGCGTCCCGCGCGGGGCGCGTGGGTTGAAACGAGCTTGGCGATCCTGACGGCACGCTCTCGGCGTCGCGTCCCGCGCGGGGCGCGTGGGTTGAAACTTGTTGTGGCCCCCGGGCGGCCCAGGGCCCGGGTCGCGTCCCGCGCGGGGCGCGTGGGTTGAAACTTAATGACCTCGCCGTGTGCTCGCGCTGCTCGGTCGCGTCCCGCGCGGGGCGCGTGGGTTGAAACGCGCAGTCGTCCACGGCAGGTCGCCGCTCTGGTTGTCGCGTCCCGCGCGGGGCGCGTGGGTTGAAACAGAATCGGGCACAGGGTCGGCAAAGCGGAAGTACGTCGCGTCCCGCGCGGGGCGCGTGGGTTGAAACTCGAGCACGGCGAACTCCGCGACGGACATCCCGGGTCGCGTCCCGCGCGGGGCGCGTGGGTTGAAACCAGTTGTTGACGAGCGCCGGGTTGTAGTTCCCGCGTCGCGTCCCGCGCGGGGCGCGTGGGTTGAAACCTACGGCGTGACCACGATCGTCACCTCGGCGGGTCGCGTCCCGCGCGGGGCGCGTGGGTTGAAACGGCGACTTCACCCCGGAGCAGGCGGTAGCCAGCGTCGCGTCCCGCGCGGGGCGCGTGGGTTGAAACATCGTCACCGCCTGCAACGCCTACGACGCGAACGTCGCGTCCCGCGCGGGGCGCGTGGGTTGAAACACGCTCAACTGCGAGTTGGACACGGGCCGGCCGTTCAACCCACAAGCCGATCTACCACCATACCGGCGCCTTTGGCCTGGGACTCCGGACCGGGGAGAACCAGCCGACTTACCCTTGTCAGTAGGAGCAACTCAGCGACGAAGTGATCGGAGAATTTCGCTGGATCTCGCTCCTGATATTCAGTAGCTTCACGCCCGAGCCTCTGGAGGGAATTTTGGCATAATAAGACTACAAAGCTCCAAATCCCGCCTGGCACCGCTCTCACGGTGTCGGGATGCTGCCAATCGGTCTACGACATTAGTGTCAACGGGAGGGACAGACCAATGGCAACCGCGAAAACTCCGCAGCATTTCCGGCTCTCGATTTTGGGGTTGTGCGCCCTGCTGTTCACCACCGCCTGCCTTGCTGGTGAGCCCCATATTTCCGAGAATGTCTTCAAGTACCACCGCCCAGAGAATTCGGACATCAAATTGGAGCTCGCCTCGCCGGGAAACACGGGTGCATTGGTTTACAATTACCCCATTGGTATCCCTCCCGCCCGAGGTGGGTTCGTACCGCAGGTCGCCTTGCAGTACTCGTCACATGCTTCCAACGGCCCCCTGGGAATGGGATGGGCGATTACCTTGCCGTTCATCCAGCGCCGCATAGAAGATGGCGGACTAGACTATTCAGCGGAGGACTTCGTCTACGGAAACGGTCATTCGACACGCGAACTCGTCTTCGTGGGCTTGAACTCACAATTCGGAGGAACCTACAAGGAGTTCCGCTTCCAGCTCGAAGACGAATCGGCCCTTCGGTTCTTTTTGGATGAAACTGATCCGGCGACGGTCGCGGTGTGGCGGATGCTAAACAAGGATCACACATGGACCACCTTCGGCGAGGAGGTCGCCGATCAATTGCGAGGCACTGCGTCGGGGGGCCAGGAGAGGATCTACCGCTGGTGCATTTCGCGACAGACCGACACGCACGGTAATGTGATCTCCTATGCCTATGACTATCGGGATGTGAATACGGGTGAGACACTCTACCCGACGTACATCTACTACAACAACAATTACAATCGGATTCGGTTCGAATGGTGTTCCGGTGCGTGCCGGCCTGACGTTCGGGCCGACTACGGCTCGGGGTTTCGGCTAATCACATCGAAAAGGCTAAATTCTATTGTCAGCGAAATCATGGATCTTTCACTGCAAACATATGATGTCGCGTATCAGTATGATTTTGAATACGACATCGATGGCTCGACAGCAGTTAGCGAGGCTACGGACCACACGCTGTTGAAGTCAATTACCCAATCCGGCGCTGGGCAGACGACTCTACCGCCAACTACCTTCGCCTACACCGGGGAGTTGGACGATCGCCCTCTGACGCGTTTCAGCGTGGTTCCTCTTAGCTCCTCTTTCGCAGGCTACAACCCGTTTTCGGGTCCGGATCCCTATGAACGCTATTTCGCGGCGGACTTCTCCGGAGACGGTCGTGATGACGTTCTCCACATCATGGATGAGCATCATGTCGCTGTCTGGCTAGGGCGGGCGGATGGTCTCGTAGATGTTCAGCCACCCATCTACTTTAGTAACTCTCTGGCGGGTACGACGCTTGGCCAAGGCTACGGTTGGATATTTCGAATTGGTGACTTCAACGGGGACGGGATGAAGGATGTCTTTCATGTCCGCTCGAAGACTCAGGCGAATATCTGGCTGGCAAAGAGGAATGCTGCGGGAGCGTTTGATGGCTTCGACATACGTCAATTCACTGGTCCCCCTCCATATTGCGAATGCGACTGTGCCTGCGAGGGCTCACCGATCTGCTTCCCCGACGATCCGCGGAATCCGCTTAACGCCACTGAATTGCGATATGCGATCCAGATCGGTGACTTCAACGGCGACGGCAAGGACGACTATTTAACGTTCTACGAGCAAGTGAACACCTCGTGTCTCCACGAAGGGTCACTGCCTGGCGACCCCCTCATGGGCCGTATCCTGATCTACTTCTCGATCAACGGTTGGCAGTTTGACCTTAGAGAGTTCACCTTGGAGGACGCCTGGGGTGGATACGATTTCTCGCTGCCGGCGCGAGATCAAGTAGATCCCCAATGCGATACTGTTCCCCATGTCGACCCGGGGTTGAATCGGCAGTACGGTGCCGTCGCGGCTGACGTGAACAACGATGGTCTTGCAGATATCGTTCACCCCAAGTGCGCAGAAGGTATTCTGGTCGTCTTTTTGAACCGCGGTCTCGTTGATTCTCCCGAAGACAATACTGATATCGATTTCCAGATCTCTCGCTGTCCTGCGAGCGGTACGTATAATTTCCCATTCGGTCCCTTGACCCAGGAAAACCCCGTACGTTTCCAGTTCGGCGACTTTAACGGGGACAGCGTACTTGACTTGCTCAACATCCGGGACAGCGACGTCTGGACCGGTGACGAACATATTCTGATCAACCGTAACAGTTGGTACACGAGTGATGCGCAGTTCGAAGTCTACCAGCCTCTCGGCCAGCTTGTGCACCCAGAGCTCGCCGAATACATCTTCTCGGCAGACTTCGATGCGGACCGCTCCACAGATCTTGTTCTGGTTTATGAAACACCTCATCCGCCGAATCCCGATCCGGACATCTTTCTCTATCGAAGCCTGGGCGATGGGATTCACTTTGGAACGCCGGATTCTGAAGATGGAGGAACTCCGGGGGATACATCAAATCAGTATAACGTCTCGAACATCTATCCTGACGTCAACGGGCACCACGATGAGGCGATCATCGGCGACTTCACGGGTGATGGACGAACGGATATCTTGAATCTCTTTCCCAGCGATTTGGCACGAACGGTCATGATCGCTTCAAATGCGCCACCTCCGGATCTGTTGACGAAGATCGGGCGTGGAAGCGAGACTACCGCGGAGGTCGATTACGCCGCCGCTGCCGCGTTCGCGGAGGCGAGACTTCCCTTCGCGTTGCCCGTGGTCAAGGAAATTCGCAGGTACGATCTGGGAGCCACGTCCTCCGGCTTGGAGGTTGATGTATCGACATTTTCCTACAAGGATGGGGTCTACGACAAGGCCGAGATGAAGTTCCTTGGATTCGGAGAAGTTACGGAGTTTCGCCCGCTCGATCACGCTGTCAAGACTGAGTATATTACGGCGCTTGACTACGAAGGACGTGTCGAAAGCGTCCGATACCTCCATAGCGGGACTGTCCTGAGGGAGGTTATCAATGAATGGCAGATTGACGAGGCAACATACCCGAAGTTCCCACACCTCCATAGTTCCGTAGACCGAGTTATCGGGCCGACCGATGTCGTTGAGTCATCCGTCGTGTACACCTACGACCCGGTCCACCACGGCGTTACGACAATTGTTAGGAGTGGCGAGGATGTCGAGACTCTCACGGAAACGTATACCTGGGTAGACGTTTTGGAAGAGTACGGCGGTCCCGACGATCATTGGTTGTGGCGAATTATCTACCAGTCCAAGGCGGACTCGCCTAATGGGATCTTGCGTTACACTCAGACCATCTACGCTCTCACCGGAAAGCCGTCTTGGGTTGTAGAAAGCGTGGAACAGTCATCTAGCCAGAACACCGGTTACACCTGGACGAGTGAGGGGAACATTGCGACCGTCGATCGCCAGTACGACCCGGACGAATCGTATGTCTACGAGGAAACGCTAACGTATCCCGAGACGGTGACGTACTCTGGAAGCTCTGGGCCGCTGTGGAACGAAGAGTACGCCTTTGATCGCCGGTTCGGTACGCCGGAGTCCGTCGTCGACAAGAACGGAGTATTGCACCGCTACACTTACGACGACTTTGGACGGAAGTTAGATAGTGAAACTTATGCCGGTTCGACAATTCAGACGCCCATGGTTGCTTTGGAGCGACGTCTGTACGACGATGCCGCTCTACCAACTTCAGTCAAGATACGCACGCTTTATGCCGGAACGTCGGAGTTTGTAGATCTCCTGGAGTATCGAGACGCGAGGGGGAGGGTTGTTCAAGAGACGCGGGTCGGCGAGGAGATTGAAGAAGGAGTAAGTAACTACCAGACGACGCGGCATGTCTTTGACGAAAAGTATTTACGGAAGTACACGTACGGACCAAACCTAGTAAGTGACGATGCGTTTCTGTCTACTCCGACCGGGACGCCTCAGCTGCGTGAGCAGTATGACGTTCTGGGGCGTCTTGTCGAAAGGCAAGTACTTACGGGAGGACACGGCGTCGTAGCGGTAGTTATTAACCTCGACGGAGCCGAGAGCGAGATAGTCGATGCAGATGGGAAGTGGCGTCGAGAGCGAGTCGATGGCTTTGGCCGGGTGATTGAAGTGGCAGAGATGTCTGCCTCAGGTACTGAGTTTGTCACGACCTATACAAGGGACGGAATGGGCGACCTGCGAGGTATTACGGACTCCGGGGGGCAGCAATACACGTGGGACTATGATCGCCTGGGTCGAGTCACGGTGGAAACACACCCGGACGTTGGTACCCGGCAGTATAACTGGTTGGCCAACGACGAACTGAACTACGAACGCGACCAGGACAACTATGTGATAGCATACTATCGGGATGGAATAGGCCGGCCTACCCTTAAGACGTACACACGGACGGGGGAGACGGCGCATTATACGCACCGCGATGAAGTCGCGACGCGGTCGGTAGACCGCATGACCGCGCACTGGAATACCGCGGCCCGCTGGGGCGCAAGGGATTTTGACCCCCTTGGGAATTGCTTGCAGGATACTGTGATCATCGCGGGCGGTTCTGGACCGGCGGTGCAGTCCTACATCTACGACAAGGCCGGTCGGCTTACGGGTTTGACGTACCCGGACGGAACCCCGGGCACCTATGCCTACTTCCCCGGGTCTAACTGGTTGTCTGAGGTTGTAGTTGGATCTGGCAGCCAGGCGATACGAGCGGCCTACAGGGAGTACAGTCCATCGGGCGTTGCCCAAACCATTGAGTACTTCGTTGGTGGCAGCGGTTCGCCGGTCGTCACGGTCACACGGGACATCAGCGCGGCAGACGGTCGTCTTTACAGTCTTCGGGTCACTAACCCAGCCAGCACGGGTGATCCCGCCGATGACGTGCTGAATGAAGTCTACACCTATACTCCCGCTGGGGATATTGATGCCACGATCGACAAAAAGAAGGGTGCCCAACTCGGACTGCCCGGCGATAACTATGTGATCGATTATCAATACGACAACCTCCACCGTTTGACGCACGTCTATGTGACCGGGAATTCGACGCCTGCGAAAACGATGGTCTACGACAACCAAGGCCGCTTGCTGGAGAATTGGTCGTACAAGCGGAAGGTCGCCCTGACATATGGCGGTCCTCGACCGCATGCGCCACAGACAATCACCATTGGCAGTTTTGCGTGCCCGATTGCCTACGATACGCGCGCAAACATGATCACCTTCGACGGGGCAGGCGCGGTAGGGCAGAGTATCACCGGACGCGACGCGTCATATAACGCAGCCAACCGACTCGCCAACTTGACCTATGAGATTCCCGGCGTAGGGACGTTTACGGAGAGTTACCTGTACGATGCCAACAAACTTCGGGTGCGTAAGGACCGACATGACGGTTCTAGCATTTTCTACTACACACCGCAATATGTCGTAGCACACGGTACGCCGATCAAGTATGTCGTTGTGGGAGATTCTCCAGTCGCGGATATTCGGAATGGGGAAATCCGAGTATATGTTTACGACCGATTAGGTAGTGTCCGCGCGCTGTGCGACGCCAGCGGAGTCGTAGTATTCGCATCGGACTACGATGTCTGGGGCGTTGCGGAAGATGTTCAGCAGGGAAGCTCGCCCGCGCCGATTCGGAGATATACGGGGGCGGAGCGGGATGGGGAGGTTTACCTCTACAATCTGAAAAACCGAGAGTACGACCCAGTCTATGGAATCTTCGTGGCTGGAGACGAATTGAACCAGGCTCCGCTCGACCCGCAGCAACTCAATCCGTACGCGTACGCGCGAAATAGCCCGGCGAACAGCGTCGACAGAAACGGTCGGTACCCGGCACACATGGCTCCTGAGTACTATGAACAGCGGATGCAATGGTTGGAGGCACATCCGGAGGAAGCAAGGGAACAGATGGTGATTGGGGCCGCCATTGTAGGAACCGTTGCTGCGGTTGCCACGGTTGAGCTATGGGGGCCGCCGGTCGTTGCCGGAGCGATCACGATGGGACAAGTCATATTGAATCGGGGCGGGCCGTGGATTGGGAGAATTGGCGAGGTATTCGGAAGAGTTGGTAATCGAAGAAGTGTGGAGGTGATCGAACTTACGGCGAAATCGGGGCAGAAGCTCGCGCAGCAGATTGGGAGGTGGCGGGAGATCGGCGGTAAAGGCGGAATGGACGAGTTTCTTGAGCATGCTGGACGACTTGCCGCAGAAGCCCGGGCAGCGGGGAATGAGGCAATTGGGTACACTTCGCGCTACGGCGCGGACCCGGAAGCAGTGACGTCGATATTTAGAAGAGGGGGAGAATACCTTGTCGTGCAAGGGAATCGGATACTGTCCTATGTGTCCCAGACATATCCCGGGGGAATCGTAGATGAATACAGGAGGCTAGGAGGAGGGCAGTGAGTCAAATCCTGGTACTGGCGTCAATTCGGCTTAGCGCCGTAATGGAACTTTTTGACAACCTCCGCAATCTGTACGTGCCGCAGTGGCTTGGAGTTCTCGTCGCGCAGGACGAAAAGGCACTCAATTATGTAGAAAGCAGTATAGACAATCTTCGCATGCGGGAGATACTTGAGTCGGGAAACGCAAGATCAGTACAGATGCACACTGGGCGTAAAACAAGAATCTTGGGCGGTGTCTATGCTCCGGAGTTTGGGGGCTCGCCACTGAAGCAATGGACGTGCATAATTGAGGGGACGGACGACGTTATAGGTGAGTACTTTGAGTATTGCAAGGATCTTAGAGACGCGGAGGCCATAGCTCTCTTTGTTGATGAGATTCCGGAATGGTCCACAGAGTACCTTACGGCCCAAAGCCTCCAAACATGCAAACCGCGACCGCGGAGGGTTGCTACCAGAAGGATAGATGGATCATGGTGCGATCACTTGTTGTAAAGCCACGTGCGAAATCGAACGCGCGGATGCAAAACCGATGACGGTGACTCATAGCGTCGATCCCAATTGACATGAACTGTCCGGAGATTCCGATGAGATTTCCCATTGGGGAGCCAAACCTTTTTCAGCGGAATTCGACAGGCATATCGGTTAGCGGTGCGGCCCGGGGGCGAGAGCTTCCGGGTTTTGTGCATATGCGGAGTTCTGGCAACGGGTTGCGCGGTTCTGTCGGGGAGGGGCCGGATTCTCTGTTTTTGGTCAGAGAGTCTGGGGGTCGGTGGGAACAGTCAGGGTTCACGATCGGACCCCGAAGGGTGGTAGAAAAACTCTCGAAATCTCCGTTTAACAACCCTCTCGGATTTAACGCACGGGTGCGGACCGGTTGCCGGTCGTAACGGTCTTACCTGTCGGCCGATTCGACGCCATGGTAGGATCGCGCAGTCCGATCAACAGGTGCGCCGATAGAACTCGAGACATACGATCGCCAATTGTGCGGTTGGTGGATCAGTTAGACGACGACGCATGAAGCGTACTAGCTAAAGGGAGGGTGTCCAATGACGTCGAGCAACCAAGTGGGTGGGGGCACCGTGAGAACATATCAGCCGCGTCGTCGAGAAGGACGTCCTGTGATTAGAACGACTTTTCAATTCATGGGGACGCTGTCGCAACGAGGAAACGAAGACCTTCACGGGGTTTGGATCGACGCGATCAAGTCAACCTGCGGTTGGCTTCGAGACCGGAGCCCTGACCGACTTCCCCAAGAGGCATGGGACGGATTGGACTTCGAATGTGGTGTTCCTGGCCACCGAATCGATTGCGCCTCGCTTGTAGAAGAAGGGAATTGGGCAGTTCGCCTTATGCATCCGGATGCACCTCACCGTGATCACGAAGCCGTACCTGGACGGACGTGGACGACGGAGATTTGCCTGCATAGAAGCGGAACGGCCATCGATCTCGGATTACGTAGCTACTGCACTTCTCAGCCGTATTGTGATGCGGAAATCGTGCTAACGCGCCCGCAGATCGTGCGTTTCATGGCAAGCAGCTTTGCACTTTCGGTGGACCGGCGCCCCCTTCAAGAACAGCCGTGGTACCTCAATTCTGAATCCGATCTCGAAGCATTCTATCAGTTTCTCATCGATCCACTTCGAACACTGCCGGTCTACCTCTTGACCGAAGTCGACCAACGGCGGGTCCAAGAGCCGGTCAATATCTATATGCTCGACGAAAGGGAAGTAGCAAGAAGGGCGCTCGGATTGGCCCACATAGCCGTATTGCCGCAACGAATGAGCTTCGCGTGGACGGATCGAGTCGGAAGGACATGGTCCGCGTTCGGTGGAGCCGTAAGGACATATGGGGCGGGCTTGAACTTCGACACGCAATCCCCGGCCGAACATCCACTGGCGATGGTCGAAAAAATTGAATTCTGGAAGCATGGTGAAATGAATGGCTGGAGGGCGTTTGCAACGTTCTTGATGGAGAAGGCCCATCAGGCAGCTGCACATCGCCAGGTCGATTGGGGAGACTGCCGGTTCTTCACTGACGTTCGTCGTCGGAAAGCAGAGCTAGCGCGAGATCGCGCAAGTGGGGATGCTGATTGGCGATCTCTATACGAAGAAGAAATCGCGGCTCTCCAGGAGAAGGTCGAGGAGTCCGTCAAGGAGGCGGAGGAGTACAATGACGATGCGATAAAAGCTGCCAATGACCTGAGGCGCGTTAAAGAGGAAAACGACAATCTCCGGTGGCAAATTGATTCCCTCAGATCTCGCTTGGCAGAAAAGACAGGCGTGGATCCAGACGAGGATATTGACATTCCTACGGATTATGAGGAGATGCCCGAGTGGATAGACAGAAATCTTGTTGGCCGGCTGTTGCTGCACCCACGAGCGCTTCGTGGACTGCGCCAGGCGATCTACGATGATGTCGAATTGGTGTATCGCGCCATTCTTCTTCTCGCCAATGAATACAGAAACATGAAGCTCGGGCAGGACGGCGCGAAGGCGACCTTTGATAGTAGACTTGGTGAATTGGGGTTGCGAATCGGTCCATCAATCTCGCAAGAGCGCGCAGGGGAGGAAGGCGATACCTATTTCGTGATGTGGCCACAGGACACAGAGAGGAAGCAATTTCTTGAGATGCACCTCCGCAAAGGATCAACCAAGGACGATCACTATTGCTTGGGCATTTACTTTTTCTGGGATGATGATACGCGACAGGTCGTTATAGGTTGGCTACCGAGCCACCTGGATACAAGGGCAACCTGAGTTCGGTTTGTTCACCTGGTACTACTGGAGGCGGGAAGTCGCTGAGCGGGTCCTTTCTATCACTGGGTCTTTCTGGACCAGTGTGGAATTACTCGCGTAGGCCTATTCCGTAGGCAGGTACACCTTCACGAGCGGCAAGATAACTCTGCCATCGATGTCGAACTCCTCATAGTGGGCGACGACCAACGAGGCGAGATCCCCGAGGTCGACGAGCGTTACGGGGACAGGAGAACGGTCGGCCTCATACTTGGCTTCTTTGGTAAATCCGCCGATGCTCACGTACAGTCCACGGTCTCCTTGGCGGAGCCCACCGAGAAAGCTCCGAACTTCTTGCGAGCCCATCGAAGTCTTGGGGCGATGTTTCACCTCGGCTTTGATGCGCGGTTCTTCAAGACCAAGGCCGTCGGGCGAGGCAAGCACGTCGACACCCCTATCCGGTCCAACAGGAGTGACCCGCGCTCGGTATCCCATTGCGCGAAGAAGTGCGGCGACGAGTTCCTCGCAGTCGCGATCGGTCAACGCAACAATAGCGTCTTTGACCAATTCAAGTGCTTTGGCGGATTCATCCTCTTTGACCGTAGATCACTGCTGTCCTAAACGGGACAGGACCCGCCATCTGACCCCCAATTCGTAACGAGTTGCGGCCCCAAGTAGCCGATCCTCGGGGTGAGGTTGGCACCGGCTGACGGCCGTTCGGCTCACTTCGCCTGTCCCAATCATTGCAGGGCCAACTCCAGTTGCTCGACCGACAGTTCGAGCGGCGGGGTGTGGAACGGATCATTGAGCCAATCGGTCAACTCCCGGTAGGTGAACAGGTTCAAGCGCAGCATGGTCGCCAGATTTGAGAGCGACCACCCCGCCTTCGATAGATGGTGCAGCCACTTCAGCAGCAGCATCGCGATCAAGGCTGTCCAAATCTGGATGCGCAGGGCGTTCTCGCCGGTTCCTACGAAGCTCCGCACCTTCAGATTCTGCTTCAGGGCCTTGAAGAAGAGCTCGATCTGCCAGCGATCCTTGTAGATGGCCGCGATCGTCGTCGACCCGAAGTCGAGGTGGTTGGTCAACAAAACGATCTCGCGTTCGTTGTCCCGGTCCCAAACCACGATCCGACGAAGATGGCAGGGGCATTTCCGGTCGGCTCCGGCTCCGGTCAGAGTGATGATCTCGTCGGACACGATGCCACGGTCGACTGGTAGAGGAAGCGACTGGACCGCCTCATAGGCGGCGTTCTCCTTCATCCGCGTCACGAAATAGACGCCGACCTCAGTCCATCGCCCGAACTGCTGATAGTCATTGTAGGCTCGATCCATGGCTACGATCGAGCCCGGCTGCAATTTCAGCGACCCCAGTACCTTCGAGTCGTGCATCTTGGCTTCGCTGATCAAGACGTACGCGGGCAGGTAGTCGTCGTGGTTGAGCAGAACGTGCGCCTTGACGCCGCCCTTGGCGCGGCGGAACTCCGCCCACGGAAACAACTCGAGGCAAAGGCTGATCGTGGTTGAGTCCAGAGACAGCAACTTGTTCTTGAACCGGAACCTGTGCTGGCGCGAGCCGAGGTGACCCTCGGCGCGAAAGCGCTCGAGCATCGTCCAGAACAGCCCCTCGTAGATGGCGGCCGGTCGGTGGGCATTGGCGTAGGAGAGATTAGATTTGCTCGGCTTGCGCTGGATCCCCAGGTGAACCAGCTTGCCGAGGCAGCAGGCCAAACCGTTGCAGATCTCACGCAGGGAATCAGCGTGAGCCAACTGGCAGAACAGCATGGCCGTCAATTGCGTCCAGCAGGTGAAGCCCTTCGCGTGGCGTTCGCCCTGGTGCTGGTTGACCAAGCGCGCGAAATCGTTCCGCGGAACTTGCTGCAACAGTTGACTGAAGAGGCTGGCGGACTTTACCATGGGTTTGCCCTCCGGCGTGTCGTGGATGGTTGGCTTGTCGCAAATCCATCCTCCCACGACCCCGGGGGGCCCTGTCAATCTTACACTTGTTTAGGACAAGAGTGACCGTAGATAGTTCTTCTTTGGCTACGGATGCAGGCACTTCCGCTGGTTTCGCACCACCCTCGAGAACCGCAATGAGTTCAGCGGCGGCGTCTTCATTTACTGAAAAAATGGTGAGGGTGCTCCCCAGGGTATTACGGGTCGACGGAGATAAATCGTCTCGGCTGAGGTTACCGATCCACTTCACCGTGCGTACATGAGGCCACTCGGCGCCGACCTCGGATGAAGAGAACCGATATTCGGAGACGAGTTCACCAACGTGATACTGGCGAACTCCCGGGTCATAGGTCACGACTTTGTCGTTCGGCTTGAATGCCGTGCGGAACTTGTACAGAACACCGATCGCGTTGGCCGCCTTGCCGGGGCTATCCTCGGGGAATGCTTCTTCATATCGAGTGCGGATCTCCTCGCGAGATTCGGCAGGCGTAAGGTCCCCCACTTGGTGCCATCCAACGGCCACAGAACCTCTTAGAAATTTCTCGATCAGTGCGCCACTCTCGCTGCGCACCATCCACATGGTATCGCTCATTGGAATTCCCCCTGAGCCAACGGTGCCCGCTGGAATCTGGTCGCTGGAGAATCCGACGCGACGGCTCGATTCCGCCGTTTAATGGCGGATTGTAGGCCCCATGGGATCATCCGTCTATCCAAAGTACAAATGACGGGGCATCCAGATTCCGGCTGGGCTGAAGCGCATGTGACCCCCAGACGCCATAGTAGCCGCGTCCGACACATCAATCCGTCCCCGGGTAGGTAAACACCAGAGGTGTGACCGCGACCCGGAGACGATTCAATGCCGAAAACGACTGCTCGATCCCTAACCCCGATCCAGCGCCGCCAGGAGATCGCTGCAATCCTCGGCCGTGGCCTGCTGCGCCTCTGCAATGCATGCGTAAGTGGCACCGCAGCATGCGATTCCGCACCCGGGTCCCCCGACAAGAAAGCCCTTGATGTGTCCGCGCCCAGCGACCCTCATGTGTCCTGGTTAACTCAACCGAGATCATGAGAGGAGTTGCACCATGGCGCTGAACATCGGGAAAGAGATCGCTTCGCTGAAGCGCATGACCGTGCCGGAACTGCGGCGGAAATACGCCCACGTCTTCGGTGAAGACACGACGTCCCGGCACAAGGAGTACCTGATCCGCCGTATCGTCTGGCGGCTCCAGGTGAACCAGGAGGGCGGCCTGTCCGAACGCGCGAAAAGGCGGGCACGGGACCTGGCCACCGAGTCGCACGTCCGCCTGACCGCGCCCCGGCCGCGTCCGGTCGCCTCGGGCGGCGAGACCGCCACGTCACCCGTCGAGTTCCCCCAGGACGACCGCCTGCCCATGCCCGGGGCGATCATCACGCGCCGCTATAAGAACCGGACCGTCGAGGTGCGGGTCCTGCCGCGGGGGTTCGAGTACGAGGGCGAGGTCTACCGGACCCTGAGCGCCGTGGCCAAGAAGGTCACCGGCACCCACTGGAACGGCTATGGGTTCTTCCGTTTGGGCCAGCGGGGGTTCGCTGATGGCCGGTAGGCGGGCCGAGGCGCCGACCATCCGGTGCGCCATCTACACCCGCAAGAGCACCGAGGAAGGACTCGAGCAGGAGTTCAACAGCCTCGACGCCCAGCGCGAAGCCGGCGAGGCCTTCATCGCCAGCCAGAAGAGCGAGGGATGGGTCTGCCTGCCCGATCGGTACGACGATGGCGGCTACACGGGCGGCAACATGGAACGCCCGGCGTTCAAGCGCCTCATGGCCGACGTCGAGGCCGGACACATCGAGTGCGTCGTCGTCTACAAGGTCGACCGGCTGTCGCGCAGCCTCCTGGACTTCACTCAGATCATGGAGTCCCTCGAACGGCGCGGCGTCTCGTTCGTCTCGGTGACCCAGCAGTTCAACACGACCAGTTCGATGGGGCGGCTGACCCTGAACATCCTGCTGTCGTTCGCGCAGTTCGAGCGGGAGATCATCTCCGAGCGGACGCGCGACAAAATCGCCGCGGCCCGCCGCAAAGGGAAGTGGTCCGGCGGCAGGCCGATCCTCGGCTACGACGTCGATCCCCGCGGGGGGCGGCTGATGGTGAACGAGGACGAGGCCGCGCGGGTGCGCGCGATCTACGAGCTCTACCTGGACCACCAATCCCTGATCGCCACCATCAAGGAACTCGACGCGCGCGGCTGGACCAACAAGCAGTGGACCAACAAGAAGGGCCGCGAGTCCGGCGGCGCGCCGTTCAACAAGCACAGCCTCCAGAGCCTGCTGAACAACGTCCTGTACATCGGCCGCCTGACCTACAAGGACGAGGTGCATGACGGCGAGCACCCGGCGATCGTGGACGAGGAGACGTTCCGGCGCGCCGGCCAGATCCTGAGCCGCAACCGCGTCACCGGCGGCCAGGAGGTCCGCAACCGATTCGGCGCGATCCTCAAGGGACTGATCAACTGCGTGCCCTGCGGTTGCGCTATGGTGCCGACGCACACGACCAAGCAGGACCGGCGCTACCGGTACTACGTCTGCGCGAATGCCCAGAAGCGCGGGTGGCACGCTTGCCCGTCGAAGTCGATCCCTGCGGGCGAGATCGAGAAGTTCGTGGTCGACCAGGTGCGCGGTATCGGGCGGGACCCGGCGCTGCTGGCGGAGACTCTGAGCGGGGCGCGGGCAGAGGCGAAGGCGCGAATCGCGGAACTCGAGGCCGAGAAGTCGGGCTTGGAACGCGATCTGAAGCGCCACAACGCCCAGATGCGCGAACTTGCCGGTGAGATCGGGTCCGGCAATGCGACCACCGACCGGATGGCCGACCTGCTGGATCGTGTCCGCGGGGCCGAGGCGCGCCTCGCCCAAGCGCGGGACGAACTGGATCGGCTGGGGCGGGACCTGATCGACGAGGATGAGGCCATCCGGGCCCTGGCGGCCTTCGATCCCGTCTGGGAGACCCTCACGCTCCGGGAGCAGGCGCGCGTGCTGCAGCTCTTGATCCAGCGAGTGGACTACGACGGCGACAAGGGCACGGTCTCGGTGACGTTCCACCCGGCCGGCATCGAAACGCTGTCGCGTGAGTACGCGGAGGAGAACGCATGACCCGGACGCTGGTGATCACCAAGGATGTCCACTTCCGGAGCATGGAGCGCGGGCGGAAGGAACTGCGGGAGGGCGCCGAGGAGTCCGTGCCGACGCTCGGCAAGGTGCCGCGGCTATCGAGGTTGCTCGCCCTGGCGCTCCGCATGGAGGATCTCTGCCGGCAGGGAGAGGTCGCCGATTTCGCCGAGTTGGCCAGGCTCACCATGATCACCAGGGCCCGGATGACGCAGATCATGAACCTGCTGCTGCTCGCGCCGGACATCCAGGAGGAGATCCTGTTCCTGCCCCGGTCGAGCGGCGGCCTTGACCCGATCCGGGAGAAGGCGGTTCGACCCATCGCGGCCATCCCTGACTTTAGGAAGCAACGGATCATGTGGCGGGACCTGAAGGCTGTGCTCCCGGACTGACCCGAAGCGCGGCAGTGCGCGGCCTAACTTGTTATTTGACAATAGCTCAATTACAAGCTGAAGGTGCACCCTTGACGGACGTCAGAGTGTGTACTATTTATTCAACATGAACGGGCGATGAGGTCCGACGCACCGAGCGAATCACCCAGGTCGCTCGGCCACGGTAGGGAGGTGAATACTATGGCAGGAAACCCGGAATTCGGGAAGCGGATTCGGGACCTCCGCGAGGCGAAGAAGGCGGACGATCCCACGTTCTCGCTCAGACAGTTCGCAGTGAAAGTCGGAATTAGCGCCACGTTCCTGAGCAAGATCGAGACTGGGGAGTTCGACCCGCCGAAGGCAGAGCACATCATGAAGATGGCGGAACTGCTCGACGTGGACGCCGACGTGCTTCTCGCACTAGCGGACAAGACCGATCCGGAGCTCGAGGAGATCATCAAGACCGAGCCCAAGGCGATGGCCGATCTACTGCGGACGGCCCGCGACCGCGGCCTCACCGCCGAGGATCTCGAGCGAATCACGCGGAACATGAAACGGAGGTCCTGAGCACAGGACGTACAGGAGGTATCAATGGCGCGATCCAACGACTTCGTCCCCAGAGAAACCATCGAGGCCGGCGCCCTCATCCTGCTGGGCGACTACGGCCGGAAATACGGGGTGAGCCTTCAGCCACCTGTCCCGGTTGAGGAAATCATCGAAGCGCATCTCGGCTTGAGGTTCGACATCGTGGACTTGCCGCGTCAGTTGAACGTCCCCAATGTCCTTGGCGGAACCTGGTTCCGTTCGCGCGAGGTGAAGATCGACCAGTCCCTCGACCCGGATGTGTTCCCGGACAAGCTTGGGCGGTACCGGTTCACCGTAGCCCATGAGATCGGCCACTGGGAACTGCACCGCCACAGGTATCTGTCCACCGAGGGCCAGGCGGCGATGTTCGCGGGGGAAGAGAACCCGGTTATCTGCAGGTCCGGCGACAAGAGCCAACTGGAATGGCAGGCCGATCATTTCGCCGGCTACCTGCTGATGCCGAAGGACATGGTTTACGCCAACTGGGAGGCCATGCACGGCAAGCGGGAGCCGTACATCGCCATCGACGAGATTGCGGACCTGAAGGCTCGCCTGAGCCTCGACGAGGACGATCGGCCCTCGGTCGAGGTGGCGCGGCAGTTGGCGCCGGTGTTCGAAGTCTCGGCCCAGGCGATGCAGATCCGCCTGATTGAGCTCGGGCTGATCCGGACCCGAACGCCGGAACCGAGGCTGTTCTCGTGAAGCCCGGCATTTTTTTGTTCATCAGCGTTTAGTGTTTAATCCACAGGTTACGCACAGGTTGTCCCCCACTTCATACCACAGGAAGGATCCGCGATGAAACCTCCCAGGAAATCCACTCTCTTGTCTGCCCAAGCGCAGCTCGTCGAGCTGATGCAGAAGGTCGACTTCGGCATGATCGAAGGGCTCGTCATCCGCAGCGGCCTACCGGTGATGAAGCCGCGTCCCCGGGTCGTCCGGGACGTGAAGTTCGGCGCGGGCAACGGACACCGTTCCGAGACGGGCCTCACCGACTTCGCGCTGAAGTCGAGCGTCCAGGAGCTCATGGACACCTTCGCCTCCCTCGACAACGCCACCGTGCGCCGCCTGGAAATCAAGCACGGCCTGCCCTTCCGGATGCAGGTGGAGGAGGTCGCCACCTGACCCGTAGGGCTCACCGCCCCGATCCCCGTCCCTGACTGATCGTCACCAGACATTCAACCGGCCACGAGGTGGAGGTGCATGTGGGTGTCGCCCAAGCGGCGATCCACGTGCACCTCCATTTCGTCGGTCTAGACGCTGCTTCGAGCGACCCCCTCGCGCCTCTCCGCGGCCTCAGGAGAGGCTCCGATGGACAGCGCGAAGCAGCGTATCCTCGACGGATACGCAAAGGAAGTCATTCGCCACAAGACTTGGCAGTTGATCGGCAAGTACGGATTCACCCTCAGCGACTTCGACGACCTGCAGCAGGACATGATGCTGGACCTGCTGCGCCGCCTCGGCCAGTACGACCCCGAGAAGGCGGCCCTCACGACGTTTGTGGCCCGGATCGTCGACCGCAAGATCTCCAACCTGATCCGCCACCAGCGGCAAGAGAAACGCGACTACCGCCGCCGGGTGAGCCCGCTCGATGCGCCGATCGAGGACCGGGACGGCCAGCAGCACCATCTGGAAGAAGTCCTCAGCCAAGACGCCTACGACAGCGAAGTCGGTCGCCACGTGCGGCCCGAGGCCGAGCGCCTGGATCTGAGGCTCGATCTCACCCTGGTACTCGATGAGTTGCCCGACGACCTGCGCGACCTCGCAATCCGCCTGCAGGCCCGAACGGTGGCCGAGATCGCCCGCGAGCTGGGGGTGTCGCGCAGCACGCTCTACCAGAACGGCATCGCCCGCCTGCGGAAGATCTTCGAGGACAACGGACTGCGCGAATATCTGGACGAACCCCGACACATCGGAAAAGGACGGGGTAAGTAACCGGCAGAGGGCAGACCGCCCCGAAAGGTGAAGGAACCATGAACCGGGAAATCCACCGCTACGAGTTCGAGGCCTCGGTGCCGGCGGACGAGATCGAAAGCACGCTGCTTCTCAGTGTGCTCGCGGTCGAGGGTCTGCACGGTACGTCAAGGGTGCGGCTCGACGCGAAGTATTGCTTCGACGCGGGCAAGCACGCCTGCGTGATCGACGCCGACACGGTCGTCGGTCAGGACATCAGCCGCATCTTCATGGGCTTTGCCACCCGCGAGTTCGGCGAGGCGGCCTTCGCGGTCAGCCGGGCCGAACGAAACTCCAAGACAGAAACGGAGGATCTCAGCGCATGACCCTGCCAGGCGTATTCCCAAGGCGCGCGTGGAGCGTCCAGGACCTGATCCGTGAACCGGCGGACATCTACCACGCGCAGTCGGGCAAGTACCTCTCAAGCCACCGGCTCGCCGACTTTCGGCGCTGCGCTCTCTTGTTCCACAAGAAGGCGCAAGGGCTGATCCCGGATCAGGACCGCCCCGCGTACGCGATCGGCCGGGCGGCGCACACGCTGATCCTCGAAGGGCGCCAGGCGTACGAGAGCGCCTATGCCTTCGGCGGACCGGTCAACCCGAAGACCGGCGAACGATTTGGCAGCCGCACCAAGGCGTTCCAGGAGTGGGTCGAGACGCAGGGCAGGCCTGTGCTCGATGACGATCAGGCGGCGCTCGTGGAGAACCTGAACGCCGCGGTTCGGGCGCACGAAGTCGCTTCCGCACTCCTTGTCGACGGCATCGCCGAGGGCGTGATCCGTACCGAGTACTGCGGCGTGCCGTGTCAGGGGCGCCTGGACTGGCTGAACCCCGAGCGTGGGATCGTCGACCTGAAGACCGCGGACGATCTCGACTATTTCGAGTCGGACGCGCGCCGCTACGGCTATCCGTTCCAGCTAGCGTTCTACAGGTCGCTCCTCGCCTGCCTGACCGGCCAGATCCTGCCTGTCTACCTGATCTGCGTGGAGAAGAAGGAACCGTATCGCTGCGGCGTGTGGCGCGTCGGGGAGGACGTCCTCGGCCTCGCCCAGAAGGAGAACGAGGACGCGATCGCCCGGCTGACCCTGTGCCGCCAGAAGGACGAGTGGCTCACCGGCTACGAAGACATTCGCGTCTTCGACTGGGTGTGACCGGCACTGCGTGGCGATGCAGGGTGTGGCGAGGCGAGGCATCGCGGGGCTATGCGCGGCAACGCTAGGCACGGCAAGGCAAGGACTTTGGACGAAATGAGGAGCGGGCGGAATGGCGTGACGCGCCGTCGCCCAGACGCGTCGGGACTCCCTGGGTCCGCCCGCTCCCACCACCAGAAAGGAGCATGAACAGATGAGCCTCTTAGACCAGATCACGACCGGGAGGATGGCGGCGCCGAGGCGGCTGATGGTATACGGTACCCAAGGCGTGGGTAAGTCGAAATTCGCATCCTGCGCTCCCAGCCCGGTGTTCATCCAGACGGAGGACGGCCTAGGCGAGATCAACTGCGCCAAGTTCCCCCTGGCGACGACCTTCGGCCAAGTCATGGGCGCCCTCTCGGACCTCTACACCGAATCCCATCCCTACAAGACCGCGGTCCTCGATTCAGTCGACTGGTGCGAACGAGTCATCTGGAACGAGGTCTGCCGGAAGCGCGGGGTCCAGAACGTGGAGGATATCGGTTTCTCGAAGGGCTATGTCTTCGCGCTCACCCAATGGCGCGAACTCCTCGAAGGCCTCTCCGCGCTGCGCAACGATAAGGGCATGATGATCATCCTGATCGCCCACGCCCGGATCGAACGCTTCGAAAATCCGGAGACCGAATCCTACGACCGCTACGTCCCGCGCCTGCACCGCCTGGCATCGCAGATCCTGCAGGAGTGGTGTGACGAAGTCCTGTTCGCGACGTTCCGAATCCACACCCGCCAGATGGACGAGGGCTTCGACCGCAAGCGCATTCAGGGCATCGGCACCGGGGAGCGAATCTTGCGCACGGTCGAGCGCCCGTCTCACGTCGCGAAGAACCGCCTCAACCTGCCTGAGGAGATGCCGCTCGACTGGGGCACCTACGCCGCACACTGGATCAACAAAACCTACCCCTCGCCGGAAGGCGTGCAGAGCAAAGGAGCGAAGTAGCCATGGCAAACCTCGGGAATTTCGACGCCAACCTGGTGGATCCGGCGACCGACTTCGAGCCGATTCCGGCCGGCAAGTACCTCGCCGTCATCAGCGACTCGCAGATGAAGCCAACCAAGAACGGCAACGGGCACTTTCTCGAACTGCAGTTCCAGATCATCGACGGTC
>JADHED010000203.1_pt1 | contig 81350 bp, 67 predicted proteins | sample 8952041 | NCBI WGS metagenome assembly JADHED01 (sample SAMN16124423, study PRJNA663239) | bioreactor sludge metagenome | isolation source: sludge (control) | place: India:Bengaluru | collected 2018-09-08
GCGGATTCCCGCGCTCCTCCTAACGCCGGTGTCACGCATGGGTAAAGGTCAGCTTCGAGCCAGGTGTCAACGATGTTTTCAGGGTCGGAATGAGGTTCCTGACTCTGGCTAGGTTCCGGCAGTGCTTGCGCGATGGCGCACTGTTCAAAACGGATGACGCCAAAGCAGATGCGGAATTAAGGTCGAATCGACTCTCCTTAGGGTTTGCCGCGAGCCACAACTCTCAACTTCGTTTTGAGTGCCAGCTTGGCGAAGAAGACACGCGAAGACTCCTCGACGAAATCGACGCACTTCTGAGCGGTCGTGAGCCCTCGAGCTTCGATATAAAGGGAATAGTTGACGCGGCGCGCCCGCGAAACGCCCAATGCCGCTGTGGATCGGGCAAGAAATTCAAGAAATGCTGCCTGAAGGAAGATCGGTCCCTGCCTCTAGACGTCGCGAAACTCACAGACGGGATTACTCATCCGAGAATCCTCTTCTTGGCGGAACTGGCAAAGGTCGATGCCTTTGCTGTCAGAGACCCAGGGTTCTGGGCCGCTCTCGGTGCCGCGCTCAACTCGGCAGGATTCGACTCCAAGGCGAGATCAGCATGGGGGAGAGCCCTGGAAATTTCGCCTCAGGCATACGAAGCGATATTTGGCCTTGCGGTCCAGAAGAGCGCTGATGGCGCCCCTATTGAGGCTCTCAAACTGCTTGAACAGGTGCCGATCGGTGTGCCACGCCGGGCGGTCATCAATGGGAACATCCTCCTTAGCCAAAGCAGATACGACGAAGCGATACCGCTTTTTGAGGAGGCGATCCGGGAGGAACCAGATTTTGGACTTCCTTACAGGAATCTGCTTACCTGCCTGCAGAAAACAGCCCATCCACTTTTGGATCACTGGGCCGAGAGGTCGATCGAGTCCTTTCCCGACTCCCCGGGTATGGTCGCTTCTTGGTGTCGGGTCCTGTATAGCCTCTCTCGACTCGAAGAACTGGCGGACGCAGACTGGATCGATCGCCTGAAACGCCGGCCCTGGGATGATGCGGCTTTCGACGAAAGGCGTAACGAACCCGAAGAAATCGCCGAAGCGCAACTCTGGCGTGCCTGCGGAATACTCCTGAAGGAGAAAACGAAAGAGGCCCTTGAAAGGGCGTGCCGCCTTCTGCCTGCGTTCAAGGGGCTCTCGACGTTCTGTGATCCGGCCAAGGCTGTTCTCATCGGCGCAGTTCTCCTCGGCGACGCCCCGGCCGTTGAGGCCTCGTGGGAGTTTCTTTGCCCATCTTGCAAGGAAGCCGACTACTTCAGAAGTGTGGATTTCTTCCTTGCGGCCGCGGCATCCAGCCGCCACGACTGGTCTCAAGCTGTCCAGAAATGCGAGGCGTGCCTCGCGAGTCATCCTCAGCACGTCCGAGCTTTGGCAACCTATTGGTGGGCCCTGGATGAACTCGGCAGAACGGAAGAAGCCATTGCGGTCGCCGAGCGAACTCGCGAGTGTGCGGATGAGGTTTCCGAGCAGGACGCCTTCTATCTGAACTTCAACATCGGACTGATGTGTGGCAAGGCTGGGTTTCACGGCAAGGCCCAGTACTATTACGAGGCCCAGCTCAAGCTCCAACCTGATCATCCACACGCCGTCGAGAATTTGGCAATAACTCATGTCCTGAATGGCCACGCTGAAAGGGCCAATGAACTGCTGCCGAGGTTGGAGAAGGCGTGGGCAGACTACATTCACCGAGAAGGTGAGGTCCCCTTGTCACCCGAAGTGACTGCTAACCTCACCGGTCGTAAAGAGAGCATGGCGAAACTAATTGCTTTCGGGCAGGCAAAGGCCGGGAGTGCCTCGTATTCGTTGGATGTAAAAGAGTTTCTTGCCAGTCTGAACCCTCATATCGGTTCGGATGTCACGATTCGCCCCATGGTCGTATCCTTTGCCGAGCTTCTCAATGACCTGCAGCAGGCCGATGCAGCCCGAAGATCTGAGAGCCTGGCTGCGCTTGAGAGCGCGACTCGGGGAGACCATTCGAGAATTATCGTCCGTCTCAGTCAGGAGCTGCCTTTCTGGGAATCTATGCCGACCGATGCCAGGTTTTCTTTGATCGAGGGTGAGCGTCGACTGAACGACGCCACTAGCCTGGACTACGCCCCAGAGATCGTGTGCTTTGCGAAGGCTGTTGAAGTCTGCTTGAAGACTTTCGTGTTCGATAGATTTGCCTCGACATGCCGAGTACATATGGACTTCCGCAAGGAAGTTCAGCTCGCGATGACGGATAAGTTCAAGCAAGTACATAACTTCATCCGTTTTGTGGACAGGGGGCAACCCATTGAGCTGGGAACGATGCTGCATACCCTCCGGCTCACGACGGGCAAAACTGCAGCAGAACTCACACTTCTTGAGAGCCTTCGCGACTTCATCCGAGACACCCTTAGCACTCCCGAACTCCTTGAGGCTGCAAACTTGAATTCCTGTGAGGAACTCGTGAAGTTGCGCAACCCGGCAGCGCACTCGATTTCCTACTCCCGGCAGCACGCAACCAGAGCTCGCGCACTAGCCGTTTCGCTACTGGGCCTCTTGGGGAAGATCCCTAACGACATAGGTGGAGCCTCACCTTCCTTCGGATAGCCTCGTGCCATCGCCTAGAGCTCCCTCCCAATCCCCGAAATCATGACGACACATGAAAGGAGAGATCATCGTTACGGCGGGCAGTTTGGGTCAGATTGCGACTACTTCTCGGACGAGTTGCCTCAGATGGAAGACGGGCTGTGACGGATCTCAGTGAGACTGATTTCAATGCCTTGCAGAGAAGCTGGGCTGACGAATTGCCGAAACGCACTGGTCTCTCGAAAGAGGAATCGGAAGACGCTGCCGTATCCGTCATCTAACCCGAATACCATGATGCCGGCTTTCTGATTCCCCGAGATATCGATGGAAACGAGATCGCCCGGATCTCGTTCTTGGACCTCGAAGACATTCTGGACGAGGAGTTGGGGTGAAGACCGCTCTCTTGCCGGCGTGAGCCGAAAACACAACACCGCGACGATTTTGACCTGACTCTCGGTAGTAAGACACGAGAAGCTCGTAACTCCATCCGTCCACCCTGCCGGGGCTCTTCCTCCGGTCCGGCTGGTTCGCGCGAGTGCTGGCTGCATGGAGCCGAGCGCGTCGGGCGAGGCCATCGCGAGGGAAGAGCCGCCGGCAGGGCGACGAAATGAACTCGAGAAGGGAGGAGCGTCTTTGCGCCACGGATCACCTCAGGCGCTCTGGGGAACGCGGACGGTGTGGATGTTCCGAGCCACGGTTTCTTTCAGTTTCACGTCGAACTCGCCATTGACGACGTCAGCAATGTCGATCTCATCCGAGACCTCGATTGATAGCTCGTAGCACGGCAACCCGCGAGTGCTGTCGCCGGCGACCAGGAAGCCGTTCGCGGTTTGCTCGCGTACGTGGAGGTGGCCGCCGTGACGCGAGGAGACAAACCGGTTGAGGGCTTCCCAGTCTTCGGCTGGGACTTGGAGGGTGCCGCCGGGCTGGAAGAGGGGAATGAGCGTCTTGATGAGCTGCATGGTAGTAAGAGGGAAAAGGATAGGAAACCGACGAAAGGGCCGGAACGCCGAGGGGTCCGTGACGCGGGGGACTTCCTCCTGTCTCCCGAGAGTGAATTCGTGAAGAGCCAATTGCTGCTCGCGAGTTTTCCACTGATAACCAGCAGGACGCCTCCGAGATCGAGTCCTCTATCCATGCGGGTCTAGCCCCCCTCCGGGTGTTCAGATGCCTGAACAGGTCGCGTTAACAGCCCCGCTAAACAGGTGAGCCCCTCGAGGCCCGTGGTCTTGGGGAGTTCCTTGGCCAGGATCGGAACTGGGGCGTCTATCTCGGCGAGACCCGCCCGCAGCGCCTCGAGCCGCTTCGGTCCCCGCGTCAGAACAATCACGCCGATCCGCCGACCGTGGGCCAATCTATGGAGGACGTCGATCAAGATCCTCAGCTTGGGCAGGAACGTGGCCGTGAGCCGTTCGGTGCCGAGGTCAATTTCCATCGCGAGGACTCTGCCGCTCGCACCGTTCGTTCTGGTCACCAGCAACAGGTCGGGGATCGCCTCGAGCGGCGGCTGGAAGCGGCGCTGAAGGTCCCACGCTGGCGCAATGGTCTCGGCTCGAATCGGGATCCCCTGCAGGGCGAGTGTCCGGATGTCGTTGACGTACAGGAGGTGGCGGATATCCTTCATGGCCACTGACCGCTGGGGGGTGAAGAGGTCTGCCTCTTTCGCGAGCCCCGCCGCCACCACCAGCTCCCGGCCGCTCGCTGTCAGGCGGAGCAAGTTCCCCATCCCCATCCAGGTCACGACGTGGATGAGCTTCCGCTTTGCCCAGGTCCGCACACGGCGCGAGGTGACGACCTCGCTACGTCCCGGGAAGATCGCCGCGCGCAGCTGGTACTGGGCGACCTCCCAGCCACGTCCGATGAAGGCGAGCCCCTCAAGATCCCGCGCGGGCAGTGCCAGTTCCTCCCGCGGGTCAGGCACGATGCCTCCGGAATCCCGAGCCCGGCGAGCTGCCGTGTGCATTCCGGTTTGACGCCGTCCACGACAGGCAGTGGCATTCGGCGTGCCTGGAGGGACGGGACCGTGCGCACGCGGCAGCCCCCGGTGGGATCTCGACGGGGAATGTCCCGGCGCCTCGTGGTGCGTCAGAAGCTGCTGGCTTCTGTGGGGACGGCTTCCACGAAGGCCGCCTCCTGACGGAAGGCGTGACGGATGTGAGCGACGATCTGCCGGACGATGCCAGCGGCATCACCAGCTCCAAGCGTGACGCTGTAGAGCCGGGATACATCACGGAAGATCTGGCCGGAGGGACTTCGCCAGGCCCCTTCCACGTCGCCGCGGCGAGTGAAGCCGCCAGCGACGGTGAGGAGGAAGTCCTCGAACGCTGCGAACAGACTGTCTGGGAACAGGTGTTGCTCGTTGTCGGCGAGGGGCACGAGGAGATCGATGTGGACAGATTTGCGCATGGGACGGTGAACGGGAAGAGATAGGACCACGACCAGGAAATGGAGTCACCAGCGAGGCGCGAGACGCCCCCGCCGAGATGGAGATCACGGCCAACGGGAATCTCCAGACCCCACGGCGGGCAGGCGGCGCTCACGAGAACTTCCGCGCGACGAGGCGAGGATTGGTTCCGCCCTCGAAGTAACGGGTCCGGTCGAGCTCCCTGCCCGGCCCGTGGAGCCGGAGAGGTGAGTAGTACAGGGAAGGAGGTGTGGCCCATCACCACACCTTGATGGAGTTGCCGCACCCCCGGCAGTCGATCCACCGGGCGACAACCTGCTTGCAGTTCGAGCAATACAGCCGGGACCCGTACTCCGTGAAGCCGCAGCGTCGGCAGGTACCCTGTTCGTTGAGCGGGTTCCTCTCCCGGCAATACGGGCAGCTGATCCAGCCGTCGGAGAGCGCTTTCTGGAGCCGAGCCTTCGACCGCAGCCACTTGATCCAGCCCGGGATGAAAAACGGGAACGCCAAGATATAGGCGAGACCGAGGAAGATGGATTTGAGAAGGCTCTTCTCGAAGTCACGCATCGGGCTCCTCCCCGTCGAAGTCGCTGAGGAAGTCCTCAATTCCGCGCGGGACGCGGCGCTTCGGCCTTGCCGAAGGCGGTGGCGCCACCGGCCGGTCGACGACGTCCGCTTCCCACTGCTCGATCGCGGCCTGCGCTATCGCAGCAGGGATCAAGGAGTGCACGGCGATCTCCTTCTGAAAGATTTCCAGCAACTCATCTTTGGACAAGCCCGACCGTGTCTCCGGACTCGGCACATCCAGGGCGCATGCCGGCAGCGCCCGGCCCGTCTTTCCATAGAAGTAGAAGTGCCGCTGCGGGAGGGCCGCGATTTTCTCGGCAAAGGCAGTCCGCCCTTTCGTACCTTCTTCGCAGTCTGCAGCGTAGGGTGCGATCCAGGCGCCTTCTCGCTTCGACCTGAAGATCGCCCACCATGCAGAGTTGAGGGTCAATGACTCGGCCAACGGGCCGGGGATGGCTTTCTCGAAATCCTGCGCCGCGTACATGATCCCGGACCTGAAAGAGCGGTGCGTCCGCGCGGCATTGGCTAACGGCTCGGCGAGTTCTTCGGCGCTCGAGAGGAACGCCGCAGCCTCCTCGATCACGAGCCTGCGACGCCCCTGCCCGGCCTTCCGTGGCGCTTCAAGCAGATAGTCGATCACCCGGTTGCTCGCCCGCTCCCGAGCTCTTGATGGTGGCAGGCTCGTGCCTGGCCCAAAGTTGCCCAGAGTCAGGAGCGGTTCGGTCTTCAGCAGCAACCGATCAATTGCAGACGGTGGCATACCGATGCTCAAAGCGATTTCGGGATACGCCATGGGGCGTTCAATGCGCCTGAGAGCCGCCTCGATCGTCTGGTTGGAAGCAGTGTCCTCAAGGTGGCTGAAGAAGGCGACGAGGTCGCGATCAGAAACACCGTCGAGCACGTGACCCCTGAAGGCCGCGTCTTTCAGGAAGCGACGGCAAAATCTGCAGTTCAACGGGTAGCGTTTGGCGATCAGTACGCGGTAGAGCATGAAGAGGAGATGGCGGATGGAGTCCGTGTAGGTTTGCCCGCTCGCGGCAACCTCGATGCTGGTTCGCAAATCCGCAAGGTATGCGCCGCTCACGGCGCCAGCCGAATTGTCGAAAGGAGCCGTTGGGGAGACCGCGTCTCGTGACCACTCCAGGACGCGGACGGATCTAGCGAGCCTCTCTCGCATTTCCTCGTCGTAGGCCAGGTAGTCAGCGGCGACGTTCTTCTTCAATTCCTCGACGGTCTCGGTCTTGGGGTCACAGATTTCGTCGTAGATGACAACCCGATCGGGACCGGTGGCGCCCTTCGGGCGGCGCCCCAGAGACCACCGAAGGTTCTGCATCAAGAGCGAGAGGATGAAGCGCGTCTTTCCGGAATTGGAAGCGCCGATCACAAGTCCCGAAAGCTGGGCGATAGCCAATGAAACGTCCAGCGGGCGATCATCAGAGAGCGTCCCGAGCCGGATCGTCTCAGGCCCGCGAAGCAGGTCGAGGGTCTCTGTGTACGGATCGGGCGGTGCTGCTGGCGATGCGGGCTTCCGCACCGCCAGCCTGCGGGCCTGGTCGAAGGCCCGCTGCTGGTTGACGTGGAAAAGGAACTCGTCGAACACGGCCTAGAAGGGGAAACCCCCTCCCTGGTCGTCACGCTCGACCGGCCGCTTGCCGGAAGAGCGCTGAGTGAAGAACTCCCCCATAGCGTCGCGCTGTTTTCTGGATGAAAGCCTGCGGACCTTGAGGAAGATGTATGCGGCGCCACTCAAGAGGACGAACCCGCCGAAGACTGCCAGGGGATTCGTGCTACCCGTGCTGGCGACGGGGGTTGGTGGACCACCGGCCGGCATCGCCTCCTTCAACAAGCCGAAGAAGATCGACGGGCCGATGGCGGCGAGAAACAGGAAAGCCGCCCAACGGCGCAGTTTTCTCGCGAACTCCGCACCGTTGAACGGCAGCGACAGGACTAAGAGGAAGCAGGCGGCGGCGAGGGCGTAGCCGTAAAGCTGCTGGCCCACAGCGCTACTCCACGGGTTCTGCCGGTGACGTGTCCGCAGACGCCTCGGCCTTCGTCGGGCGCCTCCAGACTTTCTTCGCCTTCTCGCCGAGTCCGAGGATTTCCTTGAGCCGCTTGAACTGGGGCAAGACCTCGCTCTCCGGCAGGTCCACCGACTCTTCGTGCTCAATGTCCCCCGAGATTCGAATCGTGAGTCTATACATTGGAAATAACCTCCAATGTGAAGCTACTAACTCACTCGTTTGAGCGGGATGACAGATCGAAACAAACCAGATGTGTCTCGTCTTTTTTCGGGGCGCTCCATGGGGTGAGGGAAGGACCCTCACCCCGAACCAAGACCGATGGTCTCAGGTGGGCGCGTGGCCCCGGCGTTCCATCACAGTCAGGAATTTCTCGCGGGCGGCATCATTCCTGACTCGGGCATAGCGCATCGTACTACGTGAATCCCGGTGGCCGAGGACAGAGGCAACTTCTTCGATCGTCATTCCTTCCGTGACGAGTGTGGAGCCAAGCGTGTGCCGGGTGGCGTCGTGGAACCGGAGACGCCGGGTGATGCCAGCGACTCGCTTGGCCAACTTGAAGGCGCACTTGATGGTCTGCGCCGTCCACGGTTGCCCGTCATGCCGGAGGAACACGCGTTCCCCGACGACGACCCGACTCCGGCACGCCTTCAGCGCGACCCGAAGGTCTGGGGTAATCCCGAGAGCGACGGGGACTTTCTTTTTTGCGGTCAGGACTTCGATCCAGCCTTGCTCCAGGTTGACCTGCTTCCACGAGAGCGTGATCAGATCACCGCGCCGGAGGCCTGTCCGCATTCCGGCGAGAAGGACAGGGTAGAAGTACCGGAATCGCTCGAAGGCCTCAGGGTCATACCGCGCCCAGCGCAGGCGGGGGTTTGCGTTCACGGCCGCATCAAAGATCGGCTCTTCGAACACGGAGAGTAGCTTCGCTTCCTCCTCTGGCGCGAGTTCCAGTTCCGGCTTCTCGCGCTTCGGGTATTTGATCCGCTTCTTGATCGGGAACTCGCTGATGAGATCTCGGTCCACCGCCCACCGCAGCAGGGCAACGATCGCCGAACCGTAATTCGCGGCCGTCGTCGATGATTTCCCGTTCTCCTGAACACGAAGCATGAAGTCTTCGATGTGCGCCTTGCGAAATTCGTGCAGCTGCAAGGCCGGTAGCTGGCCATCCGTTTCTTCCGCTTTCCGGGCGGCCTGGTAGTAGATACCCGTAGACTCGGACTTGCCCGCGAGGAACCGCCCGAGGTGAGAGGTGAACAGCTCCTCGAGTGTGATCGAGCCGCCGATCGGGGCTGGTGCTGTTGGTGTTGTTCCCGCCAGCACCAGCTCCCGCTGGACCTCATCGATGAACCGGCGGGCGATCGCCCGGGCTTGGCCCTCATTGGATGCGGTGAACCGGTGCTTGCGGCGCTTACCGTTCGTGCTTTTCAGGTAGATGACGACGGAGCCTTTCTTCGTGGCCGGGTCCCACGAGAGGCCAGGAATCTGGCCCCTCACGGCGTCACCTCTTTGGTTTCCGCGCCCGCGTCCGAGCCTGCATCCACGCTGCGACGAGGCTGCGGCGGATCACTTTGCGGTTGGCAGATACCTCTTCCCAGCCCGGGAACTCGCCCGTGCGGCGCATTTTCTGAATGGTGGCGATGGAGAGTCCCGTGATTCGGGCAACTTCTGGGGTTTGAATCCGTTCGTCGATCTGGTCCATAGCAAGCCTCCAGTGGAAGCCTACGGTCCTGAGGGTGTTTACCCCGTCGATAGATCGAAACGAACACCGTCCCAGCACCAACAGCACCAGGACAGCACCAGTTTTCTTCGTCTTTTTCTTGGGATTCTTCTAAGTCGTTGCTTTGGAAGGCTTTGTATGGTGGAGCTGAACGGGATCGAACCGTCGACCTCTTGAATGCCATTCAAGCGCTCTCCCAGCTGAGCTACAGCCCCACTCAAAACAACCGGCGCCCATCGCGGGCGGGGAGCAACCCTACATCAAAGGGGCACCCATGTCAAGAGAATTGGGACGCGCCGCCCGGCGCCCATCCCCGCCTGGCTCGGAACGCCGCCGGATGGCGTTTGCAACGGCCTCTTCTCCATGACGGGCGAGACCACTTCTTCTATACTCAGGCTGCCGCCCGTCTCCCTGAGACGGCCCCGGACCCCACCATTAGAGCGCAGAAAAAAATGAACGTCCTCGTCCTCAATTGCGGCTCATCCTCCCTCAAGTTCGCCGTCATCGATCCTGAAACCTCAAGTGAACACGTCTCGGGCATTGCCCAGCGGCTCGGAACACCCGAGGCGACGCTGGATGTCAAGCGCAACGGCTCCAAGACCTCCCGCCCAATTGCCGGTGCCGGACACGAGATGGCACTCCGCGAAGTCGTGGCCACGCTGGACGATCTGGGCCTCATTTCCGGCCTTCTCGGAATTGGGCACCGGGTCGTCCACGGCGGATCCAAATTCGCCGGTTCGATGGCCATCACCCCCGAGGTCATCGCCAAAACGGAGGAGTGCATCCCGCTCGGCCCCCTCCATAACCCGTCCAATCTCACGGGTATTCGAATTGCCCAGGAACTCTTCCCGGGGATGCTCCAAGTCGCGGTTTTTGATACTGCCTTCCACCAGACCATGCCCCCGGTCGCTTACCTCTACCCCGTTCCTTACGAGTGGCTCAGCAAATACGGCGTTCGCCGCTACGGGTTCCACGGCACGAGCCACCGCTTCGTTTCCCGGCAGGCCGTTACTCTGGCAGGCCTCGACCCTCACGATCACACCCTCATTACCGCGCACCTCGGAAACGGCTGTTCTTGCGCGGCTGTCCTCAACGGCAAAAGCGTGGACACGACGATGGGCCTGACGCCCCTCGAAGGCGTCATGATGGGCACCCGGAGCGGCTCCATTGACCCGGCCATCATCGGGCACGTCGCCCATGCTCTCAAGCACAGCAGCCAGGAAGTCCTGGACATGCTGAACAAGCGCTCGGGCTTGCTCGGGATCTCGGGCCTTTCAAACGACATGCGCACAGTCGAGGATGCTGCGGCAGCCGGACACGAACGCGCCGTCCTCGCGCTCGACCTGTTCTGTTACGTCCTGGCAAAGGCCATCGCGTCCCTTGTCGTGCCCCTGGGCCGTCTTGATGCGCTGGTCTTCACCGGCGGCATCGGAGAGAACTCGACTGCCGTCAGGGAGAGAACCGTGACTCACCTCAGGTTCCTCGGGCTTTCCATCGATCATGAGGCAAACCAGTCTCACGGGCGTCACCAGGGGGGCCGGATCAGCAAGGAACTTCGTCCGCAGGCGCTCGTCGTTCCGACCAATGAAGAGCTGATGATCGCCATGGACACGGCAGAGATCGCCCGCAACGCCTGAAACTGGCGGCCAACCTGACACGCCCTCTCCAATCATCTCGTTTTATCTGGGGGAAACAGATGCTCACTACCGTCCTCGTCGCTCCGGCCGGCCGCCGCGTTGGCTTGACGACTGCCTGCCTGGGAATCGTGCGCGCCCTCGACCGCGAAGGCCTCCGCGTTTCCTTTCTCAAACCCATCGCCAATCGCGAGCCCGACCATTCCCCGGCCCTCGCCGCCCTTGGTGCGCACATCGCTGTTCAGCCCTCCGTACCCCGGGCGCTGGCGGAGAGCCTCCTGGCCGCCGGAGATGACCAGACCCTGATGGAGCACGTCGTCGAGGCAGCCGGAAAAGCCGGGGAGGGAGCTGATGTCCTCATCATCGAAGGCTTGAACCCGGAAGCCGGAATGGTTCACGCCACTCGCGTTAACGCTCTCATGCTCAAGGCACTCGATGCTGAACTCGTCCTCGTGGCCGCCCCCCGTAACCAGAGCCCGACAGAAGTTGCCGAGGTCCTGGCCATTGCTGCTCGCGCGTACGGCCCTCCCACGGAAGAGCGCCCCGTCGGGTGCATTCTCAACCGCCTCTGCGGCGGAGACGAGGTAGGGCCCGAGGCTGATGCCGAGACGTTCGGGCCCTTGAGCGGCGGATGCACGGATTGCCACGGGAAGCCTCTCTCGAAGGATATGGAAACCAGTTTCCGGGAGGCCCTGCGGGCGGAGAAACTGCGCGCGCTAGCGGCCATCCCCTGCAACATTGAACTCACCGCTCCCCGTGTCATCGATGTCGGCGAAGCCATCGGAGCCCGCATTCTGGTGCCTGGCGAAAACCGTAAGAGACGTGTGCGCGATGTGGCCGTGTGCGCGATGACCGTCCAGAACGCGGTAAAGGCCATGAAACCCTCCACCCTGGTCATCACGCCTGGAGACCGCAACGACGTTCTTCTCGGGGCCGCCATGATGGACAGGGCGGGCACCCCGCTCGCCGGAGTCGTTCTGACAGGCGGCCTCGACCCCGACCCCGGCATCGTCGATCTCTGCCGAAAGGCTTTCGACGCGGGACTCCCTCTTCTTACCGTTAACGAATCGAGTTACCGGGCCGCCACTCATGTGGCCGGAATGAATCAAGAAATTCCCGTTGACGACGCCCAGCGCGTCGAGCGGACGATGACGTTCGTGGCGGATCAGATCGACACGGCATGGGTCAAGGGCTTCCTGCGCCCGTCGCGCGTGCCCCGCCTCTCCCCGCCCGCATTCCGCCACCGGCTGATCGAGGCGGCCAAGTCCGACCCGAAACGAATCGTGCTGCCCGAGGGGACCGAACCCCGCACGGTCGCGGCGGCTGCCATTGTCGCCACTCGCGGAATCGCCCATTGTGTGCTTCTGGGAAATCCAGACGAGGTTCGCGATGTCGCCGCCCGGCAGGGAGTCACGCTTCCGCGGGCCGTCGAAATCATCGACCCGCAGGCCGTGGCCCACCGGTACGTCGCTCCTCTCGTCGAACGCCGGAAGTCCAAGGGCATGACGGTCGAGCGGGCCGAGATCGAGTTGCAAGACTCCATCGTCACGGGAACCATGATGATGGCCCTCGACGAGGCTGATGGCCTCGTTTCTGGCGCCATCCACACGACCGCTCACACCATTCGGCCCGCCCTTCAACTCGTGAAAACCGTGCCCGGATGCAAGCTCGTTTCGAGCGTCTTTTTCATGTGCCTCCCCGAGCAGGTCCTCGTGTTCGGAGACTGCGCGGTGAACCCGAACCCCACCGCGGAACAGCTGGCGGATATCGCCATCCAGAGCGCCGAGTCCGCGATTGCCTTCGGCATCCCGGCTCGTGTCGCCATGCTCTCGTACTCAACCGGTTCGAGCGGCACGGGCGAGGATGTGGACAAGGTGAAGGAAGCTACCCGGATAGCCAAGAGTCTGCGTAAAGACATCCTCATCGACGGGCCGCTCCAGTATGACGCGGCGGTGATGCCGGATGTCGCTCACCTCAAGGCCCCCGGTTCTCCCGTGGCTGGCCAGGCCACCGTCTTCATCTTCCCGGATCTCAATACCGGGAACGTCACGTACAAGGCCGTTCAACGCTCCGCCAACGTCGTCAGCATGGGCCCCATGCTTCAGGGGCTTGCCAAACCCGTCAATGACCTCTCGCGCGGATGCCTCGTTGAGGATATCGTCTTCACCATTAACCTGACGGCCATTCAAGCGCAGCAAACCGCTCGCTCTCGTGTTGCCGCCATGGTTTGAAATCCGCCACTCTGGAGACTTGAATGGCCCACATCGCCCACTACCCGTTCCTGAATCACCTGCGAGCGCAACCCAATCAGTATGTGTTGCACTACCGGCGAGGACGGCTCGTGAGAAAGGGCGCGGGGCTGGCCTACTGGTTCAGTCCGCTCTCGGCGGCGATCGCGGAGGTGCCTGTCGAGGATATCGAAACGACGTTTCTCCTGACGGAACGCTCTTCTGATTTCCAGGAAGTGACCGTCCAGTGCACCGTCATTTACCGCTGCCAGGATCCGGAGCGCGTCTCTTTACGCGTTAACTTCACGATTTCCCTCGCCTCCGGTCTCCTCATCCAGCAGCCGCTGGAGCGGCTGGCGAGCTTCTGGTCCCAGCGCGCACAGCAGGCCGGACGGTCCTACCTCACCTCGGTACCCGTCGTGGAGGCCATCCGTTCGGGCGCCGAGGTCATCCGGTCGCGCATGGAGGAAAGCCTTCGCAAGGATCCTGAAATCGAGGCCATGGGTCTTTCCATGGTCTCGATTCAGGTGCGCCGCATCGCCCCCTCGGCCGACCTCGAGAAGGCTCTTCAAACTCCAGCCCGGGAATCCATTCAGCAGAAGGCGGACGAAGCCGTCTTCGAAAGGCGGGCCCTCGCCGTCGAGAAGGAACGGGCGATCAAAGAGAACGAACTCGCATCGGAAATCGAACTCGCCAGACGCCAGGAACTTCTGATCCAGCAAAGAGGAGCCAACAAGCTCCTCGAAATTCAAAAAGATTCAGCGGCCGAGAAGGCAAGAGTGGAAGCGGCCGGAGAGTGCTCGGAGCTGGCGGCACAGGCACACGCGCGCGATGTGGCCCTGCGCGCCGCGGGCGATGCACAGGCCGAGAGAACGCTCGCCGCCGCCCGGCAAGAGGCGGAAGAGAGACGCGTGGACCTGTTTACGCGCTCGCCAGCACGAGTGGCCGTGGGTCTGGCCCTGCAAGACTTCGCGGGCAAGATCCAGGGCATCCAGCACCTCAACATCTCGCCTGATCTTCTCTCGTCCTCGCTCACCCAGTTCCTCAGAGACCAGGCCGGAGAATGACGCCCGCGTCTCGATCAGAGCCGCGAATCGTCCTCGTCACCCGCAAGACGCAACTCGAATTGCTGCTGGCGCGCCACGGAACTCTCGGACAGGTTCGCTTCTACCTCTCGTCTCGCGGGAAATCCGCACAGGCGGCCGAAGAAGCTCACGAGAAACTGCACAGCGCCCTTTCACTCGTTCTGAGAAGCCTTCCGCCAGAGAGAAAACGCACGCACGTCGAGCGCTCGCAACTCGACCGGTTCCTCTTCGCCCCCGATGACATCGTCACCGTCGTGGGACCCGACGGACTCGTGGCCAACACGTCGAAGTACCTCCGCGGACAGCTCACGATCGGTATCAACCCTGACCCGGGGACCTACGACGGCGTCCTGTGCCAGATCCCCCCGCGAGCGTTTCCCTCCGCTCTCGGCTGGCTCAGCGACCAGAAGAGCACCGCCTTCAGAATCGAGAAACGCACCATGGCCGAGGCACAGAGAGAGGACGGGCAGACACTCCTCGCTCTCAACGAGATCTTCATCGGACACGAAACGCACCAGTCTGCTGTCTACCGCCTGAGGGCAGGCGGCACCGAGGAACGTCAGTCATCTTCCGGGTTGATCTGTGCAACAGGTACGGGCGGCACGGGCTGGGCACTCTCCATTTCGCGTCAACGCAAGGAAGCGGGACCGCTCCCCTCTCCGTCCGAGCCGCGGCTTGCCTGGTTCGTCAGAGAGCCCTTCCCCTCCGTTGCCACATCCACGGAATTGGCTCACGGCTCGCTTTCTGGCGAGGACTGCCTGCAGGTCTTTTCCGAGATGGCTTGGGGAGGCGTCGTTTTCGCGGATGGTATTGAATCCGACCGGCTGGAGTTCCTGGAAGGACACTGCGTCACTCTCCGCCTTGCGTCCCGATCCCTTCACCTTCTCGTCCCGGGCCGCATCTGAAGCCGGCTCAAAGACGAGAAGGAGCGGCGCTCACTTCAAATGACCCCTGACCACCAGCCCGGATCGTTTTTCACAAACGCTTCCTCGATGGCGGAAATCAGTTCTTTTGGTAAGGGGCCCTTCTCCAGGGACACCACGTTGCGTTTGAGATTCTCGACCCGGGACGTCCCCACGATGGAGCAGTGAACTCCTTGTGTAAACGCGGCAAACCTCAGCGCCAGTTCGTCCCAATCGAGCCCCTCTTGCCGGGCGAGGTTCATCGTTCGGAACCGCCACCAGTACTCTTTCAGATCCGGGGCTTCGGGGCAGTCCGCAAGCCTGAAGACGGCGTTTGCAAGGGGCCTCTTGGCGATGACCCCAATCTGCCGCTCACGAGCCGCTGGCAGGGCCTTTGCCAGTGAGCGCTGATCACAGATATTGACGGAGAACTCCACGCTCGCCACGCGGCCCGAAAAAATGGCCCAGTCAAGGGCTTCGTTCTCTCCCGAATAGGCCACCGCGCGCACCTTGCCAGCGGCGGCCGCATCCTCCAGGGCGCGCAGCGGCTCCCCCCGAGCGAGCGTGTCCACGGGACACGAGTGCAAGTGGACGACGTCGAGGACATCGGTGCGTAGAACCCTGAGCGCCTCGTCTATTCCGGCGCGAACACACTCGCAGGTCCAATCGCTCTGCCCGGGTATTCCATAACCCACTTTTGTCGAAAGTACGAATTCCCGCCTTCGGTGCGAAAGGTGGCGGCCGATGCGCTCTTCCGAGAGGCCATACCCGCGAGCCGTGTCAAGAAGCGTAACCCCCAGGTCGAGGGCGCTATTCAGGACGTATGCGGCCTCGTTCTCGCTGAGTGAAGGCGCCCCGATCTGGCCGGCGCCAAAACCCAGCCTGGAGACAAAGAGCCCCGTGTTTCCAAAGGGTCCTTTTTCCATCACTCGCCCACAAGGGGTTCGGGATAGTCGTCCTCTTCAATGGGACCCGATGTGGAGTCGATGATCCACTGCTTGAAAGACGCGTCCTGGAACGCCGCGGGGAACCCGATGATCTCTGGCAGTTCATAGGAGTGGAGTTCCTTGATGGCGTCGTGAACAACCTGAAACTTATCCTGGGTTGTTTTCAGCCAGAGAAGAAATTCCGTGTCGTCGTGCACCTTTCCCTTCCATCGAAAAACGGACCGGACTCCCGGCACGATATTGACGCAGGCCACCAGCTTGCGGTGAACGAGCTGGTGCGCGATATCGAGCGCCTGCTGTTCGGTTCCCACGGTGGTGATGATGACGGTGATCGACGCGTCCTGCATTTGGCTCACGGGTTGAAACTACGCCAATCTGTCGCTCCGGGTCAAGGAGAGTGCGTGCTACACTCTCAAGGATCCGATTGGGGGCGCACCGGTTTCGACGGGGCATCCAGCGATCGAGGAGCACGCCGAGCATGCCGTTTGACTCGTAAAAACGACGGCGACATTTAGCTGCCAACGACAGCGAACTCGCACTTGCGGCCTAATTAGAGCCGTAACGGAAGGAAGGGAGCCAGCCCGGAGCGCCCGTTCTTCCGTCGAGAAAGCCGGGCTGGAATGGGGCTTGCCGTCTGAAGGCTCCGTTCGAGACGCTCAGGCTCGTCAGGGGGTCCGGTGTCTGGATCCGACGTCCTCCTGATTAAACAAGAGAGTCCAGACTGAGCGTGGAGAGCCTCGACGTGAGGGCGTTTCGGACGGGGGTTCGACTCCCCCCGCCTCCACCATTTCCTCCTTCACGACCGGCCGGTTCCAGGCAGATGTTGTTTCTTGCCGCGCCTGCATCCCGGCGGCTATGCTCCCGCAGGCAAAAGTGAATCCAGAGAACCGAGGAGTGTTGTTGCGGCCAGGGGGTCGTGCTCCCCAGTTCATTCCCTTTGGGAAGAAACTGCAGCGGGCCGCCATGGAGTGGACCTACGTCGTCAGGAACCGGCGGCGCTGGTTTCAGGATCCCGCTGCCCGCGCGAGCCAGGAAGCCCGCTGCGCGGAATCGCTCTCAGGGCTCGGGGCCGATCCAGCGGCTTTTCTGGGCGTCAAGGTCATCGAGGCCGAGATCCCTTTCGATCGGGAGGAGGAGGGATGGGAAGCCCGCGTCTTCCCCTGGGAGTACGTCCTCTCCTCCGTTTCCAGAAATGGTCTCGAAAGGCCGGCCACGGTTTACCGGCGCCTTGTCCGGCCTGGGAACACGTGTCCGAGGCGGCCCGGTACCACGGTTCTCATCGTCGACAGCGCCCCGGCGAAAGCGCGTGTTTTTTACGATTACGAGGCCGAGTGTGCACTCGTCGCCTCCTGCTTCCCAAAAGCCAGCGTGAGGCGGATCAAGGACCCTTCGCGAGACGAACTCGCCGCGACACTCGCCTCGTTTGCGCCAGGCATCGTCCACATCACCGGTATGGACACGCACGAAGCCGAGGCGCACGGGCACCTCGACTCCTCGAAATGGAAGAACGGCTACTTGTTGCGGGATGGCCCGGTGGAGGCCATGGACTTGGCGGATATCCTCAACGCCGGGACTGTCAAGCCGGAACTCGTCGTTTTCAACATCTACTACAGCGCTTCCCGCATCGCGGCGATGGCTGTCGCAAGGGGCGCGGGAGCGAGTATCGGTTTTCAGGACGAGTTCGATGACGACCTGGCGCTGGTTTTGGCCGCCGAGTTCTACGAGAACTGGCTTTCCACTCAGCGTGGCGCCGTGGAACCGTTCCTCTGCGCGTGGGAGTCTCTCGGCAGCCGTTATCACGGCCTCAATGGATCTGGGTGGGTCCTTCTGACCGAGTCTTCCGGCTGGCCAGAGACGAGACCATCAGCCGCCGGGACTCAGGGTGTCAGCCAGACTCCCAGAAGATCCCTCTTACCAGCGGATCTAGAGGCTTGCGGACTCGACATCCGGGACGCTGTTGCCGTCATTGCCCGGCCCCTGCCCCGCTTGAACTATGCCCTCCTTCACAACGGGCGTGATCTTTTCGAGACGTTCCTCATCGAAAAGAGGCACCCGGGTGAAATCCGGGGAGTAAATGTCGAGGTCTCCCTCGCCTTGCCAGACCGCATCCCCCCCTTCGAAACGGTTGTGAATCTCACCGAGAAGACGACGGACTTGAAGCCGAGAATCCGGATCCCGCTATTTGATTCCGCGAGCCGGTCTCTCTCCGAGGGCGTCAGGACCCTCCTCGGAGTCAAGGTCACCTGGTACGGGCTCGTTATCCACAAGATCAGCGAGTTCGTCACGCTTCTCCCGCCGGACGAGTGGACGGACGATCCTGGCAGCTGGACGCTGCTCCCGTCGTTTGTCCTCCCTCGCGATCCCGCCATTCCCCGGATCGTGGACAGGGCCCGGCCCTTCTTACGCGCGCTCCTCGATAACCGGGCCGCGGGCTTCAATGGCTATCAACGGGAAGACAGGGACGTCGATCTGGAAGTCCAGGCCATCTGGAGTGCCCTGAGCTTCGAGCAGGACCTCTTCTACTCGAATCCACCCCCCGTCTATTCGGTTTCGAGCCAGCGGCTCAGAACGCCGTCCCATGTCATGAGAACCCGCACCGGAACCTGCCTTGATCTCGCCCTCCTGTTCGCCGCGTGCCTCGAATCGGTGGATATCAACGCCGTGATCTTTCTGTTCCGCGGCCATGCGTGCGCGGGATACTGGAGAAGCCTTACTGGGTACACCGATTTCCGCCGTCTCTTGACGATTCCTCCCGAAATGACGGGAGAACTTCTGCTCACCGGCGAGCGGTACCTCGAGATCTTGGGGCGCGTTCAACACGGAGATCTTTGCCCAGTCGAAACAACCGGCCTTGCCCGGCAAGGATCCTTCCAGAAGGCCCGCCGGGAGGGCCTCGAGAACCTCTCGAGCAGCTTCGAGTTCGAAACCATGATCGATATCCGCCAAGCCCGGGAGGAGAACATCCTCCCCCTTCCGCTCCTGGATGAGGCAAGAGGATGACGGCCGAGTCAAAAGAGACAGCGGTGACAACCGCATTCCTTTCCGCGTTAACGCAAGGGGCGCTAAGCTCTGGGTTTCTGTCTCCGCTCACTCCCGCGGCCGGAGAGGGGCGCGTGCCGCTTGGCCTGAGACGGGCTGGTGAAGATGTGGAGTCCCCGTTTGGCAGCATCTTGCTGCAGCGGGACTCCGAGGGGACTCTGCGGTGGACGAGCTTCGAGGAGACGCTCCTTCCAGGGCGCCGCAGCGCAAGCGATGGCGTGTTAACTGGCAAGATCCTCTCGCAATTCAAGTTCGAGAAGCTCCTCCCCTCGAAAGTCATGGATTTCCTCGAAACCCTGGATACGAAACTCAATCCGCGCCGCGGGCTGCGAGTCTTCACACAGAACGGTCTTCAACCTGTCGAGAAGGCGAGCGGCCAGGGGCGGACACTGCTCGTCATTCACGGAACGTTCAGTTCAGCGGACCACTACTTCGAGCCTCCCAGAGCGGGGGAGAGAGACACGTGGTGGTCCTTTGTGAGGGATGCGCGCAGCCGTTACGCGGAAGTTCTTTCTTACGACCATCCGACGCTCTCGGTCAGCCCCTTCCTCAACGCGATCGAACTCGGCCGGCTCATTGGGGCAAAACCGCTCGACATGGACATTATCTGCCACAGCCGAGGAGGCCTGATTGCTCGCTGGTGGCTGGAGGTTCTCAACACCGGACAGGCGCGTCAGAGCCGCGTGGTTTTCGCCGGATCACCACTCGGAGGAACGAGCCTGGCCGCGCCCCCGCGCTTGCGGGCCGCTCTCGGGTTCTTGACGAATGTCCTCTGGGCCCTCTCGGCGGCCTCCAAGGCCGGTTCGGTCGCCGTCCCCATGTTCACGGCCATCACCGGCATTCTCCGGGTCCTGGCCTCGCTCGGAACCCTCGGGTCCAGGCTCCCGTTCCTCGATGCGGGACTTGCGCTCGTGCCCGGTCTCAGCGCCCAGTCTCGCGTGGGGAACAATGCTGAATTGCGAGCGCTCAGAGAGAACGATGTTCACGGCAGGTACTTTTCCATCACGAGCGATTTCGCCCCGGACACGGCGCAAGAGTGGGCCTTCTGGCGGAAGTTCTGCCTGGCCAAGAAAGGCGCGGATCTCGTCTTCGACTGCGGGAACGACCTCGTCGTCGATACGGTTTCGATGTCGGATTTGAGCGACGGACGAGTCATCGGAGACACCCTTGATTTCTCAACGAACAGCAGGGTCCATCACTTGAACTACTTTGAACAGGAAGAGACGATTGCGTTCCTCAAGGAGGCGTTCTCTTTGTAGGTCAAGGGTCCAGAAGCGTTCCCCGCCTTGCGTAGACCGGGAACTCGTCCGGCTTGCACGCCACGTCTTGCCACCCGGACCGTTCCGGCTCTTTCGCCCCAAGAAGTGCCACCCATTCGCCCGGCGGAAACCAGACCCGCGCATGCCCGCCAGGCTCGAGCACCGGTGCTACCAGAAGGTCGCTCCCCAGCATGTACTGGCACTCTGCTGACCGGGCCTCCGGGGCATGGGGATGAGTCAGAAACGGCGGCCTCATGAGTGGAACACCCGTGCTCCGCGCTTGGGCGAGCGCTCTTTGCAGCGCGGGGACGATCTGCCGCCGCACCTTCAGGGCTCTGATGACCGCACAGCGCCACGGTTCCGGGTAAAAGACCGGTTCTCTCAACCCCAAACCATGAAACCTCGTCACGGGTGAAAAGGCCGCCCACTGCGCCCAGCGCGTGTACAACTCGGGCTCCACGTCCGCAGTGAACTCCGCGTGGCCTCCATCCAGAAGAATGGCCGGTATCTCCCCGGTCCCGGGCGTGTGGAACCCCCCGGCATCGTGGGTGACCATGGCAAAGCCTGACAAGGACAGCGAGAGGCATGCGGAGAGGGCCCCACGCATCGCCTGCCACGAGGAAGGCGTGTCGCCAACCCAGTGGCAGGGCCAGGACTGAGAGCCCGCGGATCCCGAACGGCAGAAAAACGGGACGGGTCTTTGATCGTCCGGTATCGCATCCGCCGTCGCCTGCTGATAGAGCCTGGCGTAGGAGTTGCGAATCTCGATTCCCCGACGGCCGTCGTGACAGACCGCATCCAGGGGCACTTCTTCCCCGAAGTCGAGCTTCAACGCATCTGGATGCTCCTCTTTCAGAAGCCGCCGAATCTGGTCTTGCCACCACGTTACCGCCGCCGGGTTGATGAAATCGACGAGATACCGGTTGTCCTGGTCAGAGGTCACGGCCGGACCTCCGTTCTGGTTTTTCAGAAGCAGCCCGGACTTAAAGAGCCCAAAAGCAAGATCGGAGCCGGCAAGGACGTACGGGTTTAGCCAGAGGCTCGTGCGAACGCCCCGCCGCCGAATCGAGTCTGTCCACCCTTGTGGGAAGCGGCTCCGGTCCACGGTCCAGTTGCAAGTGAACTCGCGAAACACGTTTCCCGTCATCCATGCGTCGACGTGGACGACATCAACGGGGCAATCCGCAGCCTGCAGGCTGTCGAGGACCCGATGGATCTCCGCCGCGCTCATGTACGTCGCGCGGCTCATCCAGGTGCCGAAGGCCCAGTCCGGCCAATCGCCGGCCTTTCCGGCTGCATCGGAGTACTGTCTGAGAAGAGCCTGTCCGTCTCCCTTCATCAGCGATACAGTTACCTCGCGAGACAGGACGACAAAACGCGCGGTCCCGGACTCCGTGGCACCGATGTCCGCAAGAACAGGGGCCCCCGTATCCAGAAAGAGCCCCCACCCGGCGCTGGACCAGAAAAACGGAACGTTCAGGTAAGCCAGATCGGCCCCGGAGGCTCCGTGAGTCTCGCGGTTCACGAGGACACGTTTACGTCCCCGCAGATCAAGGCCGGTGAAGCTCTCTCCGCCTCCCACGAGCTGTTCCCCTTGCGTGAGCCGGATGCTGAGCATCCACCCGAGCGGACAGCCAGCCTCGAACACGCGGCTGATCTCGACATTCCCCTGGCCATCCACAAAACCCGGTGTGTCAGGTCCCAGCGTCACGCCTGGCGGCCCGATCCTCCCGGCCGGGACTTCCTGGAGTCCGCCGCCGGTCCATACCGAGACAATTCGTTCGAGCGGGTCGACATTGTGACCGGAAAGGTTGATGACAGAAGAAACCCGGGGTTCTACTGCTTCCAAATAACGAGAGCCCGCTGAGGACACCATTGATTTCTCCTTGCGAGAAGATCACGGACCCAGGCTTTTTCCGTCCATGATCAGGACCGTCCAGATCATAGTCCTCGAGGAAGAGAGAGGGTGCGTACCGGCGACGGACGCCCGCGTGCGGGTCCTATAGAATCCGGCGCAGCCTCAACGCGCCGCACGCGGCCCGATTGAAATAGAGGCCCCCGCGAGGAATTTCATGGCAGCCTTGATCGAAGCTATCGACGTCAAGCGAAAGATGTTCTTCGAGGTCGACGACGCTCCCTATCAGTGCATGGACGTCACGATCTCGACCCCGACCGCCCGTGGAGGGCAGACGCTCGTTCGCATCCGAATGCGAAACCTCGTCACATCGGCCGTCTTCGACAAGACCTTCAAGGCGGGCGACAAGTTCAAGGAGCCAGATCTCGTGCTCGTCCCGGCATCATTTCTCTACTCGGACGCCGAGGGCTTCCACTTCATGGACCAGGAGTCCTACGAGACCGTGGCGGTGTCTGGCGAACTACTCGGAGAGAACCAGAAACTGCTCGTCGAGGACACGGCGCTCCAACTCCTCAAATGGAACGGCAACACAATCGGCATCCAGCTCCCCCCGCACGTGGAGTTGAAAGTGACCGAGACCGAGCCGGGCGTCCGCGGCGACACGGCGAGCGGCGGAACCACAAAACCCGCGACCCTGGAGACGGGGCTCGAGATTCGTGTTCCCCTCTTCATCAAGGTAGGCGAACGGGTCAAGGTCCACACCGAGACCTTCGAGTTCGCTGGCCGGGCGTGAACCATGCATTACCTTCTTTTCTACGATCTCGCGCCGGACTATCTCGAACGGCGAGCAGAGTTCCGGGAACAGCACCTCGCTCTGGCATGGAGGTTCGTCCGGGAAGGCAAATTGATCCTGGGGGGAGCCGTCTCCGAGCCCGTCGACATCTCTCTTCTCCTGTTTGACGGCCCCTCACCGCGGGTTGCGGAAGAGTTCGTGAACCAGGATCCCTACATCAAGGAAGGGCTCGTGAAGGCCTGGAGAATCCGGCCATGGAACACGGTCGTGGGGGAGAGTGCCTCGACTCCGGTCATCGTTTAAAGCGAGTGCAAGGCCGGGAGCTGACAGGTCTCGGGTCGCTTAAACGTGATGCCCCGGGAGTTCCACAGAGAGTAAGGGATGGAAGATACGCTGATCCGGAAGAGTCTGAAGGCACCCCGGGCCGGGGCGATCGCGGGAATCGTCTTCTCGCTGCTTCTCATCACGGCCTTGGTCCTGATCCGGTCGGCCGTTCCCGCCGATCCTGAAGAGGCTCGCCCGTTGCTGCCGGGCGGCTGGTGGCACGTTCAGCTCGCTCTGAGCCTCCTTCCCTTCGCGGGCGTCGCGTTTCTCTGGTTCATGGGAGTTCTCAGGGACCGCATGGGAGAGTTGGAGGACAAGTTCTTCACGACCGTCTTTTTCGGCAGCGGACTCCTGTTTCTTGCGATGCTCTTCTCGTCCGCGGCCGTGGCGGGGGCGCTCTTGATGCTTCATGGGACCACGCAAGGCCAGCTCGTTCAGCCGGTGCTCTATTCCCTTGGACGGACCGTGGCCTATCAGCTGATGACCGTGTACGCCATTAAAATGGCTGGGGTCTTCATGATCTCGACGTGCACACTCGCCGTCAGGATCAAGTTCCTGCCCAGATGGCTCGCGTTCCTGGGGTACGGTGCCGCCATCCTCTTGCTTGCGACGAGCGGCCAGTTCTCATGGAGTCCAGTTGTGTTCCCGTTCTGGGCTCTTCTCGTTGGCACGCACGTGCTCTCCACAAACCTCGGATCCTCTCGCCTTCGAGACTGAAACCCGTCAGAAGGTCCCTTCGTGCCATAACCGGAGACAAGTCACAGAGGCCGATCCGTCTCTTTCTACCCGTACCGCTCGAGGAACTCTGAAATGACCGGAAAGGCCGCGGAGGGGATGCGGTGCCCCCCTTTCTGAATGATGTGCTGAACCGAGGCGAACCGCCCCGTGAGCCTTTCGGGATAAGAAGCGATCACTTCTTGTGGATAAAAGGGATCCGCTGACGCCGATATGTGGAGGACATGAGTGCGGGAAGACGAAGCGGAAGGGAGACCAGGGTCTTTCCATTCGCCAGGAATGCCGCCACATAACGCCACGAGAGCCCTGAAAGAAATGTCCTCTGGCGGGTTGAGCGCGAGCCGGTAGTTAAAGGAACACGGCTGGCTGAAAGCGATGAGGCTCACGCGGGAGCGGTCGCCGCCCTGTTCGACCGACCACTTGATGCCCATTTCCACCGCCGCCCTGTGGATGTCCCGGTTCTCTTCCGCACGTGGACTGACGCCCCAGTGGTACCCGGTCTCCCGGCTCTTGCCCAGTTCCGCACCCGGCGCGAGCGCGGTCATTGGCCCCTGAACAGAGATAAGAAGGAACGAGGGGGGAATCGCCTGCTCGAGGACGCTCAGAAGATCGGGCGCTTTCATGGCATACCCGTGGAACGCCAGAACCACCGGCACCGGTCTTTCTTGACCGTGGTGAGGCCGGGCAAAGAGGTGAAGCGGCACGGGTATCGAGAGCGTGGCGGCCACGGGAGCGGGAGGAGGGTGCGTCACGCGAGGAAGATACCCCCAAAAGAAAGACTCTTGGCAAAGACTCTTGGCAAAGACTCTTGGCAAAGACTCTTGGCAAAGACTCTTGGCAAAGACACTGGCGCGGCAAAGCGGTATCCTCACGCGCCCGGCCTTCCGCCGGCCAGAAGAGTAACGTGAATCAGCACATCCTTCTCATCGACTGTCCGGACGAGCGGGGACTCGTGCACCGCATCACGGGCGTTCTTTTCAACGCCGGATTCAACATCACGTCCAACCAGGAGTTCGTTGACCAGACGTCGTCCCATTTCTTCATGAGAACCGCGTTTGAGGGCACGGCGCGGCCCGAACCCTGCTTCGAGTACCTGAGAGAGATCTTGCGCCCCGCGGCCCGGCTGAGGCTCGTTCCCACCGGCAAGCGCCCCATCGTGATCCTGGTGACGAAGGAACCGCACTGCGTCGGAGACCTGCTTCTCCGGCATGCCTATGGCGACCTGGACGTTGACATTAGAGCCATCGCCGGGAACCACGAAACCCTCGAACCGCTCGCCCAGAAGTTTGACATCCCATTCCGGCACGTGCCGCACGGCGGTCTTGAACGAGAAGCCCACGAGGTGAAACTGCTGGAGGTTCTCGAGGAGTACCAGCCGGATTACATCGTCCTGGCCAAGTACATGAGAATCCTGTCACCGGAGTTCATCTCCCGGTTCCCGAACCGCATCCTCAACATCCACCACTCGTTTCTCCCCGCCTTCACGGGAGCAAGCCCTTACCGGCAGGCCTTCGAGCGGGGGGTGAAGATCATCGGAGCCACGGCTCATTTCGTGACGGCCGAACTCGATGAGGGGCCGATCATCTCGCAAGGCGTGCTTCCCGTGGATCACTCGTTCACCCCGGCGGCCATGGCGCAGGCAGGGCGCGACATTGAAAAGACCGTGTTGGCCAGGGCGCTCCGTCTGGTCATCGAGGAGAGGGTTTTCCTGGACGCCAACCGGACGGTCATTTTCGAATAGGGCCGGGAGGACGAGGTTACCTCGAGCGGGTGGCGCTCGCCTCCTTGAATGCCCCGGCGTATTTTGCCGCGGCCTTGATGGCTTCCACCATGCTCACCTCGCTGGCGAGCCCCTTCCCCGCGATGTCAAAGGCCGTTCCATGGTCCACGGAGGTCCGCAGAAACGGCAGGCCGTTGGTGATGGAAACGGTCGCCTCGAAGTCGAACATCTTGGCAGCGATGTGCCCCTGGTCATGGTAGAGGCTCAGAACGGCGTCAAAACGCCCGTGGGCCGCTTGCCAGAAGACAGAATCGGCTGGGTGCGGACCGCTTGCTGAAACGCCCAGGGAACGAGCCTCTTTAATGGCCGGAACCAGTTCGCGGTCCTCCTCGAAACCAAAGAGGCCATGTTCCCCCCCGTGCGGGTTAAGCGCCGCCACGGCGATCCTGGGGCTCTCGATTCCGAGCCGGGAAAGGGCGCGGGCCGAACTCAGAAGGGCATCAAGAACTCTCTTTCGGGTGACGAGACGGACGGCATCCGCAAGAGAGACGTGTCTGGTCAAAAAGAAAATCCGAAGCCCTTTGACTTCAAACATCGTGAGCGGGTCTGGCGTCCCGGTCCGCTCACCAAAAATCTCGGTGTGGCCAATCTGAGAAACTCCCGCGGCCCGGAGCGCCTCCTTGTTGATGGGGGCCGTGACAACGGCATCGATCTCACCACTCATGGCGAGGTCGATGGAACGCGTGATGCACTCAAAAGCTGCCCTGCCCGCCGAGGCTTGAATTTGGCCCCAGACGACATCACCGGCGTCCGGCATGGGAACGGCCAGGACGTTGAGCACCCCGCTCTCGTAGTGTCCCGCCGCGGGTGATTCGATGGCGTGAAGGGAGAGACGCGCACTCGTTATGCGAAGTGCGCGTCTCAAGATTCGTGGTTCACCGATGACAAGGCACCTCGCGTTCTCGGTGGTTTCACTCCTGGCGATGGCCCTGGCGATGATCTCCGGCCCGATCGAGGCGGGATCACCCATGGTGATTCCGAGGAGAGGACGAGGATGAAAAGTCTCCATCACGTGATCTTCGCGCTTCAGGGCCCCGCCTTCGTCAAGCGATGTCCTTTCCCTTGAGAGTCGAGGGGTCCATCACAGTCCCCCCGCGTTTCCAGAAAGCCCACGGCACCTACTCCGAAGCCGGGAACGCAAGATCCAAGAGCTTGTTTTCCAGGACTTGAGGACCAGGATCCGCCTCGAGGCGCAGGTAATGAGAGGCCGCCGCCAGAAGCGCGGGCTGGGGAACGAGGCCAACGATCTCGGATCCCACAACGGGCACACCGTACCGTTCCGCCTCGGATTTCACGGTATCAAAGATCCGGTGGAGCGGGGATTTCTCGTAGTTGGTCATGTTGATGGAGACCTGAACGATGCCACGTGCCTCGAGTTTGACGCCCATCGCCTTGACGTATCTGAACCCCCCCGAGATGTGCCGTATGGACTTTGCAATCCGGTCCGCGATGGAAAGGTCCGCCGTTCCGAGGTTGATGTTGTAGGCGATGAGGGGCGCGCGGGCTCCGGTAACCGTCGCTCCCGCTGAAGGATGCGGCTCCGAGGGGCCGTAATCAGGCATCCAGAGCGAGTCCTGCATCTTCTTGGCAAGACCCTCGAATTCTCCTTGCCGGATGGTCGCGAGATTGCGGCGCGCTTCGCTCGTTGCCGCGTCTTCATAGAGATAAATCGGGAGATTGAATTTCTCGGCAAGTTGCGAAGCCAGTTTCTTTGAGAGATCAACGCAATCTTTTGTCGTGGCACGTCTGATGGGCACGAAGGGGATGACATCAACCGCTCCCATTCGCGGGTGTCCGCCCTTGTGCGTTCGCAGGTCGATGTGAGCGATCGCCGCCTCGACCATGGCCGTCATGGCGGTCAGCAGCGATGGGCCATCGCCCAGAAAGGTCAACACGGACCGGTTGTGGTCCCGGTCGGATGTTGAATCAAGAAGAAGGACGCCAGAGGTGGCGGAGGTTGCGGCATTCCGAATGGCGGCGACGACGTCATCGCGCCGTCCTTCGCTGATGTTGGGGATGCACTCGATGAGACTCTTCATGCTCTACTCCGTTTTCTCACACTGATCGTACATGACTTGCGCCGCCAAGGCCTCACGCCGCTTGACCCGCTACAAAAGCGCGCGATACGCTGCAGCTAAGAGAGAAGACTATGGCTGAGACCAGTGCCTATCCTGGAAGCCCATCACTTTCTCCGGAAGCGCGAGAGAAAGTCCTGCAGACGTTCCGTCACACCCTCGAACTTGCCAAGAACGGCCGCAACGACGAGGCGCTCCTCGGGTGTGACTTCATCCTGAAAATGGACTCGCGCTTCTCGCCTGCGCGGCGCCTCCTCGAGAAATTGAGAGGTGTGGCTGCTGGCACCGTGATCGACACCTCGGAGTTCGAGGAGATCGTGGCTTCCGTGCCGGTCAAGTCAGTGAAGGGCGTCGCGGGAACTTCGACCGTCATCTCGGCGCCGCGTCCTCCGCAGAAGCCTGGCGCAGCCCCGCCGGCCGCGTCCGCGGTCCCGCTCGCACCGGCCGCGCCAGCGCCGCCAGCGCCAGCGCCAGCGCCGCAAGAGATCACAGGTTTTGATTTTGGGGCAAAAGCGGCACTTCAGACTCAGGGAGCCGCGCCCGCCATGGCCGATCCCTTCTCCGCGGCCTTCCAGCCAGTTCCCGCACCTGCTGAATTCGAGGACTTTCCCCTCGGACCGCCTCCTGGCCCGGCACCCGATCCGTTTGCAGCTCCTGTGGAAATGGGGCCCAGAATGGCTCCCCCTCAGCCACCTCCTCCTCCAGCCTTCGGGGATTTCGGCTCATTCGGACCGCCACCGGCTCAGGATGACTGGGCTTCCCCGCCCCCAGCCGCTCCGGCTCCCGGCGGCTACGGAGACTTCGGCTCGTTCGGCCCCCCGCCAGCTCAGCCGCAGGACCCATGGGCTTCCGCCCCCCCTCAAGCCGCTCCGGCTCCTGGCGGATTCGGGGACTTCGGCTCGTTCGGTCCCCCACCAGCACCAGCCCAGGATGACTGGGCTTCCCCGCCCCCTCAGGCGGCTCCAGCCCCCGGTGGCGGCTTCGGGGACTTCGGCTCGTTCGGTCCCCCGCCAGCGCCAGCTCAAGAAGACTGGGCTTCCCCGCCCCCTCAGGCGGCTCCAGTTCCCGGCGGCTTCGGAGACTTCGGCTCGTTCGGTCCCCCGCCAGCGCCAGCTCAAGAAGACTGGGCTTCCCCGCCCCCTCAGGCTCCAGGCCCCGGCGGCTTCGGGGATTTCGGCTCGTTCGGTCCCCCGCCAGCACCAGCTCAAGAAGACTGGGCTTCCCCGCCCCCGCAGGCGGCTCCAGCCCCTGGCGGCTTCGGGGATTTCGGCTCGTTCGGCCCGCCGCCAGCACCAGCTCAAGAAGACTGGGCTTCCCCGCCCCCGCAGGCGGCTCCAGCCGCCAGCACCAGCTCAAGAAGACTGGGCTTCCCCGCCCCCGCAGGCGGCTCCAGCCCCTGGCGGCTTCGGGGACTTCGGCTCGTTCGGTCCCCCGCCAGCAGCAGATCTCGGCGGCTTCGAACCCGCACCCGGAGCGATGGGAGCCTTTGCGTCCCCGGATCTCGGCTCGGCTCCCGACCCCTTTGCGTCTTTTGGCGCGGCCCAGGCAGGCCCCTCTCCGGCCCCCCCATCGGCTTCGGTGGACCCGCGGATTACCCAGTTCCTGAAACAAGGGGATGAGGCGATGAGCAGAGGTCAGGTTCAGGAGGCCATCGACCTATGGAGTCGTGTCTACCTGATTGACCTCTCAAACGACGAGGCCACCCGCCGAATTGACCAGGCCCGGGAAAAACAGGCCGCGACCGCTCAGAGGGTTGACATGCTGGTCTCGGAGGGGATGCAGGCCTACGAGCGGGGTGAGATGGAAGCCGCCCGGGCCAAATTCCTGGAAGTTCAAGCGTTGTCCCCCAATGACGCGGCCGCCCAGAGCTATTTGAGCCAGATCGAGGCAGCACTCTCCTCGGCGCCCAGTCCGTTTGAAACGGGCGCGGCTCAGGAAGCCCCGCAGGTTCAAGAGGACTCCCAGTACGCGGAGGAAGCGAGCTGGCAGCCGCAGGGCGAAGGTTTGGAAATGCCTTCCGAGGGCGTTGCCGAACCCAAAAGAGCAGAACTCCCCGCGAAGGCGTTCAAGGTTGACAAGCGGATTCTCATCGGCGCCGGAGCCGCGGCCATCCTGCTTCTCGCGGTTGGAGGGTACTTCGTTCTTGGCCCGAAGCCGAAACCCGCGGACACCCCTCCCCCCATCACCAAGAAGGGTCCTGATCGTCCGGTGGGAGAGGATCTTCTGGGCAAGGCGCAGGCACTCTTCGAACAGGGAAGGGTTGACGAGGCCCTGCAGATTCTCGTCGGCATCCCAGACACCGATCCCAGGCACGCGGACGCCCTGATCATGATCGACCGCTTCAAGACGACGGCCATTCCAACCCCTCCGGCTGCGGTTTCGTCAGAGAACTTGGATGAGCTGAAGTCAAAGGGCATGGCAGCCATCCGCGACAGCCGGTATCTGGATGCGGTCAAGTCGCTGGATCCTTTTGTCAAGGCGCGTCCGGATGATTCGGAGGCGGCGCTGGCCCTTGCAAGGGCTCGAGAAGAGCTGTCGGCACTGGCTCCGGCCCTCAAGGCCTATAACGAGCAAGACTACGCAACAGCCGTGAAGCTGCTCTGGCCGCTCTACTCAAAAGATAAGAAAAACAAGGATATGGAGGAGTTCCTCTTCCGGGCCTTTTTCAACGAGGGAATCCAGAAAATGCAAGCCGGCGACTTCACGGAATCGTTTGAGGCCTTCAAGAGCGCTTCCGCGATTCGTTCTCAAGACTCAGATCTCCAACGCCACATGAGATTCACCAAGAAGTACCCCCAGGGCCCGACCGACCTCATGGCTCGCATTTATGTGAAGCACGCAGCTCCGAAGCTCTGATGGCAACACAGACTCGCGATCCTCTCGCGGAGCACCCGCTGGGTGACCGTTCGGCTGCAAAGCCAGATTCCGAGGCCGAAAACCTGGAACTTTTCTCCCTGCCCGCAGACGAGCCCGCGGAGCGCAAGAAACGGTCCCGCGGGCGTTCCCCGGGCGGGGCATCGGGTTCGCCTTCAGCGGATGCGGCGCCCGCCCCCGAGACCGAAACAACGCCTGTTTCGGCGAAAGAATACCTGGACTCGCTCGACGACGGAGTGCGGATCTCGTTTACCCGGCGCATCGTGGCAGGACTAGCCGATCTCCTCATCCTGGCGCTCGCGGGCACGGTACAGCTTGCGACAGGAGCGGTCCTTCTGGAACTCCGCTTTCCTCCGGCGGCGTTCTGGGGGCTTTTGGGCTTCGTCTCGATTGTTGCTCTCGTCCTTCTTGTCTTGGTTCCGTTTGTCTGGGGAACGACACCCGGCATGGCTCTCGTCGATCTTCGAATAAGGGCGGAAGACGGCGGCTCACCGACGCTCGGAGCAGCGTTCTTGAGATTCCTGGGATTCGCTGCGACGGCTATGACCGCCGGAATCCCCCTCCTCCTGGCGGCCTTCGACCAGAGAGGCCGCACCCTTTCAGATTTCATTTCCAAGACGACGATCGTCCCCTTGCGCGAAGAACATGAGCCCTTCCAGAACGACGGGCCAGAGTGAATCCCCCGTTCTGAGCATCGTCGTTCCTGCTTTCAACGAAGAACGGCGGCTTCCAGAATCACTGGCCCGCATCGCAGACTATCTTTTGAAAAAGACCCCTCCGCTCCCCGCGGAGGTTCTTGTCGTGGACGACGGATCCCTTGATTCCACATCTCTCGTGGCAAAAGACAGCGGCCGCAAACTTGGACTCGAGCTTCGAACCTTGCGTCTTGTACCTAACCAGGGGAAGGGGTGCGCCGTCCGACACGGCGTGCTCGCGGCTCGCGGACAGTGGATTCTCGTTACCGATGCCGATCTCTCAACGCCAGTCGAGGAGTGGGAGAAGCTCTTCGCGGCAAAAACCCCCGTGGCCATTGGCTCGAGAGCCGTCGATGAATCCCTGGTCAAGAAGAAGCAGGGGGTCTTCCGCCGGGCGATGGGGAAACTTTTCAATCGCCTGGTTCAGCTCCTGGCCGTGCCTGGGATCCGCGACACCCAGTGCGGGTTCAAGCTCTTTGAGCGCGATGCGGCCCGCCAGGTCTTTCAGCGGACTCGCATTAACAGGTTCGCCTACGACGTGGAGGCTCTGCTCATTGCGCGCCGCCTCGGTTTCACCGTGACCGAGATTCCGGTTCTCTGGTTCAATTCGGAGGACACCCGCGTCAGTTTCGTGGCGGGAGTCCAGGCCTACCTCGATGTCTTGCGCATCCGCTGGCTCGTCGCCAGAAGCTTCCGTCGCCCCCGTCCTCCAGCAGATGAGTAACCCCATCCCTCAAGGAGAAACGATGCGTTTTCTCTCTCGCGTTTTGCCAGCCATCCTCGTCTTCCTGGCCAGCGGCCCTCTCGCGGCCGTCACTGGGCTCACTTATGGCGGGCGTGTTCTCCTCCCGCGTGACACCGTCTTTGACGGAATACGCGTGGGAGGGCTTTCATCCCTCGAATACGATCCGGTCTCCCGCACATTCTGGGCTCTCTCGGACGATCGCGGTGCGCACGGGCCCGTGCGTGCCTACCAGCTGCGCATCAATCTCGTTGACGGGAGAAACGTCAGAAAAGACCCCACGGTCGAAATTGTGGGAGTCCTTTCCTTGACAGCCCGGGGAGGGAAACCTTTCGAGGCCGCGCGCATCGATCCGGAAGGGATGGCTCACTCGAAAAATGGGCTCTTCTTGTCGACAGAACCGATTCCGGCGAAAAACGTGCCAGCCATGATCGGCATCGTTAGCCCTGACGGGAGGCTCGTGCGAGAGATTCGCCTGCCAGCCCACTTCCAGCCAGCTCCGGGAAAAGGCGTTCGAGAGAACCTTGGGTTTGAGGGCCTGGCCGTAACCAGAGACGGCCGCTTCCTTTTCGCCGGCATGGAAAACGCGATGGAACAGGACGGACCGGTGGCGGACATCGTCCACGGCTCCCCATCCCGCATCTTGAGGTTCGATCTGGAAAAACAGACTCCGCCAGACGAGTTCGTCTACATGGTCGAACCGGTCACCCAGAAGGCCCCAACACCCGAGGCATTCAGCCTCAACGGGCTTTCGGATCTCCTTCCCCTGGATGAGAAGACGCTCCTTGTCCTGGAACGCGAGTATGTGGCCGGGGCAGGAAACGGCGCCCGTATCTGGGAAGCCTCTCTTGACGGGGCAACAGGCGTCTCCTCCTTCCCGTCTCTCTCTGGAACCCCCTGGGTACCGGCAAAAAAGACACTTCTTGCCGATCTCTCGGAGATCGGGTTCCCGCTCGAAAACTTCGAGGGGATGACTTTGGGTCCTGATCTTCCTGATGGACGGGGGACGCTCGTCATCGTCTCCGACGACAACTTCAATTCCATGCAGGAATCCACGATGTTCCTCGTCTTCGCCGTCGAGAGGGCTCCCGTGACGATTCAGAGAGTGCAAGGCGCGGCACACCGCTCCCCTCTCGAAGGTTCGTGGGTGCAGGGCGTCGAGGGAGTCGTGACCGCCATCGATCCCGACCCGAAGTACCCTGGCTTTTTCATGGAGTCCGCGGTTCCCGATGGCGATCCGCGTACCTCCGAGGGGATCTTCGTCTCCTCTCGGCAGGCACCTGGCATCACACCAGGAACAGCCCTCGTGGTGAACGGGCGCGTCGAGGAATTTGGAGCACGGGGGACCCTCCCGGTGACGCGGTTGCGGGCCTCGTCCGTCACACCATCCGGCGCAAACATCACTCTCCCGCCGCCAGCCAAGCTGTTTACAGACATCCGCATGCCAAAAGCAATCGACGGTGACGGTTTTTCCTCCTTTGACATCAAGGAAAGCGCGATGGACCTGTGGGAGAGCCTCGAGGGGATGCGTGTGGAGGTACCAGGCGGGGCAGTGACGGGACCGTCGTCTGCCCGCGGAGACATCGTTCTCCGCCCGGATGGCGCCAGTGAAATCCAGGGGACCCGGGCAGGAGGCGTACGGCTCCTCTCTCTGGTGCCTCCGCTCGAGCGCGTTTTCCTCAGCCGGCGCATCACGGGAACCGCCCCCCAAGTTAATGTTGGCGCCCGCCTGAAGGGACCCATCACGGGAGTCGTTGACTACGCTTCCTCGAATTACCGCATCCAGACCCTCGCTCCCGTTACCGTGGAACGCGAAAACCCCCTTCCAGCCAGCACCGCCACATTCGCGGGAGATAAGAAGCGGCTCACAGTTGGCGGATTTAATGTGGAGAACTTCTCGGTCGCCGTCGAGCCCCAGCGAGTGGCCGGGCTTGCCCGCGTCATCACGAAGAACCTCCTGGCTCCGGACATCATCGGGCTCGAGGAGGTCCAGGACGACAGTGGTCCCGCAAAAGGAGACTCCGTTGTCAGCGCGAAGAAGACGCTCGAGGCTCTTGTCAGCGCCATCGTGACCGCGGGCGGTCCGCGTTACGAAGCCGTCTGGATCGACCCGGTGGACGGAAAGGAAGGCGGACAGCCGGGAGGCAACATCCGGGTGGCGTTGTTGGTGAATCCCGCCCGGGTGGAACTCGTCAGACGCGGGGAGGCCGGACCCCTTGACGCCACCGAGCCGCTCGGCAAGGGATCAAAACTCCACCTGTCTCTCAGCCCGGGCCGCGTGGCGCCCACTTCCAAGGCGTTCAGCCCGGCGGAGGGCGAAGGTGTTCGGCGCTCCCTTGCCGCGGAGGTCCGCTTCCGCGGCAAGACGGTCTTCGTCATCGTGAACCACTGGTCGTCAAAAATGGATGATGACCGGCTCTTCGGCTCGGTCCGGCCGCCGCGTGCGGTGACGGTGGCCCGCCGCGTGGCCCAAGCACAAGAGATCCGGTCCTTCATCACGAAAATCCTCGAGGCGGATCCTCGGGCGCGTGTGGTGGCTCTTGGAGACTTGAATGACTTCGAGTTCTCGGAGGCAGTAACCACACTGGCCGCTCCCCCGTTGACAAATCTCATCCTCCAGGTGCCTGAGGAGGAACGGTACACGTTCAACTTCGAAGGGGCTTCGCAGGTACTGGACCACATCATCGTCTCACCGGAACTCGCCAAGAAAGCGGACATCAACATCGTTCACGCCAATTCCGATGCCGCGGATGAGCAGCGCACGAGCGACCACGACCCATTAGTCGCACGATTCGAGATCAAGTAGATTTCGAGAGGGTCCCCCCGGGGAAGAACCCCTCCCCTCTCTCCGGTGACGGGGAGAGGACGGCCGTGAGGCCGGGAGAGGACGGCCGTGAGGCCGGGAGAGGACGGCCGTGAGGCCGGGAGAGGGGTCTCCCCCGAGCCTTAGGTCATCGTGATAGTGAATTGGGATGACCATCCGCCTTGAAGGTCAGAACACGTTCAACTTCTTCAGAGCATCCGCCGTCTTCATCTGGTTGTCGGCGGCCCTGGCGGCATCGACCTTGGCGCGCTGATCGGCAGTCAATAGAGCGCTGAAACCAGCCTTGAAGGTCTCGTCGATGGCGCGAAACTGCTTCTGCAGCCCATCGATCTTGATGAAGAGCGTTCCGACGGTTACAGGATCCGGTGTGGTGGCCTTCATGGCCTCTGCCAGTGCTTTCTGAGCGTCGCCAATCTGTCTGGCAACCGTCTCGGCAGCCTGGCGGCGGGTTTCGCCGAGGGTGTGCAGGGCCATGAGTTGCTCGTCACTGAAACCCAGCACCTCCTTCAGAATCTGGTCTGGCGGCGGCCCCGCGGGCTGCATGGCACCTGGTCCTGGTCCACCGGGACCACCGGGGCCGCCTGGCGGCGGGCCCTGTGACAGGGCGGGGAGCGTGATAAGAAGTGTCGCGCAAGCGAACAAGACGGGCAGATTCATTCTGCGCTTCATGGGAGTCCTCCATTCGTGGGGTTCGTTAAGTTATGGTGTTTTCGAAGTGGGAGGCTGCTGCCGCGGGGGCCGCCCCCCTGGGGGTAGCGGTGGACCTGGCCGGCCCCCGGGCCCTGGGGACCGCGCCAGCTTCTGCGAGAGTTCGATCGCGCGATCGAATGCCTTGAGTGCTTCCTCGGGCATGCCGCTCTGGCGGTAAACTGTCCCGGCGTTCAGCCATGCAGTGGCCTCAGCCACGCTCCCGGGAGCCACCTGAGCGAGCAGTTTCTGAATCGTTTCGACGGCTTCCTTCTTGCGGTCCATGTTGGTGAGTGTGATGGCAAACTTGCCGATGACGTGCGCCTTGACCTCGAAGGCGGGCTCGTCCCTGGGAATATCGACAGAAAAAGCCCTCTTGAATTCTTCGAGCGCCATGTCTGTTTTCCCCATTTCGAGCAGAAGATCCGCCTTGTTCTCGATGGCTCGAAGAGTCTGCACCTGGTAGAAAACGCGGGAGTCTTCCGGTCTGGGGGGCTGGCCTCCCTGCTGGGGAGGCTGGGGCTGAGCAGCGAGCAGGTTCGAGAGGGCCGCCACGGCAAGATGAATAGCGAGTAGGTGAGATTTCATGATGGATTCCTCTCTGAGACCAGGGCCTTTCTGCTTTCGTTGACAACCTGATCCACTCGGGCGGAGCCGAATCGATCTGAGCGCCGGGTCTCGAAAGCGGCGATCTGTTCGCGGTAGCGTGCTTCGGAGATCAGTTCGTGCCACTGGCTGCCACGGGTCACATCCGCGCACGCTTGCCGGGCGGCCTGTTCCTTGGCCAGAAGTACAGCGGGCGAAGGAGCGGGCGGTTTCGCCGCGAAACGTCCAAAAAGAGCAGCGCTGATGAGCACGGCAGCCGCCAAAGAAGCGGCCCAGCGCAAGCCTTCAGAACGCGGGAGACCCCCCCTTCTGGCAGCAGCGATGAGTTCCTTGCGGTGGCGGAAAGGAGCCAGGCTGTTTTCCGGCCCCTCTCCCGTCAACTCAAGAAGCCGCATGACCGCAACGGACTCCGGGTCAGGGCTCTCGGGTTCCCCTTCGAGCCACCGGGCGAGTTTCTGGGCCTCGACGCGCTCGAATTCGGAAACAGCCCTTTCCTCGAACTCGTCATGCGGATTCACAGCCGCCTCCATTCCCTGGCAAACGCCCGGGTCGCCCGGTAGAGAACGACATCGAACGTCGAAACGGAGACGCCCAGAACCCGCGCGCATTCCGAACGTTCCCGGCCCTCGAGAAGGCGAAGGCGGAGCGCTTCGGTGTAACGGGCCGGGAGCTTCTCGAGTGTGGTGTGAACGCGATCCTTGAGGGCGTTGATGTGATCGGCTCGAATGAGTTCCGCTTCGATTGTGGGAACAGGATCTGGAATCTCAAAAAGAGCCTCGGCTGGCTCTTGCAGAAGAGCCGCCGGGGAGAGAGTGCGCAATCGCTCGAGGCTCTTTCGTTTCGCGATGGAGGCCAGCCAGTGCACGAGCGGGACACCCGACCACTGGAAAGTGCGAATCTTTGTGAGAGCGGTCCGAAAAGTCTCGGAGAGCACATCCTCGGCATCATCAGTTCCAATGCGCGGCTTGATGACGAAATCGAGCAGCCAGCCGCGCGTCCGGTCGTAAAGAAGTCCGAAGCTCTCGCCGTCGCCTTGCCGAATTCGTTCCAGGAGGGCCTCATCGTCATCTTGCATCCTCGACACCAGACTATGACGGCGAGCCTCCCGAACTTACAGCCGGGATTGCATTTTGTTAGCGCCGGTTCACGACACCTCGAACCCGCGGTTCTCGGCCTTTTCCCGTGAAGCTCTGTTGCCATAAACCCGCTCGAAGATCGGGGTAGCCATCAGCGTCGTCGTGACCGCCATCAGGACCATCATGGTGAACAGAGTGGGCTGAATAATGCCGCGCTCGAGACCGATATTCAGGATGATCAGCTCCATGAGTCCCCGGGCGTTCATGAGCGTGCCTGCTGCAATCGCATCGCGGTTATTGGCGCCACTCAGCCGGGCCGCGCCCCAGCACGCCACTCCCTTCCCGAGACAGGCGGCCAGGATGATGGCGAGCGTGATGAGCGCCAGGGCGGGCGTCGAGACGAGACCGATCTTCGTGTTGAGTCCGGAATAGACGAAAAAGAGCGGCAACAGAAAACCGACGGTCAGCGGTTCGATGCGCTTTCTCATTTCCTCGGCAAAAAGCCCCTTGGGCATCGCGGCCCCCGTCAAGAAAGCCCCGAAAACGGCATAGATACCAAGGACATCCGTGATCCACGCTCCCAGCATCAAGACGATGAGCATCTGGGTGAAGAGCGTGCTCGACAGGCCCTTGGCCTCTTCAACTTTCTTTCCGAGAGGCGCAAGGAGCCACCGGAGAGGAAAGAGAGTCAGGACGAGAAAGACCCCGCCGCCGGCGACCGCGAGAATGGCAACCATGGGATCTCCGCTGAACGCCGAGAGAACGACGGCCAGAAGACACCATGCGGCCGCATCATCGATGGACCCGGCGGCGAGCGCCAGAACTCCCAGGGATGTTCGTGTGAGCCCCTGCTCGTGGATGATGCGGGCCAGCATCGGGAAGGCCGTGATCGACATCGAGGCCCCGAGAAACAGAATCGCCTGCAAATCCGTCACCCCCGTGCCGAACACGGGAAACTCCGTGTGGCGCATCAGGTAATAGGCAATGCTGCCACCGAGAACGAAGGGAGCCGCGATGCCCGCGAAGGAGACGAAAGCAGCGCTCTTTCCCTTCTCCCGGATCAACCCGATGTCGAGTTCGAGCCCCACCAGGAACATGTAGAGCACCAGGGCCACCTGAGCAACCGAGAAGAGAACCGGCATCGAGGCTTTCGGAAACAAGAAATGCTGGGCATCGGGCCAGAGCCACCCGAAAAGAGAGGGTCCCATCAGAACGCCGGCGATCATCTCCGACACCACTTGAGACTGGCCCATCTTCTGGAAAACCCATGCTGTCGCCTGACACACGGTCAGGATAAACACGAGCTGAAGAAAGAACCGGACGGAGATCTCGAAAGGTGTCAAGCCTCCTCCGAATCGGGAAAGAGGAGTTCCTGAGGCTTCAGCACGGGAAGCAGCACCGCGAGCGCGTCCTTGCCCCACTGCTCGCGCCGGCCGGGGTCCAGCCCAACGCAAGGAATTCCCCAGCCAGCAAGCGTCTCGTCCAGAAGCTCTTCGATTTCTTTCTGGAAGAGCCGGTCCGTGTCTCGCACTCCGTCGAACCGGAGATCTCCGAGCACCGGAACCCGAAACAGGAAGTCATAGGTCGGTGTCCAGCTCTTGACGAGCATCTTGAGGGAAGGGTCTACCCCAGATGTCGCGGAAGCACGCTTGTAATAGCAGAAGTTGTCGAGCACGGCCCGGTCACAAACGACGACTTCGGCCTTCGCCTCGGCCTCGAGTTCCCACGCGATCTGTGTGTGGAGAATCCAGGCCTGTGCTTTCAAGGTTGTTTCCCGGTTGATGGGAAGCGGACACTCCCGCGCCACCTCGCGAACGAGTTCGACCGTCACATCTCGCCTCTTCAGGTTGGCGGCCAGGTCATAACAGAGCGTCGTCTTCCCGACTCCATGGGTTCCGATGAACGCGACTTTCATGATCTGATCCTCGCACGCGGAAATGGAACGTCAAGCTACCAGGAAAGTGACGTCCTTTTCACGGCCACGATGGTCGTGTCGTCGGCCGGGTCGCCTTCGCCGATATGCCACCGCCAGTCAGCGAGGAGCGCTTCCAGGAGCCCCTCCGCGGGCCGCCGCCAGAGCCCCGTGGCTGCAAGAACCGACCGTGCCCGCTCGTATCCATATTGCTCTTCTTCCCTGTTCACGGCTTCGAAGAGGCCGTCGGAAGCCAAAACAAGCGAGGCCCCTTCCTCGAGTTCGAACTGGGCATCGTTATACACACGCGCGGGGCCCTGTCCGAGCGGGAGGCCAGGGAGTGTGATTTCCTCACAACGCCCCTCGATGACTTTCAGGGGGAAGGGATGACCGGCGTTGGCGGCCAACCCGCGGCCGGTTCGGGTGTCGATGCGCAGGAGGACGAGTGAAGTGAAGAGTCTGGTCTTCCCGGCGGAGCGCAGGACCCGGTGGATCTCTCCAAGGATCTGTGCTGGCGTTGCCGAGGGCTTGACCAGGCTCAAGAGAGAAGCCTTCACCATGGCCTGCTGAATACCGCAGGAGTAGCCGTGGCCAGCGACATCTCCGGCGGCGACCCAGAGTTGTCCGGCATCGTCGAGGATGAAATCGTAGAGGTCCCCTCCCGCTTCGGTGGCAATGACGGTACGCGCCGAAAGATCGAACCCTTTGACGGCGGGAGGGATTTCGGGCAAGAGGGCCACTTGCATGCGCGCGAGAAGGTCCATCTCGTACTTCAGCCGCCGCTCCTTTTCGATCCGCCTCACGTATTCCGGCCCCTCTGGCTTTTTGGAATCAACTTTTTCCTCTCGCATGCAGGCCGCGAGCCCCACTCCGAGAAGGGCGGCCAGGACGGCACCCGAAAGGATGGGAATGAACGGGAGGTGTGCGAAGTACTGGCCTGAGGCGAGGAGATCACGCAGGAGAGGACCAGAAACCGCGGCCACGATCAGGGCGGTGAGACCAAATTTGCGGAAGGCCCACAGAAAGAAGATGGCCTCAACGAGGAAGAGAATCAGGGATGCCCCGAACGGGGTTAGGGGAAACGCCAGTGCGTTGAACGCAGCTGTCAACGCGGCTGCGAGGGGGTCGGCCTTCTCCTTTGGCAGAACCCTGCGAATCCATGCCGCCGCCATGACAAACATCCCCGCCAGATACGTGCCTTCAACAAATGGATTGGAGAGGAACCCGAAGAAGGGAAGGTGGAACGACATCAACTCTGGCTGGACGCCGGTTGCTGGAAGCGCCCCGGCGAAAGCATGGAGTGCCAGCCGGCTGCCCATGGCCGCCGCGCCGAGCCCGATGCCGCCCACGAGCGCCCGGCCCGAGCGCGGACCGAGACGCCCGCTCAGGAGGGAATCGAGACTCGTCGAGAACCCGGGAACGGAATCTCTCAAGAGTGACTCCGCCACCGCCCAGAACACGACGAGAAAAGAAGCGTTCGCGAGGCCGCCGAGAACGTAAAGGACTCCAAGCCATCCGCCGGCCTTGGAGGCGGTGTCGAACACAGCACCAGAAATCAGCGCCGAGAGAAGCGCGGCCACTCCGAGACCCAGCCCGAACCGGAAACTGAGCCGCCGCTTGAACAGGAGAACACCGAGGTGAATCAGGACGGCGATGACGAGAACCGAAACCAGAAGGACGAACAGCAGCATCCGGCCCAAAAGCCTCGGCGAGACCAGAAGGCTGCCGCCCGGGTCGGAGAGTTCCCGGCTCACCGAGATCACGGCGCTCCCGGCAAGAGTTTGGACGATCGATTCGGGAGGTTGACCGGCTGTCTCCTCGAGGGGCGTGACCCTCACGATGGTGTTCTTTCCCAGATCGTCGATGCGCGGCTGGCCCGCCAGCTTCTGCCCCCTCGCGAGAAGGCTGACCATCTTGGAGGTGAAGGCCATCCGCGAAATCCTGATTCCCTCGGGAGGCTCGGAGATGTTCAGGAGTTCGCCATCCGCATGCCACTCGAAATCCAGGATCTCGCCGTTCTTGTCGAAGACAACCGCGACCCGGCCGCTTCCACCGTTCAGAATCTCGAGACGGCCCATCAGAATCCACGCCGAAGCGCCGGCGTTTTCGTTCAAGTAAGAACGGGCACCCGCTCCGAGAATTCGAAAAGCCCGCTCGTAAAGCCTTGGATAACGCGGCGACTGGGCCAGGCGCAGACGGGTCCCGCTCAGACGGCCTCCGGCTTTTTCGACGGCCTGTCTCACCGCGGAAATCTCTTTCTTTGCGGGCCTGGGAAGGGGCTCCCACTCCGGCAGCGTTCTCCTTGCGGCCAGCACGCCCAAGACCAGCATAACGAGACCTGGCACCAGGAAGCCCCACGGCACGAGCCGCTTTGCGCGGCCAGGTGAAAACTCCACGAGGAAACTACGAGCGGCCAAGGGCCGGTGCCAGCGTTCGCCCGGCGGTCATTTCCAGCATCCGGTCAATTGATTTCTTGGCTTTCAGCCGGACCCCTTCTCCCACCTCGATGGCGGGGGCCATATCTCTGAGCGCGAGGTAGAGCTTCTCCATCGTGTTTCGCTTCATGTGCGGACAGGTATTGCACGAGCAAGCTTCATCGGGCGGGGCGGGGATGAACTCCTTGGAAGGAGCCGCCTTCTTCATCTGATGGATGATCCCCTCTTCCGTGGCCACGATATACGCCCTTGCCGGTGACTCGGCCACGTATTTCAAGAGCGCGGAGGTCGAGCCGACGTAGGACGCCATTCTCAGAATGCGCTCTTCGCATTCAGGGTGGGCAATGAGTTCCGCCTCCGGGAATTTCGTGGTCAGCTCAATCACTTTCTTCTCTGAAAAGGTCTCGTGGACGACACACGTCCCGGGCCAGACCACGAATTTCCGGTTCAGCCGCCGTTCGATGTAGGCCGCAAGGTTGCGGTCAGGCGAAAAGACAACCGGATCAGGGAGTTGCTTCAGAATGACTTCCGCCGAGGACGAGGTGACGATGACGTCAGAAAGCGCCTTCACCCCCGCGGAGCAGTTGATATAGCTGACGACCGTGTGCCCGGGATACCGCTCGAGCCACTCGGCAAAGAGAGGCGCGGGACAGCCATCGGCAAGAGAACAGCCGGCCAGGAGATCTGGCACGAGCACCGTCTTTTCCGGATTCAAGATCTTGGCCGTTTCCGCCATGAAGTGAACTCCGCAAAACAAGATGACGGGCTCTTTCACGTGCGTTGCCCGGCGCGAGAGTTCCAGGGAGTCCCCTATGAAGTCGGCGATGTCCTGGATCTCGGACTCCTGGTAGTAGTGAGCCAGGATCACCGCGTTACGCTCCTTCTTGAGGCTTAGCACGGCAGCCTCGAGATCAACGGGAAGACCGGCCGGTATCGAGTCGTTGGCGACGGGAGGATTTGCAGTGTTCACGGGCTGATTTTAGAGCTTTCAATCTTTGCTACACTCAATCTCTTCTGGGTCTTGAAGCGCGAGAGATGAGTTCCCGAAACATCACCAGCAAGAGGAGAGTCCCCGGCACGTCCTTCTCTAGAAGAGAGCGTGGCGAGACGTATTCGAGAAGGTGAAGGGCCCTCACTTTTCACGGCTCATCCGGACGGCGGCCGTTCTGGCCGCGGTGGTTGTTCTCATGGGCCCGAGCAGCCCAGCGGAAAGCGCCCAAAAAAAGCCGGCCGCAAAACAGGCGAAATCAAAGCAGACGGCAAAGTCCAAGGCACAACCGGACCAGAAATCCGCATCCAAGAAACCAAGAAAGCGGGCAGGGACTTCCAAGAAGAGAGCGGCAAAGAGTAGCAAAGCACCGAAAAAGCCAGCCGCGGCCCGGTCCGCGCCCCTGGTTTATCCACGGGCGGAAGATCCCCACAAGATCACGTTCACGACCGTTGATCAGGCCGAAATCGCGGCCAGTTGGGTCGAGGTCCCCGGGCTTCCCGCCGCTCCGGCCGTGCTGCTTGTTCACTCTTTTTCCAGGGACCGGCGCGAATGGGAGGATTTCATTCCCCTCTTCACCCGGCGGGGACTGGCGGTTCTTTCCATTGACTTGAGAGGTCATGGGGAATCACGCAGAAAACAGGGAAAGGCCATTACGGTGACACCGGGACTCCTCAAGGATCCAAACGGGTTTCCGAGAGACGTGGAGGCCGCCTGTGCCTGGCTCCGCGGCAAATCCCCAAGAATTGCCGTGACCGGCTTTCAAGCCGGAGCGAACCTGGCGGTTTTGGCCACTGCAAATGGCTGGGCGGATGCGGCGGTGGCCTTCTCCGCATCCATGGACAACCTCGAGCTTCTTGCGGGGAACCGCCCCCTGGCCCCGGCATCGACACTTCTCTTGGCTTCGACAAACGACCCGGGCCGGGAAGCCTCGGCGGCCAAACTGGACGAAATCGGGAAGTCTCCCAAGAAAATCGTCGTGTTTGCGGGAGCGGCTCACGGCCGGGCCCTCTTCGAGACAGTTCCCGAGGCGCAGGCTGCCGCCCTGGACTGGCTGGTTCAGAGATTGGGGGCCGTGCCTCCACCCCCGGTTGCCATACCAGCTTCTCCAGTTCCGGTGCCCGCCCTTGCACCGGTCTCCGCTCCTGAACTCGCTCCGGTTCCTCACGCGTCCCCCACTGCCGAGGTAAGTCCTAAATGAAAACCGTGGTCTTTGATATCGAGACCGTCGCCCTGCCGTGGTTGGAACTGGACCAAGGCGTTCGAGACTGGGTGACGAAGGGAGCCGCTGGCGGGGCCGAGTACCGGAAAAAGAAAGACTGGCGAACTCTTTCCCCTTATACGTCGAAGGCCGTCACCATCGCGATGATGAATCCGGGCTCGGGGCAAGGAAAAGTCTGGTTCGAAAGCTCTGGGAGGGGAAGCACCCATTCGGCTGACGGACTCTTCGAACTGACCGGCACGGATGAGAAGACCATGCTGGAAGAGTTCTGGCGTGATCTGGCCCGCTTTCAACGTTATGTCACCTACAACGGCCGGGCATTCGATGGACCGTTCCTGACGATTCGCAGCGCGATTCACGGCGTCGCCCCCACGAAAAACCTCACGGGCAAGCGCTTCAGCGTCGACGAACACGTCGATCTTCTGGAGGTCTTGACCTTCTTTGGGGCCGCGAGCCCGAAACCCAACCTGCACACGGCCTGTACGGCGTTCGGCATCCCATCGCCGAAAAGCGCGCAGATGCACGGGTATGCCGTCGGCCCGGCCTACGAAGAGGGCCGCATGCACGACATTCTGGAGTACTGCCGGCGTGATGTGGAAGCAACAGCGGAACTCTTCCGCCGGGTTGAGGCAACGATTCTGCCTCTCTTCCCTCGCTGATTCAGGCAGAAGGGGCCTTCTGCCGCGTGTAGAATTCGCGGCAATGTCCACCCGCGAAAAGCATTCTGATCGAGCACGGGAAGAGAGGAAATCCGTGAATGAGTGAAAAACCGTTCAAACCCTATGTCCCCGCGGACTCCACGATGACGGAGTTCACGGTCCGGGCACTCATCTTGGGTCTTTTGATGAGCGTCATCCTGGGATCCGCCAACGCCTATTTGGGCTTGAAAGCCGGGATGACCATTGCCGCGACCTATCCAGCGGCCGTCATCGGCATGGCTGTTCTTCGTCTCATGAAAGGCTCGCTCCTCGAAGAGAACTTCGCGCGTACGGTCGGGTCGATTGGAGAGTCGGTGGCCGCCGGGGCGATCTTCACGATTCCGGCATTCGTGATTCTTGGAATGTGGGATTTCAAGAGTTTCAACATGAAGGAGTACCTCACCGCTTCGGCGTTGATGATTCTGGGCGGATTCCTTGGAATCCTCTTCGTGACGATCCTCAGACGCGTGATGGTGGAAGACCGCAGCCTCCCCTTCCCGGAATCCGTGGCCGCCGGGGAGATCCACAAGGCCGGTCAGCGCGGGGCGGATGCTGCCCTGCAACTCTTCCGGGCCATGGGCATCGGCGCCCTGATCAAGCTGCTCGCCCGCACGGATATCGATACGAAGGACGGACTGGGCGTCTTTTTCTCCTCGAACGCATTCCAGATCGCCGTCGGAAAGGTGAAGGAGAGCTTTGTCAGGCTCGGTCTCGGCAACGACGAGAGCGCGGCCAAGATTCAGGCCGGCGGCATCACGACGATCTCCGCCCCGGCCGCTACTCCAGCGTACATCGGCGTGGGCTACATCATTGGCCCCGAACTCGGCGCCCTCAACTTTGCCGGCGGACTCTTGGCGTGGGGCCTCTTTGTTCCCCTGCTCGTGTTCTTTCTGGGACCCGAAATGATGAAACCAGACTCGGCGTACATGGCCGCTGATGGAACCGAGAACTGGGCCAAGCTTGCCGGGCACCTTTACCGCTTCATCGTCCGTCCCATCGCGGTGGGCGGAATGCTCGTGGGCGCGTGTTACACGCTTTGGCGGATGCGTAAGAACCTCGTCGCCGGGATCAAGCGCGGCGTGGCCGATGTCCAGAAGAGCGCAGCGGCAGCCGAGTCGACCGAGCGCACGGAAAAGGACATCCCCTTCAAGCTCGTCATCCTGGGCGTGGTGGCCGTTTTCGCCCTGATGATCGGGCTCTACTTCTACTTCACAAACGTTATCGGCGGAGCTTTCCTGGCCGCCATCATCATGCTCATCACCGGGTTTTTCTTTGCCGCCGTCTCGGGGAATCTCGTAGGCATGATCGGCTCCTCGAACAACCCGATTTCCGGCCTCACGCTCGCAACAACGATTGTCGCGGCTCTGACGATGGTCATCGTTGGAGTGAAGGGCCAGGAGGGTGTTGCCGCCGTTCTGGGAGTGGCGGCCGTTGTCTGCGTCTCCTCCGCTGTCGCGGGTGAAATGCTTCAGGACCTCAAGGTGGGACACATCCTGGGCGGTACTCCCTGGAAGATGCAGCTCGGTGACTTCGTTGGCGTTGCGGTGGCGGGCCTCGTGCTGTTCTTCCCGCTTTTCATCCTTCACACCTCGGACATCTCTTCGGGCGGCGCGGGATTTGGCGGAAAGAACCTCGCGGCTCCACAGGCCGGATTGATGGCCTCTCTCTCGCAGGGAATCGTGGGCGGCGAGATGGCGTGGCCTCTCGTCATCGTCGGAATCGCGATGGGCATCTCGCTGATTCTCATCAAGGTCAAGAGCCCCATGCTCTTCTCCGTCGGGATGTACCTGCCTCTCGAGACGACGTTTGCCATTTTCATCGGCGGATTGATCCGGGGCCTCGTGGACAAGCTGGCGGGCAACCGCGGGTTCAACGAAGCTCAGAAGGCACGGGTGGAGAACGCCGGAGTCCTGGCGGCTTCTGGTTTGATCGCGGGTGAGGCCCTCATGGGGCTCTTCATCGCCGCCGTCGTCTTCAAGCGTCAAGAGTTCTGGGTGCTGCCCGGCTTTGACGGCATCGCCCCCTGGATGGCGCTTCCCGTGTTCGCGGTGCTGGCGCTTTACCTCGTCTTCGTTCCTCTGAAGAAGGCGGGCGCCGCTGACGAGCCAGCCCCTCCCACGGCGGTCATGTAAGACAAAACTCAATCCATCACTCACCATGTGCGTGGCCCGGGCTCCATCCCCGGGCCCTTTCATTTCAGGGGATATAAAGCGTGTGATCGAGGAGACCTTCTGCCAGGATAAGATGGGAATCAGGACCTATCAACGGCTCGCTGCGGACTCTTCACGCACGCCAGGGGATGATGTCTGGATATTCACCGTGAAGCTGTAAAGCAGCGTCCCTCCCGGTGCCGTCTTCACCTGTCCCGTCTTCTGCCCCGTCGTCGATCCCGGCGTGCACGAGAACTGCCGCGCCGTCGCGCTCCCGCCAGACAACTCCGTCACTCCAGCGCAGTCCGCGATGAAGAACCCCATCCCGCTCGTCAGACCCGTCCCGCTCACCGTGAACGTCGTCGTCTGATTCAGTGTCGCCGTCAACGGCGTGACACCGCTCACCACGGGCGCACTGCCTCCCATGTCTTCTCTTCCGTTCTGCGTAGTAGGATGTGCTGCCCCCAGTCCAGCGAAAAGGGCACAAAGAAGAAATTCGAAAGCTTTTGAAGCCGCGCGGTGACGTCCTTTCACCTTCCGTTCTTCCCGCATATAACCCTCCCTATAAAACGAATTCTGAATCCCCCTCCGAGGTCTCATGCATGGACTTTCCCCGAAAACCCGTCAGCGTCGAATTCGAGAACCGCTGAAAGCCTCTGGATTTGAATAGGGCAGGTCTGCGCAAGAAGGCGGGCTCATCCCAGAGCGGTCGCCGAAAACAGACCTTGTGTTCCAAATCCGGAGGGACGCCGTGGCTTCCGTCCGCCCCTCTCTTGAGAAGTCCGACCCTCAATCACTCGCTCTTCCTCCCCTCCTGTGCGCTCGCGAAACAGAAAGCGGAAACACGAGGGAAAATTCCGGCGGAGGATTCCATGCTCTGGAGTGATGACGCGGGACTCTGGGAGTCAATGCTGCCAGCGCTGGCCGGGCCTCACCGGTTTGCTCCAGCAGAGGCTGATGTCGCGGCAATCCTGGGGAGGATCCCTATCGCTATTGGCTCCGCCATACTCGATGCCGGGTGTGGGGCGGGGGCCCACGCCACGGCATTTGTCGCGCGCGGATTCCGCGTTACGGGTATCGACACCAGCCAGGCTCTCCTCGAAAGGGCTCGGGCCCACGCCGCGGAAACCGGAGCGCAGGTCGACTTTCTCCAGGCTGACATGCGCGTTTTTGTCCGGCCCTTAGAGTTTCATCTCGCGTGTAGCCTCAATTCTTCCTTCGCGTACTTCGACGGCCTCACACACGAGAATGTGCTGCGGAATATCAACAGAAGCCTCGGCCTGAACGGAGTGCTCGTTCTCGATACTCTCGGCGAGGGCGTGATTGCGGATTCAGGGAAAAACCAGGAGGCGGTGATTTCTGGAGTTCGCTACTGCTGCCGGCGCGCTTTTGATCCGTCCCTGCGGGCACTCGACGAGTTCTGGACAGTCGAATCTTCAGGCCAGAACAAGCAGTACCACACACAGCAGCGCATCTACACACAGGAAGAACTGACGGCCTTACTCTATCGCGCGGGCTTTCGATTCATCGAAATTTCCGCGTCGTTAGACGGTACGGTGCCCTACTCCAGCGAGGCCGGCCGTCTCGTGGCCGTCGCCCGCAGACCCATGGAATGAGGCGGGAGAAGTTTGCGGTGGCGGTTTGGATCATGCCGGAATGGACGTAGTCGATGAAGGCGTCCCAGTCTCCATTGGCATCGATACATCGAAGTTTAGACCTTTTGGGGTCGAAGACAAGCGCTTTTGGCTAACATACCCTCCATGATTCCCAGCGATGCCCTTATCGAGTCGGCTCTCAAGTTGCCACCGCAAGAACGGGCACGGCTCATTGCCCGCATCATTGACAGCCTGGGGGATGACGACCCCGCTTCCGTAGAGGCTTCGTGGGTTGCTGAGGTTGAGCGAAGGGCCGAGCGGGAGGATTCCCCGGAGTCCTTCGTCGGGCTTCAAGCTGTGAAAGCGGACGTCGAGACGTTTCTAAAAAGACGATGAGCGACCATCTCCGCCTCCACAGGCGGGCAATCGCAGAGCTTCGTGACACGGTTGTGTGGTACGAGGACCAGGAAGAACCGGGAGCCTGCGGGAGGCGAGACCTCGTGATGGGACCTGAGCCCCCAGCCATATTAAAGAAAACGTTGATTCGCTTTAATATGGGGGCAAGAACCTCACCATGTTAAAGCATCCTATAAAACGCAAGCGCTTGCACTTGGAGCGAAGCGGAGAGGGTCCGAGGTATGCCTCAAAGTGAGTCCGAACGGGCGGGGCGATACATCCGTCAGACCGGGGGCTTCGCTGCCTTCATTCCTAACCCCTTGCCACCTGTTCCGCCGATCGCATTCAACGCGGTCCTCCTGACCCGGTTGTCAGAAGCCGACCGGGAGTTGGCCAGGTTGGATGCAGTGACAGAGTTCCTGCCAAACCCGGACCTTTTCGTTTCGATGTACGTCCGAAAAGAGGCTGTGCTTTCCTCTCAGATCGAGGGAACCCAGGCCTCGATGGCCGACCTCCTCGAACTCGAAGCCGGACGATCTGTGCCCGTGCCAGACGTGACCGAGGTCGTGAACTACGTTCGTGCCATGAAGCTGGGCCTCGAGCGGCTTTCGGAACTCCCGTTGTCGCTCCGGCTCATCAAGGAGATCCATGCGGAGATTCTCAAGGGGGTTCGTGGAAGCGAGCGAAGCCCGGGAGAGTTCCGGAGATTCCAGAACTGGATCGGCCCTCCAGGATGTACGTTGAGTGACGCGTTCTTCGTTCCACCGCCTCCAGACGAGGTTCCCACGGCCATGGGGAAACTCGAGATGTTCTTTCACAACGACGCCCCGATGCCGATTCTTATAAGGGCAGCGCTCGCTCACGCCCAGTTCGAGACGATTCACCCGTTCGGCGATGGCAATGGGCGTCTGGGACGACTTCTGATCACATTTCTCCTCTGCTGGAAACACGTCCTGAAAGAGCCAACGCTTTACCTCTCTCACTACTTCAAGCGCCGGCGGGATGAGTACTACGACCGGCTTCAAAGGGTCCGGGACAAGGGAGACTTCGAGGGCTGGGTTGGGTTCTTCCTCGAAGGGGTTCGAGAAGTTTCACGCGAGGGTACACAGACAGCGAGGCAGATCCTGCGTTTGCGGGAAGAGCATCGCGAACTCGTCAGCCGGGAATTGCCTGGTTCGACGGCAGGGCTGACTCTTCTGGATCACTTGTTCCGTCATCCGATGATCAACGTGAACCAGGCGGCCGAAGTGGTGGGGAGGACATATCCGATCGCAAACCAGCTCATTGCAGACATGGAACGCCTTGGGCTGTTGCACGAGAGCACCGGCCAGGTCCGGAACCGGGTTTTCCGTTATGAGCCCTATCTCCAGATCTTCGGAGACATGAAGCCATGACCGAAACCCTCTTCTTCCGCCTCCGCAAGGAAGAATCTTCGAATCCCGGTTGTCCTAATGGGTGTGTAACAACGAGGGAGGAAGTTCCAGTCAGTGGCCTATTGGTTTGATCAGAATGCCCGAGCAGCAGAGCCTGATCATGGCAATGAGGGCGTCAGCGGAGTGAAAACCGAAGGCGCGGTGGCTGAGCATACGGATCTTGCTGTTGAAGCCCTCAACGATGGCGTTGGTCAGGCGGAGTTGAATGAAGCGACGGATGCCCTGCCAACGCTGCTTGAGGGACTGCGCGGCGCGCCGGATCGGCTCGATCTGGCTTCTTCGGGCCCAGGCATACCACTCGTTGAAGATTCGATCGGCGTCCTCCGGTGTCTCGGAGTCGAAGACTTGCTGGAAGGACTCTTTCAGGAGGTACGCCCGGTAAAGCCGCTTGTTGATCCGAGGAAGCTCCGAGAGCCTTTCCTCCTCAGCCTGGGTCAGGTTCCACGGGTTCTTTAGGGTTGGCCATCTGTAGCCCTTGAGTTCCTTTTTCTTCTGCTTTTCGCTCGAGCGCATTTCGCTGCGCCGCACCTCGTCTACGGCCTGATTTACCAGTTGAACGACATGAAACCGGTCGTAGACGATCTCGGCCAAGGGCAGATGGTCTCGAACCGCCTTCTCGAAAGCCGCGCTCATATCCATGGTGACCACCTTGATGGCGGACCGGCCCGAGGGGCCGATTTGGGTGAAGAGTTTCCCGAGTGTCTCGGAGCTTTTCCCTACAGCACTAAAGACCACTCGACCCGTCAGGTGGTTCACGACCACCGTCAGGAACTTCTGGGGGCGTCCGTAGCAGATCTCATCGACTCCGATGATCCGCAGACCCTGGAGCAGGGAAGGATCCAGCTTCTCCGCAGCCACGCGCGCTGCGATTCGCCCGACCGTCTCCCAGCTGATCCCGAAGTACTCGGCGGTCGTTGTCTGGTCCGCGTGCTGAACAAACCAGGCCACTTCGTCCTCGAAGGCCCGCGTAAACATGGAGCCGACACGTGCCCAAGGCGTGTCCATCGTCCGGACCCCGCAGCGGTGGCAGAACACCCGGTACACCCGGCAGGAAATGTAGACGCGATGCCCCACGATGCCGAGATGCCGCCATCGCCTCGGTTTGCCTTCGGTTCCATGCAGCCGCATCGCCCTGCGGTGGCAGTTACCGCACCGGGCCCGCCGCCAGCTCGTTCGAACTTCGACCTCGATGGTGCCGCTCTCGGGTTTCTCGCTGCTGAACCAGACTTTCTCCACCACCGCCCTTGTCAGATTCAAGACCTTCGTTAAGAATCCTCCCAGGCTCATAACCGTCCCTCCTGTTCGCTCGGTCTTTTGCAGACTCCGATCGTACGAGAGATTCGGTCGTGAGCCCCCTTTTTTTCAACCGAAAGCCGAGGGGGCAAGTCGCCTAAGAGCCCCTCACTTCGTCGCTGTGGAAATGTGGAAATCGCCAAGTCCTGACATCCCGAGGTGGGCCGGTATTGCCAGGCGATTCCCACATTTCCACAGCGCTACTACGAAAGACGGAATGACGAAAGAAGAGAACGACCGGAGAAGGGGTGGTCGGTAACCCCCAGCACGCCCCGACAAACGAACACCCAATCTCGCCGCGCGGGTGGAGCCGTTACGCTACTGTTTCGACTCCTACATACCCATTAGGAGACCCCGAATCCCAAGGGTTGGATAATCACGCTTCATGAGCCCCTTCTTCAATGAGACGCCAGGACCTGTCAGTTCCCCCGGGAACGGAATCGAAGTGCGTTATCTGCCGGAAGGAGAAGAGATTCTGCTCCGGCCAACCGGGTGGGCCCGGTTCTTCATAATTGGGTTTCTGGCGTTCTGGCTCTGCGGTTGGGCCGTGGGCGAGATCTTCGCCTTGGCCGTCGTCTTGGCGCCCATCTTGGGCGACGGGTTTCGAGAAATGTTCCCGGAGTTGAGAAGATTCCTGCCCTCAAAGCCTTCGATGGCCCCTTGGCCCGTCTTCCTTTTTGTTTCCATCTGGCTCGTCTTCTGGACGTTCGGCGGAATCAGTGCCTTTCGCGAAATGCTGAGGCTCTTGTTCGGGCGCGACCGGTTTCTCTTGAGACCGGACGGGTTCTCTCTCACACATGCCATAGGGCCTTTCGGAAAAGAGAGGGTTTTCCGGCAGGGAGAGGTCGAGACCATTCGCATTACGCGCCGCAACAGCGCCCTTGTCGCGGTTTCCAGGTCGAAGGAAACGGTCTTGACTCAGGGAGGAGAGTTGCAGGACAGAGAGTGGTTGCGAGACAAGCTGCTCAGCTCTCTTGCTTTGCCTCTACCTTCCAGGGACAGTCATTTAGCGGTTTCAGTCCCGCCGGGGAATCTGGATCTTCCGAAAGGGTGGGAAGCGATTCCAATCCCGGGTGGCGTGGCGGTTGGCAAAACCCGGTCGGATCAGAAAAAGGGCGTGGGCTGTCTCTTCACCGTGACGCTCATCTTCGTGGCGATCGCCGCCGCGTTGGTTCAGAAATCCGGAACGCCGGCCGCTCTCCTTTCGGGAGGCGGAATCATGCTTCTGCTCCTGGGGCTTTTTCTGGCCGCTCTCACGGTTTTTGTGGCTTTTGTCAGAGGGGAGTGGCACGCCAGGCCTGGCTCGCTCGAGTGGGTCCGGATGGTGGCCGGAAAGCCGCAAAAGCGGATAGCGTTCCCCTCTGGATCTCTCATCATCGAGTTTTCCTCCGATTCCGACAACGACGAGTGGTTCACACTCGTGGCCAAGTCTGGCAGCAAGAAGAAGACCGTGACAAAAGCCATGAACGGAGCCCGGGAGGTGGTGGCCGTCGGGCGATTCCTGGCGGCCCGGTCCGGCCTGCCAATAGAGATTCCCAAAGAGGCCCTTGAAGAGTGAGTTAACGGGGACGATAAAAGGGGACGGATAGGACGCCCTACCCGTTCGCTGGCTCTCTCCCGAGATGCCGGATCGTCTCGACAAGAACGTCGAGAGTGATGGGCCTCTGAATGTAAGCCTGCGCGCCAAATTTCTTGACGCGTGCATCCGCCGCGTGAACCGTGACGAGCACAACAGGGAGATGCGCGAGTTGTGGATCTGCCCGGCGCGCCTTTTCGAACCCGAGTCCTTCCAGAACCGGCATCGAGAAATCCAGGACGATTACAATTCGTTCTGGCCTGCCCGAGTTTTTCAGGAGGTCCATGGCGTGGATACCATCGTCAGCCGCCTGCAGCGCCCATCCAGCGTCGAGAGCGCTTCGCACGCCGTCGCGGCACCCACTCTCGTCTCCCACGTACAAAACATGCGGGACATCCCCGGCAGCCCATGGTCCAAGATCACTCATCACAGTGATTCTAGCCTCAGCGTGAATGTCTCACGAGAGTGCGTGTCTCACGAAACTGTCTCTCGTGTGTTCCAGGCCACTTCACAAAGACCCCAAGAACCAAGTCAGCAGCCTCAACCCCAACCCCATGAATATTTTGCCCACCCCGAACATCGTGGCATCCATCTTGCTTTTATCGGAAGAGAAAGGAGAAAACCCGTGAGAGAACGGTTGTTCGTAACGCTTCGGTTCGGAGCGGCCCTGGTCGCTTCCTGTGTCTTCTTTATCACCTTTTTCGTTGGCTCCTCGCCTTCGCTCGCCTGTTCCGATGTCATCCTCTGGCCCGCGTGCAGGGACTGCCCGGACAAGTCCGTGGTCTCCGCGCGCACCATGGATTTTGGGATCAACCTCTACTATTTCGCCGAAGTCGTGCCCAGAAATGTGACGTGGACGTCTTCTGATCCTGGCCGCCCCAATGACGGGAAAAAGCCCAAGGTCTGGACGAACGACTTCGGGTTCGTGGGAATCTCGGGCTTGTGGGCTCTGAACCATGACCAGCAGAAGTACTTCGAGGGAATGAATGAGAAGGGGCTCTCCGTGGGACTTCTCTGGCTCGAGCAGTCGAGCGGCGGGTTCTCCAAACCCGTAACCGGAGACGCGAATCTCTCCATCCAGCACCTGGCCGCCTACGTTCTGGGAAAAGCCGACACAGTTGGGAAGGTGCTGACCCTCCTCGACCCCGATCGCACCCCCCAAGACAAGGACTTCGTGAATGTGTGGCACGAGCCAATGCACGCCGGGAAGCTGATCCCCTGGCTACCCGAGAAGTGGCTCGATATCGATCTTCCCCTGCATCTGAGCGTTCATGACGCAAATGGCGACTCCATTGCCGTCGAGTGGATAAAGGGCAAACCCAAGATTTACAGGCCAGACGACACGAAGTACCACCGCGTCGTCACGAACGACCCGGAATACTCCGACCACGTGGACAATGTGTCCAAGTTCCGTGACCTCGATCCGAGCAACGGAATGAAAAACCCGCCGGACAACAAGTTCGGGAATCGCGATCTGTGGCTTCCTGGCGACACATCGAGTGTCTCGAGAAACATCAGGCTGTACAAACTCAATCGTTACGCAAAAGAGTCGTACTCTCCGCTTATCGTTGGGAAGCAATTTCCGTTGAATTGGCGCCTGCAGCTGGCGATGGCGATGATCGCCCACAGCGAAGAGGTCTACGGGGAAAGCAGTGAGGGCGGCTACATGTACTTCCACACTGTCTTCACCGTCATCAGGGACCACACGAACAAGACTCTCTACCTCAAGGGGGTCTACAACCACTCCTACCACAAGGTGGATCTGACGAAACTCGACTTCACGGCCAAGGGCAAGTGGCCCTGGATGTACATCGATCCGGATCCGGGCGATGCGGGGTATCCGCTCCAGTTCGCCCAGGACGTGACCCCGATGCTCGAAGGAACTGATGCCCCCATCACGGGCGCCCTTCTCGATCCCAGAAAGTTCTCGTTTTCCTACACGCTCACCCCGAAACCTGAAGATAGCGGAAAGTTGGAAGGTCAGATGTTCATCTTCAGAAAGAGAGTCAACGGGGAGATCGAATCGTGGAATGGAACGGCGTGGGTTCCTCCCAGAGACAAGGCAACACTCACCATGGAGCCAGCCTTCCCAACTTCTGGAACCGCGGTCCTCACCGCAAAGAAGTTTGAGAAGCTCTTCGACAACGCATGGGTCTCGGACTGGACGGGCACCCAAATTTTCGCGGGCTATGGAAAAAGCCAGACCGAGATGCTCATGCAGCAGCGCTACAGCCTGGTCTACACGGTTTCGGATCCCCTGAAGATCACGAACGGGGGTGTTTCACCCGAAGAGTAGCCGCATTCCACAAGAGGGCCCGTCCCGTAACCCGGGACGGGCGCCTTAATTGTCTCAATTTGAAGGCGAATTCGTATAAGGAACCGCTATTTCAGACGCCAGATCCCGGAGCCGTAAGGAGGCAAGGAGATGCTCACGGCTCCGGATGGGCCGGATGGAGCGGAGACATTCGGATCCGTGAAGATGACTTCGGTTCCGGCATACGTGATCTTATAGGGCCCTCCACTCGCGAACCCTCCCGAAAGGTTGTGGGCCACGAGAACTCGCTCGGCCCCTGACTGTCTCACGAAGACGAGAAGCGGTGTCGAGGCGCCAGACGCGGTGGCCATCTGAATGTCGCCACGAGTGAGCGCGGCGGAGGACTTCCGGGCCCGGATGAGGTTCCGGTAGCGGGAGAGGAGAGAGTTCGAGTCGTTCGTCTGGGCGGCGACGCTTGCAGTATCTCTTCCCGGAGCGAAGGGCCACCAGGGAGTTCCGGAAGTGAATCCGCCGCCTTCCGTGGCATCCCAGGCCATGGGAGTGCGGTAACGCTGGTCGCCTCCGGTGGTCCCGTTCTGGATGCCGATTTCATCACCGTAATAGATAAAGGGCGCCCCTGGAACGGTGAGGAGCACGGCGGCGGAGGCTCGCTGCCTTCCCGAGTTGAGAGCCATCTGCGTGGCCAGGCGCTGCCGGTCGTGGTTTGTCAAAAACGGTGCGTCGTTGACACCAGCCGGGTAAGCGTTGGCCATATCAGCGAACTTGGCCGCGATGGGTCCGGCGCTGCTGTTGTTTATTCCCTGAATGATGGCATCTGACAACGGGAAGTTGAAATTCATGGGGAGTTCATCACCCTCCGGAATCGTGGTGGTCGATCCGTAATAAGAGGCGATGGTCCGCGTGTCGGTCCAATTTTCGGCAACGATGGCAGCCGCCGGGTTCACCGTGCGGATGTAGGCTGTCCACTCCTTCCAGAACTGGTGTGTGTCCGTTGTGTCTTGCTGGCCGCCGCCGGGGCCGGTCTCTATCAGGTAGCGGGATGCGTCGAGCCGGAAGCCGTCGGCTCCGCGCTCCATCCAGAGAGCCGCAATCCTTTTCATGGCGTCACGGACGGCGGGAGACCGGTAGTTCAGGTCGGGCATTTCACTCCAGAAGGCTCCGTAGTAGTACGCGCCGTTTTTCGCGTACCACGTCCTGGCCCCGGTGTAGGGGTCCCACGGGGTTCGCCACCCCGGATCCGTGGTGTTCCAGACGTACCAGTCCCGGTAAGGGGATGATGGGCTCGAGGCTGATTCGAGGAACCAGGGGTGTTTGGAGCTGGAGTGGTTGAGAACCAAATCCAGAATGATTCGTATTCCTCTTTTGTGCGCCTCGCTACAAAGAAGTAAGAAATCGGCATTTGTCCCGTAATCTGGATTGATGAGTTCGTAGTTGGTAGTGTCGTAGCCGTGGTAGCTCTCGGGAGGCGCATCAAAAATGGGCATGAGCCAGAGGGCATCGACCCCGAGGTCGGACGTGGTGTCTGGATTGCCGTCGTTGAGGTAATCGAGTTTCTCGATGAGGCCCTTCAAGTCACCCTTGCCATCGCCGTTCGAGTCCTTGAAGCTGCGAACGAAAACTTCGTAAAAAACAGCACCTCGGGTCCAGCTGTTTTTCCAGGCGTCCGGGCCCCGCGAAGCAGCAGGTTCCGCCTGAGGCTGGCCCAGTAAGGGAACTGACGTCAACGTCAAGGAAAGCAGCAGGACTTGCGGGAAGACACGAGACGAGCATGAACGTGCCATGGGAAGAAGCCTCCAAATCCGGTTACGGGTTCTTGCCGGATCCAAGGAGAGAGGATATCGCTTTATGAGCCGCTTCGATGGAGCGCGCTGGTCGGGTTTCATCCACGATTTGCTGGCGCAGTGGAGCGGGGAACCGGCAGACCTTCTGCCATTCGATGAGGTCAGGGAGAGCCTGAAGCTAAAGAGAGTCGTCGACCGGGGCGTCCTGGAGGTGCCTCTGGACCGGATCCAGGGCTCCGTGGGGCGCGAGCGTGAGTTCAACCGGGTGTTTCTCCCGCGTAACGAGGCGCTCAGAAACCGCTGGAAAGACGTGGAAACCCTGCTGGAAAGCCAGCGCGGGTACCCGCCCGTGGAACTCTACCGCGTGGGAGATGTCGATTTCGTGGTGGATGGGCACCACCGGGTCTCGGTAGCGCGCATTTTGGGGGCTCCCGCCATTGAGGCCCGGGTCAAGGAATTCCTGACGCCCGTGCCTCTGGAGGCAGGAGCCTCGATCGAGGATGTCCTTCTAAAGGAAGGTCTCGCCGATTTTCTCGAGGCCACGGGGCTCGTGCCTGAAGCCGAAGACGAGTACCGGGTTACGGACCCAAAAGGCTACGCACAAATTCTCGAACACATCGGCGTTCACCGTTACTATCGCGGTCTCGAGCTAAAGCGGGACGTCTCCTGGGAAGAGGCCGTGGAATCGTGGAGGCAGACCGTGTACTGGCCAATGATCAACGTCATCCGCAAGAACGGGGTCCTGGAACTTTTCCCGGACCGGACGGAGACGGACCTTTATCTCTACACGATGGCTCACCGGCACCATTTGAGGCAGCGGTACGGGTGGACCGCGGACCGCCCGAAAAGGGCGATCCGGCACTTCACTCTTTTGAGGCGGCAGGAAATCGAAAAAGATCCGGCAAAGGCCAAGAAGAAGGGCGGCCTTTTGGAGTGGTGGAGGAGAAGGAGGGGGTAACCCCCTCACTTCATGTTTTCCACTTCCTCGACGAGGGCGCTCGCGACGGCTGGCTCGGTCGCCGAATGCCCGGCCGCATCGATGATACGGAAGCGGGCTTCTGGCCAGGCCTGATGAAGGTCCCATGCGGATGTCATGGGGCAAACCATGTCATAGCGGGCCTGGATAATCACACCCGGTATCCCGGAAAGCCGCCCAACATCCCGCAAGAGCTGATCTTCAGGGGAAAAGAAAGCCCGGTTCACAAAGTAGTGAGCCTCGATCTTGGCCAGCGCGATCTCGTTTTGAACGTCCTCCGGCGGGTTCGGGGACGGCGGGTCGGGCACGAGATACGACGTCTGTTCTTCCCACCTGTTCCATGCAAGAGCGGCCTCCGAAGCGACGGCGGAATCCTCTGCGTTCAAGCGCTTGACGTAGCTTTCGAGGACATCTTGTTTCTCCTCTTCCGAGAGGATGGATGTGAACTCGTGCCAGCCATCGGGGTAAATCCGTTCGACGCCGCCGCCCATGGTCCAGAGGACTTCCTTGGTCCGGCCCAAGAAAATCCCGCGCAAGACAATGCCGGTCACGTGGTCTGGATGGGCTTCGGCATAGGCAAGGGCCAGGGTGGAACCCCAAGACCCGCCAAAGACGAACCACTTGTCGATGCCAAGATTTTCGCGGATCGCCTCGATGTCGCTGACGAGGCTCGGCGTGTCGTTCTCCCTCAACTCGCCGAGAGGAGTGCTTTTGCCCGAGCCGCGCTGATCAAAGAGGATGACGCGCCAGTGGGCGGGATCGAAGAAACGGCGGTGGAGCGGCGAGACCCCCGCCCCGGGCCCTCCATGCAAGAGGACGGCTGGCCTGCCGGCGGGGTTTCCACACTCCTCGACGTAGAGTTCGTGGATTTCAGACACCCGGAAACGGAAGGTCCGGTAAGGTTCAATGGAAGGAAAGAGTTCGTGCACGTTCGGAGTTTACGTGAGCTGTTAATTCTTGTTCTCGAAGTCTCAAATCTGAACCTGTAAAGCCAAAACTTCCGTACACTCCGCGCGAGATGGCCAAGGAACGTAAAAAACCGAGTAAAGCAACAAAAACCCGCATTTCGGACAACTACCAGGGCGCCGAGGAACTCTACGGCATCGAGAATTGGGGAAAAGGCTACTTCTCCATCTCGGACGAAGGGACCCTCCTCGTTCACCCCACGCGCGAGGCCCACCGTAACATCGACATCAAGTCGGTGGTGGATGATGTCGCCCAGCGCGGCATTTCGTGTCCACTGCTCGTGCGGTTTCCCCAGATCCTTCACTCCTCCGTGAGGGAACTCAACGACGCCTTCATCAAGGCCATCAAGGAGTTCGAGTACGAGGGCGTCTATCGCGGCGTGTTCCCGATCAAGGTCAATCAGAAAAAAGTGGTCGTCAAGGAGATCATCGAGACGGGCCGCAAGTACGGCTACGGCCTCGAGGCCGGCTCAAAACCAGAGCTTCTGGCCGCCCTCTCCTCAGACCTCCCGCCGGACTGCCTGATCACCGTCAACGGGTACAAGGACGAAGCCCTCATCAAGCTGGCTCTCAACGGGATCCGGATGGGGAAGAAGGTCATCTTGATCCTCGAGAAGATCTCGGAACTCGAAAAAATCCTGGCCGTTGCAAAAAAGCGGGGTGTGAAGCCGCTGATTGGGACACGGTGCAAGCTCTACGCGAAGGGCTCCGGGAAGTGGGCGAAATCCGGCGGCGAGGCGGCAAAGTTCGGCCTCACCACGACGGAAATCCTGGAGACCGTCGAAATCCTCAAGAACGCCAAGATGCTCGATTCCCTGGTCATGCTCCACTTCCACATCGGGTCGCAAATCACCGACATCAGAAAAATCAAGGACGCCATAAAGGAAGCGGGCCGGGTATACGCCAAACTAAGCCGTTCCTTGACGGAAATTAGCTACCTCAACCTCGGCGGCGGACTCGGCGTCGACTACGACGGCAGCAAAACAGCCTTCGACTCGTCCATGAACTACACCGTTCAGGAGTACGCAAACGACGTCGTCTACAACATCAAACAAATCTGCGAGGAAGAAAAGGTCTCCTGCCCGATCCTGGTCACGGAGTCCGGCCGCTCGGTAACGGCTTACCACTCGATCCTCGTCACGAACGTCGTCGATGTGGCCGACCGGCTCGAACAAGACAAGAAAGTCACGCTCGATGGGGATGAAAACACCGTCGTAAGAGAACTCTTCGACGTCTTGAAGGGCGTGACCGCCAAGAACGTCAGAGAGAGTTACCACGACGCCCTCCAGTACAAGGAAGAACTCTTCACGCTCTTCAACTTGGGCTACGTCTCCCTCGAGGACCGCTCGAAAGGCGAGATTCTCTTCTGGAACATCTGCGACAAGATCCGCCGCCACCTGAAGAGCCTCAAGGAAATTCCCGAGGAATTCGAGGATCTCGACGTGATGCTCTCGGACAAGTACGTCCTCAATTTCTCGGTTTTTCAGTCCGTGCCCGACTCTTGGGCCATCGATCAGCTGTTTCCCATCTTGCCCATCCACCGGTTGAGAGAGAAGCCACAGGAGCACGGAACGCTCGCCGATATCACCTGCGACTCCGACGGTAAGATCGAGAAGTTCATCGACATCAGGGATATCAAGGAATCACTCCCCCTCCACAACTTCAAGCGGTCTCACCCCTATTACCTCGCCATCTGCCTCATCGGCGCATACCAGGACGTTCTCGGGGACCTCCACAACCTCTTCGGCGAGGCCAACGAAGTCCTCGCCGTCGTCGACGAGAGCGGCCGGACACGAATCCAGGACATCTTGCCGGGAGAGACGTGCGAGCGCGTCCTCTCGTACATCAATTATGAAAAGCAAGACATCCTCGACGGAGTCTCCCGGCAGCTCGGCAGAAACCTCGACAAGGACCTGATGAAAGATGCCGAGGCAAAGGCCATCCTCAAGGACTTCGAAAACGTCCTGACACACTACACCTACCTGGACGTGTAGGGGGGGCCCCGAGCGCGTCTTGCCCGCCCCGGGCGCGGGCAAGATACGCGCGCCCAGCGAGCCCGGCCAGGAGAATTGGGAGGATCCTCAGGAATCTACCCCGGAACGAACCCCCAGACTCTGGTCATAGAGATTCAGATCCGACTTCCCAGTACGCCGCGCGATCAGGCGATGAAAGCCGATGTACTCTCCCTGATCGCGCTCGAGCGCCTCCGCATCCGAGGGGAATACGCTCTTCCCTGAAAGTTCGAGGACCCGTTCGAAGTCGCGCCAGTGCCGCCAGCCTCCGGGCTGAGAGTCGACAGCCACCCTGGTCACGTGGCCAGATCCTTCCCAGAGTTCCCGCCAGAAATCAGCCGTCTTGAAACAGCGGCAAGAGTCTTCCCAAAAGACCTTTCCGTTCGATTGGGGCTCCACGAGATGCCGTGGCGGTTCCTTCCCCGCCGGCTTGAGAAACCCGGGAATCACGGCCCCAATGAGCCCCTCGGAACGGACAAAGCGGGCCAGGTAGTCCAGGTAGAGTTCGTCCGTTCCAAAGTAGTGATAGGCGTCCACCGAGACAACGGCATCAAAAAAACCCTCCGCGAAGGGGAGGGAGTGGGCCTCCGCGCGCAGAGGACAAACCAGATCCGCGCACCCGGCCTGTGTGATTCGGCGCCAGTTGTGATCCGGGTCCATCCAGAGGTCTGCCGCAAAGACGCGGACTTGAAACTCGCGGGCCAGAAAGATACTCGTCATCGCCTTGCCGCACCCGAGATCCAGAACCCGCATTCCGCGAGCAAGGGCCATTTCTGAAGTCAGCCACTCGACGAGCCAGAGCGCATTCGGCCCCATCTGGTTCTCCAGCACGAATCCTGGATCGTAAGCGTTCGATCTGGGAAATTCGGGTTTCTCGAGGAGGGAACGGATGTTGTCGCTGATGTTCACGGCAGCTCCTCACGGGCATTTCCTGGGACCAAGACTCGTGAAAAAGCTTATTCCAATTTGTTATCAACATGAGATTGACGCTCACGGATGACCCCTCTCCCGGCCTCACGGCTACCATCTCGAAAGAAGCAGCGCTTGTGATTTCTTGCCGTCCTGGGCTTGCGGAGACCTTGACAGCCCCGCGCGCGAGCGATAATTTGTAACCGGTTACAGTAACCGGTTACATCGCGGGAGGGTTGGATGTTGCCTCGATCCGGGCACGAGCATCCTGGCTTAGATGGCGGAGGCGCTTCGTGAGCGTCACCATTCGAGAAGTCGCCGAGGCCACGGGCCTCTCCGTGGCCACCATCTCTCGCGTCTTGAACGGCAAGGGTCCCGTTCGCGAGGAAACGCGCCAGAAAGTGATGGAAGCCGCCGCCCGGCTGCGGTGGATCCCGCACGTCGCCGCCCGCAGCCTCACCACGAATGAAACAAAGACGGTCGGCGTCCTGCTCCCTGATATTCACGGGGAGTTCTTTTCCGAAGTCATTCGTGGCATTGACCTCGCCGCCCGCCGGCAGGGGTTCCACGTTCTCGTCTCCAGCTCTCACAGCGACCGGGCGGAAACCGGGGAGGTGCTGCGCACGATGCGGGGCCGCGTGGACGGCGTCATCATCATGTCCCCCGCAACACCGGCCGCTGGCCTGAGAGCCAACATGCCGGACGGACTTCCAGCGGTCCTCCTCAACTGTGTCCCGAGCAAGGGGTTCGATTCCCTCGCCATTGACAACCACGGAGGAGCCGTCTCCATGGTTCGGCACTTGATCTCGCTCGGGCACCAGGACATCGCCTTCCTATCGGGCCCGCGCGGCAATCAAGACTCCTCGGAGCGGCGGCGCGGATGGAGAGATGCCATGCATGAGGCGGGAATCGCCCCAAGAACCGCGCTCGAGTTCAAGGGGGATTTCAGCGACGAATCGGGCTTTTGGGCGGGGAGGGAGATTCTGAAGTCCTCACCGCGCCCAACAGCCCTCTTTGCCGCGAACGATGCCATGGCCATTGGCTGCATGGCCGCATTTCAGGAGGCCTCTCTCTCCATTCCCCATGACATCTCGATCGGGGGGTTCGACGACATACCGTTCGCCCGCTACACCGCCCCGCCTCTGACCTCGGTTCGCGCCTCGATCGGAGACCTCGGCACGCGGGCCATCGCTCGCCTGCTCAACGCGATCGGAGCGGGACCATCTCACAGCCCCCATCACGAAACTCTCGGGGTGACTCTCGTCGTTCGGGAGTCGAGCGGCATGCGGCCATCTCCAGGCAACGGGACCCCCGAGTAACGGCATTGACCATGTCATCAACGGACTTCAACGGACTTCAACGGACTTCGCCCCATTTCAAGATCTTCACCCGCAAAGCCACCAGACCGAGAGAAATCACCAGCCACCAACCGCTCAAAGGAGGAGAGATGACACACCGGCCCCCAAAGAATTCCCTTTCCGTCCGCTGGGTGCTGGCATTCTTGCCAGCGCTTCTGCTCACTTTCCCTCTTGCCGCGCAGACGACCACGGCGCGCTTGCAAGGGACCGTTCGCGACACCTCTGGAGCCCCGATTGCCGGAATAGCCGTCCTGGCCATCCACATCGAGAATGGCTTCAACAGGGCCGCTGTCACATCGAAAGATGGTGCTTACAACCTCGTTTTGCCGCCAGGCCCCTATGAAGTCTCCGCCGGTTCCGCGGCCCACCAGGAGAAACGCACGACGCTCAGGCTACAGGTCGGCGCCACGGTAGAGCACAATTTCACGCTGAGCCCCGGAAAGATGGTCGCTCAGACGGTCTCCGTGACGGCGTCGGCGGCCGACGCCACGCCCCAAGCCGATATCCGTTCTCCCGAGATCGCGACCAACGTGACCGAGATGCAGGTCAAGAGCCTGCCTCAGTCTTCGCGAAATTTCCTCAACTTCGCCGCCCTCGCCCCTGGCGTGCGCCTCTCGCGGGACGAGCAGAACCAGTCCATCAGCTATGGCGCCCAGGGCGCCCTCAACACGAACGTCTTCATCGATGGTTCCAGCTACAAGAACGACGTGCTCCAGGGCGGTGTCGTTGGGCAAGACAGCAGCCGCGGCAACCCCTTCCCGCAGAACGCGGTTCAGGAATTCCGCGTCATTACGCAGAACTACAAGGCGGAATACCAGAAGGCCTCGAGCGCCATCATTTCAGCCGTGACGAAATCCGGCGGAAACGAGTTCCATGGAGACGTCTTCACCTACTACCAAAACAAGAACCTCGTTGCGCAGGACGAACTCTCCAAACAGCGCGGCGAACAGAAGCCCGAGTACACGCGATGGCAGCCAGGCGTGAGCCTTGGCGGCCCCATCGCCAAGGACAAGTTCCACTTCTTCGTTTCGTACGAGGGGAACTATCAGAACCGCGAATCATCTGTCTTCCTTGGCTCGAGTACCGGCTGGACCCCCGATTTCAGAAGCCAGTTCAACAAGTACACTGGCATCTTCCCCTCTGATTTCAGAGCCTCGCTGTTCTTTGGCAAGCTCACGGCCAACCTGGCCGAAGGCTCGACCCTCGACATCTCGTCCGACGTGCGGACAGAAAGCGACGTCCGGGATTTCGGCGGTCAGTCGAGCTACGAACAGGCACGGGACCTCAAGATCGATACCACCACCGTCCGCGCCAAGCACACCATCCTCTTTGGCAATTTCCTCAACGAGGCCTCCCTGAGTTACCAGAAGTTCTCCTGGAACCAGGCCGCCATTTCGGAAGGGGCGGTTGGCAAGGAATACCAGGGCCTGATGACCATCGGCGGCACCCCCACCACGCAGGACATCTACCAGGAACGCTTTGCCGTTCGCGACGACCTGACCCTCCTGACACTCCAGGGCGCCGGGGAGCACGTGATCAAGGGTGGATTCACCCTCGACTTCCTCGACTACCACGTCATCAAGTACCAGGATGCCAATCCCATGTACCACTTCCGGCCTGACGCCTATGCGACGGTGCCAGGAGACATGCCGTTCAGGGCCGAGTATTCGATCGGGAACCCCGACCTCTCGACGAATAACACACAGTTCGGCATCTACCTGCAAGACGACTGGCGCATTAACGCACGCCTGACCGCCAACATCGGGCTGCGATGGGATTTCGAAACGGACGAACTCAACAACGATTACGTCACCCCGCAGAACATCGTTCAGGGACTCAAGAGCGTCTACCCCTCGAGCTACTTCACCGACGGCTCCCAGCGCCCCGTCTTCTACGGCGCCATCCAGCCCCGTATCGGGCTCTCATACGACATCTCGGGCGAGGGAAAAACAGTGGCCCACGGCGGCTACGGGAAGTACTACGACCGGACCCTCTACAACGACATCCTCGACGAGAAGTTCCGCCAGCAGTGGACCAAGAGAATCTTCTATTTCTCCAAGGACGGCAGCCCGGTTGACGGGAACCCCGCCATCAAGTGGGACCCCTCCTATTTGACCAAGGCTGGCCTCGACAAGCTCATTTCGAGCGGGCAGGCTCCCGCTCCGGAGATCTTCCTCCTTGATAACGACACCGAGCCCCCGTCCTCGGACCAGTGGAGCCTCGGCATTCGTCACAACTTTGGCCCCTTCAATGTGGGACTGGACTACACCGGCGTTTACAGCAAGAACCAACTCACGTGGACATGTGGCATCAAGGCGAAAAATGGCTCCTGCGATTGGGGCGCGCGCCCTGACCCAACCCTCGGGTTCTCGATGATCTCCCGCGGGAAGGAAACGTGGTTCAACTCGTTCCAGGTTTCGATCGACAAGCCATTCACCGCCAGTTCCAAGTGGGGCGGCTCTCTCTCCTACGTGTATGGCGATGCGGAACAGACTGGAAACGACCTCTTCAGCTGGGGGACCTTCGACCCGGTCAACGGAGTGAAACAGCGGAGCAACATCGCCCAGAAACACCAGATCACCATGTCGGCCATTTACCTCTTGCCCGCGGGCTTCAAGGTGAGCACGCTCGTCACGACCGGATCTGGCTATCCCTTCTACGTCACGGACTGCTCTCTTGGCTGGGACAAGTGCGTCGAGATGATCGGCGGCGGAGACCCGCCGAAGTGGACGCAGAGCATCGATTTCCGCGCTGACAAGCAGTTCTCCCTGGGAGGCTCTTACAACCTCGGGATCTCCGTGGAACTCATCAACGCGTTCAACTACACCAACGAAAAAGACTACGACGGGTGGAAGCCGGCGCTGCCAGAAGTGAACACCCATTTCGGACGGCCCTGGAACACCTACAACCCACGCCGCGTACAGGTCGGCTTCAACTTCGGGTTCTAGGATCACGATGGCGGCCGTCGATCCTCTCTCCTCCATTCGGCGGCCGGCACGAGCCCGCCTCTTCGGGCGGGCCCGTGCCCTTCCGGTTCTTCTCCTGGCGGCACTGCTTTCTCACAGCTGCAACTCGCAGAACCCCGGTCTGAGTGCCACGTCACCGCCGGATCCTGGCCCGCCGGGAGAGTCCCCCGCCAGGGAGAAGTCCACCGGGTTGACCAACCCCTTCATTGACGAGCTTCAACAACGGACATTCCGCTACTTTCTCGACCTCGCACATCCTGAAACAGGCCTCATTCCAGACCGCTGGCCAACCCCCTCTTTTGCAAGCGTCGCGGCTGTGGGGTTCGGCTTGACTGCCTATCCAATCGGCATCGAACGCGGCTGGATTTCACGCCAGGATGGCCGCCAGCGTGTTCTGAAAACACTCCGGTTTCTCCTCGCGGCAGAGCAGGGGCCCCAAAGCTCCGCCGTCGCTGGCCACCGCGGTCTCTTCTACCACTTCCTCGACATGAACACGGGCCACCGCTTCCAGACGGTGGAACTCTCCACGATCGACACGGCGCTCCTTCTCGCGGGGGCGCTCTTCTGCCAGTCGTATTTCGACCAGGATCATCCAGACGAAGCAGCCATCCGCGAGACGGCAGACTCCCTTTACAGAAGAGCCGACTGGACTTTTGTAAGGCCCCGTCCCCCCCTTCTGGGAATGGGCTGGCGGCCCGAGAACGGGTTCATCGAATCTGACTGGAAGGGCTACGACGAGTCGATGATCCTCTACATCCTCGCCCTCGGCTCGCCCTCCCATCCCATTGAACCGGAAGCCTGGTCCGCGTTCACTTCGACCTACGTCTGGGCCCCCTACCACGGCCCGGAACATGTTTCGTTCGGGCCGCTGTTTGGCCACCAGTACTCCCACGTGTGGGTCGATTTCCGCGGAATTCAAGATGCCTTCATGCGAGGCAAGGGAATCGACTATTTCGAGAACTCCCGCAGAGCCACGCTCTCACAGCGCGCCTATGCCATCGCCAATCCGGGAGGCTTCAGGGACTATGGAGAGAACATCTGGGGGCTCACCGCCTGTGATGGACCCGCGGATGTCACTCTCGATGTAAATGGCAGAAGCGTTCGCTTCCACACGTACGCCGCCCGCGCGGCCTCGGCTTCGTGGACCAACGATGACGGCACGCTCGCCCCAACGGCAGCCGGAGGCTCGATTGCCTTTGCGCCCGAAGTGGCAATCCCGGCTCTTGCCGCGATGAAGACGAAGTACGGGGCGGATCTCTGGGGCTCGTACGGATTCCTCGACGCCCTGAACCCAACCTTCACGTTTACAGACATACAGCTCACTCATGGAAAAGTCGTTCCTGGCAAGGGCTGGTTTGACACGGACTACATCGGAATCGACCAGGGCCCCATCGTGGCCATGATCGAGAACCTCAGAACGGGGCTCATCTGGAAAACCATGCAGAAGAACCCTTACATCGCGGCGGGCCTTCGCCGCGCCGGATTCACGGGCGGATGGCTCGACTCTCAGAAACCCTGAAACTCGCTCTTGCGGGGGCTACCCTCCTGGCTCTCGCAGGCTGCCGCCCGGAAACGGAGCCTGGCAAGCTCCGTTTCTGGGCCTTTGGCAGGGAAGGGGAAGTTGTCAGGGACCTCATTCCAGAATTCGAAAGGCAGAATCCCTCCATTCGCGTGGAGGTTCAGCAAATCCCCTGGACGGCAGCTCACGAAAAACTGATGACCGCTTTCGTCGGCCGAACGACTCCAGATCTCGTTCAACTCGGGAACACCTGGGTTCCCGAGTTCACCGCCCTGGATGCCCTCGAACCCCTTGACACGTGGCTCGCAAAACCTGGAGTTGTTGATAAAGCGGGTTACTTCCCGGGTATCTGGGAAACGAACGTCATCGGCCCCCAGGTGTTCGGTATCCCCTGGTACGTCGACACGCGCGTCCTCTTCTACCGGAGGGACCTCCTCGGCGCGGCGGGAATCCCCTCTCCTCCGCGGACATGGGAAGAGTGGCGCACGGCCATGAAGAAACTCCAGAAAAGAGCAATCCCGGGCGGGTCAGCCATCCTCTTGCCCACGAACGAGTGGACACAACCCGTGATCCTGGGAATGCAGGCCGGGTCCTCCCTGCTCCGAGACGGAGACCGGTTCGGCGCCTTCTCCCAGGCGGAGTTCCGGCAGGGCGCCGAGTTCTACATCTCTCTTTTTGAGGAAGGACTAGCGCCAGCTGTCACGAACAACCAGATCTCGAATGTCTACCAGGAATTCGATGCGGGAGTTCTTTCGATGTGGATCACGGGGCCCTGGTGCATCGGAGAGTTTCGCCGCCGGCTGCCGCCTTCACGTCAGAACGCGTGGGACACGGCCCCGCTGCCATCTCCCGCCTCGCCAGACGCCCCGGGCGTCTCCCTGGCTGGCGGATCGAGCCTGGCTCTGTTTCGCGCTTCCTCCCGAAAACAAGAGGCCTGGAAGCTCCTGGAGTTTCTTTCCAGACCCGAAACACAGATCAAGTTCTACGGCCTGACGGGGGACCTTCCCGCGCGAACCGAGGCGTGGAAAGAGAAAAGCCTCACGGAGGATCCAAAGGCGCGAGCGTTCGCCACACAGCTCGCATACGTGCGATCCACTCCCAAGGTGCCAGAGTGGGAAGCCATCGCCACGAGAGTCCAGGAACACATGGAGAGCGTCATCAAAAAGCAGACCTCTCTGGAAAAAGCGCTGACGGCCCTGGATGCGGATACGGACCGCATCCTCGAGAAGCGGCGCTTCATTCTCGAAAAGCGGGGGTCCCATGCGCGCTGAAAAGAGCGAGGCCGTGGCCGGCTGGCTTTTCGTTGCCCCCGCTCTCGCGGTGCTCCTGGTCTTTTTTCTTCTGCCCGTCATCGCCGGGTTCCTTCTCGGTCTGACGGATTTCGACCTGTATACGCTCGGCGATTCCAGCGCCTGGAGGTTCACGGGTCTCCGAAACTACGAACGGCTCCTCGCTGATCCCATCTTCTGGAAGGCCCTCTGGAATACTTTCTTCTTCGTGCTTGCTGGTTGCCCGCTCACGATCGGCACCGCTCTCGGGGCGGCCCTTCTTCTCAACTCGCGGCTCACGAGGGCCAGGGGGCTCTTTCGGACCATCTACTTTGCCCCCGTCGTTACCACTCTCGTGGCCGTTGCCACCGTCTGGCGGTACCTCTACCACCCGCGCGCCGGTCCCCTGAACCTGCTTCTTTCATTCGTTGGGATCGGGCCCATCGACTGGCTTGGTGACCCATCATGGGCGATGCCCGCGCTCATCCTCATGGCCGTGTGGAAAAACTTTGGCTACGGGATGGTTCTTTTCGTCGCGGGTCTGCAGGCGATTCCAGAAGCCCTCTACGAGGCCGCGGAACTGGATGGGGCTGGCGCGTTTACGCAGTTCAAGCGAATTACCCTGCCTCTTCTGGCCCCCACGTTTCTTTTTGTCGCCGTCATCACGACGATCGGCTATTTCCAGCTTTTCGCGGAACCCTATGTCATGACGGGTGGCACCGGCGGGCCAGTCAACGCCACGCTGTCGGTCGCCCTCCTCATGTACAAACAGGGATTCCGGTTCTGGAACATGGGAACCGGCGCGGCCCTCGCGTTCATCCTCTTCGCCATCATTCTGACCGTTTCCATGATCCAGGTGCGGCTGCAGAGAGGGAAAGACGAATGAGAAAGCCCGTCCAGACTCTCGCTCTCCATCTCGCCCTGGCCGCCGGGTCTCTCGCCACGCTGTTTCCCCTTCTCTGGATGCTCTCCGCCTCGCTGATGCAGACGGGCGAAGCCAGTTCCATTCCCCCCGCTCTTTTCCCGAAAAGGCTCACGCTGGAGCACTACCGGGCGCTCTTTGACCGCCTCGACCTTGGCCGTTCCTTCCTCAACAGCCTTCTCATCGCGGGGCTCGGAACCGCGCTTTCCGTCTTCCTGAATGCCATGGCCGGGTGGTCTCTTGCAAAGCTCCGTTTCCCGGGGAGAGACCGTCTCTTTTCCTCGCTGCTCGCGGCCATGGTCATTCCGGGACAAGTCGCCATGCTCCCGCTCTTCCTGCTTCTGCGTTCGATGGGACTCGTCAACACCATGGCGGGCGTCATCGTTCCAGCTGCGGCCAGCCTCTTCGGGATCTTTCTGGTGCGGCAGTATGCCCTCTCGGTGCCAGACGAGATTCTGGACGCGGCCCGTGTTGACGGATGCAGCGAATTCCGAATCTTCTGGTCTATTGGCATGCCCCTCTGCCGGCCCGCCATCGTCACCCTGGGCCTTTTCACCTTCGTGGGGACCTGGAGCGATTTCATGTGGCCGCTCATCGTCCTGACCGATGACTCGAAGTACACCCTTCCGGTTGCTCTGGCGAGCCTCGCCGGAGAACACGCGCTGGACGTGGAATTGATGATGGCGGGCTCGGTCGTCACCGTGCTCCCCGTGCTCGTCCTCTTCCTCGGCATGCAGCGTCACTACCTCGCTGGAATCACCATGGGAAGCGTAAAGGAATGAAGAAAACAGCCTTCGGAATCGTGCTCCTTCTTGTCAGCCACGGACTGCTGGCGGATTCCGCTCGCACACTCGACTCATTCGAGGACCTGAAGGCCTGGAAGCCGGCCGCGTCCGAAGATGTCGCGGCTCGACTCTCCCAGGCTGATGGCTGCCGTGGAAAGAGCCTCAGGCTCGATTACGATTTCAGGGGCGGATCCGGGTACGCCGTCGCCAGGCGTCCCCTCCCCTTGAAACTCCCCGCGGACTGGTCCTTTTCGTTCTGCCTTCGCTCATCAGGGGCGGTCAATGACATCGAAGTCAAGTTCATCGATACGACGGGAGATAACGTCTGGTGGTGGCGTAAAAAGGCCCTCGAGCCCTCTGAGGATTTTCACGCCATCACCGTGAAGAAGCGGCACGTCTCGTTTGCCTGGGGCCCGTTTCAGGGAGGAGACCTTCTGGAGATCGCCGCGATCGAAATCGCCGTTGTAGCAGGCTCTGGCGGAAAGGGAAGCCTCTTACTGGATGAACTCGCCTTCCATGAGATCCCGGCTTTTGCGCCGAAAGAGCCCGTGCGCGTCACCGCTTCTTCCTCGCTCAAAGGCTCGGACCCAGGCCTCGCCTTTGACGGGGATTCGCGCACGGCCTGGCGAAGCAGCGAGAGTTCCGGGAAACAGTGGCTCGAGGTCGATCTTGGCCATCCGCGCGAGATGGGGGGCGTTGTCATCATGCACGAACCCGCCCTCGCTGCCGCTGACTTCTCCGTTGACCTCTCGATGGACAGGAAAACGTGGACAGCGGTTCGGAAGGTGACCGGCAGTACCCGCCCCGTCAGCTGGATTCCCTTTCCCGAAGCCGAAGCGCGGTACCTGCGCATCGCGCTTTTCGAATCAAATGCAGGCCGGTTCGGCATACGCGAGATCGAGATCCGGCCGCCCTGGTTCTCGGAGTCCAGAAACACCCTCGTTTTTGAAATGGCGAAGTCCTCGCCCAGGGGAACCTTCCCGAGGAGCTTTCTCGGGGAGCAGACCTACTGGACGGTGGCCGGAGTGGATGGGGACACGGGTGAGGTACTTTTGAGCGAGGATGGAGCCATCGAGCCCGGCATCGCTTCCTTCTCTCTCGAACCGTTCATCTATTACCGGCAGAACCTGGCCGGCTGGAGCAAGGTCGAAACAGCCCAGACGCTCGTGGATGGCTTCATCCCGATTCCTTCCGCAACCTGGCGGGCAAGCGACATGGAACTTTCGGTCACGGCGCTCGTGGACGGACCCCGCGAGTCCTCAACACTACTGGCGCGTTATCGCGTGACGAACAAGGGGGCGCTTCCGGCCCGGCCCCGGCTTTTTGTCGCCGTTCGTCCCTTTCTCGTGAACCCGCCCCAGCAGTTCCTGAACTCACCAGGGGGCGTTTCCCGTATCAATAGCCTTGTGTGGGACGGGAGGACATTGACGGTGGACGGCAAGCGGCGTGTCACACCACTCGAGGCCCCAGTGTTTTTCGGCGCGGTCACATTCGACTCTTCCGACATCACGGCGTTTCTCGAAAAGGGAGAGCTTCCCCGCTCTCTTTCGGTGGCAGACCCAACGGGGCTCGCCTCTGGCGCCTTCGCATGGGATCTCGAAATCCCCCCGGGCGCGTCGCGAGACGCGGTGCTCTACGTTCCCCTCCACGAGACAGGCGAGGATCCCGCGGGGTCCTTTGAGGAGAGGTTGGCGGCGGCAACAGCGAACTGGAGAGAGAAGCTCACTCGCGTCACGTTCACGGTTCCCGGGAAGGCGCAGCCACTGATTGACGCGGTTCGCTCGAACCTTGCCTACGTTCTGATCAATCGCGATGGCCCCGCCATTCAGCCCGGATCTCGATCGTACGAGCGTTCCTGGATCCGCGATGGCTCTCTGACGTCCTCGGCCCTTCTGCGCCTCGGCCACTTTGACGAGGTCCGGGAGTTCCTCCGCTGGTTTGCCGGCTACCAGTTCAGCAACGGCAAGATCCCCTGCTGCGTGGACCGCCGCGGGGCAGATCCCGTTCCGGAGCACGACAGTCACGGCCAGTTTCTCTTTCTGGCGGCCGAGTACCTGCGCTTCAAAAACGACACCGCGACCATTCAGGAAATCTGGCCCCGTATCGAAAAGACGGTCCGTTACCTCGACTCGCTGAGACAACAGCGAAAGACACCGGCCTATGAAAGGCCTGAAAAGCTGGCGTTTTACGGACTCTTGCCGGAATCGATCAGCCACGAGGGGTACTCGGATAAACCCGTTCACTCTTACTGGGACGCTTTTTTTGCCTATAAGGGATTCCGAGATGCCGTCTTCATGGCCCGGCAACTCGGAAAGAAGAAGTTGGAATCAGATTGGGCGCTCATTCGAGACAGCTTTGAGAAAGACCTGGCGGCATCCGTAACCAGGACGATCACACAGAGCGGCATTAGCTATATCCCCGGATCAGTGGAAAAACACGACTTCGACCCCACATCCACCACGGTTGCCCTGTCTCCAGCCGGAGCCGAGAGGCTCTTGCCAGAGAAGGAGCTTCGCCAGACCTTCGCGCGCTATATCGAGGAGGCCCGGGCGCGACGGGAGGGGGCGCGTCCCAGCGATGCCTACACTCCTTACGAGTTCCGCAACGTGGGGGCTCTGTTGAGACTCGGGCAAAAAGACGAGGCGCACGAGTTACTCGACTTCTTCATGAAAGACCGGCGGCCCGAAGGCTGGAATCACTGGGCTGAAGTCGTCGCGAGTGATCCGCGCTTTCCGAGATTCCTCGGAGACATGCCTCACACGTGGGTGGGGAGTGACTTCATCCGGTCTGTTCTCGATCTCTTCGCGTACGAACGCGAGAGTGACGACTCTCTGGTTCTGGCGGCCGGAATTCCCGAAACGTGGCTCTTGGGAACAGCAACCGTGGGTGTGAGTGGCATGAGAACCCGTCACGGCCCCCTCTCATTCACCCTCTCGATGACAAGGGCCGGGCTGAGCGCCCGGCTCGAGAAGATTTCACTCCCCGCGGGCGGCGCGTTATTGGTCTGGCCGCTTGCGGGAACGCCCTCGAGGGCAACTGTCAATGGACGTCCCGCAAAGGTGAGGGGTAAGGAGATCGTCATTACCGAGTCTCCCGCGGAAGTCCTGGCTTGGTGATCCCAGATTAGATTTGGAGGACCTCATGACTAATGGAAATGGCGGGACTCTCACGAAGAGTTACGGACACTTCTCAACCTGCGGAACCGAGTACATCGTGACAGATCCGTACACCCCGCGTCCATGGGCCAACATCATCTCAAACCCGCGAACGGGTCTGGCTGTCAGCCACACCGGGAGTGGATTCTCCTGGATCGACAACTCACAGCTAGGCACGATTACGCGCTGGCAACAGGATCTCGTCGAGGATTCGTCCGGCAAGTTCATCTACGCGAAGGACCTGGAGACGGGCACCCTCTGGTCCCTGTCTCCCGCTCCGGTCTTTGCCGCGCTCGACAAATATGCGTGCCGCCACGGACTGGGCTACACGGTGTTCGAGACGGCGCTCTGCGGAATCGAGGCCGAGTGGACTCTCTTCTGTCATGTCAGCGAGACGGTCGAGATGTGGCTCGTCACGTTGAAAAACGCGAGTGACAGACCACGGCGGCTGGAGTTGTGCGGCTTTTTGGAATGGTGCTGCGGGGTTTCTCCCGCGCCCCGGCGAGAGTTCGGGAAGCTCTTCATCGAGACGGGTTTCGACGCAAAACAGGCCATGATTCTCGCAAGGAACCACATGTGGGAGGTTTCATCGGAACGCTTTGGGCACTGGAACACGAGCTTCCCGTACGTCAGCGCGTTTTCGGTTAGCGAACCAGTAACGCGGGCGCAGGGAGACAAGGCCTTGTTCCTGGGCCGTCGTGGGACCCTGCGCTCCCCCCTGGCCCTCCGCGAAAAGACAGCGGGCGCGGCCTTCGGGCGGCATGAAGACCCCATGGCGGCGCTCCACGTCACAGTGGAGTTGCAACCCGGAGAAACGAAGTCACTGGGCTTCACCCTCGCCACATCGGAATCAGATGAAAAGGCGGCGCAGCTGGCCATCCAGTTTCGTGCCCCCCAACAGATGGTGACATCCCTCGGCGACGTCAAGTCATTCTGGAAATCCACGCTTTCGGCCCACCGGATGGACATGCCCGGCGGCGCTCTCAACACGGTCGTAAACAACTGGATTCGATACCAGGCGATTTCGGCCCGGTTATTCGGGCGCTGCGGCTATTACCAGCAGAGCGGCGCCTTTGGATTCAGGGATCAGCTCCAGGATTCACAGGTGTGGCTCACAATTGATCCGGGCCGTTGCCGGGCACAGATCCGGCTTCACGCGGGGCATCAGTTCGCGGACGGTTCCGTCTACCACTGGTGGCACCCGCTCTCCGAGCAAGGACACATCACGAAGATGACAGACGATCTCCTCTGGCTCGGTTTCGTCACCGCGAACTACATCAAGGAAACGGGGGACTTCTCGGTACTCCATGACGAGGAACCCTTCCTCGACGAGGAGAAACCAGCCCCGATACGAGAGCACGTCATGAGGGCCTTTCAGAGAGTGTTCTTCCGCACTAGTCCGAGAGGGATCCCGTTCATTGGTGCCGGTGACTGGAACGATGGACTCTCGGCCATGGGTCTTCTCGAGAAGGGAGAGTCCATCTGGCTGGGACACTTTCTGGCCGGGCTTCTGGCCGATTGGGCAGAGATTTTCCACAGAACCCATGAGAACGCGCTCGCCAACGATTTGGTGAACAGGCGCGAGGCGCTGGTACACGCGCTCAATGAGCACGGGTGGGACGGCAACTGGTACACACGCGGAACACTCGACGACGGCTCGGTTCTGGGCAGCGCCGCGAACCGTAATGGCCGGATCTTTCTCAACTCCCAGACGTGGGCGGTTCTGAATGAAGTCGCGCCCGCTGAGCGGGCAACTCTCTGTCTCGAGGCTGTCAAGAAGCACCTCGTGACTGAAGCCGGCGCATTGCTTCTGGCACCGGCCTTTGACACACCTGTTTCCGAGATCGGCTACATCACGCGTTATGCGCCAGGACTGAGAGAGAACGGCGGCGTCTACACACACGCCGCCACATGGGCCATCGCCGCGGCGGCAAAGGCCAGGGATGCGGAACTTGTGGAGAGGCTCCTGTGTGCGATCAACCCGGCAAACAAGGATCCGGAACGGTACTGGGCCGAGCCTTATGTCCTGCCAGGGAATGTGGACGGCCCCGGCTCACCGCATCACGGACGGGCTGGCTGGACGTGGTACACGGGTTCAGCCGCATGGCTCCACCGGGTTGTGGCCGAGTGGGTTTTTGGTGTCAGGCCCACGTGGGAAGGGCTCATGATCGATCCGTGCTTGCCACCTTCCTGGCCGCGGGCCCGGATGGTGAGGCCGTGGCGCAACGCGGAGTACACCATCACGATTGAACGGGGAGCCAGCTTCTCGCTCACCGTCGATGGCGTGCGGCAAGAAGCCCGTGTCCTCCCGGCACCAGAACCTGGCACGGCCCATCAGGTAGGAGTTGTCATCCCCTGAGGAGACGATCGATGTACCGGGAAGCACCGCTGTACCCGCGCCGCTCACTGAAGCCGGACACGTCCTGAGAACCCCTCCTCGTAACCATGGAAGAACTCGAGAGACTGCTCTGGCCAGCGCCAGCAGTAGTAACCGCCGCCAGAATCGAAGTCCACGAGCCACGGTCCCTTCACCTCGAGGCCGAGTTTCTCCATGTCACGGGCCCACGCCAGAAGGATCGCCAGAGAAGCGTCGTCCCTCGGGACCTGATCGGCTGTAGGTTCTTCGTCTTCCTCAAGGGCCCCCACCTCCTCGATGGCCTCCATGGCTTGCTGGGTTCTCTTTCTCACCGCCGGGATGAGTTTCCTGGCTTCCTCGAAAGTAAATATCTTCCGTTCCATCTCTTCCGTCCTGCGCGGGATGGTACCGCGACAGGCACCCTCGAACGTATCATCCCGGCGTGAAACCTCTTTCATCTACCATCGAAGCCATTGAACAGAACGCCATCGAACTCCGCCGTCACTTCCATTCCCATCCTGAAACCGCGTGGGAAGAGTTCGAGACTGGGCGGCTGATCGCCTCGCGAATGAGGGAGCGGGGCTTTGAAACACGGACGGGCGTTGGAAAGACCGGTGTCGTTGCGGTCTACGACACCGGGAAACCCGGAAAAACGGTGCTCTTGCGCGCCGATATCGATGCCCTTCCCCTGACGGAACAGACCGGCCTCCCCTTTGCCGCCAAGAACGGAAAAATGCACGCATGCGGGCACGACGGCCACATTGCCGCCCTTGACGCCGCCGCGGACATGCTGCTTCTCTCTCCGCCCAGCGGGGGGAAAGTCGTCTTCGCCTTTCAGCCCGCGGAAGAGGCCTCGGGCGGCTCTCTCTCGATGATCCGGGCGGGTGTTCTCGAGAACCCGAAAGTGGATATTGCTTTTGGGGTACACCTTTGGACAACTCTTCCCCTGGGGACCCTTGGAATCAAAGCCGGGCCCCTCATGGCCGCCGTCGACGAGTTCGAGATCGAAATTCTTGGCGCGGGAGGTCACGGAGCGGCTCCACACGAGGCCCGGGACCCCATCGTCGCCTCGGCGCACGTCATCACCGCTCTGCAGACCATTCCTTCCCGCCGCGTGTCTCCCATTTCGCCCGTCGTTGTCTCGGTCACATCCATCCATGGAGGCGGCGCTTTCAACGTCATCCCCGAGACCGTGACGATGAGAGGCACCTGCCGGTCGTTTGAGAAAGCGGTCTGGGACCAGCTTCCGGGACTCGTCGAGGAAACGGCAAAAGCCGCGGCCCGTCCCCTGGGGTGCGAAGCCCGTGTGAAGTACATTCAGTTGAGCCGCGCGGTCACCAATCACCGGCAGGAAACCGAAATCGCCCGCGAGGCTGGCATCTCGCTCGTCGGCAAGGACAACATCATCGACGAGTGCCGCACCATGGGCGGCGAGGACTTCGCGGTGTTCCTCGAGCGGGTTCCCGGAGTTTTCGTTTTTGTTGGCGCCGCCAAGCCCGAAACGGGACTCAAGCTCGGTCCGGCTCACCATTCGCCCCACTTTGATTTCGACGAGAGAGCCATCATGACAGCCGCCGAGATGCACGCCAGGTTCACGCGGGCAGCACTGGCCACTTCGTGATCACGGCGCTCGTTCTTTACGCCGCCACGATGCTGGCGGTGGGGCTGCTTTCCGCCCGGCCGGCCTCCCGGTCGGGCGATTCCTTTATTCTGGCCAGCCGCAGTCTCGGGCTGCTGCCTACCTGGGCGGCCCTTTCGTGCACGACGATCGGAGGAACGACAACCCTCGTCCTCTCGTCGCTCGTTGCCGTCAAGGGCGTTCCAGGAATCTGGCTGGCCCTCTCGGGTTCCATTGGGCTTCTCTGTCTCGGGGCTTTTCTTGCCGCCAGGTTGCGCGAGACGAACGCGGTCACGCTGCCAGAGGTCATCGGAAGAGCCTATGGCCAGCCCGTCCGCCGCGTGGCGTCCATCCTCGTCATCATGGCGGAGGTCGTCTGGTTTGCCCTTCTCACCCAGGCAACCGAGGCTGTGATCACGGCGGCCACGAATTGGAATTCGCAGGCTGTCCTGGCCGTCACGACGGCCGTTTTCGTCGTCTACACGGCGTTCGGCGGCCAGCGGGCAGTCATTCGCACCGACATGATTCAGTTCGCCCTCATGGCGGGAGGACTGCTCTTCATCGCCCTGCCGGCAGCGCTTGCCTCCCTGGCCCGCACCGGTTGGCCCTCGAACCTCATCCACTTCCCCACCGGACCCGCGTTTACACTGCTCGATATCGCGGCCATGCTCGTTTTGACCGGACTCCCGCACATGGCCGGGAGCGACGTCTGGTCCAAGCTCCTCTCCGCCAGGGACGAATCCGTGGCCCGCAAGGCTGCGCTTGGCGCTGCCGTTACAAAAACGGTCTTCGCCGCGGCCGTCACCGTCATCGCATTGGCCGGAGTCTCCAGAGGGTACGGGGAGAAGGCTGTCAGTCTCTTTCCGCTAACCGTGATCGAATTGGCTGGGCCGCTCCTGGCTCCGCTTCTTCTGACGGTCATGGTTGCCACCATGCACTCCTCGGCCGACTCCGTTCTCCTCTCGGCGGCCGCCGTCACCGGACACGACGTTCTGAACGGGCGCACGTCGCCACATTTCATTCGAGCGTTTGTCGTCCTGTACGGCGTCCTGGGACTTCTCGTCGCCCTCTTCATGCGGGACGTCGTCGAGACCTTCAGACTCGGCTACACGCTCTTTGCTTCCGGCCTCATTCTCCCCGCGCTCATCTCGTTCTCGAAACGATTCCGCGTGGCGCCATGCGTGGCCGCCGCCGCAATGGTGGGGGGCGGTGCATCCTCACTAGTCATGACACTTCTTCCCTTCAAGGGAGTAGAACCCGTCCTTTTCGGAACGTGCGTTAACGCTCTGATTCTTCTTTCGGGTCTGTGTTCAGGGCGGCGAGACTGAAAGCCGTGGACTCGAGAAAGGCACGGACGGGGATTGGGTCCGCGGGCACTGGACTCCCATTGAGAGCGGCTTTCTCCGAAGCCACGACGGCCGCATCGATGAGCGTGATCAGCCAGCGGGCCAATAGACCCGGCGGCTGGCGGCACTCTCCATTCATGGATTCAAATGCCGAGGCCAGGGCCTCGATTCTGGGATCCGCTGGCGCCGCCTCGCGAGGCCCGGCACCTTCGAGAAGGTTGAAAAGAGAGAGCCGCGAGAGGGCGGGGCGCTGAGCGGAATACTCGAGAATCGTCTGAATCAAACACGTGACACGGTCATGAGGGAGCGCCGCGGGCTGGCCGGGCTCGGGAAGTTTCTCGCGAGTTGCCTCCACCCAGGCCGAGTTGTAGAGGCTCTCCTTGTTACCAAAGTGGTAGTGAAGCGTGGCCACGTTGACCCCGGCCTTCTCGGCCACGCTTCTCGTGGTCGCGCCTGCAAAACCAGCTTCTGCAAAGCACTGTGTGGCCGCTTGCAAAATGGCTCGACGCGTCTCTTCTGGATTTCCCTCTTTCGGTCTTCCCACGCTTTTTCCGCTCATCAGCTTTTCTTACGGAACCCGTCGATGGCTGGATTCCTTGCAGCTGTTCACGCGGATTGCAGCTGGACGCGCCGCTGGAGAAAGGTCGCAACGAGCAGAGCCTCTGCCAAATCCTCCTGGCTCACGAGCCCCAGGTAGCGGTCTGCCTCGTAAACAGCCACGACACGAACCCCTTTTTCTTCCATCGTGCGCCGCACGTCATCCAGAGAACCGCTCGATTCGACCCTGACGATGTCGCGATTCATGACTCCCGCAACGTAGAGATCCTGCACGTCGGTGGCCAGTACTCTGAGGACATCCTGCCGGGTGATGACGCCGAGCAGAGTGTTGCCCTGCATCACCGCAAAGTCGGGTTGATAACTCGTCAATATGTAGTCGACGACCCGGCTAACTTGGTCCCCTGGGGCAAGTGTGAGGGCATATTTGTTATAGGCATCGCCGATCCGCAGTGTCGTCAGCACCGTTCGCGCTTGTTCCGCCGCTTGTTCCCTGCCGGCTCCAAGGAAGATGAAGAAGGCCACGAGCGTGAGCAGAATCTGCCCGTTCAGGATGGCAAAGATGCCGAGAGCAACCGCGATGATCTGACTGATTGCCGCGGTGACACGTGTCGCTTTCGGGAACCCCATGATCATCGCCAGAATCGCGCGCAGAACGCGTCCCCCGTCCAGCGGGAACGCCGGAATCATGTTGAAAACCGCAAGAGTAATGTTGGCCGCCAGAAGCCACACCACCATCGTCGCTGCTGTGGGCTGCATCGGCTGGCCAGAAACGAGGCCCCTGGCATCCAGGCCCGCCAGGTGCGTCCCGCTAAAGACAAAGAAGAGGAGGAGCGCGATCACCACATTCACGAGCGGACCGGCGATGGCAATCAGGAGTTCGTGAATGGGCTTCTCCGGGTTCTTTTCCATCCGGGCCACCCCGCCGATCGGCAGAAGCACGATCTCCTTGACGGGAATTCCGAACGCCTTTGCCACGAGGCTGTGTCCCAGTTCGTGCAGGACGACGCAGGCGAACAGAAAGATCATCAAAAGAACGCCAAAGGCGGCCCCCGGAGCCCCGTGCGGGCTTCCCCACTGGAACGCCCCCAGCAGGAGAATCAAACCGAAAGTCGCGTGGATCTTGATCTCGATCCCGGCGATCTGGGCTATGCGATAGGACCAGGCCATGTCGTATTCCTCCTCAGGCCAAGGGAAGCAATCGAAAAGTCTATTTTGCGCTTCCCGCTAATGATCCGAGAACCAGCCTGCCGTTGGATGGAATCCGGTCCGGTAAACTGGCGAGGATACGCCACCCGTCACACACGCGCCCGGCAAGACAAGGTCTCTGCCATCTTGGCCAGGGAGTACCCTTTTCCTTTCAAGAGACGACAGTAGCAAATGATTCATCCGGAATGAATCATTTGCCTCATGGACATCACGGCGCGAAAGGTGT